>Ga0335074_10000425_pt1 | contig 61504 bp, 46 predicted proteins | sample Lox_Sample_23_FD_206715 | JGI IMG/M metagenome (GOLD analysis project Ga0335074, IMG submission 206715) | Soil microbial communities from Loxahatchee National Wildlife Refuge, Florida, United States - Lox_Sample_2.3 | ecosystem: Environmental > Terrestrial > Soil > Wetlands | place: USA...
CATACTGAAAGTTGGCCAGAACGTAGGTGAGGATGTTGGCTCCCAACTCCAAAGAATCCTGCTGGGCGTAAAGAGTGCCTCCCTGGATCGGTCTTTGATCGGCGTCCCAGCCCCAGCTCATGTCCACGGGCGAGAAAATGAGACCGGCGCGGCAGCCGATATAGACAGCTTCAAGATAGGGAGGAATGGTTTTCCACGGGTCAGAATTTTGCCTGACGCGCATGGTGTTTACATCGTTGAGGCAATGGAACATCGGATCGTCCAGCGGCAGAACGGCCAGCGGATGGTCGGGAAATAATTCCTGCGCCAGTTGCATGGCGCTTTGGTTGAATTCCGGGCGGCCGCAACTGGAATTGATCAGAATAGTGCCGCCGGCCATCACGTAGCCGCGCAACTTGGCCAGGAGGTCCTGGCTGAAATCCGGCAGGGGAGTCCATCCGGTGATGTAAAGCACCGGCAATTCCGTGGGACTGTAGCTGAAGGTTGTGGGTGAAACCTGGACGTAGCGGTAATCAAGCCCGAGCTGGGCGTTGGTCCAGTTCATCAGGGTTTCAATGTCGATCGTTTCGGTTGGGTAGTTGACGACCTGATGGTTGTCGATCACGTCTAAATTCAACATGCCGATCAGCGCCGGCGGCGCGGGATCACGATGATGTTCCGAGCGGCGAATCGGCGTGGCGGGCAGAGGCAAAGGCGGTACGCTTTCGCCGCCGGACATGCGCACCTTATGGGCCTGCGGCGGCACTGCGGCCTTGGGGTTTACAAAGTCATCGGCGTTTAATGGAGTGCAAAGAAGGACGACCGCAATCAGCAAAGTCCATACCGCAAGGTTTCTAATCAACATCCACCACCTCAAAGAGTCAGCATTCGTTAGTATAACGAACGAGGATCGCCAAAGGCGCAGAATTTTTGAGCCGGAAATTACCGCGAATTTATGCTTAATCGGGGCTCAGGAGCCGTTAGAGACCCTTGGTAAACGCCGAAAGCCTGTCCAGGCCCTTGTCGATTTGCTCCATGGAAGTCGCGAAACTCAGGCGCACGTGGTCGGAGAAGCCAAAGTCGTTGCCGGGCACCAGGGCAACGTGCGCTTCTTCGAGTACTAAACGGGAAAAATCAACGGCGTCTTTGGCGAGCGTGCGGGATTTGCCCAGCGGTTTACGAAGCGCTTCGGCAATGTTGGGGAATGCATAGAAGGCGCCGGTCGGTTTGACGCAATTGATTCCGGGTATGCTGCTGAGCCGCTGGTGCATGTGCCTGCCGCGCTCTTCAAAAGCGCGGCGCATTTTTTCAACGGATTCTTCCATCTTTGGATCGCTGAGCGCTTCAACAATCGCCGGCATGCAAAAGCTGGTGATGTTGCTGGTCATCTGGCTCTGGAGTTTGTTCATCGCGTCGATCAGCGGTTTGGGGCCGGCCGTGTAGCCGATGCGCCAGCCGGTCATGGCGTAAGTTTTGCTCAGGCAATTGCAGGTAATGGTGCGATCTTTCCAGAGTTCCCAGTTGAGAAACGCCCAGGAACAGGTTTTCTGGTCGTCATAAATCAGCCGTTCGTAAATTTCATCACTGCAGACCACGATTTTTTCCTGGCCCGCGATAACTTCGGCAAGGGCGGAGAGTTCCTCCGGAAAATAAGTGTGTCCGCCGGGGTTGCTGGGGGAATTGATGATCAATAATCGCGTGCGCGGCGTGATGGCGCGGCGCAATTGTTCGGGCGTAATTTTAAAATTATTCGCCGGTTCGCCGCGCACAACAACCGGAACGCCGCCGGCGAGTTTGACCATTTCCGGGTAGCTGACCCAATAAGGCGCCGGGATGATTACTTCATCGCCTGGATTTAAAACCGCCATAAAGGAAACGTAGAGCGAGTGTTTCCCGCCGACGGAAATGATGATCTGGTCGGGTTGATAGGGGAGTTTGTTGAATCGCGCGAGTTTATCGGCAATGGCCTTGCGGGCTTCCGGGGTTCCAACAGTGGGTTCATATTTGGTTTTTCCGGCGCGCAGCGCGGCGATCGCCGCTTCTTTGATGGGATCGGGCGTGTCAAAGTCGGGCTCGCCGGCGCCAAAGCTGACCACGTCGATACCCTGTTTTTTGAGCGCTCCGGCCCGGGCGGTTACAGCCAGAGTGATCGATTCGGATATGTTGCCAAGTCTTTGGGAGATTTGCATGAAGAACCTCTAAATTTTTCCTCGAGCACTAATAGAAACATTATATGCGCGATTGAAGCCATGATAAATTTTCGGTTTTGGGTCTTTCAGTTTTCAGACAAGGCCAGCGGTTTAGTTGGCGCGGCGGATTTTACCGGTTTGTCCGCCATTGGCGGCTGATAATTATTCTGCAGGTAATTGCCGACGGCGAGGCCAGAATTAGCGGACATATTCAATAATAGCGAGGGAAAAAGACCAAAGATAACAACCAATCCGGTCGCCAAAACCGCCGCCGTTTTGAGCGCCCAGATATTGCGCAAACTGAATGGCGCCCAGGCGTCGCGAAGGTACATCACCGCGATCATCCGCAGATAATACGCCGCGGCGATAGCCGCATTGAGCACGACGATAACCGCCATGAGCGGATGTCCGCCGGCGAGCGCGGCCTGCACGATAAAGAGCTTGCCTAAAAAGCCGACGGTGAAAGGCATGCCGATCAGACTCAGCAGGCACACGGTCATGCACGCCGCAGCCAAAGGATGCTCGGCGGCGATGCCCGCAATATCATCGAGGTCTTCAGCGGCGCCCAGGGTGCCCTGAAAATAAATCAGAACGGCAAAAAAGCCTGTGGTCATCAGGCTGTATCCGCCCAGATAAAACAGCGCGGCGCTGATGCCGTTGGCGGGCGAAGAAACGCTTTGTGGAACGCCGTTGACGATAGAGGTGGCGATGATCGGTCCTATACCCAGACCCACCAGCATGTAACCGCTGTGAGCGATGGAACTATAGGCCATAATCCGTTTGATGTCGCGTTGCAAAAGGGCGAGAACGTTGCCGAGAGTCATGGTCATCGCCGCCAGCAGAAGAAGAATGTCGGACAATGGATCAACCGGGTTGCCCATGGTGAGCGTCCAACTGTTCAGGTTGAACACCATGATCAGAGCGAAAAATCCGGCGGCTTTTGGCGCAAAAGACAGGAACGACGTAACAGGCGCCGCCGCTCCCTGATAAACGTCAGGAGCATAATAGTGCAGCGGGAACGCGGCGATCTTAAAGGAAATACCGACGGCCACGGTCAGCAGACCAATCAGCGCGATATACGATATGTGGCCGCCGGAAGAGGCTGTCTGGAACATGGTTTTGATGACGGAAAAATCAGTGCTGCCGGCGAAACCGTACAGGTAGCTGAAACCAAAGAGGTATATCGCCGCGGAAAGCGCGCCAAGGAAAAAGTATTTAACGCCCGCTTCGTGAGCGCCGGGATTGCCCCGGCCGATGGCCACCATGATGTAAGTGGGTATTGAGGTAAGTTCCAGCGCCAAAAAGAGCCATATCAGGTTATCAACTTTGGCGATCATGCTTACGCCGGCCAAAGAGCACAACAGCAGCGCGAAAAATTCGCAGCGATAGGGTTTGTCGGTGCGCGAAGGATCATTTTCAAAAGGCATATCCCACGAGCTGAGTACCAGAAGGATTCCGATGCCGGCGCTCAGTAGCGTGTCGTAAGTGGCCAGCGGCCAAAGCGTCCATCCCTGTTTGTCGCCTACGTCGCACAGGCTCAGGCCGGAAATAAAGGCCAAGGCCAGTGCGCCCAGAGTTACCCATTGACCGCCTTGGCGAACGGCGTCCTGTCGGGCCAACCCCATCAGCGCCACCAGGCCAGCGCCCACCAGCATGATAATTTCAGGTGTCAATTGATTCAGATCGGTGTTCAAGTCAGAGCCTCAACAAGTCAGAGCCTCAATGTATCAATATCGCCAGTTTGTCCGAAGCCGCGGCGGTATGAGTCGTGTGAACCATGATGGTCGCGGGCGCCTGCTCCGGCGCCGGCGTGGTCGCGGCGATCACCTGGTTGCGAATTTCGTCAACCGCCGGCTGCATGGAATCAATCACCGGGCCGGGAAATATACCCAGTACCAGAACCAGTGCGGCCAGCGGAGACAGAATCATCCATTCGCGGAAGTTTAAATCGGCCGGTTCGGGCGGCAGAGGGGCGGAGGCATCATAGGCCGGCGCCTCTTTGGGTTCCGCCAACGGGCCGAAAATCACGCAAGCCACCCAGTAAATCATGTACAAAGCGCCGACAATCATTCCCAGCGCCGCGATGACCGCGTAAACGGGGCCTAAATGCCCGCCGTATTTGCCCTGGCCGCTGACATAGACGCCGGCGAGAGACAATACTTCGCTCACGAAGCCGTTTAATCCCGGAACCGCCGCCGTGCCCACTGCAAAAAATACGGCGAAGAAACCCAAAGCCGGCAAACGCCGGGCAAGGCCCGACACTTCATGCAGATCGCGCGTGCGATAGCGCTGATAAATCATTCCCATCACCAGCAGCAGTCCCGAGGCGAGAATTCCCTGATTGATCATCACCAGAACGCCGCCGGTAACGCCAATCGCCGTGAGCGCCAGAAAAGCCAGCACGCAGAGCCCCAGGTGACTGACAATCGAATAGGCGATGAGTTTTTTCATGTCGCGCTGCACCCAGGCGACCAGGCCTCCAAAAAGAATGGAGATGATACATAACACCGCCAAGAGCGGGGTATAGTGCACCGCCGCGGCCGGCAACATTGGGAAGGCAAAGCGAATTAAGCCGTACGCTCCGAGTTTAAACGCCGCGATCATCACAGCGCCCGGCGTGGGAGATTCGGTCAGCGCCAGCGGCATCCAGGTATGTACGGGGAATAATGGAACTTTAATGGCAAAACCGATCAAAAGACCCCAGAAGACCAGCGCCTGTTGCCAGGGGCTTAGCGACTGACCGGCCGAATACAGGTCATCGAGGGCAAAGGAAAGGGATCCAAATTGCTGATAGTGAACATACGCCAGATAAATCAGCGAGGCTAAAAGCAACACTGAACCGGTGAACGCGTAAAGGAAGAATTTAGCCGCGGCGCGACGGCGCTCGGCATGGCCCCAGATGCCAAGTATAAAAAACGTGGGAATGAGCGTGAATTCAAAAAACAGGTAAAACAGCAGAACGTCGTGCGCGGTAAATACGCCGATCATCCCCGCGTACAAAAGAAGCATCCACCCAAAGAATTCGTTTTGCCGTTGCTGAATTCGGCCGACGGCGTCAAGAATACACAGCGGCGTAATCACCAGCGTGAGCATCAGCAGCCAAAGGCTGATGGCATCGACGCCAAGCGAGAAATGAATGCCGAACTGCGGCATCCAGGGGGAGAAGTAAGCACCCTGCCATAGTGCTCCCTGGGAATAATTAAAGTTGTTGAGCAGCACCACGCCAAGCAGGGTGGGAACCAGCGAAAGAAGAAACGCCGTCCAGCCGACGGCGGTTCCGGCCTGCTTGGGCAGGATGAACACCAGCATGCCGCCGGCTGCGGCGGTAAGAAGCATCATGGGTAAAATCGGATCATTCATGTCGGATTATTCCGTGTACGCTGCTTAAACTCCGGCCGTACCTTATGGCGTCGGCGTCGGACCATGCAACAGGTAAATCACGCCAATGACAATAATCACCACGCCGGCGATCATTCCGATGCCGTAATAACGTAGCCGCCCGCTTTCCGTGGGTTTGAGCGAATGGCCGATAAACTGCGGGAAAAACGCGATGACAAAGACCAGGAAATCCACCACCAGCCGATCCATGATCGAAAGAATGTGACCGAGCATTCTGAGCGGCCTGACCAGCGTGTAATCATAAAGTTCATCGAAGTACCACTTGTTTTCCAGGAACGTGGCTATCGGGCGAAGCGAGGCGCCAACGATGGTTGCCGCGTGACGATTGATCCAGTGGAAATACGCGGCGACCAGAATGCCGGCGATCGAGACAAGCGCACCCAGCGACATCATCAACGCCGGGCTGACGAGTTCGTGCGGCGCGGCCGGCATGGGCAGTCCCGCCGGCGACAGGAGGTATGGCTGTGGGCCATTGAGGGAGAGTACGCGCGACAAAAAGCTCTGCAGCAGTCCTTCGTTATCAGTGCCGCCAAACACGCCGACATATCCAACAAAGGTGGCGCCGATGGCCAGAAGGATCAATGGAACCCACATCGCCGGTTCGCCATCCAGTTGATCGGGTTCGTCCGCATGGCTGGAGTATTTATCGCCGGCATGATCTTCGGCATGCGCTTCGCCGTGGCTTTCTTCAGGCAGGGTAAACGCCGATGGCTCGTGTTGCCCGGCTGTGGGCGGAAGCGCTAAATCTCCCATGAAAACACGGAAGAACACGCGGAAGGTGTAATAAGCCGTGATCAGCGCGGTAATAATGCCGATCACACTCAGCAATGGTCCCCACGACCAGGACGAATTCATCGCGGCGGAGATAATCTCATCCTTGCTGAAAAAGCCGGAGAAGCCCGGAAAGCCGGCGAGGGCCAGGCAGCCGGTCAAAATACAAACCGTGGTGATGGGCATTTTTTTCCTCAAGCCGGACATTTTTCTGATGTCCAGTTCGCCGCCCATCGCGTGCATCACCGAACCGGCGGAGAGGAACAGGAGTGCTTTGAAAAACGCGTGAGTAAAAACATGAAACACCGCCGCTGAACCGGCGGCAACGCCCAGCCCCATGAACATGTATCCCAGTTGTGAAACAGTTGAGTAGGCAAAAATACGTTTCAGATCGTACTGGCACATGCCGATGGTGGCGGCCATAAACGCGGTGAAACAACCGATGATGCCCACAAGATGAAGCACCGCCGGTTCATTGATAAACAGTGGCATGCAGCGTGCGATCAGGTAAACGCCGGCGGTGACCATGGTGGCCGCGTGAATGAGGGCTGAGACAGGCGTGGGGCCTTCCATGGCGTCGGGCAACCACACATGCAGCGGAAATTGCGCCGACTTGGCAAAGGCGCCGAACATCAGAAGCAGGGGAATCCACATTAATGCCGTCGGATGCTCCGTGTGGAAATGGTTCGACGCCAGGAAATTGCCGTAGAAAATTTCGCTGAAGCGCATCGTATGGAACGTGATATAAATAATGAAAATGGCAATGATAAAGCACGTATCGCCGATGCGATTAACCATGAAGGCTTTGGTGGCTGCATCGCGGGCACTGGGCTTCGGGTAGTAATAGCCCACGAGCAGATAGCTTGCCAGGCCGACGCCTTCCCAGCCTAGGTACAGCAGCAAAAAATTGTTGGCCAGGACCAGCGTGGTCATCGAAAACACAAAGAAGCTCATGTAGGCAAAAAAGCGAAAGTAGCCGTAATCGCCTTTCATATATCCGCTGGAATAAATGAAAATGAGCAGCGAAATGCCGGTCACAAAAAGCAGAAACAGCGACGAAAGCGGATCCAGATAAACGCCATAATCGGCGGTAAACGTGCCGATGCTCATCCAGTGATAGATGGTTCCCTCAAAAAAGTTCGTATTTTTGTCGAGAATAACACCGGGATGAAACGGCAGTTCACCGGTGTAAAACATCCAAGCCAGCGACAAAGCCAGTATAAACGAGGCCCCGATGCCGGCGATGGCCAGAACATGCGAGGAATTTTTGAGTACGCGTGCTCCCAACAGCCCGATGATCGCGGCAGCCGCCAGCGGAAAGATCGGGATAAGCGCTGCCATCAGCAGGATGCTCGGACCCTGGTTGCTGGACAGATTGGTTAAATAAGCAAGCACTAAATTCTCCGGCAATTATCCCTGCATATCCGACCAGGCGTCGACGTTAAGCGTCTGACGCCGCCGGAAAAGCATCACAACAAGACCCAGCGCCAGCGACGCTTCGGCGGCGGCGATGGTCAGAAGAAAAATCACAAAGGATTGCCCGTCCGCGTTTAGATGATATCTGCTGAACGCGATCAGGTTGATCGCTATGCCCTGGAACATCACTTCGGTGCTCAGGAACATGATGATCATGTTGCGGCGGGCCAGGAATCCCACCAGGCCAATGGCAAAAAGGGCCGCGCCAAGCGCCAGGTAGTTATAAAGAACCGGACTATCAAATGGTTGCATGGTCTTACTTCTCAATACATTGTTATTCCGACGGCACGTCACCGCTTCCCAGCATGTGGACAGCCGGCTCATTTTTCCGGGCGATGATCACGGTGCCAATGAGCGAAATCGTCAATAAAACGCCGGCAAGTTCCAGGGGCACGGCATATTGTGAATACAAACTCAACCCAAGGTGCTGCATGTCCCCGTAACTTGCGGGAGGAGGGGTCGTAGCGTTGGTGTTAAAGAAAGGATTGGGATTGGTTTCAGCGTCGCCATAAAAGATCGCCTGAATAATGGTCCCCAGGAAGGTGAAACTTACAAGGATGGCCACCAGCGGATCGGCGCTGATGCGGTCGTAATCGGCGGCTGGGGCGGCGCCTGCGGGGCTGGCCAGCATGATTACGAAAACATAAGTAACCAGAATTGCACCGGCGTAGATGATCACCAGCACAACGGCGATGAATTCCGCCTGAAGCATTAGAAATAAGCCCGCGGTGGAAAGCGTCAGGAGAACAAAATAAAGGGCGGAATAAATAGGACGGGGATGGGATATCACCGCAACGGCGGAAACCAGAGCGATGGCCCCGAAAATGTAGAAAAAAACGCCCGGATTTCCCGAACCGGCGGGCAGGGCATTCTCAACGGCCCAGCGAAACAGATAAATACCCGAAGCGCCAAGCGTCAAAATGCCGATCAGGCTGCCCAGCTTTACCAGAGACTCGCGTCCACGGGGCATTACCAGATACAGACTAATGGCTCCGAAGGCACTCGCCAGCAACAAAACATAATCCATAAATTTTAGTGCCTGTATACAGGGTTTTTAACAAAAGCCGGGTTTTTAAGCCATTTTTTGGCCAAAATCTCTCGTTTTTTGTCGCACCGGAAAAATATTCCGGCTTTATTCAACAAGCCAAGAATTATGTCCCACTAAGGCAGAATTGCAAGGCTGCCTGCGGCAGCAGTTTTAAGTTTTCGGTTTTCAGTATTCAGATTGATGGAATTTTGTGAATGCTTATGGCCCCGGCAAGGAATGCCACAGCTTTTATGCACCCAAGTTGCGGTCTATTGCTTGCTGCCTATTAGCTCATAATTAGCGAATTGCTTCACGGATGGCCGTGCAGCGGCGGAGGAGGGCGTCGAGTTTGTTTAGTGGGTAAATAGAGGCCGCATCGGAGGGACTTTTGTCGGGATGGGGATGGACTTCCACAAACAGGCCATTGATGCCGGCGGCGGTGGCTGAGGAGGCCAGAATCGTTACATATTCCCGCTGGCCGCCGGTGGCATGGCCAAGGCCGCCGGGGAGCTGGGTGGAATGGGTGGCATCAAAAATTACGGGCACGCCCAGCGATTGCATCTGGGGAATGCCAGTCATGTCGTTGACCAGGCGGTTATAGCCAAAGGTCGTGCCGCGTTCGGTAAGGATGACGTTTTTATTTTTTTGTGAACGGATTTTTTGCACCACATTGGCCATTTCCCAAGGGGCCATGAACTGACCTTTTTTCACGTTCACCGGCTGGCCGCTTGCGCCTGCGGCGATCAAGAGATCGGTTTGCCGGCAAAGAAACGCCGGGATTTGCAGCAGATCGACCACCTCGGCGACGATGGGAATTTGTGCGACTTCATGCACATCAGTGGTCACGGGAACGCCTAGTTTATTTTTAACCATTTGCAAAACTTCCAGGCCGCTATCCAGGCCGTGCCCGCGGAAGCTGCCATGACTGGAGCGATTGGCTTTGTCGAAACTGGCCTTGAAAATGTAAGGCACGCCGGCTTTGCGGGCGATAGCGGCGGCCTTTTCGGCGATGCGCAGACAAAGCGATGGCGTTTCAATCACGCAAGGCCCGGCAATGAGGAGGAAATCCTTTGGCCAGTTCCAGTTTACTTGTCCAATTTTGATGACCGGCATCATGCAGCTCCGGAGAGACAGGAGATAAGGTACAGGGGACAGGGAATAGATCAAGGAAAATTAATGCCAGCCATTGTTGAGCCAGGTGGCCGTTTGCGTACCCGCATCGTCGACGAGCTTATCCAAAGTGACATACGTCTGGGGTAATGTGAAATAAAACCACTGCACCATATTGTACGTCCCGGTTCCATGGGACCACCAAATCGATGACGGCACCCCATCGACGACGACATTGATTCCGCCATGCTCCTGATTTTCGTCGGCGGTAAAGTTCAGATAGATATCGCAGTTCGGCGTTTGCCCGTTGCCGATTACGAATTCCTGATATCCGGCCTGGGTATTCATCGCCTGTACAAATTCCTGCGGAATGTTTGAACTCGGATCATTAACATTAACCCACGTTGTTCCCGCCGGCGCATTGACCTGGATCCAGAGGTAGAAGGTCTGGCCGGTGCCGGTCTTAATTCCGTTGGGAAATCCCGTGTCATAATTCGGCGGTGGGGGCGCGGAGGATGTGGTCTCATCCGTGTCCTCAAGCCCGCAGCCGGCAAACACCATCACGGCAGAGGCCAGAAACAGGAAAAACAAATTTTTCAAAAACATCATTCGCCCCCGGAAAATGGACAATATCATGCGGGACGGAATGTGAAGCTGTGGAATTGCCGAATATGTTCCAACCGTCGCACTTCGCCCACGCATTGTTTAGATGGTTACTATTTTAGATATTTTGTTGCCGGAGTTCAACAACCGCGGGTACGGCGGACAGGCTGCGGATATGGAGTAAAGTTAAAAAAACAAAAAAGCCGGCCGCACATGCGATCCGGCTGAGCGCCATGAAGACTTTATTTAAAGACGTTAATTATTGCTGTAAACATTGAACGTCTGGCCGGGGCCGGCATAGACGACCGAAACAAAACAGGGAACCATCTGATTGAAATATCCTTTCGTGACGTATTGAATCGGGTTGCCGAAGCCGTCGTTGACGCCTACCAAACCATAGTAACGGCTGCCATCGGGCATGGTGATCCATCCCTTTACCGCCGCGGCGGGGTTAACGTAAATCAATGCGCAAAAGCGCAATTGCCACTGACCGTTGGGAGCACGGTAAGTGAATAACCGTTGATAATCTTCCAGAAAACTGCGCATCTGCGTTTCACCGGCGGAGATGGCCGGATAACCGCCGGCGGTTTGTTCATATTGCACCAGCGCCGCCTGCAGAGCGGCAAGGGTCTGGTGCGTGGAATTAAGAGAAGCGGTTTGGATGTTCTGGGCGCGATACCAGAAAAGTACGCCAAGAAGAAGGACCAGACCCGCGGCGATAATGGGCAACTCGCCCAGGTTTATTTTGAACCATGAATCCTGATTATTTTCGCTTCCGTTCATAATCCTGACTCTCTTTAAAAGAATCTGAAAGTCTGAACGACTTTCTCTATTTAGATTCTACAGCGCACGGCGGCGACTCCAAGGAAAACTTTAGCAATTTTCATGCCAAGTGAGACCCATAAAGTTGACACGGATTAAACGGATGAATAGCGGATTATACAGGCATAAAAATGAAAATTTTATGGGCCGTAGCTATAGATGTAGTTGCCATAAGTAATGTTGTTGGCCTGCGGACCCAGCGAACCAAAGCTGTAGAAATATGGGGCATGAGGAGGCGTTGTGCCAGCTGTCATACTGTATTGCCAGCACGTTACACCACTAACCGATTGTGTCAAAGTCGGTGACCCTGGTGTGTATGGTGATGGAGGCTCAGGTATTGGCGGGGTAGGCGGCAAATTTTTGGTGTTGTTATATGAAACATAAGACGGAAACGAAACTTGAGTGAACGAAGGAGTAACAGTTTGAAATATTTTAAAAGTGGCATCATAGTTTTGCGGTGTTGTAGATCCAATCACTGGGGATTGTCCAAAACAGGGATAATAAGAGAACGTACCGGAAGCCGGCATATATTGGATTGGATTGTTCCAGGGATCGAGTATTTCAACAACTCCAGTCATATAATGTACGCCGTCTGGCGAGAGAAATTGTCCGTTTACAAGTAAATCAGCAGGTAACTGCGTGAGAATATTGGGTTTTTCTGTCCAAGTATTGTTTGTGCTGTTGTAAATGGCATTCATACGTTGATAATTTTCCAGAAAAACCAGCATGGCGGGCGTGTTGCCGGTATTAACAGAAGCATTCTGTTGTGGCAATTGATTTCCGCTTGTCGTCTGAAACGCCGTAAGGGCGCCCTGGAGATTAAGCAATTCCTCTTTCAACAATGATGTTTGTGCATTGGCCTGTACCTGGGCGCCAATGGCCAGGCCGATACCCACCAGGATCACGATAATCAGAAGAACCACCAGTATTTCGATTAAGGTGAACCCGCGCCATAGCCGCATAAATCGTTTCCCCGCCGGTAGGTTGAGTTTCTTCATCTATTTATTGTATCACGGGACATTAAGGGGCGGATAGGGGGCGGCGCCGCCGCCGAGTTCTCAGACGAGAGTCGGGAGACGGGAGAATGCGTGGTTTCACCGCCGTTTTCAGTTTTCAGAATTGTTCTTATTGAGTAAGGCGAGACAGAGTTTCCACGAGTAGTTCCGCAGTTGGTGATTTTGGAGGTTCGATAACCGTGACGCCCGGACCAATGGGTTTGAATTGCCGGGCATTATCTTTGACAAAAATTGCTACCGTCGGCAATCCAAGAACGCCTGCAAGATGGCTGACACCGCTGTCGTTGCCCAGATAGGCACAGGCGTTGGCGAGTAAATCGGCCAGATCGGGCAAAGAAGGATGACGGATAAGAACAAATTCTTCCGCCAATTGGGCAATCGTTTTCTGATCCCAGCGCTGGAGTTCCACTTCACCGAGAATGAATTTTACATCCCTGCCGCGGCGCTGCAGCAACCGGGCGACGGCGACAAAATTATCCAGTGGAAAACACTTGGCTCGCCCGCCGCTGCCGGGATGAATCAACACCGGACCATCGGCTTTAAAAACAAGCGGCGGCAAATCCGGCTGGGGCAGATTTAGTTTAGCCAATTGGGACTGGTAAAATTCTGTTACATGAGCGGGGTAACCTTTCGGCGGCAGGGGAGAAAAATACAAAATCTCGCTCGCGGAACTTAGGGTGGTCGCGTGCCATGACCAGTTATCGGCGCCATTACTTACAGCGCTGAGTAATAGATCACACTTCGCCCAGGTTGGGGTGATGGCATTGGTGATGCGTCCAGAGCCGAACCAGGCGGCATGTGTCAGATCCTCGGCGTCGGCAAATTGCTCGATCAGATTGAGTTTGAGCAAAAGCTCGCCGAAGGATCGGCGAGTCACGAGCGTGCGCCGAGCATTGGGCCAGCGCAGCTTCAGACTGCGCAAAAGCGGCGCCAACAAAAGGGTGTCGCCCAACGCGCCGGAGTGTACGAGAACCAGTTTCATAATCCAACGAGTATATTCTCGGTACTGCCCCGAAGGGGCTGCATCTATCAGCCCAGCGTTGTCCCGATTTATCGGGACTACGCTGGGGCAAGGAATCCAAAATATCGTCAACCCTGTAGGGGTTGCGGCATGAAGTGAGCATCACGGATCATTCGATTTGACGCAAGCCTTACAGGGTTGGTTGGTATGTTCGATCATTTTCCCGGCGTAGTCCCGTGCGGCGGGACAACGCCGGGCTAAATGATTATGTCCCGTTGGGGCAAAACGATGAATCTCAAACAGATTATGCAAGAAGCATTTGGTGTTTGAGTAACTGCCATAAATGGCAACAATTTGGAAAAAATCGAGCTAAGCGCGGGGTTCCCACCCCGCGCTGTATGAACACAAATCATTTTGTTAAGAGTTACAACTCAACTAACTATCGCCGCAGCATCGGCACATTCGACGGGTTCGGATACGTCGTCAATCCATCCGCCGCCGAGGAGCTGTTCGCCGTCGTAGCAGACCACGGCCTGGCCGGGGGTAATTGCGGTGACGCCGTCGGAGAAGCTGACAGTGAGCTGATCCGTGCCGGTGATTTCGGCGACGGCGGCGACCGGCGGGGAATTGTAGCGAACTTTTGCCGTGCATGGGATTGGGCCTACAGGTCGCGTGGTAAGCCAGTTGATCTGGCTGGCGATAAGCCGGCGATGCAGAAGATGTTCGCGCGGCCCGACATGGATGATATTGTGTTCCGGATCAATACTGGTGACATAAATAGGATAGCCGAACGCTACGCCGACGCCCTTGCGCTGGCCAAGCGTGAAATTCTGATGCCCAGAGTGTGTGCCAACTACCATGCCGTTCGCGTCGACAATCGAACCGGGGCGGACCGCTTCCGGCGTGCGCTTCTCAAGCAGGCGCATGTAATTGTTGTCGGGCACAAAACAGATTTCCTGTGAATCGGGCTTATCGTGCACCGGCAGACCATACTGGCTGGCCAGACGGCGCACTTCGCTCTTGGGAAAATTGCCCAGCGGCAGCATCATGCGGTTAAGTTCATCCGGCGGGACGCCAAAGAGTACGTAGCTTTGATCCTTGGCTTTATCGACGCCGCGCAAAAGGCGAGTTTGGCCATCGGCGGTTCGCTCGATCCGCGCATAATGACCGGTGGCAACAAAATCGGCCCCAACGGCACGGGCATAGCGGGCCAGCTTGCCGAACTTAAGATTCTCATTGCAGCGTACGCAGGGATTGGGTGTGCGGCCGCGATTGTATTCGCTCACGAAATAATCAATGATGCCGCTAAAATCGTTCTGGAAATTCAGTGCGTAAAACGGGATGTTTAATAGTCCGGCGACATAACGCGCATCGGCGGCGTCGGCGGTTGAACAGCATCCCTGATGGTGGGCTTTGGCTGCTTTAGTGGGGGAACAGGCGACCGGTTCCACCGGTGTATTCGAGGGATTTTGTGCCTGATCGGCAGGATCATTGCCGAGGCGCATAAAGACGCCGATGCAGTTATAGCCCTGCTCTTTAAGTAGCGCCGCCGCGACCGAGCTATCGACTCCGCCGGACATTGCGATCACCACTGTTTTTGAGTTACCAGACATAAGCAGAGTATTATAACAACATGTCAGGCCGGGGTTTTAGAAACACGCAAAAACATTTATAATTCGTGGCTTAGGAAAAGAGGATTTTTTAACCATGATTTCCGCCCAGCCGGCCATTCAGGACCCAACCACCGGTCAAACAAATATGGATCAACTACATTCTTCAACGAATCCGGCGGATTATCTGGATATTGCAACCATTGACGATTCACAGTTGCGGCCAGTGGCGGAAAAAATTGCTGCCGGGACACGGCTGAATTTTGACGATGGCATGGCATTATGGAATTCGCGCGATATTTTTTCCATCGGGGCGATGGCCAACGCCGTGCGGCAGGCGCGGCACGGTCGGCTGGCTTATTACAACATCAACCGGCACATCAATTATTCCAACATCTGCGCGCTATCGTGCAAATTCTGTGAATTCCAGCGCAAACGCGGCGAACAGGGCGCGTATGAACATGACCTGGAGGAAATTTATCGCATCGCGGGGCAGGCCTACGACGCCGGGGCGACGGAAGTGCACATCGTGGGCGGATTGCATCCATGGCTGCCGTTTGCGTGGTACCTGGAAATGCTCAGCGGATTGCGGCAGCGCTATCCTAAGCTGCACCTGAAATGTTTCACCGCCATCGAGATCGATCATTTCAGCCGGATTTCGCGTTTGAGCATAAAGGAAGTGCTCCAGGCGCTGCGCGAACACGGTTTAGGTTCGATGCCCGGCGGCGGGGCGGAAGTTTTTGACGACCGCGTCCACGACGAAGTATTCAAAGGCAAACTGCGCAGCGACGGCTGGCTGCAGATTCACCGCACCGCGCACGAGTTGGGCATCGCCACGAACGCCACAATTCTCTATGGCCACGTGGAAACGCGCGCCGAACGCATCAACCACTTGCTTAAATTGCGCCAGCTTCAGGATGAAGCGCCGGGCTTTCAGACCATTATTCCGCTTTCATTTATTCCTGATGGCAGCGAACTGGGCTACCTGCCCGGGCCGACCGGCCTGGAAGATTTGAAGATGCTGGCGATTTCGCGACTGATGCTGGCGAATTTTGCCCACGTCAAGGCGTTCTGGATCATGCAAAGCATGAAGCTTTCGCAGGTAAGCCTGAATTTCGGTGTTGACGACCTGGATGGCACGGTGGTCTGGTACGACATCACCAAGCGCGAAGGAGGACGGGGGAATCAGCACCAGGAACAGACGGTTGCGGACATACGCCGGGTGATTGTTGAAGCGGGGTACATTCCCGTTGAACGCGACACGCTCTATCGCCGGGTGATTCGCAACGGCAAAGACTGGCAGGTGGATGAACAAGTCACCTCGGTGTAACGCGCCCGGCGGCAACACAAGAGGGTCGCGATCGCAGGCCTAAAATTAAATGGAAGCTATTGGAATTAAAAAGGAGGCCGTTATGGACGATACATTTACCATGCGAGTGCGTGCCGCCGCCGCTGCGACATGGTGGACGGTGCTGGTCGGTGTGGTGTTCGTATTGATGATCTGGGTGGTTTACCTGGCACTCATATCCAATTCCAATCCTCCAGCCTGGTTCGTGCCGCTGACTGGTATAGGGCATGGCATAAGTTGGCCTGATCTTCAACACGTCTCCCTTTGGTTCGTCTGTTGCTTCAAGTTTTTCGTGTACATGCTGATTTTTGCTGCGATTTGGTTGACGCTCTGGGGACGGCAGTTGAAAAAGCGAACTTCTGCAAGCTAAACGGGATAGTTACATGCCGGGGGATAAGTTCTATGATGCTCCGCCTGCTTGCCACTTCTGACATCTTCGCGCGTAATAAAGTTCAATCGGGTGCGTTTTCGTCCTTATATATAGGAGAATAAATCATGCGTCGGATTTCACGTCGATGGTATGTAACTGGTATGGTTTTTTCCGCGGGTTTGGCTGCGGCTGCGGCGATCTGGTGTACAAGCTCATCGAACGCCGACGATAATACCCCGCCCAGCGGACAGCAGAGCAGCCAGCCAGTTAATCCCCTGATTCTCCGCGGCTACTATCTGACCAATCAGGTGGCCATGTGCGGCACTTGCCATTCCCCACGGGACAGTGACGGAAAATATATTCTTTCCGAATGGCTGCAGGGAGCCGACATCAATTTTGCCCCGACGCCGCCGCCGCCGCACTGGCCCCAGCACGCGCCGGGCATCGCAGGCTTGCCGAGCTTCCGCGGCAATCGGTGGTCCGCGGACGACATGACTCATTTCCTGGTTACCGGCCTGAATCCGCGCGGCCATTATGCCGGTGAGCCTATGCCGGCATATCGGTTCGATGAAGATGATGCCAAAGCGGTGACGGCTTATTTGCAGTCGCTGCCATCGGGCGATCAGCCGCCGCCGAATTAAAATCGATTTTTTCCAGGTTTGTCTCAATACACAGGGTGGGACAGGCATCTTGCCTGTCACGTTTAAATCTTTGTGGGGATTGACAGGCTGGAAGCCTGTCCCACTTTATTTATTTAACAAAGTCTTGTTCAAATTTACGACTGGCGAACGGTGATAAACCGCGCCATGTCGATGAGGATTTGTTTAGCCTGGCTTTCGGGCAAAACGGCCAACGCCGCGACGGCGTCCTCAACCATCTGCCCCGCCCGCCTGCGGGCATAATTCATACTGGCGCTGGGAATCAACAGTTGCCGGACATGCTCGACGCGATCCGCCTCGGATGATTCCAGAAGACTCATAAGCAGTTCGCGGTGAGTGGGCGCCGCTGTGGACAGAAAATGAATCATGGGCAGCGTGAGTTTGCCCTTATCAATGTCGGTGCCCAGTGATTTACCAACGGTTTTCTGCGTACCGGCGATGTCCAGTACATCATCGATAATCTGGAAGGCCATGCCTACATGCCGGCCATAAAGGGCCAAGGCGTCAATTTGGCGTTTATCCTGGTTTGTGCCCGCCGCACCCAGACGGCACGAGGTTTCGATAAGGCTGGCGGTTTTGCGGTAAATAATGTCCAGGTAAGTTTCTTCATCGAGTTTCCAGTTGCCGCGGTTGTGATTCTGTGTGAGTTCGCCTTCGCAAACGATGTTGGTTGTATGTCCGATCAGACGCGACGCGGACTGGCTTTCCAGACTCGAACAGAGATGAAAGGCATGGCTGATTAATAAATCGCCCAATAGCACCGCAGCTTCATTGCCGTGCAGATGGTTGATGGTGGCGCCGCGGCGGCGGATTTCGGCGCTGTCGAGCACATCGTCGTGCACCAGTGTGGCTACGTGAACCATTTCGACCACGGCGGCCAGAACAATGTGCGTGCGGCCCAACTGAGCCGATTCAGCAGGTTTGTTTTGGACTGCCAGGCCGGAAAGCAGGACGAGCGAAGGACGGAGCATTTTGCCCCGGAATTTGCCGACGTGCGAAATCAACTGTTGCACGTGCGGCAGAACGCTGCGCAATTCCTGCTCAAAGAGCCGGTTAACATCCGTCAGGTAAGTTTCGATGCAAGGTGGGGTAATATTGCCCGTGGCTACGGCCATGATTTCCTGGTTCCTTCCAGCGCTCTAATAGCGCCCACACCCCCCGAACCCCCACAATGTTAAGATCACGTGAGGGATTTTTGAAGTTATAAATATCTGCGGCGGAATTGTCCAATCGCCGATCCAGGGCTGATGGCCGACTTTTGCCGATTTTGTAGCAGGGGGAATCTCTGAATCCATTAGCCATTGTGCCTTCCAAGGTAAATTTCAGCATACCCCGTGGTTTTCAAGGGTGTTTTTAAAATGTACTTGAGCCCATTTCGTGGACTGCCCTGAAAGGGCAGCATCTTTCAGCCCGGCGTTGTCCCGATTTATCGGGGCTACGCCGGGATAAGGGGACCCCAAACGTCATCAACCCTTTCAGGGTTGGTTGGGAGGTTCGATCATTTTTCCGGCGTAGTCCCGCGATGCGGGACAACGCCGGGCTCAATGACAGTGCCCCGTTGGGGCAAAACGATAAGGCTGAAGCAGCTTATGAAAGATAATTGCCTATAAATCAATGTCCACAACCGGCTAGAGCATTTCCACTACAGATATGGCGTCTGCGTTGGTGTAGACGGGATTGGCCGCAAGGAAGAGCGACAAGGCGGGTTTGCAAAACCCCGTCGCGGAGCGATGACGCAGCGGACGATCCCGTCTGTGCCAACCCGTAAGGGTCGCTTCAAGCGACGCGGACGCTATAGCTGGAGTGGAACTGCTCTAAAGTTGAATTAATTTAGAACCCGCCGTTGCGGTTGCCGAATTTGTTTTCGTCCGATTCCTCGCCGGAAGAGTCCGGGGTGGCCGGAAGTTCACACCGGCGGATGTCCAGCGCCCGTCCAGTGGTTTCATCCACCGTCGCAATAATGCCGCAGAGACGCGGGTCTCCGCTGGCTACGTCGAACGGAAAGTTCATTCCGGTAAGAAAATACTTGAGTACGGCTTCTTTTTTTCTTCCCAGTACGCTTTCATACGGCCCGGTCATGCCCACGTCGGAAATAAACGCCGTACCTTTGGGCAAAACGCGAGCGTCCGCGGTAGGGGTATGGGTGTGGGTTCCGAAATCGATGGAGACTTTGCCATCCAGATGCCAGCCCATGGCGATTTTTTCGCTGCTGGCGTCGGCATGAAAATCGACCACGCGCACCTTGACGTCGCGCGGGATGGATTCGAGCATCCGGTCGATGGTGCGGAAGGGATCATCCAGCGGATTCATATAGACGCGCCCCATGACCTGCAGAACCGCCACCGGGACGCCGGAGCGCGAGCGCTGAATGCAAAAACCCTTGCCGACGGCGTCGGGAGGATAATTTCCAGGGCGGATGAGCCGGTCGGACGATTCGAGGACGGGGTAAATATCGCGCTTGCGGTAGGTGTGATCACCCATCGTGCAAACGTCTACGCCGGTACGCAGGATTTTTTCAAACAGTTGCGGGGTTAATCCGGATCCGCCGGCGGCGTTCTCCGCGTTGGCGATGACGAAATCGAGTTTTTCATTCTGAATCAACGGGGGCAAAAGTTCCGCGACGGCTTGCCGGCCGGGTTTACCGACAATGTCGCCGATGCACAAAATGCGAATGGGCATGAAGCCCGATCCTTTCCAGCGTCGCGGCCCCGATGATTCATCAGACAGAGCCGGACGGGCCGCCAGGAGTTTACAGTTTGCAGTGCGGGGTTTCCACCGGGGCGGCAGAAGTCATGCCTAGTTATATACTCCCGGTAGTTTACGGGATTGGCCGGGATGCAGACTCTGAAAACTCACCCTCATCGCTTGCCCATAAACAGGTTTGTGAATAGTATCACAAGGGTCCATTCAAGCTTGCCCGGCGTATGGGGCGGCCTGAATTTAGGTAGGGCTCTCCGGCCTGAAAAGTCATTGGGAGATAATTCCTCATGCCATATACCATCGAAAAAGGCGCTAGCGCCCTGGTAATGGACAATCCGCTCCAAACGCCCAAGCTCTCGGAGAATTCCAATCTCTGGACGCTCAATTTCGGACCCCAGCATCCGGCCACGCATACCGTGATTCGTCTGGTGATGGAAATCGACGGCGAACGCGTCGTTCGTTGCGTGCCGGTGATCGGATACCTGCACAGCGGATTTGAAAAGAACGCCGAAGTCCTCGACTACAACCAATACACCACCATCGTTGATCGCATGGATTACCTGGCCCCGATCGGCAACGAAATGGCGTGGATGCGCGCCTCTGAAACGCTATTCGGCGTCGATCCCACGCCGCGCTGCAAAGTTTACCGCACCATCCTCGGCGAACTGGCTCGTATTCAAAGCCATTTGTTGTGCGTCGGCGCAGCGGCACTGGATCTCGGCGGCTTTACCGCGTTCCTGTTCGGCTTTAATGAACGCGAAATGATCTATGACATCATGGAATATGTTTCCGGATCGCGATTCCACACAAGCTGGACGCGCGTCGGCGGCGCGATGACGGACGTCGATGACAACGTTTTCCGGCCATTAGTTAAAAAATTCATCAACGAATCACTTCCCAGGGCCATTGAAGACATTGAAAAGCTGCTCAATCGTTTGCGCATTTTTATCGATCGCACGCAAGGCATCGGCGTAATCACCACGGCTGAGGCGATCAACTGGAGCATGAGCGGTCCACTGGCCCGGGCCAGCGGCGTGATGCGCGACATACGCAAGGACGATCCCTACTGGTGTTTCCAGGACAACTGGGACGGCAAAGGGGCGCCGGCGGTGAAATTCAAAGTGCCAATCATGAAAACCGGCGACGTGCTGGCGCGCTATCTGGTGCGCCTTGAGGAAATGAAGCAGTCGAGCGAAATCATCCGGCAATTAATCGACGATATTCCCGACGGGCCGATGAATGTAAGCCCGGAAGGCAAGGATATTCTGCCGCCGAAGTCGCAGGTGTATGGCAGCATCGAAGGATTGATCCATCATTTTGAACTGGTAATGACCAACCGCGGCTTTACGCCGCCGGTTGGTGAAGTTTACGGCTCTACCGAAACCGCAAATGGCGAGCTGGGATATTACATCGTCAGCGAAGGCGGCAAAAACCCATGGCGCGCCCGATGCCGTCCGCCGTCATTTATTCATTTGAGCGCTCTGCCCAAAATGCTTGAAGGGCACATGATTTCCGACGCGGTGGCCGTATTGGGCAGTTTGAATATTATCGCCGCGGAACTGGATCGCTGAGACGGCCGCGATATATTTTGAGGAATTTAGATTTAGAATCTATCTCAAAGCATAGCGAGAGCCGCGTTTGGCCTCCAGGTGGGCAGATGCAAGGAAGAGCGACGATGTTATATTCGAAAGATAATATGCAGAGGAGCGATGACGCCGCAGATGGCCGCTTGGAGGCCAAACCCTTCGGGACGAGGCTTCCTGGCCCCGAATCCGGCGTCGCTTCGTCTCGTTGTATTGTAATATGGGCTTCGTCGGTGCTCCCTGGCTCGGAGCCAGGCAGCCGACGTCGCGGCCTCGATATGTTTTGAGATAGATTCTTATGGCCTGGATTGTTGAAAACCGCCTGAAACCATATCAGCCGACGCGCAGCGAACCGTATCTGACCGCATCGATCAAAAAGCATATTGAAGAAAAATATTTCCCGCGCTATCCGCGCAAACAGGCGGCTCTGTTGCCGCTGTTTCATGTGATGATGCACGAGTATGGATTCATTGCACCGGAGGCCATGGACGAAGCGGCGGATTTCCTGGGCATTTCCCGCGCCGAAGTGCAGGATGCGGTGACGTTTTATGAGGAATTTCGCCTGACGCCTGCGGGGACGTACGTGGTAAATGTGTGCCGGTCGATTTCCTGTGAGCTTTGCGGCCATCGGAATGTGCTGCAGAGAATTCGTGACGTTTTCGGCATTGATCCCGGCGAAACCACCGACGACGGCAAAATCACGGTCTTTGAAGTTGAGTGCCTGGGCGCCTGCGAACAAGCCCCGTGTGCGTTGGTCAACGAAGACCTGCATGGCAATCTTAAGCCGGATGCGTTTGCCGAACGTTTGCGGCAATTACCGGCAAAACCAGCACAAGGACATTAAAGAGGTAAGACATGGCCTTCCCCGGACCAGTTCTTTTAAAACGCATACCCGACGATCCGGCGCAGCGCAAGCTGTTTAAATTCAAGGATTACGTCGCCACCGGCGGCTATGAAGCCCTTCGCAAAGCCATGGCCATGCCCCCGGAAGACATTATCAAGCTGGTGATCGACTCGGGCCTGCGCGGTCGCGGAGGTGCGGGTTTTCCCTGCGGCACCAAGTGGACGTTTTTACCCAAGGATTTGCATCCGCGCTACCTTGCGGTGAATTACGACGAATCCGAACCGGGCACGTTCAAAGACCGTTACCTCTGTGATTACGATCCGCATATTCTACTCGAGGGCATCGCCATCGCGGCTTACGCTAATCGGATCGCGATCAGCTATATCTACATTCGCGGCGAGTATCACTATCAGGCCAAAATTCTCGAGGAAGCAATCCAGGAAGCTTACGCCAACGGCATTTTCGGCAAGCCGCATCCCGGAACCGACATCGTTCATCATTGCTATCTACATCGCGGCGCTGGTGCATATATCTGCGGTGAAGAAACCGGTTTGCTTGAATCGCTGGAAGGTAAACGCGGCTGGCCGCGCATCAAGCCGCCGTTTCCGGCGGTGGCGGGGGCATTTGCCAAACCAACGATCATCAACAACGTCGAAACGCTCGCCTGTCTGCCGTCGATCATTATAAATGGCGCTGCCTGGTTTAAATCCATGGGGACGCCCGGTTCAGCGGGTCCCAAACTCTATGGCGCCAGCGGCCACGTTAATAAGCCCGGCGTTTATGAAGATGAGCTGGGCATCAAGATGTCCACATTGATTGAAAAATATTGCGGCGGCGTGAAGGGCAAATATAAAGCGGCCATACCCGGCGGCGTTTCGATGGGGATATTGGGAACCGATCAATATGACGCGGAACTGGATTTTGACATCGGCCGCAAATACAACGTCCTGGGACTGGGCACCGCCGGCGTAATCGTCATGAATGACCAGACCGACCTGGTAGTGATGCTGCGGAACATTGTGCGGTTCTTTGCGCACGAAAGCTGCGGACAGTGCACGCCTTGCCGTGAGGGAACCGCCTGGCTGCATAAAATGCTCAGCCGTATTATCGCCGGCTTTGGTAAACCAAAGGATTTTGATCTGTTAATGGAAGTGGCCCTGAGCATGGGCATTGGACCCGGCACCACGATTTGCGGCCTGGCCGACGGCGCCAATTGGGCGGTCAAGACGTTCCTGCAGAAATTCCCGGAGGATTTTAAGTCGCGGCTCAAATCCGGCCAGGTACGCGGGGTATTGCTTTCGTCTGCCGCCGGCGTTTGAGAATCATCGGAGTAAATCATGCCCACGATGGAAGTAGATGGTAAGAAGGTTTCCTGGGAAGGCCGCAAGATGATTCTTCAGGCCTGTCAGGATGCGGGCGTAGAGTTGCCGTCGTATTGCTATCATCCGGGTCTTTCCATTGTGGCCAGTTGCCGCATCTGCCTGGTGGAAATGGAACAACCCGATCCCAAGGATCCCGGAAAACTTGTCAGGGTTCCCAAGTTGGTGCCAAGTTGTCAGACGCTCGCCGCCGATGGCATCAAGGTTTACAGCACTTCGCCTAAGTCTGTCGCCAACCAGAAAGCGGTGATGGAATATCTCTTGATCAACCATCCGCTGGATTGCCCGGTTTGCGATCAGGCCGGCGAATGCTATTTGCAGGATTACAGCTATAAATATGGCCGAGCCGAAAGCCGTTTCGAAGAAGACAAAGACAAAAAACCCAAAAAAGACATCGGTAAACACGTCGTGCTTTACTCCGATCGTTGCATCATGTGCACGCGCTGTGTGCGCTTTACGCGGGAAATTTCCGGCACCGGCGAGCTGGCCGTATTTGGACGCGGGCACCGGGAGCAGATCGACGTATTTCAGGGAAAATCGCTGGACAATCCGCTTTCCGGCAATGTAATCGACATATGCCCGGTCGGCGCTCTGTTGGACAAGGATTTCTTATTTACCCAGCGCGTATGGTTTCTTAAAAGTACGCCGAGCATATCACCGTTTACCAGCGGCGGGGAAAATATTTTCGTCGACCACAACGAGGGGCGAATTTATCGCATCAGGCCCCGTTTTAATCAGCAGGTCAACAAATGGTGGATTTCCGACGACATCCGTTATGGATTCAAATTCGTTCATGAGAACCGGCTTGCGACCATCAGCGTGCGCGGCGCCCAAGGTGAACAAAGATGGTCCAAAACGCTCGAACAGATCGTCAGGACGTTTAAAGAAATCGTCGCCGCCGGAGGCCCTGGTTCGACGGCCTTGGTGCTCAGTCCGTTTGACGGCACCGAAGAAATGTTTTTGGCCGCAAAGTGGATTCGCGAAATCGATCCGCAGGCCTGGTTAATGACCAATCCGCCTAAGGTTGAAGGCCAGGATCAGGTGTTTAAGAATCCCACCACTGGCGTGGTGAACTATACCATCCGGGCGGAAAAAGCACCGAACCGCAAAGGCGCCCAAAAAGTCATTTCCTATTTCGGCGGCAACACCGCGTCCATTGAGGATTTGGGGCAAAAAGTTCAATCCGGGCAGGTTAAAGCGGTCGTCGTTGCCGTCGATCCCATTGCGCATAACGAATCTCAGCTCGTCGCGGCGTTGGGCAGTGTGCCGACTCTTATAGTTTTAAGCGCGCATAATGGCGAACTGGTGCAGAAAGCGTCCGTTGCCTTGCCGGTGTGCACGTGGGCGGAAAAGGAAGGCGTGTTTGAAAACTTCGAAGGACGCATCCAGGTTTTCCAGCAAGCGATTGCGCCTCTGGAACGGTCGCGTCCGCTGGGCAGGGTTTTCTGGCGATTAATGGATCTTCACGATACCTATTCGGCCGCCGAGGCGCGCCAACTGATGGCCCAGGCGGGTCTCACCGATTACGCCAAAATCGCGCTCCCCACGCATCAGGCCAAAGTCGAACTGATGCAATTCGCGGAATTATAATAATGTAGCAGGCACGCTCCGCTTCCGTCCTGAGCCCGTCGAAGGGCGTGCCATCGCATTGAGAGCCGGCAGGTTTATCCTGCCGGAATACAGCCCCGTGGTGGAAACCCGGGGCCAACACTCCCGACTCCCGTCTCGGCACCCCAAGTGCCGCTACTGCGCGTTCACAATTTTGCGAACATCCATAAGGTACATCGTGGGAATTGTGCTTGATATGCCGCTACGAAAGATATACCCTGTTCAATTACAGAGGTTCATGCATTGATAATGCATGATCGCTTAAAATGTTTGAACTACGATAAAATTTTCATTTCGAAAGAACGCTCGAATGGCCAAACAACCTCTCGCTGAAGTGTTTGGTTTCCCCATCACCAATAATACGGATGAGGCGGCACGCTATCGAAAAAATAGGCTTTGTCCTTTCAATAACAAGGTTCCGAATTGCACAAAGGATAAGGCGAACAACCCGCTAGGCGTATGCAGCATATTCGATGGTAACGACATTGTAATAACCTGCCCGATTCGATTCCGTGAACAATGGATCATTGCAGAAGATGCCGCGGGGTTTTTCTTCCCAAAGGGAACTAAGTGGACTACGCTTACAGAAGTCCGCCTAAAGGACGCTCATAATAAATCTGCTGGAAATATTGACATAGTTCTTTGTTCTTACAACGAACGCGGCAAGATAACTGATTTTGGAGCACTTGAGGTTCAGGCGGTTTACATTTCTGGCAATGTTCGCAACCCGTTTGAATATTTCATGGAAAATCCAAAGGGTCGCGGCAAAATGGATTGGAGCAGTCGACCAAATTATCCCAACCCCGACTATCTTTCATCGTCTCGCAAGCGACTTGCGCCTCAGCTAATTTTTAAGGGCGGAATTCTCAAAGAGTGGAAGAAAAAAACCGCCGTAGCACTTAATCGCGGCTTTTTCCAAACACTTCCAAGTCTTGAGGAAGTCGATCCATCAGTCGCTGATATTGCATGGTTTATCTATGATCTCAAAAAAGATAAATCCAAGGACGTTTATACTTTCACGCGGCACAAAACCATATATACGAAGTTTCACGAAAGCTTAAACAAAATTACCCGGTCCGATCCTGGAGACATTAAGGAGTTTTTGGGGATGCTTCAGTCAAAAGTGGACGAAAAACTGAATCCACCAGATACGGAGACAATCATTGCGACTCTCTAATATGCAACTCACGATGTTCGGGCTGCCGCCAACGGAACATGTGGTGAATGTGGCGTCTGTTCCTCATCGCAGCCCCTTTCGCTATCCTGGCGGAAAAACATGGCTTGTTCCCCGGATTCGCCAATGGCTCAAGAGTTTTGAGCGCCCCCCTTCTCTTTTGATCGAACCATTTGCGGGTGGTGCTATTGTCGGCCTCACAGCTGCATTCGAGGAATTAGTCGAACATGTTATTCTCGTTGAATTAGACGCCCAAATTGCGGCCGTATGGAAAACGTTGTTAAGTTCAGATGCGGCTTGGCTTGCTGATCGAATTCTTTCATTCAAATTAACCATTGAAAATGTGCGGAGCCAACTATCCAAGGAAAATGGTGAGATTCGCGAACAAGCATTCAGCGCTATCCTAAAAAATAGGACTTATCATGGTGGGATTCTAGCGCCAGGGTCTGCTCTGATTAAGACCGGAGAAAATGGCAAAGGAATTCGCTCCCGCTGGTATCCAGAGACCTTAGCGAAACGAATTAGAGACATTTCTAAAATAAGGGACAGATTCACTTTTATACACGGTGATGGAATCGATATTATCCAATCACACCGTCATAAAAAACAAGCCGTATTCTTTATTGATCCACCCTACACAGCGGGAGAAGTCGGCAAACGCGCCGGATCACGACTATACGTGCATCATCATTTAGATCACAAAAAATTATTTACAGTAGCGAGCCGTGTTTCCGGAGATGTCCTATTAACCTATGACGATGACCCCAGTGTTCGATCCTTGGCGAGAGAGCACAGTTTCAAAGTAGTGCCCATTGCAATGAAGAATACCCATCATGCTCGGATGACCGAATTGCTAATCGGAACAAACCTGGAATGGATTAGATAAGCATCAAATCGCTGATTCGGTCTCCTGATCCTCTGCTCTATTCGGCTCATTGTCTTGAATCGTGCGACCGCCAGGCTATTTCGGTGGTTTCGTTTCACTAGTATTTGCTGCACTTGCGATTTGTTCTTTCTTCGGTAATACAATGACAATGGTACCGGCAATGAAATCATGTAATGCTCTTCGTTTCTTGTTTAATACTATGGCCAGAATATCACATCCAAACCAAATTCCCCCCGCCCTATGTAAGATCAAATACCACCATGGATAATATTTAACTAAATTTAAGGTCTGTTGCCACCAATCAACGCCATAGTAGGCTGTATCAGGTATGCTGAGTAAAGCAATGAAGCCTGCAATTGTGTCGGGAACAACAAAAATAATTCTTATCGAACTTCTCAACCATGCTTCGCGCCAACCAATGGCACGGCCATCAACCTTCACGATTCGAATGCCTTCCAACCACATGCCTACCGTCTGTCCAAAACGTCCACTGCAATAAATGTTATAGCCCAACGAGATGGCGACCATCGGCACCATATCAATCAGTGCGGTTGTCTTCGATAAATGATTCAGCCAAAGGATTAACAATCCCAACGGCAGGAGCAGTAAATCATCTATCAGTGCCCCGAAAGTTCGTTGCCAAACAGTTCCGTATTTCAAGAGATCAGTTGGAGATGCAGCTAACGAAGTTGCAGCTTGTGTCTTCGTGCGTTTAGCAAGCGTGTATAGGAGAATGCAGCCAGTAGTAACACAGGCGATGGCAACTATGATTAACTTAATTTGGTTGCTTGGTCTTGGTTCCTCAATGAAATTTACCAAGCATATAGTCGAAAGTATTCCTAAAAAGATATTGCGTGCTGTGTGCTTATTCGTGACTTGGGTATTTTCTTGTGGCTTCTGTTCTTCTACCGCCAATATATCCTTGACTTCATGCCACCCGCCTTGCTCGCCCATACATTTTGAGTCTAACGACACTTCCCCAGTTTGAAGTTTTTGTTTTATTTCATCAATAGACAGCAATTGTGACTTCATTGTTTTGCCGATCTGGACGTGGTATTTCATAAATGTACTCCAAGTGGGAGTTCCCATTTGTATAATGGCTGATTAATGTCGCCAATTATCTTGCGCAGCCCATATGTTATGTTTGGCAAACGGTAATATAGCAATTCGTTTGTGGCATTATCCCAAATCATATTGGTCATGATAGCTTCAAGGTATCGAGGCAACAGGATTTGAACTGTTCTCTGTACCCTGTCAGCTATTCTCTTCGTTGTTCTTCTGATCACCTGCTCAACTTTCACCTGTCCCGATGACGTTATTTTAATTCGAATAATTGGCTGGGTATAATCCCCTCTGGCCAAGAAACGTCCTAAATCGGGCTGGCTCAAACCGGAGATACGCAAACGGGGTAAACGGAATTGATTGCCGACACAATGACTATCGGTAACGTAATTGATTTTTTTTGGTATGGATCACTAATAGTGTTTATCTGTTGGTATTTATTTAAAAAACGCCGTCCACCAACAAGTTAGATATTACGCCTTCATGTAGGATAGTTCAGCCTTTACTCAAGTACATACTTCCGCACCCATTGAACTTCTTATCAATGCGATTTCTGAAATTGATACGTAGCGAAATTCTCTCTACCATGTCTGATATAATTCATTCCATGACTTTTTTCTTCAAGAAATTCAAGATGACCGAAGCCGACTACGGGAAACTGTTTCTGAGCATCATCATTCTCTCGTTTGGAGCGCTGATGGGTTTTATATTTCAGGATGACCTATTTCTTAATTTTGTTCTGTCGCTGGAGGGGTTCTTTTTCTCCTTTCCAATTTCTTTGTTGGTGGCGGCAATCGCTTTTACAAGATTAATCGACGGAAAAAAGATCTGGCCGTGGCTTAGCTGGACCGTTGTCATTTGTTGCTCGTTCACTATATCCATTTTCGTTTTTTATATGATGGGTTCTGTTATAGATGATTGGAATAATTATTCTGTGCGCAGCTATGTAGCCCATGCTGCGCCCATTCTCGATAAAATCAAAATTCAGAACGGTTCCTATCCTTTGGCGCTTCCTGTTTCCTTATTGGGTGAACCGCCTTTTCTTCTGCGGGATGATGGCGGCTATTCTTCCGATGGACAAGAATTCTATTTTGTATATGAGGACGAACCGGCTGGCTGGGCCGGAGGACCAGCACCAATGGAGTTTAGTAGCAAGGATAGAATGTGGAAAGAGGCTGACGACGATCTACCCCCCTTTACGATCCACTAGCATAAATTTGTTTTCCTGATCCCCTGCTCTATTCGCGTAATTGTCTTGAATCGTGCGACCGTCGGGCTGCGTCTGGAAAATAGAGAGTTGAAAACCGATCCGCAGATTAATACAGATTATTTATCACAACGATACCTTTCGATCTTACTCAGGGCAGGCCCTGCGACGCGGCTTAGGACACACGATGACAGCCTTGCGCCCCCACGCCAACGCCCTCAGATCGGGGTGGTATAATAACCGTTGTCGAGGGGTAGAGGAGTTAATCAAAATGCGATTGTTATTTTGTGGGCATACTGGCGAGTTTGGCCTGAGCGAATTGATTTCCAGATTGTGAAGCTTTTTCAAGCCATTCCCTTGCTTTGGCGTTATCCTGAACCACGCCATAGCCGTTGTAATAAAACAAACCAATGCTATACATGGCATTAGAATCGCCCAGAACCGCGGCCTTTTGGTACCAAACCATTGCATGCGTATAGTCTTGGGGTACACCATCGCCGTATTGGTAGAGCATACCGATGCTGAACATGGCACGAGCACTGCCCAGGGCAGCAGCTTTCCGGTACCAGACCATGGCTTGCTGATAAGTCTGTTGCTCTGCTCCAGCCGTGTCATATTCGGCATCAAATGCTGGTAGATTTTGATAGATATCCCCCATATTGATCATGGCTTGATAATTATCCAAAGCCGCAGCTTTCTGATACCAAACCATGGCCTGCTCAAGCGCCTGCTTATTCCTGTTGTGACTCATGCCGTAGGCCACTGCATGAATATCGCCGATGGAGACCATCGCGGTAGAATGATCTATAGCGATAGCCTTTTGATACCAATATTCTGCTTGCTGATTATCCTGAGGTATACCCATTCCATTCTCGTAATGAAAACCAAGTTCACACATGGCCTGGGGATTACCCAGTGCCGCGGCCTTTTGATACCAAATAAAAGCTCGTTCGTAATCCCGGGTCTTCTTCCCGCCTGAATCGTACATCATGGCGAGATGCATCATCGAGTTTATATTTCCCGCTTCCGCTCCCTTTTGATACCAGGTCATCGCCTGGTGAGAATCATGGGATACGCCAAGACCGTCTTGATAAAGTACACCAATACCATCCATCGCGTCAGAATTATCAAGCGCAGCGGCCTTTTGGAACCAAACCATAGCTTGCTGATAGTCTTGTTTATTAAAAGCTTGCATTCCAAGCTGATAATCATTATTTCCTGAATCGGCGGGTTGTGCAGCCGAATTGACTGTGGTGCCGGAACCAACAGTTGTGCTTGCCCTCACTGGGTATATAACGCTCGAATTCCCCAATGCGGCACGATAAACCACTGGCGCAACAGGCGCGGCAACAGCGGCAACGGCCATTGTACTTAAGGCAATAATCGCGACCTTCTTCAAAAGCAATCTCTTCAAAATGTGTTGGGCAATAACCGAGCCTGCGGTTGGGATGCCTCCGTGAGAAAACACTCCGTTGAAAATGGCGGTCAAAAGCATCGGGGGAATTGCAACAGCGCCGTACTGGTGCAGGCTCGCTTCTAAAGCGTCGGCCGGACACACGATTCCGCGCCGGGCGAGGACTTCACGCAAGCGATCCAACGCCCGGCTCACGCGCTTTTGGGCGGCATCTTCCGATACCGTCAGTATGTCGCCGACCTCCCGCAAGTTGCGATTTTCCAGGTAATAGGCCGCGATGGCTGTGCGATCGGGTGGAGTAAGTCGATTCAGGGCTTCGTCGATTATTGACCTTAAGACATTTGAATCGGTGGACGTTGCAGATTGTGTTTTCATAACAGCGGCTTTCTGCTCATATTGAGCGCGCACCATGCGGTTACGGAGCGTGTTATAAACAGCGAATCGAGTAGCGGTCAGGAGCCAGACCGGGAGAGTTGCTGCTCTGCCTTGCAGCGACGGAGCTTTCCGGGCCAGCGCCATAAACACGCCCTGGGCGATGTCTTCAGCTATGCCGGGGTCATTTACTTGGCGCAGCGCTGCTCCATAAACCAGCTTCAGATGGCGATCCAGCAAGGTCTTGAATGCGTCCTCTGAGCGGTCGCGAACGAATGAACCCAGTAGTTCGGCGTCGGTCAACATTTGTTTCTATTAAATAGACACCGGCCCAAATTTGAATCCGACAAGAAATTTTAAATCATAAGCTGTTTTTAACCATTGGGGGGAAGGCTGGCTTTACTACAATCCCGAGGCAACAGGATTTGAACTGTGCCCTGTACCCTATTCCCTTTGTTGCTCTCCTGATCCACTGTTCTACTCTCTCGGCGTGGCTTCGTCGCGCCGTCACGCGCGTTCGCAATTTTGCGAACATCCATATTTGCTCCACTGTTCGCCTGATCCACTTTCACCTGTTCTCGGCGCGGAATGCGCCGTGCCGCGCCGTGGGGGTTGGTTTCCCTATTCAGTATAAAGGCTCTTAAAGCCGGTTCTTTGACAAGTAAATATCAACGGGTGGCCTCGCGGCACTATTCCCTATCCTCTCCGCTGTGTCGTGGTGTCGTTTTGCCTGGCCTGAGCTACGTCGAAGGGTGGTTAAAAACCATGGCCTATGGCCTGTGGCCTGTACCCTTCGTTGTTCTCTGTGGATCGTTCTGCTGTGCTTTCTGGACTATAGCAGGAAAAATCTAACCGCTACAGCGCAACAACCCCTGAAAATATAGATGTTTCCTCCACTCTTAAAGGCGCAACAAGCACTAATCATGTTACGGATCAGAAAGTGTGAAATACTCTATAAAATAAGCCTTTGTTACGTTGTTGCGCTTAGAAGGCCAAAAATTGAGAAAAAAATGTAACCACGGAATTGATTTGGCAGAATGGAGAGTTGAGGGGAAAGATGGCTCATTGTTGCTCTCGCTTGATTTGGGTCTTACGTATAGTTAAAATTATTTTATACGTATTAGGAGTGCGCCCCATGCCCAAGCTGACCCTTAGCGCAGATTCCGAAATCATCGATCTGGCCAAAAAACTGGCCCGAAAACGCGGCACAAGCGTTTCCAATATGTTCAGTCAATATGTCCGCTCCATGGAATCCGGCGGCCGCCGGGTGTCGCTGACGCCTTTGACGCGGCGCGCCAGTGGTCTGATTCGCCTGCCGCACGGCAAATCAGATCGTCAGTTGATCCAGGAAGCCATAACCGCGAGGCATGGCCGGTGAAGCAGCGGGTCTTGGTGGACATTAATGTGCTTCTTGATGTATTGGCCCGCCGTGAGCCATATTACGCGGCTTCAGCCGCGGTGTGGACGCTTGCCGAAACCCGTGTAATCGAAGGATTAATTTCCGCCGTCAGCATCGTGACAGTTTATTATCTGCTGCACCGCGCCGCGGATCATGCGGCGGCAATGCGCGGCATTCGTCTGCTTCGGGATATTTTCCATGTTATCCCGCTCGATGGCCCGGTAATTGATGATGCCATTGTTTCAACCTTGCGCGATTTCGAAGACGCCGTTCAATATCACAGCGCCTTACGGGCCGGGGTCGGGATCATCGTGACACGCGACGTGCGCCACTTCAGCAAGTCCGGTATTCCCGTTTTGACTCCCGAGGCCTTCGTCTCCCGTGCACAACAATCTTAGAGACTCTAAGTTAAAATGCCGTCGCATGACTCTCAAATTCGAAATACTTCATCAGGATTCGTCTTCTAGCGCACGGCTGGGCCGCGTGCATACGTCTCACGGTAGTTTTGATACACCTGCGTTCATGGCCGTGGGAACGCGCGGCAGCGTCAAGGGTCTCACGCCCGATATGATGCGTGAAGCCGGATGCCAGATTATTCTTGCCAATACTTATCACCTCATGCTTCGCCCCGGCTCAAAAGTCGTGCAGGAATTAGGCGGCCTACAGCGCTTCACCGGCTGGAATGGCCCCATGCTTACCGACTCCGGCGGCTTTCAGGTCTTTTCGCTTTCCGATCTGAGGGACTTTGGTGAAAACGGCGTGAATTTCCGCTCACACATCGATGGCGAAATGGTGCACCTTGGTCCCGTTGAATCCATGCAAACACAATTTGAACTTGGCGCCGACATCGCCATGGCGTTTGATGATTGCCCGCCTGCAGATTGTCCGCCTGAACGGCTTGCCGCGGCGCTGGACCGTACGATTCGCTGGGCCGCAATCTGCCGGCGGGTGCACGATAAACTCGACGATCATAAGCGGCAGGCCCTTTTTGGAATTGTACAAGGCGGAACGGACCAGGAAGAGCGCCGGCGCTGTGCTGAGGAATTAATCAAACTCGATTTTGATGGCTATGCACTTGGTGGTTTGGCGGTTGGCGAAGGCCATCGGAGAATGGTGCAGGCCATTGAATTTACGACGCCGCTTTTGCCCGCCGACAAACCACGCTACCTGATGGGAGTGGGTTATCCGGCGGATATTCTGGAAGCGGTTAAACGCGGCGTAGATATGTTCGACTGTGTTCTACCCACACGCAATGGCCGCAATGGCCTGGCGTTTACCTCCGCCGGCCCGATGCGGCTGCGGAACGCCCAATTCACCAATGACAAAAATCCCATCGAAGCGGACTGCGATTGCCTTTGCTGCCGGCAATTTTCCCGCGGCTATCTGCGGCATTTATTTACCGTTGGCGAAATGCTGGGACCTACGCTTGTATCCCTGCATAACCTGCGGTTCTTCCAGCGCTGGATGCTGGACATTCGGCAGGCGATGCGGGAAAATAACCTATCTGTACTCAAGTGCACCTGCCTGAGTGCGGATGCAGGTGATGAAGCGAGCAATCCAATCCTATAGACAGGACAACAGGCGCTTCTGGAACCCTGAGTATGTAAATCCCAGTAGCTTGGTGGAAAACCGGAGTTTTTTATGCGTTATATTGCGATCAGCCTCATGCTGGTATTGTTTTTCTTCCCGGCGTCGGTCGGGCCGATTCATGCCCAGGACACCCAACAAGCCGTGCCTGCGGTCAAGCCGGCGCAAGCGAACCCGGCTGCTTCCGTGGCGCCGGCCGCCGGAAACGCTGTTCCCGCTGTGCCGCCGCAGGGTCCCGCGTCCACAGCTCCGGCCAGCGGCAATGCCGCGGGCAATGGCCAAACGCCAAGTCCATTTAACAGCATCATCATCCCGCTTCTTTTGGCCATGGTTGTGATCTATGTCTTTATGTTTTCCGGAAAAGGCCGGGAAGAAAAGAAACGCAAGGCCATGCTGGCCGCGATGAAGCGCGGCGACCGGGTCGTAACCATGGGCGGTTTGATCGCCTCGGTTGTGGACGTGCGCGATGATGAAGTCGTTCTCAAGGTTGATGAATCGGCCAACGTCAAGGAGCGCTATACACGTTCGTCAATCGTCAGCATCATCAATCCGTCTGATGAAGCGGATAAGAAATGAAATCCAATTTAGTCTCGCGTTTTATTGTTATTTTCTCCGCCATCGGTCTGGCGCTCTTATGCATTTACCTCAACGGCATCAAGGGCGGCATCGACTTGCTCGGCGGCACCGATCTGATCTATCAGCTTGAAATTCCCAAAGGTTATCAAGGTGATCCCAATGCGCTGGCCCAGCAGGTCATTGATGTATTGCGCCGCCGCGTGGATCCCAACAGCGTCCATAATATGATCTGGAAGGTTCTCTCCGGCAACCGCATTGAAATTCAGATGCCGCTGGCCAGCGCTGAATCGCAGGCGGCACAAAAGCAATATCAGTCTCTGGTGCAAAAACTCGTCGCTCGAAACGTCATGCCTTCCCAGATCAATGCCGTCATGACCCAGCAGGGCGCGCAGCGCCAGGCAGGCATGGCAACTTTGGCCCAGGGAGATTCGAAACGTCTCGCGGCCCTGCAGCAGTTGGCGACGGCTTATGATGAACTTGCCGCCGCCAATAAAATCGTAGATCAGTACGCCAATAATCCGCTTAACATTCCATCCAGCGATCTGGTCCTGATCAATAAAGCCAAAAACGATTACCAAAATGCCTTAGACAGAGTTCTCGCATTTAATATCGACATTTCACAAATCGCAGGTTTGCTATCCACGATTCAGGAAACTTCCAATCCCGACGCCCAGGCCGCTTTGAATCAAATCATTGCCGCACATCCCGACCAGGCCGATCTGATCAAACAACTCCAGGTTGCCTACGTGAATATGACGCTTAATGCCGGCGGTCTGGATAATCCGCAGGAACTCGAACGGCTCCTGCAGGGTGCGGGCGTGCTGGACTTTCGCATCAGCTTTCCGCCGACCGATCCCAACAATGTGCGACTAGCCGCGCAGGCCGTCGCTCAGCTTACAGCCAAAGGACCGGAAAATGGTTTTACTCCCCCGGGTACGGCGTGGTTCGAAGTTGACGAGCAGAATGGCCAGCCGATGCTTGATGACAAGTTCGATTTTCAAGCCGGGCAAGGCGCTTATTTCATAGGCAACTGGGAGGGGAAAAATTACGTCCTGCTTTATACAACGCCGGATAAAGCGCTTACCCACGAACCCGGCCGTGAAGACTGGAAAATTGAAAACGCCCTTTTTACCCGCGATCAACAGACGGGAAAACCGCTCGTCGAATTCAATCTTGATCCGGTCGGTGCGATATACATGCGGCAGCTTACCAGCGCCAACATTGGTCAATTCATGACCATTCTGTTGGATAATAAAGCGATCGAAGCGCCGACCATCCAGGGCGCCATCGGCTCTAATGGAGAAATAACCCTTGGTGATCCGACGGATACGCGATCGGCGCAATCCATAGTCTCGGAAGGACAGAATCTCGCCCAGATTCTCAACGCGGGTTCGTTGCCGGCTACGCTGCAGTCGCAGCCGATTTCCGTTTTGACCATCGGTTCTACATTGGGCGCGGACAATTTACGCGCCGGCTTGCACAGCGCTGTGATCGCCGTAATCGTCGTCCTGCTGTTCATGTTCATTTACTACACCATCACCGGCGCCTTTGCCGACATGGCCCTGATGCTCAACCTGCTGCTTCTGTTAGGCGTGATGTCCATGATTGGCGCCACGTTCACGCTGCCGGCCATCGCCGGCGTCGTGCTCACGCTGGGCATGGCTGTCGACGCCAACATCCTGATTAACGAACGCATCCGCGAGGAACTCCACAAAGGCGCTTCGCTCTGGCTGGCGGTCAAACAGGGTTATGATCGCGTCTTCTGGACTATTTTTGATTCCAACACCACGGCCTCGCTGACCAGCATCGTGCTTATTTTCGTCGGTTCCGAGGACGTCAAAGGCTTCGGCATCACGCTGCTGATCGGTCTGGCTGTGCACATGTTCACGGCGTTGTTTGTGACGCGCACACTCATGATCGCCTGCATCCGCTGGGGCATCATGAAGGAGATTGAAGATCTTTCGCTGCTAAATTACTTCAAGGATTTATTTACCTTTACCTGGCTGAAGGGCAGATGGCCCTTCATGCGGGTGATTACCATCAGCAACTTTGACTGGATTTCCAAACGCTATTACTTCTGGACCGTTTCCGCAATCATCATGGTCGCCGGCATCATTGCCTTTATCGCCCGCGGCAATGATAAATACGATACCGAGTTCAATGGCGGCACGCAGATTACCCTGGAACTCAAGGCCGGCGCCCACATGCCCGTCGATCAGGTCCGCCAGCGCGTCACCGAGATCGGCCAGACCGACCCCGCTTTGGCTCAACTCACACACGCGACGATCTACAGCATCGGCGATCAAAATAATGAATTCCAGATCATCAGCAGCATCGTCAATCCTCCGCAGGACGAGCTTAACGCCATGGAGGCCAAAGGCCAGATCGCGCCTGTTACCCAGCTTACCTCCGCATTGGAAAATAAATTCGCCGACGTCATCGAAGTGGTCAGCCCACTCAATTTCGATCATGTCGATACCACCGCCGATCATGTTCAGGATTTAATCGACAACGGCGTTATTTATCCGATTACTCAGGCGAGCCTTCAGCAGGTGATTCCCGGCATGCCCAACGTGGACATTAGCGATTATCAAGGCGGCGTGGCGATTATCCTGAATCACATTTCGCCCGCCGACACGGTTGAAGACATCACCGCGCGCGTCCTCAAGATGAGCCAGGAGCCGGACTTCGTGGATTTGCAGTATCGACCCTTCAAGGTTATCCCTGTAACCTACTCCGGCCAGGTTTCCGTTTCTTCCTCGCCGCCGGTCACCGAAGCCGTCATCGTCGCTGTTGATCCGGATTTACTTTATAACGCCCAGAACGCATCGACCATTTCCGCCTGGAGCGATAAGGTCGCCGGACCCGAGTGGAATATTATTCGCACCGCACTGACCGCCTCCGGCGGTCTGGCGGGCGTCACCAGTTTTGCCCCGCAGGTCGCCGCCGAAGCGCGCCTGAACGCCGTGTTTTCCGTTTTGATTTCGCTTTTTCTGATCGTCTTTTACGTCTGGATTCGTTTCGGCGGCATCCGTTACGGATTGGGTGTGATTTTCTCCCTCGTGCACGTCGCGATTGTCGCCGTCGCCGCCACTGTTCTGGCGGTTTATCTGGCGGATACGCCCATCGGGCGGTTTTTGCTGGTGGATAATTTCAAGATCAACATGACGATGATCGCCGCGTACCTGACGGTCATCGGCTATTCCGTCAACGACACCATTGTCATCTTCGACCGCGTACGCGAAAACCGCGGCCGAACGCGCCAGCCCTTGTCGCGCAAAATCGTCAATGACTCGATCAATCAATGCTTCGGCCGAACCGTCTGGACGACCTTCACGGTTTTTTCAGTAGTATTAATTCTCTATGTGTTCGGCGGCGAAGGCGTGCATGGCTTCGCCTATGCCATGTTGATCGGCGTACTCACCGGTGCGTATTCGACTTTGGCGATCGCTTCGCCGATGCTCCTGCACGTCCGCGATCCGAACCCGCCCAGGCCCAAGGTGGAAATTACGCCTTACCAGGCCCCGCTGGATAAACCGGTAGGGGCATAATTCGCGGATTTAGCGGTTAAAAATCGCCTTTTGTCTTTGGCGGCTTGTCCAATTCCTCGTTCTGTATTAATGTATCAAGGCCGCTTTTTTATATGCAAAAACGGCTGCTGTTCTGAACCTGTCAGTATTCAGGGTTGCCACTGGCTTGGCGTGACGGGTTTGCTGATTTCTATTAAGCCGAGTGCAACCATCTTCTGGAGTGCATCATGCGCACCGATGTGAAGGTCGGCGTGGTAGCCGTCGTGGTTCTGTTTCTGGTCGTTGTTGTTTATTTCGCCTTCATCCGCCATTCACCTTCGCCTGAAGAGAACAATGTTCTTCCCACCCAGCAACCGGCGCTCACCCAGGCGCCGCCCGGCAGTGAAAATGGCGCGGGTTCAATAGAGATTCCTCCCGCCAGCCAGCCTGAGATGGGTCCCGGTTCGAGCACACAACCTGAAGCAATCGGAACATCCGAACCTGGCGCCGCCACTCAGACGATCGTTCTTGGCGGCGGAAATGGCCCGGGTGAAATACCCGGTCCTGGCGCCGGTAACGAAGGTTTAAACAGCCAGCCTCAAATGCCGCCGGTCGGTGGCGCGGGAGAAAATTCGACTCTTGCCGGCCAGGATTACACCATAGTCAAAGGTGATACACTATCAGGTATTTCTGAACGTGTTTATGGCTCGACCAAATATGTCAAAGACATTGAACGGGCTAATCCGGGGCTGGATCCCCGGCGCATGAGTGTCGGCAAAAAAATTCATTTACCCGAGATCGCGGGCGTAACGCCAGTCGGCACCGCCGGCGAACTTCCCGGCGGCACAGGTGAACAGCCGGCCACGACGATGACCGCCAGCCAGACTTACGTGGTCCAGTCCGGCGACAGCCTGGTAAAAATCGCGATTAAGTTTTATCACCATGCGTCCCTTTGGACGCTGATTTACCACGCCAATCGCGCGAAAATCGGAGACGATCCGAATAATATCCAGGCCGGCGAACAACTGATTATTCCAGCGCATTAATCAGGGGTTCTTAGTGTTTCTTCATTATCTCCGCGTTAATTGTGGTTCCGTTGTGAAAAATTCGGACTAAGTGGAATGGGTTTTAGGATTTATGCTGGACATTAAATTCATTCGCGAAAATCCGGAGGCCGTACGGCAGGGCGCTAAAGCCAAAAACATTTCCATCGATCTTGATCCCTTGCTCCAGCTTGATGCGCAGCGCCGCACTTTACAGCAAAAACTTCAGGATCTGACAACTGAACAAAACCGCCTGTCGCGCGATCTTGGTCCGCTGATGGGGCGGATCAAGGCGGAAAAAGATCCGCAAATAAAATCTGAGCTTGAGGCTCAGGCTCAGGCGCTGCGTCAAAAACCCGCCGAGTTAAAACAACAAAGCGCTGTCATTGAAGAGGAACTTAAAAAACTCGAACCCAAAATCGATGAACTCATGCTGACCATTCCATTGCCTCCGGACAGCGACGTTCCCGTTGGCAAATCGGCGGAGGACAACGTCGAACTGCGCCGCTGGGGGACCGTTCGCAAGTTTGATTTTAAACCGCTTTCGCACGTGGAACTGGGCGAGCGGCTGAGTCTCTTTGACGTTCAGCGCGGCGTGAAACTCGCCGGTTCGCGAAGCTATTTTCTCACCGGCGCCGGTGCCTTATTGCATCAGGCGGTGTTGCGCCTCGCTTTGGACCTGATGGTTTTTGAAAAGGGCTTTAAACCCTTAACCGTTCCCGTGCTGGTGCGCGAAGCAGCCATGCGCGGCACGGGATTTTTTCCCGCCGGGCGCGAACAGGCCTATCGCGTTGGGGAAATCAATGAAACCGGCGAAGACGAACGCTTTCTGACGGGAACGGGCGAAGTCGGTTTAACCGCCTGGCGGATGGATGAAATTCTGGATCATGCTGAACTTCCGCTCAAACTCGTTACCGTGAGCACTTGCTTCCGTCGTGAAGCGGGAACCTACGGGAAGGACACCTCCGGGCTATATCGCATTCACCAGTTTGATAAAGTTGAGCAGGTGGTTATTTGTCAAAACGATCGTGATGAATCCATTCGCTGGCATAAGGAAATGCTCGCCAATTCAGAGTTAGTGTTGCAGCGGTTAAATCTTCCTTACCGCATCATGCAATGCTGCACCGGCGACCTGGGGCCGAAAAACGCTTCGATGATCGACATCGAAACCTGGATGCCTTCGCGCAACGCCTATGGCGAAACGCATAGTGCCAGCCGGCTTTATGATTTTCAGGCACGGCGCTGCAATTTACGTTATAAAACCGCCGATGGAAAAACGCTTTTCTGCCACACACTCAACAACACGGTTATTGCCAGCCCGCGCATTCTGATTCCCATTCTAGAACTTTATCAGAATGCCGATGGCTCGGTGAAAGTACCAGAAGCTCTACGAACCTACATGAAGGGCATGGATGTGATTGGCGCCTGAGCCGGGAACCTCTAATCAATTTCGAGAAACTTTGCCAGATCAGACGGCCGAGCCGACGTGTTCTTTTCCGATTTTTCGCGCCGCCAACGTTGCCAGCGCTTCTGCGGCGAATTGCACCTGCGATTTTTGTGTAAAGACTCCGAAACTCAGACGCGTCGTTCCGGATTGGGATTCCGTCTGCTGATCCGAAAATGTGCCAATGGCCTGATGCGCCAGCGGCGCACAATGCAGGCCGGCGCGTGTGAGAATGCCGAATTCTTTCTCCAATTGTTCTGAAAGTTCCAGCGGCGTGAAACCATCGATCCTTATGCTGAAAACGCCCACGCGATTGGCGCTGCTGTTTGGTCCGAAGAATCGCAAGCCTTCAATATTTTGCACGGCTTCAATAAACGCCGTGCATAATTCCCGTTCATGCCGGGCAATTTCGTTGACGCCGCGCCGCAATATCCAGTTGATTCCTTCAGCTAAACCGGCAATGCCTATGGCGTTGTGCGAACCCGGTTCGAACCGATCGGGCATAAATTCCGGCTGAACATCGCGCTGGCTGACCGAGCCGGTTCCTCCCTGGCGCCGCGTTCTGAGTTGATTTTCCAACCCCGGGCGAATGTACAAAAATCCCGTGCCCAGCGGCCCCAGCAATCCCTTATGACCCGGGCAGGCCAGAAAATCGATTCGATCCTTTATTACGTCGATGGGCAAATGCCCGGCGGATTGTGCCGCGTCAACCAGGAATGCGATTTGCGATTCCCGTGCAATCAGTCCAATTTGTTGAATGTTCTGCACGGTCCCAGTTACGTTGCTGGCGTGCCCCAAGGCGATCAACCGGGTTTGGGGACGAAGGGCCTTGCGAATGTCTTCCGGTTCCGCCAAACCTGTTTGCGGATCGACTTCTATGCGCGTCTGTGTAATGCCATTGTGCGCGACAAGTTCATTTAGCGGCCGCAAAATGCTGTTGTGATCCATGGCGATGCAAACGGCGTGATCGCCGGGGTTAAGCCAACCGTGAATGGCCATATTCAGTGCATCGGTGCAATTGAGCGTAAAAATAAAATGATTGGGATTTTCTCCGTTAAAAAGCCTTGCAAGCAACGTGCGGCAATTTTGGATAACCCGCGCTGATTGGCGCGCTTCGGCATAGGCGCCGCGACCGGCGGATGCGCCAATATTCCGCGCGTAATCCACCATGGACTGGGTTACTTCCACGGGCTTGGGGAAGCTGGTGGCGGCATTATCCATGTAAATGCGATTTGTCGAATTTTGATGCGTTGCGCTTTCGTGCACGTGAAGACACTCCCCTGGTCGAGGCCATTGATCGCGCTTCTAATAATAGGACTTCAGGAGCATCCATTCAACGCACCAGAGCTGTTCGAAACCGGCGAAAAAGTTCTTGCTCAAATCAGGCAGCGGACATATATTCCGAGACCGGATGGCCACCCAACCGGCCTCCGGGACGGCGAAATTTGCAAGTGTCCTTTATAACCGGGACTGATGGAATAGAACGGTTATAAGTTATAAAAAGAAGAAAAACATGGCGGATCAGAACAATCATTTGGTACATCCGGTTTCGCGTCGCACTTTTTTGGCGGCCGCCGGCGCCGCGGCCACATGGTCGCTGTTGGGCTGCCAGCAACCGCAGCCGCCGGCCTTTGTCGACTTTCCCCGTAAAATCGCTGTCTACTCCATTTACTTCGGTACGCTGCCCACAGGTGAAAATATAACCCAGTACACCCTCACCAATTCGCAGGGGATGGTCGTGCAGTTGATCAGTTACGGCGCCCGGATTCAGCGCATCCGTGTTCCGGACGGAAACGGTCAGATTGGCGACGTGGTTCTGGGCTTTACTCAAATTGACAGCTATGCCCTGCCTACCGCGCGGTATTACGGAGCAACCATCGGCCGCTATGCCAACCGCATCGCCGGCGGAAAATTTACGCTCGACGGCGTGACGTATAAGCTTCCCATCAATGAACCTGAACTGAATAACACATTGCATGGCGGGCCGAATGCCTTCGATCGCAAAGTCTGGCTATCAACATCCATTCAGCAACTTGACCTGCCCGGTGTGCGGTTTAATTATTTCAGCCCGGCGTTTGAAAATGGTTTCCCGGGCAATCTGGAAGTTTCCGTCACCTATTTGCTCAATGATTACAACGAACTGCACGTGCTGTATCGCGCCACAACCGATGCGCCGACCGTTGTCAATCTCACCAATCACAGCTATTTCAACCTGCTTGGACCGGGCAATTCGGTGATGGATCATACATTGATGGTCAACGCCGGTAATTATACGCCAACCAACGACGACTTAATCCCAAAGGGGGACATTGTCCGCGTTGACGGCACGCCTTTCGATTTACGCACTCCGGTGCGCATCGGCGATCGCATTCAGGGCTATCCGTCGGATCCCAATGCCAATCCACATTTGTTTCCTTATGGTTACGACGATAATTGGTGCATCAATGGGTGGAATGGAGGAAAACAGATGGCCCTGGCTACGCGGATTTCCGAACCGACTGCCGGCCGTCAAATGGAAATTTGGACCACCCAACCCGGCATTCAGGTGGCCACGGGCAATTTTCTCGACGGCAGCCTGACCGGCCTCGGCGGCCCATACAATTACCATGGCGCAATCACGCTGGAGCCGCAGCATTATCCCAATTCACCCAATCAGCCGAATTTTCCGTCCACCGTGCTGAATCCGGGACCTTCCTATTTCCAGGAAAATGTTTACCGTTTCAGCACTTTGTAACAAGCGGTTTAGCCGGAATTAATTTGCTCAATTTGCCTGCATGGAATATATTTTGCAGTCAGCCACCAAATTAGGCCCGACGGAGGTGCTCCTGCCATGACGAATACCAGCGGCGCAAAATTAAGCTCAATATCACGGCGTGGATTTCTCGCAACCGGTGTTGCCGCGGGTCTGGCTTTTGCGGGTTCCAGTCGCAGCGCATCAGCTCAGGACAATCCGCAACCTCCGAAAAAGGGAGTCTATAAGGCAGACTTCGGGGCCATGCAGGATGGCGCCAAGGTTGAACAATACACACTGGCCAACGCCAACGGGATGATCGTGCAACTTCTGAGCTATGGCGCCAGGGTGCAGAGAATTCTTTCCCTGGATCGCGACGGCAATGTCGGCGATGTCGCCCTTGGCTTTAACGATTTACCCAGTTATATCGCGGCCGCCGACGCCGGTTTTGGCGCCACCCTGGGTCGTTATGCGGGCCGCATCGCCGGCGGAACGTTCACGCTAAACGGCGCCACTTATCACATCCCTCTTAATGATGGTGTGAACGCTTTAAATGGCGGGCCGAATGCATGGGACAGCAAAATCTGGACGCCCACAGCGGTTACTGTCGGCGGATCGCCCGGCGTGCGATTCAATTATTTTTCTCCCGCGGGTGAAAACGGCTTCCCCGGCGACCTGGAGGCGGAGACGCTGTACTATCTCAACGACGACAACAGCATTCACATCAATTACCGTATGACCACCGATGCTCCGACCATTGTGAATCCGGCCAATCACACCTATTTCAATCTCAACGGTCCGGGTTCCACAGTGTTGAATCACGGATTGCAGATTTTCAGCGAAAATTATCTGCCGGTAAGCGATCAGTTAATTCCCACCGGCGACATTGTTTCGGTGCGCGGTACAGCGCTGGATTTCCAGTCGCCGCAACTCATCGGTTTGCGCCTGACGCCTGTACCGGACACAGGCAAGGTCAACGGCGATCTTTTGCCTTATGGTTACGACTACACATGGTGCCTGAATACTGCCGGACAAGCGCTGGTGCTCGCGGCACGTTTGGAAGAGCCGATCAGCGGCCGTTCGCTGGAATGCTGGACCACCCAGCCCGCCATTCAGATTTATACCGGTAATCTTCTCGATGGTTCGCTGACCGGCATCGGCGGATCGTATCCGTGCTTCGGCGGCATCACACTTGAAGCCTGCGGTTATCCGGATGCGCCCAATCATTCTAATTTTCCTCCCACAGTTCTCAATCCCGGGCCATCCTATTTCCAGCAGACAATCTACAAGTTTGGCACGCTGTAAACTGATCTCAGTGGCAAAGCCTGATTCCTCGACCGATTCACCGGTGCGTTGAAACAATCGCATCTGTTGCACGTTTGTACTTTTGTCTTTCACCAGGTTTGTTGCTGCGCAAGTTATGAAACAGATTTTACTGATTATCACCAGCCTTGGGCTTTTAGTCCTTGCGACCGGTCTAATGATTCACTGTGAACAACCTGCCCGCGCTTATTACGACGGCGAAGAAAACAGCAATGCTTCAAGCGAGTGGGTCTACTATGGCTCTGATGGCCGGCTGGTCTATAGAATCTCAAGCACGGGTGATCACATCATGGATTTTTCCACCGCCGGTTACATGGGCGGCGGCGTAAAGATTCCTATGGTTCCCGTGGCGCGGCGCGTCAGTCCTTCCGGATCAGATGATTCTTCCGCGATTCAGAGTGCCATCGATGAGGTTTCCGCCATGCCGGTGGAAAATGGTTTTCGCGGCGCGGTGGTGCTTGATCCCGGGGTTTACATCTGCAGCAAAGCGTTAATGATCAAAGCCGGCGGCGTGGTGCTGCGCGGCAGCGGAGCCGATCCTGATGGAACCATCATCAGATTAACCGGCCGCCCACACGTATTTGTGCAGATTCTCGGGCCTAAAGCTCCGGAGATCACCGGACGGCCCATACCGATCACTGAGTCCTATGTTCCTTCCGGCGCGATGGTTCTGGACCTGCGCGACACGGCTGGGTTGAATGTCGGTGACTCTATTCTCATCAACCGGCCCGCCACACCGGCGTGGGTTGATTTTATGGGCATGAGCGAATTAGCGCGCCGCGATAAAGTCGAACATTGGGTTTCGGGTAACATCACCACCGAACGCAGCATCACCGGCATTTCCTCAAATCAAATCAGCCTTAATGCGCCCATGACCGATTCGCTCGATTCGCGTTACATCAGTCCGCCGGGCGGATCGGTAGTGCGCTGCAATTTGTCCAATCGCATCACGCAGATCGGCGTGGAAAATCTGCGCATCATTTGTCCGCCGCAACGAATCAACATCAACCAGACGCCATATTCCGCGGTACGGGTTAACGGCGCTGCCGACGTATGGATTCGCAATCTCTTTGCCAGTGAAACCGTCGGCAGCATCGATATCGGCGATTATGCCGCCCGTGTAACCGTGCAGAACGTAGCCATTACGCACACCGTTGTCACGGTAGGCGCCGCCTTGTTCGCCGATTACGGCTGCTCGGGGACGCAGGTGCTTTTTAACCGCTGTTATGATACCGGCAACCACCTGTTTTATTTTGCCACGTTTGGCCGCGTGAACGGCCCTAATGTCCTGCTCAACTGCGTCTTTCACGGCGATGGAACCATTGAGCCGCACATGCGCTGGGCCACCGGACTTTTGGTAGATAATTGTCAGGTTCCTGAGGGCGGAATTGATCTGATCAATCGCGGCGAGATGGGTTCGGGTCACGGATGGGCCATCGGCTGGGCCGTGGCCTGGAATTGCCAGGCCCGGAGCTTTGTTATCCAGCAGCCGCCGGGATCGGAAAACTGGGCCATCGGCGACATCGGTCGCGAGAATCTTCAGGCCATGCCTTTTCAGAAATCCCCACTGCTGCCCCAGGGAATAATTGATTCCCAGGGAACAAAAGTGAATCCGGGGAGTCTTTATCTTGCCCAATTGAGCCAACGCCTCGGTCCGGAGGCATTAAATAACATTGGATATTAGGCTCTGTATTTTAAGACGGAGCCTTAACGTCCGAAAAAGGCGTCGTTTGAATGCGCCTGTGAATATGTGGTCCAAGTCCAACAAGAATGGGTTTCATAACATTTTTTGTTTCCAAACCGCGCCGAGGCTTTGGCCGATAGAGTCTGTATATTTCACAGGGGTTTGAAGGATGGTTTGGTTTGCCGGCTCCGGCTCAAAGAAAAAAAGAAATAATCATCTGGTCCTGGCGCGTTGCACATTTGAACAGCTTGAGCCGCGCATCCTTCTATCTTCTTCCACAATTTCCGGACCTTATACGCCTTACCAGATACGAGAAGCGTATCAGTTCAATCAGTTAAGTTTTACCAATTCGCTGGACCAGTCGGTCACCGCCGACGGCGCCGGACAAACCATCGCTATCATCGATGCTTATTACGATCCGACCATTGCCAGGGACGTTAACACTTTCGCTCAATCTATGAGCTTTAATAATCAAACCTCACTGTATCAGCAGTTCGGCGCCGCGAGCAGCTTTCTGACGCAGGTGGTGGCTGCCGGTGCGGGGTCTGCCGTTGGTTCCGGATGGGCTATCGAAACTGCACTGGATGTCGAATGGGCGCACGCCATTGCGCCCGCGGCCAAAATTCTGCTTGTTGAGGCACAAAACTCCAGCTTCGGAGCGTTATTTAGTGCAATTAATTACGCCAAAAGCGTCGCCAGCGTGGACGTTGTTTCCATGAGCTGGGGCGGTGGTGAATTTTCCAGCGAAGGCGCTTATGACAACGTATTTACTACGCCGGCCGGGCACCAGGGAATAACCTTCGTAGCTTCGGCTGGTGATACCGGCGGCGTGACTTCTTATCCTGCGGTTTCACCTAACGTGCTTTCCGTCGGCGGCACGACCCTTAACCTGACCGCCAACGGCACATGGGCCAGTGAATCTGCGTGGAGCGATGGCGGCGGCGGACTGAGTAAATATGAACCAAAGCCCGCTTATCAGAGCGACGTTGAGACCAACAGCAATAAACTCGCCAGTCCGGACGTATCTTATGACGCGAATCCCGACACCGGCGTTTATGTCGCCGACAGTTCATACATACCTGGCGGTACAAGCTGGTATGAAGTCGGGGGCACCAGTGCCGGAGCGCCGCAGTGGGCTGCTTTAGTCGTAATTGCCGATCAGGGCCGTCAACTGGCGGGCAAAACATCGCTTAATGGCGCTACACAACTTTTACCGGCGCTGTTTTCCGCTCCGAATTCCGATTTCCATGACATTACGACGGGCACCAATGGGTATAAAGCCGGTCCGGGCTTTGATCTGGCCACCGGATTGGGAACGCCTATCGCCAATCAATTGATTCCATATTTGGTCAATTATTCCAATGGTACGCAATCGTCCTCCGCTTCCGGCGTCGTCAATTCTTCAGGACCTTCAACGTCGAAAAATGAAGTACCAAAAAATGCAACTTTGGCTGCTGATACAACGGTGTCTGGAAATGCCTTTGATTTTATTCAGGTCGTTAAAGTTTCTCATCCATCCAACGCCGGGCAGAATGGTCATGTGGCATTGGCGGTAAATACCGTTTCCAATGATGTGATAAACAGTCTGGAGTCCAATTCATTATTTAATCCATTGGACCAATTACAGTTGGGATTGGCCGTCTGATTTGATGCCTCAATAGTTTTCGTTTGTGCCATCTTTTCCCTTATACTATCGCACGCTAAAAAGACGTTTCATGCTCAATGCAATGATCCTTGTATTATTTGGAGCAGATGATGAAATTCAAAATTCTCTGGCTTGCTGTGGCGGCGTTTATCCTGGTCGCGGGAGCTAAAACTCTCTGCGCTGATGTGGCTCCAGCAACACAACCTTCAGCCACGCAGCCGGCAGTCAGCCTGGTTGGTTTTACGAAGGCCAGCATTTACATACAGATTGCCGGCGTCGATGAGGACAACGTTTCTTACAGACCCATACGCTCGGCGAGCCTTACATACATAAAAGACAACAGCAAGTTCCAGATCATCAATTTATCCGTCGCTCGCTCACTGCCTGGCTATCCGCATATCCTTGTGACATTCGGCTCGATCGCCAATCAAGACGGGACGCATACCTGTAAGGCAGGCGTGTTTGTAATCGAGAATAAGAAAATTATTTTTCGGGACACCGTCACCGGAATATGTCCGGCCGACAAAGTGGCTGATTGGGCCAAACAAAACGCCCTGGCCATGCTCAAAATGTTTGTTTCCAAATGGAACACGGAAAACGGAAGTCTTCCCCCGACTACCGCGCCCGCTGATTGAGCAGTAAACAATTCTTTCGCGGTTTAAAAATTCTTTAACCAGGGCTCGCTGTTACGGCCGGTTTAGCCGGCGGAACTGGCTTTTGCAGTTTTTCGGAAAGCATCAGCGCCAAAAGCCCCTCGATTAATCCGCCTCCTTGCATCGGCGATCCATTGGGACCGGCAGCGCCGCCGCCCACCATGATCTGCGGCACCAGAGGAATCTGGCCTTTTTCCGCCGCTTCGGCAATGCGGGTCATCACTTGCTGGAGCATTTGGTATTGCGGGCCGCCGTAGGCTTCTACTTGTTTTTGTGTGGCGGCGGCGTTGGCAAAACCAATCTGCTGTACACGCGATGCTTCGCCTTCACCTTCCATTTTCAGGCGTTCCGCATTGGCGCGGGCCTCGACCTTCACCCGTTCGGCGTCCTGCTGCGCTTTGGCCAGATCCGCTTTGCCCACGTTCTCACGAATCTGGATGTCCAGCGCCGATTTGGTGATCTCCGCCTGTTGAGCGGCCTTCGCGGCGGATTCGCGCAGCGACCGTTCCTGTTCGGCGGCCGCTTGCTGGAGTTTGTAGGTTTCCACCTGTTCGCGCGCTACCTGCCGGTCGCGCAATTGAATCAGAATCTGCTCGATGCTGCTGGTGCTTCCGGTCTTGTCCGCTGGCGGATGCGGCGTGCCGATCAGAACTTCCTGGAGTTCCAGGTTGTACTCCGCGAATTTGCTGCGCATTTCCTGCTGCGACTGGTTCTGAATCTGGCTGCGATCCTGCAGCAACTCGATGAGCGTGCGATTCTGACCGATGTTTTTAAAATAGGCGCTCACCATCGGATCCAGCGTCTGTTCCACCAGCCTCTTGATGTCTCCAAATCGCTGAATCACCAGCGGCGCCTTGCTGTAATCGATATGCAGAACAACCGAAAGCGGCAGTTGCGGCTCGAAGGCGTCCTTGGTGATCAGAGAAATTTCCGAAAGATTTTCATCCAGTTTGTGTGATTCGGTGACTTCGTTGGACCATTTAAGAATAAAATTGGTCACGGGCACCAGGACAATGTTGCCGGCGTATATGTTGAATGCATATTTTCCCGGCAGTAAAGGCGTGTCCCATACGCCCTTGAATCCCTGATTGACCATTTCGCCATGCCGGTAAGTGTCTCCGGATACATCCTGGCCCTGTTTGCCGGTGTAGGAAACCACCACGCCCACAAAACCAATACTTACCACCGTTTTCGGTACCAGTTCTACTGTGGCGAACAGGCGGTTGATGTAATAGGTTCCTTCCACCAGAACCTGATATTGCCTGCCGCGCAGGCCGCCCAGTTTCAGGAACACGTCCGGATTTTGGAAATTGTTGTGGTTGCTTTTTTCGTCGCCCACGATGGGCGCAATAATTTCTCCACCGGTAAGCGATGGTCCGTCGTGTACGGTCACGATGCCGATCGTGTCATCGGCGTCGCGAATAATCACGGGCGAAAAACCGCTGCGGTCATTGATCACTTTGGCCATTCCCTGGAACATGGCTTGTTCCTGGGAATTCAGGTTCAGCGTGTAAATACTGAAAGCCGCCGCGTCGCCGGTGATCACCACAAACAGGGCCAGGTTCAGGGCGTATGTCCCTTCACGCAGCAGTTTGCGCTGCGGGCCTTTTTGGCCATCCTTTAGGAATTCCCGAGCATCTTCAAAATTCTGCGCCACGTCGTTAGCGGCCAGCGTTTGCGACGGCTGCAGCGGCTTGCCGTCGCGCGCGAAAACGTAGCCGATGCGCCCCTGTGGCACGGTCACCAGCGGCAATTTATGAATGCGGTATTGAAAAGGTGTAAAAAAATGAATGCCGCCGCGTAAAAGGTCCGACTGAAACCCGGCCTTGTGATCCAGTGCGATAATTCCCGATTCAATTGAGCCTCCGAGGCTCCAAAGTTTTTCCACTACGCCGACCATATTGTTCGGGACGTAAACGATAACCCGGCTGATTTTGATCAGAGTCGCCAATACAACCAGCGCGCCAAAAAATATACCCGCAATAATTAAACCGGGAGGAATCTGGCCAGCCATCTGAATCTCCTTTGCGGGAATTTAGCGTTTTATCGCATGCCAAAATGGCCCAGCGCCGATGAACCGCTCGAATTAAAAAATAGTTACAACGAAAATCCGGGGGACATAATAACCGGGGCGGTCATTTTTGAGAACAGGGGTCGATTTTGTATAGATGACTAAACGTCCCAAGTGAAAACACAGCGGAATATGGCCTGTAGGAGGAAACTTACGCATAGTAAAGATTGCCCGGCTGTAGTTGCTTAATCACCACTTCACCATTGCGCGTGTAACCACTATTCCCTATCCCCTTCATGTGTTACACTTACCCCCGGCTTCGGCTCGCCCGAAATACGAGATAGTCCGTTCGCATTGATTGTAAATTCAAAATGGTGTTCTTATGCCCGAAACCACTCCAACGCCTGCAAACGCGCATTTAAAGTTTCCATCCGTGAGCACGCACCTGGCGTCCCGCCGAAGCAGCAATGATTACCAGGGTCTTGGGCTACCCTTCCCGCATCCGAGCACCGATTGCATCATGGATTTGACCTATTACTTTGGCCCCGAGGCCGTCAATAAAATCGTCTCCAGCGGCAAATTCATTTTCCACATGACCGGTGACACCGGCGTAGGCTCGAATGAGCAGAAAAACGTTGCCGAAGCCATGGCGCGGGACATCAATAATACCAATCACGAATTGGGACCGAGTTGTTTGATTCTTCTGGGAGATATCATTTACGGATCAAACAAAGAAGCGGGGTATGCCGACAAATTCTACCGGATATACGATCACTACGACCGTTTGATTTTTGCCATTCCCGGAAACCACGATGGAGAGGAACTTCTACCGACCGACCCGACGACGCTAAACGCTTTTGAGGCAAACTTCTGCACGCCGCCGGAAAGTCAGCCGCCGTTGGCCACCGAGTTCGGCGTACTCATGCCGAATCAACCCGGCCCGCACTGGCATCTGAAGGCCCCATTTGTGGATATCCTTGGACTTTACTCGAACTCTGAAGAGAACGTAGGCATTATCAGCAACCACTATATTGGGCATAAGCAGAAAATTTGGCTGCATTCACGCCTGGCCGCCATTGCCGCCGCCCGCGCCAATGGACCGCGTAACGCGCTGATCATCGCCGTACATCATCCGCCTTTTGCGCGCGGATTTCACTCCTCAGGCCCCGGGTATCCGGGTAGTCCGGAAATGCTTGCGGATATCGATAGTTGCTGCACTGACGCGAATATTTTGCCTGATGCGGTCATTTCCGCCCATACGCATAATTATCAGCATTATGTGCGTACGCAAATTTTGAATGGCAAAGAATGCACCATTCCATATTTAATTGTCGGCACCGGCGGGATAGGGCTTCAGACCGTACCCGCTCCCACCATCGTTCATGACAGCACCGGCACAGTTTTCTATCGCAGCGCATTTAAGGATTACGGATATTTGACCGTTACGGCGACGGCCAAGCTGCTGATTATCCAGTTCAATGCCCTGGTGGGAATCCATCGTGAATTGCGCGAACAAATCACTATTGACCTGGCGACGCACAAAATCATCTGATCTTTTCGCGTATTTTATTTTTAAAAAGCTACGTATAAATATTTTGTAGCCAAAAAATCAGCGTAGCAGAGCCTAATTCGACTTATGGTTGCTAAAAGAAATCTGAAGGGCATCAGCGCCCGGACGAATGAAAAGCATTGGGGTCTTTTCTTCGGGAATTCCATCCACCATGAGTGCGGTTCGCCCCTGCTCAAATGAATTCCTGACGGACTGACCCAAGGCCAGTGCTCCATAAAATTGAGATGAGAAGACAACCGCTTCTTTGTCGTCAATACGCTGGTTTATTCCAATCGCACAGTCAATTACGTTGCTGATGGCCTTTGCCAGGTGCCCCGAATGACACATATTAAGCAATACCAGCCGGGCATTATCTTTCGCATGACTGAATAGCTCGGTCAGGGCGGATTCTGAAACCGGTTTGGCTATACCACGAGCGTCCTCAAGTACAAACTCAGACATCCGGCAGCGATGGCCGCTGATGTGAACAATATCCGGACGAACATCCTGGAAGGCCTGGATCAGGTCCTGAGAGCGAAGAGCCCATTTAGAAGTTAAATCAAAAGCTTCGAGAAAACCAGGCGTTCGAATATGTTGCTCTACTTCCTGAATTTCTTCGTTCAATTTCGATGAATCAACGTCCACTGGATCTGCTGCTATAAACAAAACGCGGGTTTTATCGACCATGATGACATCTCGAAAAAAAAGACCTAATTTCCAACTCGTAATGTGTTATAGAACTCCGTTTAGCGGCCTGTCAAGTTTAAATGCTAAGACATCGAGAAGACGACCAAATTCCGCGTCTTCTGCACTAAAAAAATATTGTTGCAATCATGCGATTCGTAAGCTATTTTCACAACTACATGTTCTGGTTTTTGCTCGAATTGCCATGTTTTGCTTGCGTTACATAAGCGGTGGTTTTATATTAGTTTAGAACATCTGGATAGGCTTTGGGATCAGAAGTGGGCTGATCGTTCCATGCAAGATTGCGCGATCCAGTATTACGTCAACGAGATCATATGACAGAGATGGATTCAGACATTTTGCCTGAGGCAGCGCGGCTTGCCAACCGAATCCGAGCCCTTCAAGCGGACATGATGCAGGAACCGCTTCAGGCTCGACAGGAATTTATTTCCAATGAAATCAAGCGGTCGATGGCGGTAATTGCTCCAACCCAAAGACCGGAATTTTGCTCCGCCCTTGCTGAACAATTTCCGCGTTGGGATGGCAATGATATCACCCGACAACAGGTTAACGCATCCGTGCAAAGCCAAACAGAGGCGAATTCCAATGCCGGCGCGATGGATCAGCAGGACCCATTCTTTCTGGTGCAACAACTTTGCAAGCTGGCCCCCAAATTGCCGCAGGCGCTAAAAGAAACTCTAATTGAACGATTGGCTGATGCCGGCCTTATTCCACGATCCGGTCCGGACTGGCCTGGCGAACCACTGTCTAAATTTCGAAACCGTCTCCAATTGGAAGATGGTTTACATCCCCATGCGGGCCATGTGCTGGAACTGGCCCTCATACTTTCCGACTTAACGTTGAGCATCGATCAAATTGCGTGGAACATGTGGAAGATCATCGCACCGGGATCGAAAATGCATCGTGGAGCGCCGCTGCAACGTCTTATAAGCCGTTTCATGGCCAACGATCCGGAAGTATCCCGCGAGCAGGTGTCAAACGAATTGGAAAAGCTTCGAAAACTTAATGCGGCGTTGCTATCTTCCGTGGGGGAAACGGGGCGCCAATTTTCATCTCGTTACGGAAAGAAATTCGCACCGGCAGAAATTGAAGCCGCTGTTCGAACCGAACACAAAAAGTTTCTGGCATCTATAAAAATTTTGTGTTGGGAAAAATACTGTGAACTGGCTGCAGAAAATCTTGATGAAGCGGACGTGGATCATGAGATCAGGGAGATTGTTCGTGAATTCGTGGATAGGGTAATCTAAACAATGCCTGACTGCGCGTCGATGGACCAACGTCACGCACTCATTAACGGAACAGGATAGTTTATGACGCTTGTAGATCTGAACGATCCATTTTTTCATTTTCTGCACGCCAGCGAAGCGCGACTGACGCTTCTGGACCTTACAGAACCATTCTTTCAATATTTTTGCCGCCTGAACCGCTCAGCACGTAATGGCGCACAAATAGACGCCGATCAAGTGCGGGCTGACATCAATGAACTGTTAGCAAAGATGAAAAACGGGGCAACTGCCTCTGATGAATTAGCCGTAGAATTTGAAAAAATTGAACAGCCCCTGATCTTTTTCGCCGACTTTACCATAAAAGAAGGCGGCTATACGATTTCCAAAAAGTTTAAAGAAATCGCATCCGATTACAACGAACCGAACGGCAATGAGAAATTTTTCGTCTTGTTGGACGAAACACTGAAGGACAAATCGCCGGCGGCTATATGGCGATTAAAAATATTCTCTGCCTGTTTGGGTTTAGGCTTTACCGGTTCCTACAGAGACCAACCCGAGTATTTGAAGAAAAAGATCAAAGAGGTTCGTGCGCGGCTTTATGCCGGTGCGAAGGACACGGATATGCGAAAAATTTGTCCTGAAAATTATGAGCACGTTAACACCGCTAATCTTATCGAACCGCCCGGGGTAAAACTTTTCGGCATTGCCGTGGTGTTGTTGGTGTGCTTTGTGACACTGTTGATCGCGAATTTTTATCTTTTCCACCAAAGTATCGGCCAGTTAAATAATGCTTTGGATAAAATTTTGCAAAAATAAAGTTTTTTGTCGAACCGCCAAAATGAGTAAAGCGGTTTTTGCAGGTGAATAAGACTATGGATTTCCTGTCGTTTGTTGGAAACCTGTCCATCATTCAGAAGATAGCTGCAATCGCGGTTGTATGCGCGGGCCTGGTGGGCGCAATCGCACTGGCCGTTGAGGGACATGGTCAATTATTGCTGTTGCTGGTGATCTTGCTGGTTGTCGCGATTGTCGCGTATGCGCTTTTTCAGGTGATCCTGGGATGGTGGAATAAAAGCAAATCCAAACCGATGGAAAAAGTCCTGGCGGCCAACGCCGGGTCGACGCCACAGCAGGTCAGCGAAGCGAAAAAATTAGCGGATCTGGATTCGTTACGCCGCGTTTTTGCTGCTGGCATAGAAAAATTTCGCGCGGCAGGTAAAGACCTTTATAGCTTACCGTGGTTTGTTCTGGTCGGTCAGCCGGGGTCGGGCAAGACCGAAGCGATCCGTCATTCCGCTGTAGGATTTCCGCCTGGTTTACACGATCAACTCCAGGGCGCCGGCGGTACAGTCAACATGAATTGGTGGTTTACGAACCATGCTGTCATTCTCGACACCGCCGGTCGGCTGATGTTTGAGGAGGTTGCGCCCGGCACCAGCAGCGAATGGCAGGAATTTCTTAAATTGCTTCGTTCGTACAGGCCTAATTGTCCGATTAACGGCATGTTACTGGTGATACCCGCCGAGAGTCTGTTGACGGATTCCGCCGAAGTAATTGCTAAAAACGCGGGTAAAATTTCTCAGCAACTTGTTAATATTCAACGCACGCTGGGTGTGCGCTTTCCGGTATTTGTTTTAATAACCAAATCCGACTATCTGCCGGGCTTTAGTCAATTTTTTGATGATCTGACGGATCCGCGCCTGCAACATCAGATCATGGGATGGTCCAATCCCGAGCCGCTTGATGTTCCATTCAATGTCGAAAAACTGGATAGTTATCTTAAACAAGTACGCGACCAACTGGCCGAACGCAGAGGATTGCTCTTAGCCCATCCTGCCCAAACAGAAGATCCCAATATGCGCCGGATGGATCAGATGGATACGCTATACGCATTTCCAGAGGCGCTCTTACAAATTACATCTCGGCTGAAACAGTACTTGGAGATTATTTTTGCCGTTGGGGAATGGTCGGCCAAACCGTTGTTTCTAAGAGGCATATATTTCACGTCTTCTTTGTCGGAGGGTAAAGCGTTAGATGCTGATCTGGCCCAGGCGTTGGGGGTGTCCATTGACGCGCTCCCGTCGAGTGGCGTGTGGCGGCGCGATCGTGCCTATTTTCTGCGTGACCTGTTCGTTCAGAAAATATTCAAAGAACATGGATTGGTCACGCGTGCCAACAACGCCAAGAAACTTCAGAGCCGTCGCAAGATTGCGGTGCTCGTAAGTGGCTTTGCGGCCGTTGGTATTCTACTCGCATCCACTTTTTACGCTTTTTTCGAATTGACAAACAGCGTGGGATATCCGCGTCAATATTGGCAGGTCGCCGCGCAGATTTACACGTCGAATAATCCCGATTACATGGCAATGATCGTTCACGATTCCGATAACGGCTCCAATTACGGGTACAACGGCAAGCATACCATTGAAGCAAATGAAAACCGTCTGGCTGATTTTTACAACGATGGATTCGAGCTTGTCCGCAAAGATATTCAAATCCCCTGGATATTTCGGCCCATTTCTCTGGCCTTTGGCGACAAGATCAATCAACAACAACACCAGGCCTTCATGAAAATTTATAATGATGAAGTCCTGTTACCCATCATTCAGGCGTGTGAATCAAAGCTTTCCGCTGAACCATTGGATCAACAATCCGCGACGCCAATGGATCTTAAGGTGCGTACCGATGCCCTGTGCGAATTAATTGATTTGGCGCATCTGGCTTATTACCCTCAAGATACCTCATACGCGTCTGAGAACAGTCGGGCAAATATCGATTATCTGGTCGCTTACGTTTTATCTCCGACTGATTACCAAAGCTACAAGCAGTATCAAAGCGTTCTGAACCAGAAAATCATTCGGTCGCTTTATACACCGGATCAACAGTGGTCGTCGGCTCTGCAAAGCATAATCCAATCCGCGGATCCGGCGGACTCCATTGCCAATGGTATTCAGAGCGTCATTAATGGGGAAAACAATATAGTTAAGGCGGGAAACAAGAATATACAGCATCTCATGAATCTTGAGACAGCTTTGGAAAATTATGAGGCGACAGAGGGTCAGATGATGAATGTCGCCGCGGCATATACTCCAACCGACGGCGCCGACTCTGCGTCTTACAACAAACTTGTGGTGCTGCTGCAAGAATTGGCCACTTCAGCCGCACAAGTTCGTGCTAATTTGCCGGCGCTGGGAAAATTCGGCACTCTTACCATTTCTTACCTGAACTATGCCTCGGCTTTAAATCAAAATCGACTGCAGGTGTGGGACCGCCTGGAACAGGCCGCAGGTTGGTTTAAATCAATGGATAATTCGATGCCACAGGCGGGAACACTCCAGCAATCGTGGAATAGCCTGCAAACAGCAATAACCAATAGCGCTACAGAAGCCGACCCGCAATTTGCTGATTTGGATCAAAAATTTCTTTCCCCGGCGGGGACCGACCTGGAGATATGGCAGCGGCAGGCGATGTATCAGTCGCTTGCGAATTTGGTCAATACTCCCGCCGATCCGACATCGCTTATGCAAATCAAAGGATGGCTGGAGGAATTCAGCACCGACCAACTGCCCCAAACCGAAACGCTGATTGAGCAGACCAAGAACACGATTGAAGCCGCCGGTTCGGAAGCTAACGCTTCATACAATAGTGAAGCAATTCAAGCGGCACTCAAAGCGCTGACATTGATTGAGTCATATCGATACGGACAGGCCATCGGCCTGGCCATTCGTCAGGCTCCAGCCGATGCGGCATCCATTGAATCATTAGTACAACAGGCGTCTGTCAACGGATCAACAACGCCAGTCAAGCCTTCAATACCATTCACCTCCGATGCCGGTGGAACATTCAATCCCGCGTTTGATCCCTTGCCAGCGGCGAAACTGCTTGATGGATGGTATCAGTGTGGAAAACTGCTTTCTGACGCCGTCAGCGGAATAAACAATTACAATTCAATTGCTGATGCCAGCAATCTTTCCGTTAAGTATCAACAAGCCAACTCGGCCTTTGACGCTTACCGGCAAGCCTACTTTGTCTATTGGCTGTCAACTTTAGATGACGGTTTGAAGATCGATGTACCTGACGGAAAATGGACGAACTATCTGAGCCAGTTACCACAGGAAGGCCATCTTTTGGCCGCTCTGGAAAGTCTGGGCGCGCAAGTAAACGGTTCACTGGAAGCGGTCGCGATTCCAGACTCACTAAGTAACAGGATCAGCGACGCTAAAAACAACATAAAAATGGGTCTTAATCTCCTCAACGAGACGTCCTTTGCAAATGACGTGCAGAACAAGCTGAATCAATGGACGCAACTGGCGAACGATTACGCCGTTGCCAGACAAACGCTGTTAACTGAATTGCCGGATAAAGTATATAACGACTATATCTTCGTACCATCATCAACAACGCCGAATTTTGCCTCGAACTATATCTGCCAGTTAACACTGAGCGGTTTAAGAACCCTGGCCAAAGAAAGCCAACAGCGGGCTGATGTTGTTCTGACGAAGATATGGGAAAATCCGGCTTTTCCTTTATATATCCCCGCTTCCGCCGATTCGCCGCAGAATGAATGGTCGCTCTACGATTTGAATACGCTATCGCCGGACTTTCATAACCTGCTCGACTCATCGACGTCTTCTTTAGAAGTAGCGGATACCAATAACGACGATTTCAACCATTGGTGGAGTGTTCTGCAGGGGAATATCTCTTACCAGAAATTTGACTTAACAGGCGCGAATGTGGCCGCTATTTATAAGATACTGGATGCTATCATTGGCAATGGAGCAGAGCCTGCGCTAACCTGTCAGCTGTTTATTACAAAGGATATCAAACAAGATCCAAACAACACGGTATCAGCGATCTGGCCCTATATGACCGTTACAGACATGGGTGCGGAGCAAGAGAAAGCCAAACTCATGGGAATAGCAAATTTTGACAACCTCTCTGATGACAGTCTGGGTCAACTCACGATACCGGACCAACCCCAGGCGTCGCTCAAGCTGAATTTTTTTGAAACAGACCCGACGGTGGCCGGAGCCATTCCGGTGACCATGGATTTCCGGGGTCCCTGGGCGGCTTTAAAGTTGCTGGTCCTGAATAACGGGACAACCAAAGATGGAATGACATGGACGATTACTATTCATATACAAGATCAATTTCATAAGGACCATATGACGCACCTTGAGATGATTTTCTCCAGGTCCCTGCCACAACTATCTGACTGGCCGCATGAAAAGGAATAGAATTCCACCGAGTTGTTAGTCGAAAAAGGTGATCAATTGGGCGATTTCCTCCAGAAGTTTAAATCTCGAATTTTCTCCGCTATGTCCACAGAGCCCTTGCTGGCCTTAAGCGTGTTCGGCAAGCATCCCGCCTGGGATGATCACATGGACGATATTGGGGAACAAAGCCGTGACATGCAGGAATTCAAACGCATCATATACGTGGAGGGAATTGGAAGAAATATTGATTCAGGTACCTGGGCACAACTGTCCGTCGATCAACGGCTCCCGGAATTCAATCATCTCTTAGTATACAGTCGTGATAGCCATTATTTTTGGGCAACACTTTCCGCTTCCACGGACGGCAAGGGCAGGAGTCTTTATCCGCTGGTGGTGGCCCTGCAGTCACGTGGTTTCAGTCCAGCCGAAGTAGAGCGGCAAATCTGCCCGTTGCTTCTGGAATTGCGTGATTCGCTGCAAAACACCGATTCCGCTGATGAAGTGCGGACAAAAGTAAGCGCAACACAACAAAAGATTCAAACTATTGCTGCCAAACAACTGACACCGGTCAACACAAAAGTGAACCACTCCATGACCGGCGATCAGGTAGCAATGCTATTTGCCAATGAGGAACCCGTTGCTGCTTCACGCATTTTCTACGCGACTCAAAGGGCGATTGACGCAATATCGCACGACCCGGCTGATGCCCCCACTGAATCATTACGACTGCCGTTGAACGATCAGCAAAAGTGGTTTTCCGCCCGTATGTGGTGTTCCTTAATTCATTCAATGCTTGGCGCAACCTATCCGGTTTCCGCGATAGAATATTGGTCGCCGAAGGACAAAACGGATAATCGAAATGATTTTGTTGACTTGATTATTGGCGAACCGAAACCAGCGGCCTTGTTCTGTTTGCGTGCCGGATTGGCGAGAATGCCCCTGGTAAGCGACATTCCGTTTGAACTCAATCCGCAATTTCTACAGCAAGTGCGTGATTATCTCACTGTATGTCGTTCAGCCGGTGATAAGCCGGCTCCTTCGTTCCTTAGCTAGATATACAAGCCCACGCGGTTATGTCGAACGAGCACTGAAATTTTCACAAACTACGACAAATATGCTATTAATACTTGACATATCAATCAGACCAAATGTAACATCGCCTCTATTAATAGATAAGTGACAGGGAATGTCTTAAGAGTACTTCTGGCCTAGTGCGCGCCGCTCCAAAAAAGTTTGACAAATCAATGTTAGCGATTTCGCGAGTATGCCGGAGTATTTGTGTGGTGCGATTAGAGCGTGGTAGAAGGGTCGGAGAAACAAAGGTAGCCTCATGGACGCACAGCGTTTGTTAAAATGGCCGCGACGAAGCGTCTTGACTAGCCCAATTTACAAAAAATATAAACGATGGGGCGCCGGGTTTCTCCTGACAGCAGCCCTGGCGGGCATTCTTAACGCCTTCAGCGGACCCGCAATGGCAATTGGTTCCACCACTGCCCAAAGCACACCACCATCGCATGTTCCATCCTCCAATGTTCTTCCACCCGCCCAGGAGCCGGACGACGGCCGTGCCTACAGCATCAGCCAATTCGTGTTAAGTTACGCGCACGATCGCGAGGCTCTTCCAGCACTAACCACAC
>Ga0335074_10000426_pt1 | contig 61482 bp, 55 predicted proteins | sample Lox_Sample_23_FD_206715 | JGI IMG/M metagenome (GOLD analysis project Ga0335074, IMG submission 206715) | Soil microbial communities from Loxahatchee National Wildlife Refuge, Florida, United States - Lox_Sample_2.3 | ecosystem: Environmental > Terrestrial > Soil > Wetlands | place: USA...
TGGCAAGGCGGAGGGGTGACCCGGAAAGACGGGCGCTGAAGTTGCCGCTGGTGCCGTAGACCCATCCGCGGCGATAGAATTCGCGGCCGATCTCGCACAGGGTTGCCGCAGCCTGGTCGAATTCGATGCCGGGGGACGCGGTGAGATTCGATGCGGCGATCGCGGCGTTTTTCGATTGAGCACTCGATGACACGGTCGTAGTCTTCTCTTTACGATTTTAGCGGGTTTACAAGGCGCGTCAGTCGCCGTTGGCTTGCAACGTGTTGTAAAAGTCCGGCAATATCGGTGATTCGAAGAGCAGGGGGATTCGGAGCGTGAGTCAATGAACCTGGGCAACTCTGAGTGGACGCGCCGGCAATTCGTCGGTCGTGGCGCCGTGATCGCTGCTGCTTCGCAGATGATTCCAAATCGGAGCCTGTTTGCGGCGGCATTCCCGGTCAGCGCTGCGGAACTGGCCAAAGATCCTCGGCGGCCGCACTATCATCTGTTGCCGGCTGCGAACTGGATGAATGATCCCAATGGCCCGATTTACTGGAAGGGGCAATATCACATGTTTTTTCAGTACAACCCGAACGGTGCGTACTGGGGAGACATGCACTGGGCTCACGCAGTGAGTCCGGACATGGTTCACTGGCGCCATTTGCCGGTTGCGTTGAGCCCGACGCCGGGGGGGCCGGACAGCGAAGGCTGTTTTTCGGGGAGCGCCGTCGTGGTGGATGAAGTGGCGACGCTGATTTACACGGGTGTTGCCAGGGTGCCGAAGGAGCAGGCGACACTCAGCGACGGCAAGAATAATTTCCGGGAAACGCAGTGCATCGCTACCTGCAACCAGCCTCTGCTGGAGTCATGGAAAAAGGTTTCCACTCCGGTGATTGCTTCACCTCCGCCCGGGCTGCAGGTAACGGGCTTTCGCGATCCGTGTGCGTGGCGTTATTGGGGCCATTGGTATCTGAATATCGGCTCGGGCGTGCGCAGCAAAGGCGGGATGATTCTGCTCTACCGGTCGAAGGACTTTCGGCACTGGGAATATCTGCATCCGCTGGTTGAGGGAACGATGCCAGCAGACTCCGACAGGGCGAAGGGTGAGACCAATCCGGTCGGTTCCGGGGAGATGTGGGAGTGCCCGGATTTTTTTGCTATTCGCGACAAGTACGTCCTGATTTATTCGACGCAGGGGAAGGTCTTTTGGCAAAGCGGCGTGCTCGACACCGGCGCTATGCGCTTCAATCCAGAGAAGAGCGGATTGCTCGATCACGGGTCGTTCTACGCGCCGAAGACGCAACTCGATGCAGAAGGCAATCGCATTCTGTGGGGTTGGCTGCCGGAGACGCGCCCGCTTGAAGAGTACCGCGCGGCGGGATGGGCGGGGATGATGAGTCTGCCGCGGATGCTCGATCTGGATTCGACGGGCGTGCTCACGTCACGTGTATCTCCGGCCGTTGAGAAGCTGCGCGGCGGTGAGCAGAGCCTCAACAAGACCGGGACAGAGGCCGACGACCGGCGGCAAGTCGACGCGATGCGCATCCGGGGGTGCTGTGGGGAGATGCTGTGTAATGCCTCTCTGTCAGATGAGCCGTTTGGGTTCTCCCTCATCGAGGAAGACGGCAGCGCGAAGGGGAAGAATCTCACCGCGGTCGAGTGGCGACCGCAGGAACGAAAATTGCTTTTGGACGGGGAGGCGGTTTCCGCCAACATAGACGGAAATGATCTGGAATTGCGGGCTTACGTTGATGGTTCGGTGGTTGAATTTTTCGTCAACGATCGAGTAGCATGCACCAGACGCTTCTACTATCCGGGGAACACGGCTCCGGAGATCCGCATCGGGATAAGCGGTAGAGCGGACGGATTGAAGCGGCTGACGGTGTGGCAAATAACACCCATCTCGCCGGACCGGTTGACCGGCTGAATGGGTGTCAACCGATCTAGGCTTGATCTTCCTCGTGGCTGATGGGCGCGCTGCCGCCTTTCTGAACTTCCCTGAAGAGCCATCGCCTGGCCTGCATCCAATCGCGCTTGACGGATCGGGGCGAAATATTGAGAGTGGTGGCGACTTCTTCGATGGATAATCCGGCAAAGTAGCGAAGCTCGACTACCTGGGCCTGTCTGGGGTTAATGGTTTGCAGAGTGCCGAGGGCCTCATCCACGGCCAGGACTTCCTTCGAGCGCTCCGGAGAAATCGCCAGTACTTCATCGAGTTCGACCCGTTGAAGATCGCCGCCACGCATTTCGGCATCGTGATGGCGGGCGTGATCTACCAGTACGCGGCGCATTACGGTAGCTGCTACCGCAATAAAGTGCTGGCGGTTTTGCCAGTCGATGTCGTCGTGGGCGAGGCGCAGGTAGGCCTCGTTGATGAGAGCTGTGGGCTGAAGGGTGTGATCGGCGCGCTCGCGCCGCATGTACGACCGGGCCAACCGGTGAAGCTCGGTGTAGACGAGGGGAAGCAGTTTCTCGGCGGCAGCTCCATCGCCGCTCTTCATGGCGCGTAGCAGGAGGGTTACCTCTCCGTCGGCTGCACCCATATTGTCGCCTCACATATCCGGCAGATGCCTGCTCCAGCGACTACCTCTTGAACTGCTCACAGGCTAGGCCCTTGCGGCGCGGGCTGCAAGACAGATTTCGTAAAGGCAGCGTAGATATTTGTAACCGGAGCTTGCCCCTTTCGACGGAACGATCCGCTTAACAGGATGTAGGCGAATTGAAAGATACGCCTCGGAAAGGATGACATCGTCATGAAGCAGATCACAGCACTCGCACTCTTCAGCATCGCGGGCTTTGTTTCGATCGGTCAGGCTATGGCGCAGGATCATGCCGTCCAGGCGACCATTCCCTTTGAATTCAGAGCCGGCAACAAAGCACTTCCCGCGGGAACGTACATCATCGCAACCGGGAGGGACAACCTGATTGTGATCAAGAAACAGGGCCAACCAGATGTGGTCACAACGGTTTTGCGCGATGCCAGAGAGTCTCGCAGGCAGGAACTGGTCTTCGATCAGTACGGCGACCGGTACTTCCTGAGGGAAATCCGCTGCCAGTCCGCCGGCATGAGCCTCGAACTACCTCCGACGAAGCTGGAGAAAGCAACTCGTCAACAGCAGGCCTTCATTCAGCAGGCGAGCCAGGTCTTCATTGCCGCGAGGTAGCAGCGACGCGAGGACAGTCAAGAAGCCCGGGGCACCGCCTTCGGGCTTCTTCATGGGACCTGGAGCAATGCCCTGCCGGGTCAAAGGAGTGAAAATATCGTGACGGCGCACTGTAACGATTGGTATAAGCACAGTGACAATCTAAATAGCCGCTGGAGGGAGCTCCTTGACTCTTTCTCTCCGGGAAACAGCCAGCCGGAACCCCATCCGGTAGAGGCACTTCGGCCTGTTTCGATTCTTCCTGCAAGTAGCGCCGGGAGGGACCCGGATACGCCTGCGAATCTGGAATCAACAAGCCAGACGCAGCTTCGGCACCGGTCTTCCCAGCTCGACAGCTTTGGCGAAGGGACGACCATGGCTACTCGAGACGAACTCGCGGAGCAGGTGTTTCTGGCGGTGCAGGCGCTCAAGCCCGCCGAGCGGAGCAGTGTGCTCGATGAGATGTGTGAGGGCGACGCCGAGTTAAGAGACCTGGTTGAGGACAAGCTGGCCGAAGAGGAGGAGATGGGCAGCTTCCTTGAACATCCGCCGTTGGATTTCATGCAGCGAACGGTGACGGATCCAGCTTTAGCGAACGGGAAAACAGCAGACGAAGCCTGGACGCAAGGGGGAAGGCTTACGGTTGGTCAAGTTCTGAACGATCGATTTGTCATCGTTCGCTTTATCGCCAAGGGTGGGATGGGAGAGGTCTATGAGGCAGAGGACATACTCCTGCGCGGACCACATATTGCACTAAAGACGATTCTGCCGGAGAGCGCGGCCGATCCCGGTTTGCAGCACCGATTCGAGCAGGAGGTGCTGTCGGCCCGGGAGGTGACACATCCGAATCTTTGCCCGATTTACGGCATTGAGCGCTGCTCGGAGCCGGCTCCGGGATTTCTGTTTCTTACGATGAAGCTGCTGCCGGGTGAGACGCTCGCGGCACGACTGCGGCGGTCGGACCCGGTGCAGAAGGAAGAGGGCCTCGCGATTGTCAGGCAGATGGCTGATGGTCTGGCGGCAATCGCGGCGGCCGGCATCGTTCATCGGGATATCAAGCCGAACAACGTTATGCTGGACGGCACACGGAGCGATGTGCGGGTGTGGATCACGGATTTCGGTCTGGCGCGCGCTCTTGAGGCTGAATCGACGGTATCGGGGCCGCGGACCGTGGTTGCGGGCACGCCGGGGTATATAGCGCCGGAGCTGTACGAGGGGCATCCGCCATCGCAGTCGAGCGATCTGTTTGCTTTTGGCGTGGTGTTGCATCAGGTTTTTGCCGGCGAGAAACCGACTGCCAGAGAAGACGGTTCCTGTGTGGTTTCGAGTGGGCGCTTGAGCGCATCCGGAGCGCCGTCAATTTGCATTGAGCTTCTAACGGGGTGTCTCGACCGGGACCCGAAGCGCAGATGCGAGGCGTTTGAGAAAGCATTGGAAGCACTCGGCCTCAAGCGTCGAGAAAAGAGGACATTTACGCGGCGCCAATTTGCCGGCATGGCGGCCGCCGCAGCTTGCTCATTCGGCGTCGCCGGATGGGTCGAACGAGAGAGGTTGTACGATGCGTGGCATCCGTTGCCGGCCAAGCGTTTTGTGGCGCTGCTGAACTGGCCCAAAACTTCCGATGGCCGGATCGTACCGATGTTGACCGGGGTTCTGAGTGCGATCAAGAGCGAACTGGCGCGCGCCGAAGCGTTCGATCGAAACCTTTTTGTAGTCTCGCCCGAGGATGTAGACAAGAGCCTTGCCGGGACGGCACATCTGCGCGAGGTCTGCGATCCACTGGGAGCGAACCTCGCGTTAGCCGCTTCCGGTGTGCCGGGGGCTAAGCATTTTGAGCTGACGCTGCGGGTGCTGAATCCCATTACCAGCCAGCCGCTTCGGGAGGCGAAACTCGTCTGCGCCCTGGCAGATATTACATCTCTACCCGGTAAGGCTGTGCAGGCCGCAGCACGCCTCCTCAATGTGAGCAGCTATCTGCAAGAACGCTGGAGAACGCAGCCGGGGACAGGATCGACCGATGCATTTACCGCTTTCCAGCAGGCGGAGACGCTCAGGAAGCAGCCGAACGACACAGGTCTCGATGCCGCGATTGAGAAATACAAAGACGCGGTGGACCTGGACCCGCATTATGCGATGGCTTACGCCAAGCTGGCAGAGGCCTACAGTCGTGTGTACGAGGTCGGGCGCGAGCCAGGCGCTATCGAATTGGCTCGGGGGAACTCGGAGCGCGCGCTCGCGCTCGACCCTGGAATAGTAGAGGGCCATCTGGCGATGGCATCAGTCCTGGAAGCTACTGGAAATGAGCAGAGGGCGCTAGATGAGATCGTGAACGTCCTTCAGCGTGATCCTTCAAACCCGCGAGCACTGAGGTGGCAGGCGCAGATTTACACTCGATTGAATCGCTGGGATGATGCCGAGAAGGCGTTTCAGTATGCTTTGAAGGAACGTCCGAACTCCTGGGTGACCTACAACAACTTTGGTATCGCCCTTCATGCTGAGGGGAAATTTCGGCAGGCGATTCAGGCCTTCCGCGCGGCAAGCATTGCCGCCCCAAGGAGCGCAATGGCCTTGGGCAACCTTGGCGGCGAATACCTCCAGACCGGCGAGTTTCTGGAGGCGGAGGAAGCCTCGAAAAAGAGCTTCGCCCTGGAGCCGAACGATCTTGCAGCGGCAAACATTGCCCAGGCGCTGCGTTGCCAGAATAAATCTGAGGAGGCATTGCCGTTCGCCCGGAAAGCCGTGGAACTGAATCCGGCTGAAGACACGAACTGGTTGGAGCTGGGCGATTGCTACTCGTCGTTGGGCAATCACAAGAGCGAAGCGAAAAGCGCCTATCAGCGCGCCGCCAGTGAAGCAGGGCGTCATCTTCAAACGGATGCGGCGAACGGCCCCAACTGGATTCTGTTGGCTCTTTACCAGGCCAAGTCAGGTAGTCCGCAGAATGCATACTCATTCATTAAAAAAGCTGAGTCGCTGGGAGCCGACGACATGGACTCGCAGCTCTACAAGGCCAGGATTTTGGAGATTTTGGGCAAACGCGACGAGGCGTTGGCCACATTGGCGGCCTGCTTTCAGAAGGGTGCGAGTGCCTCGCAGGTCGAGCACGCTCCCGACATGCAAGCCCTGCGCAAGGACCCGCGTTACCGGCAGATGGTTCTGTCAAAATCGGCCGGTGCCGCAGCGGGTTGACCGATAATGGGCGCACATGTGGCAGATCGGAGGAAAAGTATGAGTAGTTCGTGATGTCGGAAGTCCGCAAAGGTAAACGTCGGTGTTGCATTTCGCCGAGATTGTCAGATACGACGGATCAACACGGCAAAATCAAGTGACTCACTTCCCCAGAACGAGGATGACATGACATACGAGACGAGCCGCATTAAGGCTACAAGTGCAGTTATGGAATTGCCGGATCCTGATGAGATGTCGTCGTGCTTTCATCTTGAGCAGGGCGGCACCCTGGAAGTCCGAAGCAATGCGCCGAACTATACCGACTTTCACGTTGAGTTCGCCGGCAGTAACCCATTGTCGGATGGGCCGCTGAAAGGATCGACCACTTGTCCGGTTGTAATTCCAATCCCAATTGACTCAGATGGCGAATATGAGTTCACCGTTCATCACATCCACAATCACGACTGTAATAAAGATAGATGGCATCGCCTACGGCTGTACGTTCATCCTTGCAAGAACTGCCCCGGTGGAGGAACTGGCATCTGAGCCTATCCCCCGGCGATGGCGCCGAGGACGATCAACGGCTCGTATCCGGATGCGACTGGCTCGGGTAGCGGGGCATCGGGTGAGTTGTGGGATAAGTCCTGTTCGCAGGCGAAGAAGCGCAGGAACGGGCGGCGCTGTTGGGTGACGTGGTCGCGGATGGTGCCGCGAAGCATCGGATAGCGCGTCTCGAGTGCGTCGAGCACGGAGCGCTGAGTGACAGGGCCGTCGACGATCAGCTCGACTTCGCCGCCGATCTGCGCGAGTGTGCGCAGGTGCGGCGGCAGAATGACGCGGATCATGCCAGGGTCTGGACCTCGACGGAGAGCACGGCGGGGAGGTCGCGGACGATCGGTGACCAGGTGTCTCCTGAGTCGGACGACGCGTAGACCTGGCCGCCGGTGGTTCCGAAGTAGATGCCGCAGGAGTCGAGGCGATCGACGGCCATGGCGTCGCGTAGCACATTGACGTAACAGTCGCTCTGCGGCAGGCCTTTGGTCAGCGGCTCCCATTCATTGCCGCCGGTGCGGCTGCGATAGACGCGGAGCTTGCCCTCGGGCGGGTAGTGCTCGGAGTCGCTCTTGATGGGAACGACGTAGACGGTTTCGGGCTCGTGCGCGTGCACGTCGATGGTGAATCCGAAGTCGGAGGGGAGAGTGCCGCTGATTTTCTCCCAGGAGTCGCCGGCGTTGTTGCTGCGCATCACGTCCCAGTGCTTTTGCATGAAGAGGACGCCGGGGCATGATGGATGCATGGCGATGTGATGGACGCAGTGCCCAACTTCAGCAGTGGGATTGGGAATGAATTTGGAGTAGAGGCCGCGGTTGATCGGAGCCCATGTTTGCCCTGAGTCATCGCTGCGGAATGCTCCTGCGGCGGAGATGGCGATGAAGATGCGGGCGGGGTTGCTCGGATCGAGGATGATGGTGTGCAGGCACATGCCTCCGGCACCGGGCTGCCAGTGCGGTCCTGTGTCATGGCTGCGCAGGCCCGGCAATTCGGACCATGTCTGACCGCCGTCGGTCGAACGGAAGAGGGCCGCGTCTTCGACTCCGGCGTACACGGTATCGGGATCGGTAAGTGACGGCTCGAGATGCCAGACGCGCTTGAATTCCCAGGGGTGCGGAGTACCGTCGTACCACTGATGGGTTCCGGCGACACCTTCGTATGTGAACTTGTTGCCGACGGGCTCCCAGTTCTTGCCGCCATCGTTGGAGCGCTGGATGATCTGTCCGAACCAGCCGTTCGACTGCGAGGCATAGAGACGGTTCGGGTCGGCGGGTGATCCCTTGACATGGTAGATTTCCCAGCCGCCAAAGAAGGGACCGCTGACGTCCCAGTGCTCCCGCTTTCCATCCGAGGAGAGAATGAAGGCACCCTTGTGCGTGCCCACTAGTATCCGCACTCTGCTCATTGTTATTCTCCTCGCGACGCGGGTTCTTGCCGATGTCCGCTTGCCCCGTTGCGCAATGACTTCTGCTGATTTTCTTAACTACGGCAGATTACGAAAGAGGCGGTGGGATCCGCAAACTGGTTGCACGGGGTGAGAGCCTAGGATCCGGAATGTTCTACGCCTGTTGAAACTCTTTTGACGGAGCCACGCGCCTGTCTGTCGCACTGGATCATGCATGCGACTTGCATCGTCGCCGTTTGATTTCCTACCTAGTCCCGCATTGCGCAGCTCAGGAGCAATCTCCAAGCTTCCTGCAACGACGCATATCGAATCCTGTGCGCAGGAATCTGACAAAGCAGGACCAGAAGATCTTCGAACTTATCCCGTCCAAGATTCTTTGCCATCAGCATTCCGCCATCGTTTAGAAGTTCAAGTGTTCGCAGGGGAGACAATCGCTCGACATTCGCTGGCGATGATGGATCATAGTTCGGAAATATTATCTGCGACAAGCGTGCTTGCCCGGCCCGGCGCTTTAAAGGAGAATGCGCAAGGAGAATCCTCACGCCATCGGAGCGAAAGTGAACCGGGCCACACGAGAATTGCGGGAGCTCTTGCTGCAAGAACGGCCAACTTCCTTCCTTGATACTAATCGGTAGAGGAAATGACGAAAGGGCGCAGCTATCCAAATGCAGTAGAGCTGGCTCGTCGGCCAGCAAATCGAACCCGTGAGCCGACAGATATGCCGCGAGCGTGCTCTTGCCGAATTCGCGAGGCGCGCAGAGCAATACCGCGCGATCTTCGTGGGCAACCACTGAGGCGTGAAAAGCTACATCATAATGAGCTTCCGCATAGAGCATTGCCCGGGCTGCGTGCATCAACCCCAGTCCAAGCTGCTCCTCGTTTTGGGGCGACAGAAATTCGCGGCCATTAACGTAAACGGCCCAGCGGTTCCGGCAACATAGCGCAGAGACATGGCATCGTGGTGGGTCAGTAGCAGGCGGGCAGTTCCGAAAATAGTCGCGGCATAGCGACTCCAAGTCTCCAGCCGGATATTCGAGCGAAACGGGGATACCGGCAATTTCGACGGCCTCGCGCCTCGAAACCTTGGTTCCGTTACGCAGGTCAGCCGATGCCTCATCATCCGAAGCTGGCCAGTCGTTGGCGGGTTCCTCCTCGGGAAACACCCCCTGCGTCAGAGCATAGATTTGCTCCAATCCGCCGCCGGATTCAGTGCTGCCCTGGTTTCCGTCGAATCGCCTCAAATCTCTAACGCTTGCGCCGGCTTCGAATGCAAGATACGCTGAGACTCCTTTAGCATCGAGACCTGCGAAGCGACTCTTGGTGTCAGAGTAGATAACTCCACCGTCGCCGAACAGGTAGAGCCATTGGCCCGGGAGCACCGTGGCGTGACGATCGAGACCGTGAATCCGTTGGGGACCTTCATTCATGTAGCCCGCCGTTGTGCAATTACGATCTGGTGTGCTGTTTTGATTTCAGAGCAAATTATCTTGGCGCTTTCATGTTTTCGCTATATTGTGTTGCGAAGCAATTTTTCGACCCCGGAGTGGAGCCCACCTAGCCGTGCATTTGCAACGGCCGCTGTCTCGATCGTGGTGCATCGACTTCTCACATGTTTTCTGCCTCATTACGCAGTGCCCACCTGCGAATCATCTCTGCACTGGGTGCTTGGAATGAATCAGCCATACGTCGGCGAAATACGAATGGCAGGGATCAACGGGCACAATTGCGATGTACATGTAATAGAGTGGACGCTGCCAGCGGAAAGGCCGTGAATGCCGGAAAGCCTGACTCTCAGCAATTTCGCACCCCATTTGCACACTCGCTTCCGCGTGGCGGCCCTCCAGGACTACGAATTGGAGCTCGCGGAAGTTACTGATGACTCCAACCCGCAACTAGAACAGTTCTCGCTGATCTTTACCGGAGTCCCTTCGCCCTGGCTGCCGCAAGGCCTACACAAACTCGCTCATCCGCAGATGGGTGAATGTGAGCTGTTCCTGGTCCCCGTCGGACCCGACAACGCGGGCATGCGCTATCAGGCCGTGTTTTCGCGGTTCATCCAGCAAACCGACGGCCAATAGTCCCGTTTAATTCTTGTCCCGCGTCGACTGGAACGACTTACTCTGCTTTCTTCGAATACTGCTGTGCAGGTAGGCTCGCGGCCGACAACAGTCACGGTTGCGCTGCAGTCGGCGACCTCAACTCTATGGCCGACTCGATGTCGGTCTCCACTTGCTTCAGTAATAATACTGCCGTGTTACTGGACGGAACCCTGATCGCCACATCCTACATCGGACTCTCTTCGCTTTCCAGGTATCAGTAGACGGAGCCTACGATCCCGATACAGCCAGCAAATACGGAACGAGCACATTATCCCCGTGACCGTTCCCTAAAGTGTGAATGTTGTATGCTACCAACGAACTTCCCCCAGAAGACGCAAGGAGGTTAGGGTAATGAGCGACGAACAAAAAGAGACTCAATCACAAACCGGAAAGAGCGTAGTTCCATCCTCGTCTGATACTGCGCGTGAGCCGGAGGTATCGAGCCGTCGAGAACTAATCGAGCGATACGCCAAGTACGCGGTCATCGCGGCTCCGCTGCTCGTGTTTGTTTCGAAAGCTCAGGCAATTCACAGCAAGCCATAAGGTAAACGAGCTAGGACGAAAGGTTCAGACTGGCGGGAAATTGATGTGCCACGCCCTTAACGGGCCATATTTTCTGAGAAGGCGAAAAGGCCGCAGGATGGGCATTAGTTTGCGATTGATCCCGTGGCATTCCGCCCAGCGATGGTCTTCAGCTGTAGGCACAAAGTAGCTGAATCGATAACGCCATCGCTTGATCGTGCTCTTGCCGCTCTCCAGATAGGCGTTACTGTAAGTATTGGCTACGCCTCCCAAGCCCCCCGCAAAGAGCCTCGCAGCTGCCAGGCGCGCCCGCTTCGCGGCTTCCGGCGACTCGGCAATCACCATATCCATTGCTTCAGGTAGTCGCTGTGGAAACATGGCGCGAACGACCTCGCACCCGATCAGCAGCCACGCCTCCAGACCTTCCCGCTGTGCATGCCGCATCAGCTGTCTGCAACCTTCAGGATCCAACTCTCCAAGCGCTTGCGCAACATCCATAATCCAGATGAGCCGCGAAAATCCGTGACTGAGGCCATGGGAGCACAAGAAAGGTACCAGGTCGTCATGCGACATGACGCGCATCGGTTGGCTACGAAAACTCTCATGGCGGGAGCGGCTCCAGATGCCATCCAGGTCAAATTGAAAGATCCGAGGCGAAGTGATATCAAAATGCAGCTCGACCAAGATCCCGTCACGGGAAAACCTCCGCTCAGAATCGTTCATCTCGCCTGCCGTGAAACCCCGGTCCACCAGCAAGGCTTCGGCGCGAGGGTAATCCTCCCGATGCACGAGCAGATCGAGATCTTTGCAAGTTCTTAGCGCAGCATCCCCATAGAGCGCCGACGACAACCCGGGACCTTTCAGGGGAAAAACCTCGATGCCCCTCTCCGAGAAACTCCGCAACAAGCTCTCCAACTCCGTCGCAAGCTTCTCGGAGAAGCTCCTCGTTTCCCGGGCCCCAGTCGTGAAAAACTCGGGTAGGTCAGTGCCCATTTGGAGTAACGACCGATGGATTAGTGGTAGCACACCATTTTCTCGTGCAATGTCCAACAGAGCCTGCCAGTCGGTATCGTGCGGAATGACGAACGGGAAACCGCGCAGACACGTAATGAGCAGCGCAGCCTCGTTTTCGGCCGGGAATGTTTGGCGGTGCCGCCCCTCCGCAGTAACGCTGCTCATTCACGCCCCCGCTTCATGCGCATAGTTGGCATTCTCTAGCCGCCGGATAAGTCACCTCAGATCGAGTCCGTGGTCGAGTCTAAGATCTGCTATAACAGCGACTCGACGGCCCTTAGTGCATGCCATTCCTTGCACTCTACAGCAGCGGCACGGGCCGCCATTCCATATAGTAGTGCGTTTGATCTTCGCGAACGACGGAAAAGCCCAAGCGCCGATGGAAACGTAGAGAACCAGGATTGAACCGGAACACGCAGCAGCGGATGGGCAGCCTGGCCTTGGCAGCTTCCTGTTGCACGCGCTGTACCAGCACAGTTCCAATTCCGTTGCCCTGCAACTTCGGATGGACGGCAATATCCACCAGTTGCAATTCGCCATCGCCGGGCGCAACCCACAGCCGGCCAACCGGCTTGCTGTCGAGCAGCACCAGGTGGTAGCAGGAGTTCGGGTACATTTCCGTGTAGGCCGAAAGTTGAGCGCGAAACTGCATCCGGATGAGTAGTTCTTTTTGCGTCGCGGGGATGGGCGCAAGTTCGAACTCCGGCGCGCGGACCGCTGCGTAGAGGTCGTATAGGAAAACCTCATCCTGCGGCAACACCGGGCGAACAACAAGAGTGGACATGGCTGGAAAAGAGCGGCGGACCGGCTTTCGAAGCCGGCCCTGAGCGGTTTGCTAAGTCCGCGGCGGATAAACGCCCTGCAAGGCAATGCAGAAGTTGAGAGTGAGATACGGCATCATGTTATTGTGCGCCTGACTTCCGCCTGCCGGTGTCACCATATTCCCATTCATGTATAGATTCGGCGTTGGGGTGCCGGTGCTATAGGCATTCGCAGGGGTACCCCCGGTCTTTACAGGAAAAGCGTTGGTCGGCACGCTGGTCTGTCCCTCAATTCTCCCTCCGTCGATGCAGTTGATGTTATGCGAATGAGACGGTATCTCGGACTGGAGCAGCGTGACGGTATCCGAGCCCCCGGTTTCGCCGAGATCGTGCAACGACAGCCCCGGACCCTGGCCCGGGTGCATCGGCGCGTTACCCTGGAGGTTGGGAAGCGCAAAATTGCTTTTTCCATCTCCGCCATAGGTGGTTCCCAGCAACGAGAAAAGCGCCGTGTTCTGGGAGAGGGGTAGAATCTGGCCATTGCAAAAGGCCCACCCTGTGGGAGCGAAGTTGAACGGGAATATCCTTATCTCTGCTAAAAACGGATTTGCCATATCACGTCCTTCTGGCGGCTGGAGCTAGGTTTGACTGGGAAATATTCCCTGTAGCGCGATGCAGAAGTTCAGCGTGAGGTAGGGCTGCATATTCTCATGCGGCTGGCTCCCTCCAACGATAGACAGCACACCCTGGTTCATGCCGACGAGATTAGTCGCTGAAGCGTTATATTCCTGCGCACCGCCCAGCAGACTACCAGCCGGACCGGGCGCGCTAGCGGAGGTGTTGGTAACGCTCCATGTATGGGTGTGGGTTGGGATCTCGGAGATCGAGAGCGTGTGAGCTTGCTCACCGCTCCTCTCACCCAGAGTATGACTGTTGCCCATATGCATAGGGGTGCGGGCCTGCAGATTCGGTAAGGCAAAATTTACCCGTCCGTCGCCTCCGTAAGTAGTTCCGAGCAACGAGAACAAGGCCTGGTTCTGATTAATGGGCATGAGTTGTCCGTTGCAAAGTGCCCAGCCTTTGGGGGCAAAACCGAAGCTCATAATCCTGATCTCGGACAGATACTGTATCGACATGTGTTTACTCTCCTTGTCGCCGGGCTAACTCTGACTTGGGAATATTCCGAAAAGGGAGATGATGAAATCTACGCACAGGTACGGCTGAAAATTTTCATGGGGCTGACTTCCTCCGACGGAACTAATCGCAGGAGCCATAGTGGTGTTTGCGACTCCATTTGGATCATAGATGGTGGGCCCTGACGCCAGGAAATTGCCGCCTGGGAGGGAAGCGGTATTTGCACTCGTTGTTGCCTGGACGGCGTGAGGATGGGCCGCCATTTGACTCACGGTCAGAGTGACGGTTTCAGCACCGCCGGTCTGGCCCAGCGTAAACCCCGATCCCATATGGACCGGAAGCCGGCCCCTCAGATCGGGCAACTGGAAGGTGCTTTGACCGTCTCCGCCATAAGTAGTTCCGATAAGGTTGAACAGGGTCTCATATTCGGAGATTGGGAGCAGTTGCCCCGAGCAGAACATCCAGCCTGCCGGAGCAAAGTTGCCCGCGAACATGCGTATCTCACCGACATAGGGCTGACTCATGAGGAGATTCCTCCTTCAGGTTTTGGCAGTGGTTGCGGGGGTCAAGAAAACAGCCCATCACTAATATCACTGTTACCCTTTGCCGCGCAAGAAATATCGGCGGGATAACTATTACCCCGAGTCAGTCGAAAATATTCTCTGACTTTTCATGGTTGCAGAACCCGAAACTGATTCGGCTAGCGTTGTGGTTCCGATAAGTCTCAGAATCGCCTGTGTCGATTGTCTCTGTTACTTGCGACTTAAAGAGTTAATAGGTGCGGAGCGAAAAGCGGTTGACATTTGCAGGCGGCGGGGCGATAAGTGTAGGGTCCCGGGTCCAGAGCTGTACGCTCATCGATTCATTCGCATGCTCCAAAGAAAGTGGGGAGCCAATGTTCACTGTGTTCTTGCTAGGGCGAAGGCGATAAGCCCAAACTTTCATCTCTCCAACGACGAGCGCTCAACCGTTGTCCAATCAATCGCCAGTGGCGTTCGATGAAGATCGTCAATGGCCTTACAACGAGAGGATGTCTCCATGTCGTGCCATGCTCTTGCTGCGATGCCGCTGCGCTCAGTCCTGCTGAGGCTCAGCACGTTTCTCGTTGCCATAGCTGCGCTTTTGCTGCCCACGCAAGCCCGGGCGCAGTGCAGCACTTCGGGAAGCGTGACAACATGCACTTCATCGAGTGGAATCACGGTAAGCGGCACCCTCAACGCGTCGGTGGGTTCCTCGATCTCCGTGCCGAGCCTGCCGGGCACGGTTACGGCGATGACGGTGACGCTCACCAATCTAAACATTACAGGCGGCTCGGAATCCGGTTTAAACAGCGTGGCCATGGCGCTCGTGCCTCCCAGCGCCTCGGGCCAGGAGGCTCTCGACCTTTTCTCGGGGATCTGCGGCTCAGGCACGCAGCAGATAGGAAACAGCACTCTTACGCTGGTTGACACAAATCCAACCGGCACGGACGCCTTCCACGGCATGATCCCTTACCTGGGCGGCACATGCCCCACCACGCTCAGCGGTACGTACCTGCCTACTGACTACTTTCCCGCTCAGGACACCTTCAATTCACCCGGCCCTGGGACCACCTACCATTCCGCAGGAATCAGTGCCGCGGGAATGACAAATTGCCAAGGCCTGTCTGGCATCTCATGCGGCAGCTACAACTTCACCAGCGCTTTCGGGCTGCCCGCATCTGTAACCAGTATGGAGGGAACCTGGACGCTGTACATAGCGGTCCAGACGAGCCCCGTCCCGAGCGGATCGCTTGGGTCGTGGTCCATCGCGTTCACAACAGAAGCAGCCACGGCGACTGAGACATCCATTTCAGCCAGCCCGAACGGCTCGAGTTCGCTTGTGTATACGAGCAGTGATGTGCACGGCGATGCCACCACGCCCACCCCGGTAACACTTACTGGCACCGTTCTGGCCAACGGCTCAGCTGTTTCGGGCGGCACGGTCACCTTTTATGACAGCACCGGTACGAGTGCCGGCATGGGCACCGTTCTCGCCTCGGGCATCGCCGTCACCGATGGCACGGCGGCGGCAACAAACGTGACTTTTTCGGGAACCAAAGAGGGTTCTCGCAGCATTTCGGCTGTATATAGCGGGGTCTCCGGCACTTACGCAGGGAGCACGTCAGGCACAGCGACGGTGCTAACCACCAATCATCCGTACAATCCGTCCACTGGCACGTTCTGCAATGGTCCGGTCACGCTCAGCAGCAGCGGCGCCGGGACACCCTATCCCTCGCTGCTGGCTCTCGGCACCGGTAATTCGCAACTCACGGGCACGATCGAGAGCGTCACAGTGAGCCTTAATAACATAAGTTTGCAGAACGACGCGGAGCTGGCAAATCTTGGCTTCCTGTTGCAGGCGCCTGGGTCAAACACAACTGGCCTCGGGAGTTCCGGCAACGCGTTCCAGTTCCTCTCCTGGGCGGGAAACCCCTTCACCAGCGGCTCTCTCACGATTTCGGACGACGGTACGTCGCAGATCCCATATAACATGGCTCCAGCCTGCACGACGTGTCTGGCAACCGACAATTGGATCGACATAGGGTCGGACAATCCGGATAGCTTCCCATCCCCCGCACCGGCGACGTTCTCTACGGCGGCTCCTACCGGTTCGGCCACTTTCACGACAGAATTCGGAGGGCAGGGCGCGAATAATACCTGGAGCCTGTTTTCCGACACCCGCATAGTCGAGCCCGGCGCCGCCGGAACGATCGGTTCCTGGTGCCTGAATTTCACGATGCAGGCGAACGCGCATCCCACCGCGACCTCCGTCAGCGGAACGCCCAATCCAGCCTCTACTCCGGCTGGTACAAAGGGCAGCGTCACTCTCACCGCCAATGTTTCTGTTACCGACAGCTCAGGATTAACGGTGAACGCGGGCACGGTTACCTTCGTCGATGGCAGCACCAACCTTGGTTCTCCCGCCGTTGTAAATGGGGTGGCGACGCTCAACACAACGCTGGCCGAAGGCATGCATCAGATTGTCGCTACCTACAGCGGCACCAATACCGGAACCGAGTTCGGCATCAGCACCGGGCAGTACGACCAGCGCGTTGACACTGCTACTACGAGCCCCAGTTCGGGATCTGGGGCGGGGCCGTACACGTTCTGCAATACCGGTGGAATCACGGCTCCGGGCCTGGGCGCCGACGCGGGCGCGGCTTCGCCTTATCCATCAAACATCTTCGTGGCTAACCTGCCGGGCACGGTAAATGCGACAACGGTTACACTGAACTCGCTCAGCACAAAAGACCAGGGTGATCTCCTCTCCCTGCTGCTGGGCCCGGGTAGCAACTACCTCGATTTTTTCTCATTGACAGGCAGCAATGTCTCCTCAGCCCCATCAATCAACGTTACTTTCTCCGATACGGCGTCAAGTCTGGTCACCGGAAATCTCTCTTCTTCCGGCAGCTTCAAGCCGACGAGTTTGAACGGGGGCAGCAAAGCTACTACGTATCCGCAGTGCCCGCCCAATGCGCTCACTTGCGCCAGCTCGCCAGTGGGACTGCCGTTGCCTACGAATCCATTCGCGCCCGCGCTAACCAACGTAGCTGCGACCGCCGGAACCGGTATTCTGGGCAACGCGAACGAGCCAGGAGTCTTTGGCGGCACCAGTTCCAGCACCTATAACGGAAACGGAACCTGGAGTCTCTACCTTAATGACGGCGGCCCCACCGGAGGCGGCGAGGTGAGCACCGTCGGCAGCTGGTGTGTCGGCCTTACCGTGAATCAGCCATCCGTGACGGTGTCCAAATCGCACACCGCCACTTTCACACAGGGCCAGCAGGACGTGCCGTTCACGGTCAGTGTTACCAATAACGGGCCCGGACCCACGGGCAATCCGACGACGAACAGCGCCAATGCGTTCACCGTCACCGATGCGCTGAACGCTGCCTTCACTTACAACAGCTTCTCGGGCACTGGCTGGAGCTGCTCGGCGTCCGGCCAGACGGTGACCTGCAAGAACGACTCCGCTGTGGCCCAGAGCAGCAGTTACCCGCCTTTGACGATCAACGTAAACGTAAGCCCAACAGCGAGCACCACAATGAGTATCCCCAATTCAGTCTCGGTGAGCGGCGGGGGAGTTACTGGCACAACTTCCAACACTGACGCGGTGACCATTTTGCCGGCCGCGGTGCTGGCGGTTTCGAAGACCCATGCAGGGAACTTCACGCAGGGGCAGACGGCAGTATGGAACATCTCTGTATCCAACACGGCAACCAGCGGCATGACCAACGGCACCATCACGGTGTCGGATACGCTGCCGACGGGTTACACGCTCAATACCTTTGCGGGAACGGGCTGGAGCTGCGGTGGCACTACTACAGTCACCTGCACCACGACCGGAGGAATAGCCGGCGGTGCTGATTCGGTCATTACTCTCACCGTGGACGTCCCGGCCGCTTCCCCAGTCTCGGTTTCCAACAGCGCGAAGGCGTATGGCGGCGGTGATCTGACTCATACAAACCTGGCCACGGCGGCGGTCAGCAACACCGACACGGTGAGCGTGACGCAAGTGCCGGCCAGCGTTACCATCAATAACGGCGGCGGCACTCAGTCCACCACGTTTGGCACCGCGTTTTCCATCCCTCTGTCCGTGACAGTGGAGGACGCCAACTCGGTGCTCATCCCCTCCTACCCGGTGACTTTCACCGCCAACGCCGGGAGCAACGGACAGAGTGGAACATTCTCCAATTCCACCGGCACCATAACGATTTCAACGAGCAGTTCCGGCGTCGCCAATGCGGGCACTTTTACCGCCAATAACAAAACGGGCTCGTATACGGTTACCGCGACGGCGGGAAGCCTGTCGGCCACCTTCAACCTTACCAACCTTGGCAAGTCGTCAACGACATTCGCATCGCTGACCACAACCGCCGCGACAATCGACGTCTTCGGCTTTGGTTTCACCGCGCCGAGCGGCTCACTTGCCTTCACGGATGTAACCACCAGCACTCCCGTCGTTGCTCCAGTGACGCTCAACACGGCAACCGCGGCCACGGCTCTAACCACACAGGTTACGACCTCCACTGGGACAAACACGCTTCCCTGCTGGACCGAACTGGCCGATGTCAACGGCGACGGAAAACTGGACCTGATCACTTCGCTCTACAACACCGATTCGGTTAGCGTGCAACTGGGCAACGGCGACGGCACTTTCCAGACGGCGACTACAATTCATATCGCCACGGGCTTCGGGCCGGCCGAGGTCCATGCGGTCAGCCTGCGCGGCAATGGAACGCTGGATCTGATCGTAGGCAGCTTCAATCTGAATCAGATCGCCGTGCTGCTGGGCAATGGAAGTGGGGGTTTCGGGGCTCCCACGTTTTACACTGTTGGTTCATCGGCCAATACACCCACCTCGCTGACCACGGGCTATTTTAACGGTGCCGGCGGTGATCTCGACGTGGCCGTCGCCAACTACGGAGACAACACGGTCAGCATTCTCACCGGTAATGGAAGCGGCACCCTGACCGTCGGCTTGCCGATCAACGTGGGCCGCGGTCCAGAGGCGATTCGCTCAGGTGATTTCAACGGTGACGGCTATTCCGATCTGGTTGTCGCCAACAACTCCGACGGAACGGTCACCACTCTGCTGAACAATCAGAGCGGCGGCTTCACGGCCACCCCGATCAGCGTAGGCAGTGGGGCGCATTCCGGCCCGCAGGCGCTTGCCATCAACGGCACTGCAAGCAGCCTGAAACTGGCAGTCGCAAACTACCAGGACAACACCATAAGCGTGATGCAGAGCAACGGAAGCGGCGGATTCGGAACGCAGACGATCGTTCCTGTCGACAAAGGACCGGATGACGTGAATTTTGCCGACTTTAATGGCGACGGCGTTCAGGACCTGGCAGTGTCCAATTACACCGATGGCACGGTCGATCTGCTGCTGGGAAGCACCGCGGGTCCATACACGCTGATCGGGCCCTTCAAGGTGGGGAATAATCCTTACTCGGCGGCGGTGGGAGATATCAACCTCGATGGCACGCCGGATGTCGTGGTGTCGAATTGCTTCAGCAACAATACTGGGGTGTTGCTGGACGGGACTCAGATTGCTGTGCCCTTCAGCGGACTCTCGCTGACAGCCGGGAACCAGTACAACGGCACTTATACCCCCGATAGCAACAGCAAATATGGATCGAGCATATCCCCTAATATGACAGCGCCGTAACTACGCCTGCGATATGCTGTTGAGCGAAAAATCTCCCCCAAAGCCGAACTACAAAGGAGATGGGAATCAGCGCCATGAATGACCGACCCGAAAGGCTGGCACCAGACAACGAGCAGCACCCGGCGGCGAATTTGCCAGATGCGGCCAATGAACCGCAAAGACCCAACCGGCGCGAACTGGTCGAACGATTTGCCAAGGCTGCGATGATCGCAGCCCCTCTGGTCGTGTTCGTATCCAAGGCGCAGGCCATCCACAGCAAACCGTGAAGGCCGGACAGGTTCGCTTCCAGTCAGTCACACTGGCAACTTTGGAGCCGCCTTGATTCATTCCAGAGGTCAGCGAGAGACTGCATTCCATCGCTTCTGAAAGGGCCCCGTTGCCCCGTGGAGGTGCCTTCTCGAAAAGTCAATTGGTGATTGACAGTTCGGCGGCTAACTCATTTCACATGGGTGACCGTTGATCAACAGATGCAGCAGACCAAATATCTTCACAAGATGATCGCGGCCATCCTTCTGAATATGCGTGGCGCTTCGACTTCAATGAAGGACGGCTGTTCGGCGGCGACAATGTTCAGCGAGCTCCGTCGCAAACGACCCGAAAGCCATAATCAGCGTATTTGAATTCCGGCGGGATGCTTGAACGTGCCGAACATCGTGAGATCTTGATGTGGTGGCGCCAGGAGCCTCCGCGTGACGCTTTTCTCTTGCCTTCTTTCGCTCCCTGTGGATTCCGATCAGGTGAAACCACATAGTAGTCGGCCTCGAACCAATCGCTGCACCACTCATGTACGTTCTCACACATTTCGAATAAGCCGTAAGCATTGGGTGGTGATTGTTCGACTGGCTCAGGGCCGCTCTTCCAACGACTGTAGTATGCGGGACGTGATATCGGCGGATCATCGCCCCAAGGGAACATCATTCTCTCGGCACCGCCTCGCGCGGCCCGCTCCCACTCGGCTTCTGTGGGGAGCCGATAATGCGAGCCGGTCACTGCGGAAAGCCATGCGCAATATTCGATGCTGTCGAACCACGAAACCGCCACCACGGGCTGCTGGGGATGAGAGAAATTGGGATCGCCCCAGTATGGGGGCTGGAGGCTTCCGGTAGCGTCCAGAAATTTTGCGTATTCCTCAACGGTGACCTGGGTTGCCGCCATGCAAAAGGAATCCACCCAGACGCGATGGACAGGGCCTTCCACGGGCTGACCGACGTCGGACCCCATGGAGAACCAGCCAGCGGCGATGTGAATTCGTAGCGGCTCGGTGATCGGCATGTGACAGGCGGCTAGAGTCATGGTGGACCAACGGGAACATCTGTCCATACGATGTTAGCTGGTGGCTGGGGATGCAGCAGGATGAGATTTGATTGGACCCGGGGCGCACTTGCTGAAGGCCTGCGAAGCTATCATGCGGGGCAATTCTTCGCAGCACATGAGGCATGGGAAAGCGTGTGGCTGGAGTCTCCGGAGCCGGAGAAGATGTTCTTGCAGGGGTTGATTCAGGTGACTGCCGCCTTCCATCACCTCCGACGTAATAACCCTCGAGGAACTGCGCTGCTGTTGCAAGCTGCCCTGGGGCGGCTTGAACGTTATCCTCCGTGCTTCGGAGGTATCTCCGTCACCTTGCTCTGCAATGACATTCGCAAATGGTTACAAGCGCTCGAAACGGGTGTATCAACAGCCGAACTCAGTTCCGCCCGAATATGTACTGGGCTGTCGAGCGAGTAGGGCATTCAACCGCTATTGGCCATTAACGCGACAGCACAACGAGAGGCAGTCTGGGCTATCACGGCGCTCATCACGATCGAAGCAGACGGACTCCGACTAGGTCTTGATCGAGCCGGATCGACTAATTACCGCTCTTCGCGGTTTCCGCTACAATCGCCGCCATCATGTCAACCTATTTGCTGATTCATGGCGCGTGGCACGGCGGCTGGTGCTGGAGCAAGGTCGTGCCACTGCTCGAAGCCAAGGGTCACAAAGCGCTTGCGCCTGACCTACCCGGGCACGGGGATGACAAGACTCCTTTGGCGACCGTTACGCTCAAAGGCTACACCGACCGCATCTGCGAAATCGCCAGCGCGCAAACAGAGCGGGTGATTCTGGCCGGCCACAGCATGGGTGGAGTCGCCATCACACAGGCGGGCGAGAATTGCCCGAACCAAATTGGAGCGTTGGTGTATTTGTGCGCGTTCTTGACGCGCAACGGCGACTCGTTGATGACCTGGGCATCGCAGGATCGGGAGAGCATGGTAAACCCAATGTCAGTCCATCCGCGCCCGGATGGAGTCCTCGACTTCAGGCCCGAATATGCTCGCGACGCATTTTACGGAAATTGCACTGACGACGATATAGCGTTCGCCCAGTCACGCCTCGTCACCCAATCCAGCTCACCTTTTAGAACGCCCGTAGAAACGACAGCGGAGCGCTGGGGTCGAATCCCGCGCTATTACATTGAGTGCGTGCGGGATCGAGCACTAACCCTCAGCGTGCAGCAGGAGATGCAGAAATACTCGCCATGCCGAAAAACGTTCGCCATAGACACGGATCATTCGCCATTCTTTTCCGCCCCCGAGGAACTTGCGGATATTCTTTCGCAGATTGGAAACGCAGCGGAGCCGCTCATGCGGGACTCTTTTCCAGCAGGTAGTTGTGGAGGATGAGAGCGTCAATATTGGTAGAGAGAAAACACTCGATGGCGTCGGCAGGGGTCTCCACGATCGGGCGGCCAGCTACGTTGAATGAGGTGTTCAAAACGACTGGAACGCCGGTAAGTGCGTCGAAGGCAGCGATGAGTTGATGGAACAGAGGATTGCCCGCTGCACTGACTGTCTGGACACGAGCTGTTCCGTCCACGTGAGTGACGGAGGGGATGACATCCCGCTGATGGGGAAGGACATCGACGACCCGCAGCATGAATGGGCTGGCCTGGCGGAGATCGAAATACTCGGAGACGCGTTCCTCCAGAACGGCGGGGGCGTATGGCCGGAAAGGCTCGCGGTGTTTAACGCGCTCGTTGAGGTGGGCCTTCATCTCCGGCCTGCGGCAGTCGGCGAGGATGCTGCGGTAGCCCAGCGACCGCGGACCATATTCGGAGCCGCCCTGAAACCATCCGACGATTCGGCCACCGGCGATAAGAGCCGCGGCGCGAGTTGCGGGGTCGGCGAGGCGGGTGGGCTGGAGGTTTGCCTTCTCAATTGCGGCAAGCACTTCTGCGTCCGTGTAGCGGGGTCCCAGGCCGTCGCTCTCTCCGATGGCGCGCACGGGACGGTCCAGAAGCATGCGCTCTGCAAACAGCGCGCAGCCGAGGGCCTGTCCGAGATCGCCGGCGTTGGGCATGATGTAAATCTCGCGGAAGCGGGAGGCGCGGAAGATGCGCTCGTTGGTAACACTGTTCAAGGCGATGCCGCCGGCAAGGCACAACCGTTCCGAGTGGGCCTCGCGCTCAAGCGCACGCAGTGCATTGTGCATGATGTCGTCCAGCAGAAGCTGGGCAGCCTGGGCAACGTCTTCGTGATGCGGCAGGATCGGCATTCCCGGCAGTCGCGGAAAGATGCCGTGCTCCCGTAAAGTGGTTTTCATTGCGGCGTCATCAGGGAAGCAGAACGATCCGTCGTCGAAGAGCTGGAGCTGGGGCAGGAGAGACCGGTAGCACGTGTCTCGTCCGTAAGAGGAAAGCCCCATGGTTTTTCCTTCTTCGCCTTGTTCGAAGCCAAGGAACATATTGAAATTGTTGTAGAGGCGTCCGGGACTCGATTCGGGAGAGGTATGCTCGGCGAAGACGGAGATCTCCTTGCCTCGCGCACTGGAGAGGGTTATGGCAATTCGCTTCCCGCCTTTGCGACGCAGCGGTTCGCCGGAGGCGTCGGCGGTGAAGACCGCGGCGTCGTCAAAGCCGCTGGCCAGGAAGGCCTGGTAGCGATGGACGGCGTGATGCTCCAAGTCCGTGCAGACTACGGCGTTGGGAAAGTAATGGCTGAGAGCTCTGCCCTGCCACGAACGATTGATGGCGAAGTGGCTCTCGCTACCCATGACGAAGTCGATGTCACGAGGGCGAAGTGGGAGGCCGTGGACCAGGGCATTGAACAGAGGCTCCCAGGAATCTTCGAAGACAGCAATGGGAGGCAGCCGGCCGAAGCGGTCCCGTAAGCAGAAGCGGATGCCGGAAGGGATTGGGTCGAGACTTTCTCGAATCTCACGGTACTCCTCGCGCGCGAGATACAGGGCATTCTTCTGGCCGAGGAAGCGCTCAAGGCTAAGAGCCCTTACACCGAAGCGGGAAGAGACCAAAGCAAGGCTGGCCCCGTGGCCGGTCGAACAGATGCCGAGGATATTCGCGTCTGTGCGTCGTCGCACGCGGCGAAGTGCGGTTCGCCAGAGGTTGCGCAGGTAGCGGTCGGGCTGATGCAAGGCAAGACTGCGAATGAAAAGGTCAGTGTGGCGGTGTACGGCGCCACGCCGGGGAGGGTATGCCGCGCGAGAGTCTGGAGTGGCCGGTGTCGTAATTGGTTTATTCGGCATGGGTCACGGGCTGTGCAATATCCGCGGGCGGAACATTTCTTTGGAGGGCCATCGAGGGAAGCTGCGTCCGGGTCGAACGCGACTCGATGAGACGGGATTCAACGAGACGGAAAATCTGCTCGGCGCTGAGATCGGCGCCCGTCCTGACGGGCGCCTCGAAGCGCAGGGTCACATTGGCGCGAAACCAGCTCTTTCGCGGCCCCGCCAGGCGGACGGGCAGGATGTCAATCTGCGTATCGGCGGCGATGCAGGCAGCGGCAGGAGACCAGGTGATGATGGGCGACATGCCGCGAGCGATGAAGGCGCAGCTATCGCGGATACCCTGAACGGTGCCTCCCGGCGAAAGGACGTATGGCACCACGCAGGGGACGCCGAAGCGCACCATGAAGGCGGTGTACCAGCGACGCCAGAGAGAGTCCTCCGGCTTGCGGAAGAAGTAGGAGGCGAAGATGATCCTGTCGCCGACGAGCACGATCAGACGGCGGCGGAAGCGGCCGGGAAGCGCGCGCAGAAGCGCGAGGAACTCGACTCCGTGCTCGCGGTCGGCCGCGTCGAAGACGAAAAGCACGGGAGCCTCTACCTGGTGAAACATATCGAGCCCGGTAGCGTGGACCTGCAGGCGGGTTCGGAGCAGGCAATCCAGAAGGATGGTCCGGACACAGCCTCGAAGCAACCCAGCGCCGGGCCAGGTTTGCCAGCCGGGGCTCTGCCGAGGAGCGTCCGAGGGCGGAGGGAACTCGATCGCCTCTGTTCCGAGCGGGGCAGGATTTGCGCCGCCGGGGTCTGGGATTTCGTGCAGCATGGTCATCAACTCGGCGGCTTCGATCGAGTCCAGGCCGAGATCCAGGGATTTTCTTAGGATTTGCGGAAAATTGCCGGGTGGTGTCTCCTGGCGAAAGAATGGAACGAGGCGCCGCAGGCGACGCTGGCGATCCGGGTCGGCGAGGGCGGCTTCGACGGAGTCCGAGGCCGCAGCATGGGGCGGCGGGAGGTACTGAGGGTGGCGCAGGTGTTCTCGCGTAGCCGAAATGACTTGGTCACGGCGAATCTTTGCAAGGGCTCCGCGCGGGAAGTCGGGCTCCGGCCAGACGGACCAGCTGCGAATCCGATGTGAGGCCGGCAACCGCTGGTTTGCCTGCTGAATCAGTCTAGCGGCAGGTGCGTTGGAAGGATCGAGCAGAAGGGTCGCGTGGACCTGCTCCAGACCATCGATGGCAAGGGCGAGGACAACCACATCCTGAACGCCGGGAAGCTGACGAAGCTCGGCTTCAATCGTGTTCGGGTGGAGGGTGTGGCCTTCGGCGGTGACGATGCGGTCCTCGAGGCGGCCGAGGAAAAAGAGGCGGCCGCGCCGGTCCTGCCGAGCGAGATCGCCCGAGCGCAGGAAGCCATCCGCTGTCAGATTGGTCGCCTCTTCGCCGATGTACTGGGGTGAGATATGCGGTCCACGAATCAGGATTTCGCCTTCGGCGGAGAGACGAATGGAGCTGTTATGGACCGGCAGGCCGATCGAGCCCCGAGTGCCGAGCAGCGGGCGGTTGACGGCGGCGAAGGCAGCCGTTTCCGTCGATCCGTAGCCTTGCACGACGACGCAGCCGCAGCGGCGCCAGAAGGTCTCGCTGGCTGAAGGCAGAGTTGCGCCTCCGACGAAAATCACGTGGAACCGGCTGCCCAGAGTGCGCCGGCGCAGTCGCCACAGGGCGAGACGGCCCGGGTTTGAGCTGGATCGGGCGCGCAATGATTGCTCGAGCAGGGCGAGCACGCGGGGGACGGTCGCCATGGCGCGGGTTCGAGCCTCACGCAGCGTGCGCTGAAGGTGGAGCGGCTCGATCGAATGCGTGTACACCACGCTTATGCCGAGGGACAGAGGAACGCAGACGCCGAGCATGAGTCCCTGCACATGGCTGAGCGGGGAGGGCGCCAGCAGGCGGGTAGGGACCATGCGAATGACGGGCCGCCAGTAATAGAAATGGCGCATCTGGCAGGTGAGGTTGGCATGAGTGAGAACCACTCCGCGCGCTTCGCCTGAGCTGCCGGCGGTGAAGAGGATAACGGCTGGGTCGTTCGATGAGATGGCCGCGCGCAGGTCGCTGTCAGCGGGGGTGGGAACGCGTTCAAGACAGTCGATGCGCTCCGAGGGGATGGGCGATCGCGATGGACTCTGCTCTGCCCCGAAAAGGAGCAGACGGGCGCCGGCAATCTCGATGATGCGCTCGACCTCCGTCAGCGGCGCTGCAGCGTCAACAGGAACGACGACCAATCCGCTCAAAGATGCGCCCAGCAGATAGGCTACCCACTCGGGAGAGTTGGGTGCCCACAGAAGAACCCGGTCTCCCGGGGTAAGATTCCTGCGGCGCAACGAGGCCGCGGCGCGGAGGGCGTTGGCATGCAATCGTGCATAGGACCACCAGCGGAATCCGAAGTCGCCGCGAAGGGCCAAGGCGCGGCGCTCGCCCCAGGCAGGCAGGGAGTCGAGCAGCGATTGCAGAGTCGCGAAGTCCTTTATCGGCTTCAAGGCTCGCATGGAGCGGCCTCCGCGGCCGGAGTATAGGGACGACGCAATGTGACGGCAACGTGATCGCGTCCACGGTCACTGGTCCACACGAGGAGTCTCTCCGGCGGTTTACCAGTGGTGGGGGCGTCTGCGAAAGGCAGTTGACCATCCATCGTCAGGGCTGCGTGCAGGAGCGAGAAGAGACCAGTAGCTGCGCCTGCAAAGCCGAGTCGACTCACAGTGGAATGGAGCGGGATGTCCCGCTGGCCGCAGGCCATGCGTCGGAGAATTTCAGCCTCCAGTGCGTCGTGGGAGGGGAGGTTGAGGCCATCTCCAAAGACAGCATAGGGGGTGGCGCAGGATGCCTGTTGTGTCTGTTGTTCCGTGCCACCGCTGGCGCGGGCAGCGCGTTCGAGTGCAGCTGTCGCGCCGTGCTCTGGTATATCGTGAGGCCCGGAGTGAGTGACCGCCGAGCCTGCGACCTCCGCAAAAATGTGCGCTCCGCGCTTCTGGGCGTGCGTTTCCTCTTCGAGGACAAAGAAGACCGCGCCTTCGCTGGGAAGATAGCCGCTTGCGTTTCCGATGAGGAGGCGCCGGTCGATCAGATGAGCGAGGACCGTCTCCAACTGGACGAGCGAATCGTAGCCGCCGGCCAGGGCGACGGGTGTATCTCCCCGCAGGATGGAGTCCGCGGCTGCGGCGACTGCGAGCAGGCCAGAAGTGGACCCGTTCATGATGTTCAGGTTCGGCCCCTGCATCCCGTGTTCGATGGCAGCACCGCAGAGGCCCGCGTTGGGCAGCGATTTCAGGAGAAAGAGCGGATCGATCAGCGAAATGCCGTTTTTATGGAAGCGGTTGTAGGAGAAGCGCTCCGGTGCGGGATTTGGACCGGCCGCGGAATCAGACGGGCTTGATTCGCCCGGTGGCGGGGAGGGTTCCAGCGAATGGCGCAAAGCCTCACCAAATGTGTTGAGATCCTGATCCAGACCCAACGAGCCTACGAACAATCCAAATCGCGCTATCTCTGCGTCCGTCAGCCCGGACCTGCGCAGTGCCTCACCCGCCGCAGCAACGGCGAATCCAGCGGTGGGTGTCAGGATTTTGCGCAGCATTCGGTTGGTGATGCAGTTGTGTGGATCGAAGCCGGGCACCCTGCCCACATGGGGCATGCCGAGTGCTTTCATCTCCGGCGTGGCCGGAGCTGTGGTACCTGACTGGCCCTCGCACCAGCGAAGAACGTGACTGGACAAATCGAGGCCAAGCGGTGAGTGAACGCCAATTCCAGTGATGCAGACGCGCCAACTTACGGCCGCAGGTAACGGAATTGTGGCGGCGTTCGATCTCTCTACTGGTGGCGGCCAGCGGCGCAGGACGAGCGAGCCATTCTGCCCTCCAAAGCCGAAGGAGTTGGACATGGCCACGTCCACCTCAACCGGGCGCGCGACGCCGGGGATGTAATCGAGATCGCACTCGGGATCCGGGTTGTCGAGGTTGAGCGTCGGGGGAAGGATCTTGTCATACAGAGCGAGTGCGGTAACCATCAGCTCGACTGCCCCTGCCGCGCAGAGGAGATGTCCGAGTTGCGATTTGGTGGAGCTAACGGCGAGGCCATGGTCGGCATGAGCTCCGAATACCTGCCGGATCGCGTGTGTCTCGATGCGATCGTTCAGCGGCGTGGCCGTGCCATGGGCGTTGATATATCCGACCTGGTCGGGAGGAACCTGCGCATCACGGAGAGCGGCCTGCATGCAAAGTACGGCGCCGCGGCCCTCCGGCTGCATGTCGGTAAAACGATAAGCGTCACAGGAGGAGCCGTAGCCGAGCAACTCCGCATAGATGCGGACCCCGCGGGCGACGGCATGATCAAGCTCCTCCAGAACCAGAACGGTTGCTCCCTCGGCCAGCACGAAGCCGTCGCGCGTGCGATCAAAGGGGCGGGACGCTTGTGCGGGTGAACTCCATCGCTGGGCCAGGCTGCCAAGAAGGGTGAAGCCTGTGAAGCACATCATCGACAGCATGCTGTCCGTGCCTCCGGCCAGCATCACAGTGCCCTGGCCGGCGCGCAAAGAATGGAATGCATGGCCGATGGCCTGTGTGGCAGAAGTACAGGCAGCCTGCACCGTAAGGGAAGGTCCTTCCAGGCCGAGCCGGTCAGAAAGCAGCGACGAAATCGAGGCCGCATCGCTCTGAGTGAGCAGCCAAGGCCGCTCACGGCAGAGCTGCGCATAGCGCTGTGCGTTCCACCGCGAGCCGTCGAGCAGACTGCCAAGGCGATCGAGGCGGTCTTCGATAACCGGGAAGGTTGAAGCGCCAAGGCAGACTCCAATCTCCTGCGGTTGAGGAGTTCCTGCAGTCAACCCCGCATCGGCATAGGCGTCCAGTCCGGCGGCAAGACCAAACTGTGCGGCGCGGCCAAGATCCTTCTCATTCTCAAAACCCTCAAGGCAGGCAAGATCGACGTAACCGGCTACCTGCAGCGGATGGGCCTCATTTTCGAACGGGTAACGAGCGGTGATGCCGGATCTGCCGTCGAGTATGGCGCGCCAGGTCTGCATAGCGCCTCGCCCAAACGCAGTGACTGCGCCCAGGCCGGTGATGACCACCCGTCGATTCCCGCAGGCTGCGCTCATGCCGGCTCGCCGACTATCGGAAGATGCATCTCCTCTCCCACCCGGCGCAGATCGTCGACCAGGAGATGCTCCCCGGAAGGAAGTTCGATTGCCTGGCCGCAATCTGTGCAGATCATAGCCATCGCGGATTCGGGATTTGGAACGGCCTCTCCGCCGCACTGCGAACAGCGAAGCCGGGCCACCGCTTCAAGGCAACGATGCACGACGCGAGCAAGAGACTCTACGGTGATGAGCAGGCGAAAGTCATAGAGGCGCATGCCGGGTTTGATCCAGCTTCCGGGTATCTCTGGCATGGAGCGGCGCATCAACTCCATACCGGTTTGCGTGACGATGCCGTCCTTCAGAATCGCTTGTTCGCTGAAGAGATCGCTGGCGCGTTGCAGCAGGTTGACGCGCGGCATGCGGATGCAGAAGGTCCGCTCCAGGCTGTAGGCAATATCCAGCATGTCCAGCGATTCCGCATCCAGGTCTACGAACAGACGTGAGTTCAGATTGACTGTGGCGGGGTCGCGATCGAGTGAGCGCGCCACGACAAGCAGGACGCGTTGTTCCACTTCGGGCACGGCGTGGGCGAAAGGCGTGGAAGAAGAAGCGGGCAGAGCAGTCATAAACCAAGGCCTCCGGAGACCTGAAGAGTGGCGCCGGTGATGTAGCCGGCATCGGGCGAGGCAAGAAAAGCAACGGCGCGCGCAACGTCGGCGGGATCCCCGAATCGGCGCATGGGAATTTGTTTTAGCAGCGTATCCTCAGCGTTGTTGAGCAGTTCTAACGTCATGTCTGTGGTGATCAGACCTGGGGAGACAGCATTGACCCGTATACCACGCGGCGCGACTTCAAGTGCAAGCGAACGAGTGAGAGCGAGAATACCTGCCTTCGACGCTGCGTAGTTACAGTGTCCATTTCCTGCAGAGTGGGCGTGGATCGAGGCGATGTTCACTATGGCGCCGCTGCGCCGCGCAACCATGTGAGGAAGAACTTCGCGAATGCAGAGAAAGGAGCCGCGAAGGTTCACGCGAAGCACGTCGTCCCAATCCTCGACGGGCATGCCCGCGGCCAGTCCGTCGCGAAGGATGCCAGCGTTGCAGACGAGAATGTCGATGTTTTTGAAGCGTCGCAGAACGGCTGCAGTCATCTCGCGGACCTGAGCCGGATCGGACACATCGGCTTGATGACAGAGCGCGACGTGGCCGGCCGCAGTAAGTTCTCCTATGAGCGACTCAGCAGCGCTCCGGCGCTCCAGATAGTTGACGACCACGGTCGCACCTTCCGACGCCATCTGACGCGCCACCGCTGCGCCAATGCCGCGGGAGGCACCGGTGACGACAGCTACGAGTCCGGCAAGACGAGGCATGACAGGTCATCCTTGCAGTGAGTATCCGCCGTCGGCCACGATGGTCTGACCGCAGATCCAGTTAGCGTCAGCCGAGCAGAGCATTGTGACCGCCCCGGCAATGTCGTCCGGCTCGGCGACGCGTCCTGCGGGTGTGCGCGCGGCAACGTGTGCCGCGGCTTCTGAGAAATCGGGGAGCATACGAGTGCTGTCTGTATCTACAAAGCCGCCGCAGACACAGTTCACGTGAATGCCACGCGTGGCGAGTTCCACGGCCAGATAACGCACCAGGCTCTCGATGAGGGCCTTGGACGAACCTAGTGCACCATATCCTGGAATGCACTGGCGACTGCCCAGGCTGCTGAGAGCGATGATGCGGCCGCCCTCGGGCATCAGCGCGGCGGCGAGCTGGGCTCCGAGGAGAAAGGCGCGCGCGTTGAGGTCGAGGACACGCTGCCACTTGCGTGGGGTGAGGTTGAGCAGCGGTCCGAAGGAGGCGCGAGCCGCATTGCTCACGAATACGTCGAGGCGTGCATGGCGCTCGGCTATTTGCGCAAATGCGCGGCGCAGCTGGTCTTCCTGCCCGACATCGGCACACACCGCAGACGCATCCACCCCGAGAGCCTGCAGTTCGGCGACCGTCGACCGGGCCGCGTCGTGGTCAAGAGCATAGCCGAGAGCGATATGCGCCGGGCGCTCTGCCGCGAACCGCAGCGCAGTAGCGCGGCCAATGCCACGCGTTCCTCCGGTGATAAATACCACGCGATCTCTAAGCCACATGCGCACACTCCAACGAGCTCAGGGGGCGCGTTCCAGAATGTGGAAACGCTCGCTGAAGCTGCGCCAGCAGTCTCTTCGCCTGATCCTCGATGTTGTAGTGGCGGTCAACGAAGAGCGGTCCTGCAGCGCTGAGCGAGCGGAAGCGTGGACCGTCGAGCAGAAGGTCATTTGTGGCTGCCACCCATTCGTCGACGTGATGGCTCGCGACTGGCACACCTCCCGAACCCGGCCTCAGCAGCTCTCGAAGGCTGTCGATATCGGCTCCCAGAACGGGAGTACCCATTCGCATGGCTTCGAGGGCGATCATTCCAAATGGCTCATAACGGCTGGGCATCAAAAGCAACGGAGTCCGGCGTAAGAGGCGCTCGAGGTCAGCGGCGCGCAGCCAACCCGGCGTGGCGACGCGATCAGGATGACGAACCACGAGCTCTGCGATCAACGCGCCGAATGCGTTATCGGCATCGTGACCGCCGACGAGAGCGCAATGCAGATCCGGAAACGTGTCGAGCACAGCAGACATGGTCGCGATAGCAATATCCGTGCCTTTGCTGCGCGCAAAGCGGCCAGCATAGAGGACCAAGGGGAATTCCATCCGTTCCTCGTTGTATTCCAACCGATCCTCGATACAAGGAGAGGCGGCCGATGGGGGCAAGCCATTGGGGAGGACGCTGCTTCGGCGCGCGAGTTGCGGAGAATCGGCGATTGCTTGTTCTCGTTCTGTGGAGGTGAGGAAGAAGGTGTGATCGGCGGCTTCAAAGATTCTCCGCTGCCGTCTCTGCCATGGCCGGGCAGCGGCGACCTCATGGAGTTCGCGCTGAAGCAGAGAGTGGGCCGTGTAAAGAAGCGGGACGGCGAGCCGCAACCGGAGTTGCAGAGCGAGTTCGCCAAGAGCGAGCGAATGAAGATGAATATAGTCTGGGGCAGGCAGGTCGGGGAAGCGGTCTCTCGGGAGTGGATATACGCGAACTCCCGGGATATTAGTGGGTGGAGCTGTGGTCAGGATGTCCACGTCACAGCACAGGGAGGCGATGGCCTGGGTCTGATGCGCGACAGCAACCCCGATACCGGACCAACTGTACGGGGGCAGATCGGCGGTCAGCACCAGAATTCGCATGCGCTAACTTACCAAGACGGTCGACTCGCCCTGGGCCTCGCTGACAGGTTGCCGATGGAGACGTTTCGTTCTGTTAAGTCCGTAGCGATCCTCGCCGCGAAGCAGCAGCAGAGACCAATTGTCGAGCGAATAGACCTGGCCCATATGCATGGCGAGATGCGCGCGCTGATCCGGATAAACCTTGACGCTCGGAGGGATCAGGCGAAAGTTGACGGCCATACGGCGCTTCGGGCTGGTGTTTGGTCCGGAGCCGTGGATGACGCGCTCGGAGAAGAGAATGAAGTGTCCCGCGGGAACTTCGAGCGAGACGGCGTCTTCGGGGCGGGCCTCGAATTCGAGGGTGAAGTTCACCTTATAAAAGCCCTCCTTGCCGCCGAAGCGTATGGTGCGAATCTGCTTGTGGGTTCCGGGATATACCTGCATGCAGCCGTTCTCTCGCGTCGCGTCGTCCAGCGCAATCCAGATCGTAAGCTGGAAGAGTTCATTGCGGTCTGGCGGATGAAGAGCCGGCTCCAGGTAGTCCTCCATCATGTAGGTACTTGCTTGGTGCCATTGAATCGCATTTCCTCCCGGAGGCTTCAGGAAGACCTGCGAGCGCCAGCAAGCGAGATCCGGCCCCAGCAGTTGAGCCGCGCGTTCGAGAATGGCCGGCTCCGCCAGAAAGTCGAGCAGGAGGTCATCTTCGAAGTGGAGATCCCGGTCGGTAGGAAAGCCATACAGATGGGAAGGTTGCGTGCGCCGCAGTATCAGCGAACGTGCAAGCTGCTCAATCTGGCCGGAGGAAAAGCCGGGATACGGGCCCAGATAACCGTTGTCGTAGAAGAATTGCAGCTCGCTCAGGGAGAGAGCATAGTGCGGGTCGGTGGCCGCTTTGGGAACGAGAGGTTGGGGCGTGCGCAGCGTGCAGGGTTGATCGATGTAGGCGCGCGTGATCCAGGATCCCATGACGACGCGAAGCATGCCCCAGGTCCAGTTCTGGAGGATTCCGCGCATCGGCTGCGGCCAGTGCCGACGAGGGAGCCGTGACGCTTTCCACACCGCGAGGAAGCCAAGACCCGCAACCAGGAGAGTGCGTATCCAGAAAGGGCGGCGCACGGGCGTGGGCTGGATCATGACGGCTCCAAGCGAGTGAACTCGACCTGCCCCGCGAGAGCCGCGCGGGTCTGAACAGCCCTTGGGGGCAGGCCGAAGATCATTCTCAGGTTCGGCTAATCGTATGAAGCATCCTGTATCGTGTCAACGGCAAAGACCGGCGTCCCATCCGAGACGAGCAAGCTCCCAAAAGTCAGGACGCACATAAGTCTCTGGACTTCCAAGCGCATTTGCTCAAGACTGAGTGTGCTTTATAAGCCTGAGTTTCGGAGCATGCGCATGGATCCGATGCATTCGCAGGAACCCGGGGACTTACCCGAAGACAAATCACGAGGACAGGCCACAGCGAACTCTCTTCTCCAACCCTGGTATGTACCTGAGAGCCACTTCGAGGAGCTTCCAGGCGTGATGTGCGCGACGGATCTCCTCGTCGCATGGGAACCCGAGACAGCCGTGTCTCCGTTGACCGAGTTCGGTACGGCTGGGGTGTGGGAAGCGTACTTTCAAGGGGCGGCAGTTGCATCTGCTCTCCCCAAAGAAGGTGCCGTCGCGGTCGATGTTGCGCAGATCGAAGAGAGCGACGAAGCATGGGATCCTGATGCCGCGGCTGCCGCCGTAGAGTGTCTTTTCGGCTTCGTGCATGCGATCGAACGAACGGACATCAAACAGGCGATGCTCTTCGTGGCTGAGGATTATCATGCCTTCGAAAGAGATATCGACTTCGACCGCGACGCTCTGAGGCTGTGGCTGGAACGAATGGTCGATGAGTGGCGCGGGCCGGAGCTGCGAATCAATCTGACTGAGATTCCGGACCCTATTTTTCATCCTTTGGGAGTCCTGATTCACGTTACGCTGCAGGTCGATTACAGGAACAAGTTCCGTGACGCGCTTGAGACTCTGCTGTTCGGCTACATCGTCGTTTTGGACGCGGAGCCACGCAAAGAGTGGCTGATCCGCTCGCTTTGCCGGATCAATTAATGACAACGACGCTAAAGAGCCTGCAGTACGAGGACCAGGAGCTGGTTCTCCCTGTCGTGCTATTCGGCAGGTACCTGTACTTTCTGGCTCGGCGACCGATCAGCGAGAGCAATCTCCACTACCGTGCAACGCGGGTCGCCGGGCTGCAGACTCTGATTCCGCTCTTCGCAAACGAGGCGCATCCGCCTCTGGCCAGAGTGGCCGAGATGCTGCGGACGCTCACGCCGGCGAACCTGGTCAGGCTCGCGCCGGTGATCCAACGGATGGTACGCATCTATCGCGACCCTCTCCTTCCGCGAACCTTTGTCTCAACGGAGGAAAGCCCGGACGCGGAGTTTTTCGCGGGCGTGCGGCGTGTGCTGGTGCTCATCGGACCAGCTATCGGGATAGGGGACGAGATCATCACGTTCTCAGTACCGCGTGCGTTGCGAGCGATTCTGGACGCGACATCGGGGGTCGAGATCACGGTTGCCTCCTCATATCCGCAAGTGTGGGACCGGGTTGACGGTGTGGACGCGGCACGACCGTACGGAGATATGCAGGGCCTGTTGAAGTGCGTGCGATCGGACTGCTTCGACCTGCTCATGGTGGTTGACTTCGAGACACCCGGCCTGACGAATGCCATGTGCTTCGAACCCACTGTCAGGCGCTACATCGAATTGTCGCTGGGACCGCGGCAATTGCTCGTGCTGGACAAGGCGCGCCAGCGGCAGTGGCGTATGCCGGTGGCGGAGCCGAACTTCGACAACTTTTACGATTGCATGCGGCACATGCAGCACTGGCTCGGGGCTCCGGAGGATCTGAGCACGGAAGCGCTGATACTCACGGAGGGACGGAACGAAGCCGCGAATCCGGACGAGCTCATCTTCTTTATCAATGCATTCACTTCAAAGGAGGATCCGTCAGAGCGGTACTGGAGCGAGCTGCTGGCCTCGATGCTACCGCCCGAACTCGAGCGGCCGGTGTGCCTGGTGATCAATACTGGACCGAATCTGGCGACGCGCAGCCTGGCCTTTGCCATGGCGCGCAGGGTGGAGGCATTGGGCAGGAAGGGCGTGCGGTGCGAGGTGCCGTACCATGCGGACAAGCCCGGAACTACATTGACCATCGGCGATATCTTCCTCTTCAGTGACCGCGCCGATGTTGTGGTCACGGCCGATTCGTTTCCAGCCCACGCTGCGCAGCTTTATCGCAAATTGACCGTAGTTCTTGGCCGCGAAAATACAGAGAACTGGCGCTCACCTTCTCCCAGGAGCTTCTACTTTTGCTCGACACAGAGTCTCGACGAGGTGTCGTTCGGAATCCGCTGTCTGTTGCGCGATGCGCTTTCCGATGGTTCTGCTGTAGTTGCAACGACAACAGGATGCGGCGCGCCCCCGCGCCTCGACGGCGTGTTGCAGCTCGCGTCAGCGGCGGCGCGTTTACGAGAGCTGCTGGCGTCAAAGCAGTCTCCAGACGACGCGTCAGAGCATACGGTATGGACGGCAGCGTGGGAGAAGTGCCGAGACGCGCAGGCAGCGTTCCTCGACTCGCTGGCAGAAGCTTCGCCCGGATATCGCGTGCTCTTCGACGATAACGTCTACGACGAGCTACTCCCTCGCCTGCCGGACGGCGGCAACACCCGCGACGCGGAGGTCTGGCAGCATCGGCGGCGGCGCCTGCGTGAATGGGAAAACTCAAACCTGGTCAAGTACGCCCAGCTTTGCTCGCGTACACCCGAAGCGGGCAACGCAAAACAGGAAGTGCTGCGGGAGGCGCTGTTATGACGGCTACGATTATTAGGCCCGGCCGGCTGTCGCCCCTCTGCATGGAGGCATTTCTTCTGCGCTCGCTTCCCTGGCTGCTGCGTCAGCAATTACCGACAGGTGAACTGCTCTGTTACCGCAGAGAGCCGGGCCGTGACGCGGTCCCCTACCCTTATCCACTGTTTTCTGCGCTGGCGTCGGAGGCACTGACCTGCCTCGATCCACGTTCCGCGTACTTCTCACCGCGTCTGCACGACCTCATTCCCGCAAGCCGGCGCAGAGCCTGCACCCGAGTGATTATTACGATTCGCTGGCGCATCCGCTACTACCTGGCGGCGGAAGAAGATGCCGAAGGATTCTGGCGTCTGCATGGCAGATCTGGATCGTCCGCACCGGATCTTGCGACGACGGCCTGCGCCGCGGCGTTGCTGCTTGAAGAAAGGCATGACGCCCAGGTGCGGCATACCGGAGCGGTTCGCCGGCTAATGGCGGAATATCCGCGTGATGCACTGGGCTTGATCTTCGGCTTGCGGCTGCTCAGTCTTGCGAGCGAGGCGGAACATCCATCTGTTCAGGTTGCGAGCGAGTCTATCGCCAACGAGATAGACGACCCGATGCCGGTCTTATGGGCGATGGATCAGGTAGAACGCGACGGCCATATTGTCTTCGGCAGGGAGATTCGTGAGCGCCAGCTTTCCCGTATGCCATCGGCAGCAAGCCAGATGCGAATGGCATTCGCCGTATCCTCGTGGCTTCATCGAGGACATCGTGGTCCGGAGCTTGATCGCTGCATCAAGGCGCTCGCGAACAATCCGGTGCCACCTTGGTTGTGGGAGCACGATCCCCTGCGCCATCACATGGCATCGCCTGCAGCAACGCTTGCGATCATTCTCCGCACCATGGCGCAGGTGCTGGCGGTAGAAGATACCGGGAGCCCGATATGTTAGCGGTGGCAACCTGGGAGGAACTGCGCCGACAAAAGCATGAAGCAGAAGCGGCGGGAGCGGATTTCCATCAGCGATATCAACGGGAAATCGACGCTTATCGCGCTGCTATTGACGGAGCTTTGCGGCAGGGTCTGCAACGCTTCGAAGCAACCGTCGCGGGTTTGGGAAAAGAGAATGGGTTCTGCCGCGATCTTGCTGGACAGACGGCAAGTTACGTCGATTGGATGCGCTGGTCTCTCGGCGATCTGCCATACTTCGCGTTCGCCATCTCGCTCTCGGTAGGGCAGATTGAGCAGAACCTTCCGGGATGCGCTCTAGTCTACTTTGCCGGACGGGTGCTCGACGATTTTCTGGATCGGCACCATCTGTACCGTGGCCGGCGCTTCACACTTCTCTCCGCTCTCGCGGACCAGCGCGGATTGGGTGGCGAGGCCGACGCTCTGACGGTGCTGATGGCCGTGCTGCTCACAGTCGAAGGTCTTGTGCAGGTACAGGAGGGCAGCGCCGCCGGAGAAAAGTTGGCGGCGCAGGTGCTGCGCTCGGCGCGCGGTCTCCTTGTCGGCATCCTGATGGACAGGTCGGGCCCGGAGCTGTGGAGCCTCGATTTTTACGAGCGACTCATCGAGCACAAAAACGTGGACTACTGGAGACTGCTCTACGATGCGCTTGACCCGGAGCACTGTTCCCCGCTCTACCCGGTTCTCGCCCGCTACTACGCGATCGCGCAGAAGGTGAACGACCTCGAGGACTACGCGCGCGACGAACTCCAGGGACGGCCGAACATTGTTTCGATCCACCGGCTGACGTCGGGCAGGACAGACGCCGGAGCCGACGCGACGGGCGAGGTCCTGCGCTTGATCGAACTGAAGCTTGCCGACGAGATGCTACAGCTGGGACGAGAGGCAAGGAGTTTGCCGGAACCGGCACGGGCCATCGCTTTGCTGAAGATCGGCGAGATGCAGGGGGCGTTCGAGCGCATAGGCTTCTTCGTTCGCCCGGCCGAAATCTCCACAGCGAACGGGTTCAAAGCCACGCGCAACGCACAGAAGCTTGGACTGGCCTGGCACTCGGGCCTCGAGGAGTTCGTGCAGCGTCGCGGGGTCGAGGCGCTGGAGCGGGTTGCATGTCCTGCCTGCGGCGTGGATCGTCCGAAGGTTGTCTTTCGCAAGCAGGGATTCGGATTCAACCGCTGCGAAGAATGTAAACACCTCTATGTGAGTCCCCGGTTGCGCTCCGAATACAGCGCACAACTCGCGGTCGAATCGGCCGAGACTGCCTACGACCCGTTCCTCGAGACGCAGAAGATCTACGCGGAGTCGATCTGCCGTACATTGCGTCAATACTCGACCGGGCAGAGGCTGCTCGATCTCGGTCATGGAGCCGGATATCTCATGCTCATGGCGCGCGCGTATGGATTCCAGGTTTATGGAGTGGACGCGTCGGCGGTCAGCTCAGATGCGCTCAAGCCGGTCTTCGGCGATCGCTTGAAGCAGATCCACGTGGCCAAGCAGACACTGCCCTGGGGCAACTTCGATCAGGCAGTGATGAGTCATGTGCTGGAACATATGCCGGAGCCGCGACAAACGCTACCGAAGGTCCATGCCGCGCTCAATTCAGGCGCCCTGCTTTACGTGGCGGTGCCGGATAGCGATTCCCTTCAGTTCCGCATTTTCGGCAAGAAGTGGGATGCGGTCAGCCCTATCGCCCATCCGCAGTTTTTCAATCAGGCCTCGCTCAGCCGCCTGTTGCGCGACACGGGATTCGAGCCTCTGCTGCGAGTGCATTCGCCCAAGCTGCTGGGTTCGGAGCGGAAACGGTGGATGCACCTCTTCCGGCGTCTCGGCGGCGACGAGTCCGGGGAACTCGCAATTCTCGCGCGCCGGTTGCCTGAAGTGGTCGACGAGCCGCAGCCGGTTTAGTCGGGCAAGTCGAGGCCGCGATTTACGATGTGTGAGGCTATTTCTTCCAGCGCGTTACGGTAAAGAGATTCGGGAAAATCGGCGAGGAAGTCCATGCCCTCCAGCGCCAGTTCGCGCGCCTTCGAGTATGCGCGGAGCAGGCCGGGGGAATTGGCAACGGCGTTAATCGACTCAGCCAACTCGGCTGGGGTGTGCGGCTCGCGGTGCAGGATGCGCCAAAGCACATGTTCTTCAGGAAGGGTCTCCATCGCGTAAAGAATCGGCAGCGAAAGGCGGCCCTGCTCGATGTCGATACCCGGACTTTTGCCAGCAAGCTCCTCGGGACGCACGATGTCGAAGATGTCGTCCATGATCTGAAATGCGGTGCCAAAGCGGCGGCCAAAGCGGCCCAGCCGAAGCGCCGCGCTCTTGCCGCAGTCGACGAGAAGGCCGCCCGACTCGCAGGCCAGACCGAAGAGCGTGGCAGTCTTGCGTTCGACCGTGCGGAAATAGCGGTGCTGGAGTTCGAGCAGGCCGGTTGACGGGTCTGTGAGAATCTCATCAAGTTCGCCACGGCAGAGATCGAACCCGACATTGAGCACCATGCGCACGAGATCCATGTCTTTCTGCGCGTCGATGCCCTCGACGAAACAGCGGATTGCCTGGATGAACTGCATGTCACCGATCAGCACCGCCATTTCGGGACCGCGTTCAGAATAGACAGTCTGAAGACCGCGACGAAGCGGCGCCACATCGACGATGTCGTCGTGAATAAGCGTGGCGACGTGCAACATCTCCAGAGAGACAGAACCCTTGATGACCTTGGTGGGAAGGTCCGCAAGGCCAGCAGGTGCCGCCATTCTCGCGCTCAGGAGCATCAATAGTGGGCGAAGCTTCTTCCCACGGCGATAGGTCTCATATTCGGCTTCGGTAAGGTATTCGGCCTGAGGCTTCAGTGCTTCGAGCAGGGTTTCTTCGAAACGGACGAAATCGGCCTCAACGAGATCTTTTGCATTGCGAATGGGATCGTTCAAGTGGTTAGCACCCGTGGGGAAAGCTCATTTTGCTTGGAGAGGCAAAAACATCAACGAAAGGATGACCCACTGAAAGTGGAGCCCGGCAAATTCAACTTAGACTCTAGCAAGCTGGCCGCCCAGGCGCAAATACAGGCGCACTCTCTAGTTATTAAGTGTTTAGAAATTAACTTCACAGGCTTATGCTGACGGTGCTATATTGCGTCTCCGAGATTGCGTTGGGCTCTTTCCATCGCTGAAACTCAGCGACGGAAAATCATGACTGACTAAAGCCGCATCACGACGGCCGGGATTCTCCGAACATCTACACTGCCATCACAATCGCTGCCCTCTTTGCAGCTCAGGAGAAACTTATGCCCGATATTTCTGCCTCTTCCGTGAACAATGCCTGGAGCGCCCTGTGGACGCCGAATGGCGCATACAACCTGCCGAGCAAGCTGAAGAAGAAAACGCGCCAGGGACCGACGTGGTTCCGGCCCATTCCTCCAATCGCGGTTCAAGACACCGGGCCCATTGTCGTTCTCAACCGCGACCCATGGGGCATTGTTACTCTGAACCTGAAGAACAGTCATGTCTCGCAGCTGGAGACCATTGGGCCAGAGGGATTCACGTACGACCCAGCGACCGGCGCTATCAGCGCCAGGATAAGTTTCAGAGAGTTGAAATTCGCCGGCGACTATGAGGTCCGCCGCGGACGAGCCACATCCTCAGCAGTCAAAATTGCGAGCAAGGCATTGCAGCCGCATCCCTCCCTCGCGGCCGCCGCCGCGACTGGCGGCACGGACGGCATCACGCTGGCGAAGACTTACCAGAATCAGCTGGCCCACTCCTCTGGCCAGAGCGGCCAGTTCATGCTCGACACGTACTATACGAACAACGACGCGTACTCCCAGGCATTTCAGAACACGAAGCTATTGCATAGCTGGCAGTATTACCAGACCAACGGCAAGACTACCTCCGATTTCGCCTCGCAGACGACAAATGCGGCTCAGGCTGGCAATGCACAGTCGGTCAATGTCAACGGAGACCCGGATTACTCGCCTCATGCCTTCACGATGCAGCTCCTTGTTGCCACTGCATGCAATGCCCAGGGCAACACCGGTGCCGGCAGCGCGGCCTACAGCTTTAAGAGCGCCACTCAGACACCAGCGAGTACTCCACAGACTGTCGACAATGTCATGACGATCGTGGCCACGACTCCGCCGCCCTCCGAGGCGCACCTGGCTATGCTCGCCGCCGTTCCTGAACCGGACTGGATGGTCGAGATTCGCAAAAAGGTCCAACCGATCATGGCGGAGATCGAAAAGGAAGAGGAAGACGTGCGCCGCGGTGTCATATTGCGAGAGGAAACGGCACGGCCCGTTCACAGCGGATTCCGTTCCTATGTCGCGTCTCCTCCGCTTACTGTCTCCGGCACGGTGGCACATGCCGAGGATGGCAGCCCGGTAGTCAAGTTCACGGGGGTCGATGGCGTCGTATCCGAGGTAAATCTGGCGCTGGGCATCTTCCCCGGCAAGCTCCACCCTCACCTTGTTGAGAGTGTCGGGAAAGCAAATTTCCTAAAGGCGATTCTCGCCAGACGCGTTACGTCCTGCATAGCCGAATCGGCGCTTCTTCCGTATATGGAGCGCCTGATGACTTTGGCTCTTGGCGAGAAACTCGGTCCCGTCAGCTAGCCGGACACGCCTGCAACTCTGCGGGCGATACGTGAATATGGGAGACTTCGATGAGCTTAGATATCCTCGGCACACTGCAGACCTTTGAGAAGGATGGCGGCATCAGCATCACCCCCGCCATTCAGGACCAGTTCGGGGCGGCGATCGGCACGGCGATCCAGCAGTTGTTTTCCGGCTCCATCCAGATCGACGGCGCGACCTTCAAGCTGTCGGGCGATTCCGGATTGGCGACGGTCACAGGCACCGGCTCAGCCGCTCCGCTGCTCTCCGCGTTCTCGGTTACTGCAGTCTTCACGGCGACTGGGGAAAATGTCACGATGCAGTTCAACGGCAGCATCCAGGGAAATATCCCTCTCTCCGATGCATGGCCCGCGGCGTTGAACTGGTATCCCTTCAACAAGCTCGCGCTCACCAGCGGAACACTGGCGCTGGACGTGAATCCGGGCGACACGAGCTTCGACCTGAAGATCAGCCCCACCGTCAGTTTCGAAGACGCGACGCTTGGAACCGGGCTGCTCGAAGTGCAGTACGAAAACAGCGCACTCGGATTCCTCGGAGGCTTTATTGCTCAGGGCAAATGGAGCCCGAGCACCGATATTCCAGTGCTTCAGAACCTCACCATTACTGGAACTGCTGGTGCATTCTTCTCGACCATTACCGAGAGCGATCTCAGCCCGTTCACTGGCTTTCCGTTCGTGCCCGCTCAGATCACGCCCGGCCTTACCTTCCTGGCCCAGATTACGCTGGACGACTCGCTCTCACCGCTTAAGACGTTCCTCGCCAGCGGCGCAACCCTTCAGTTGACGGCCATCGTTCCCAAGGATGGGGGCTTATCCAAGGCCAGCGTCGCCGCCGCACTTAAAAATCTCAGCGCCACGGGCGACTTCGACATCAGCGATTTTTCGTTGACCTGGCAGTCGACTTCCGCCGATTCCGGAACCATCACATTGTCCGTCACAGCGACCATCAACTTCTCCGCCGGACAGCCTTTGGATATCACTGGAGAGGGAACCTTCGTCTACGGTACGACACCGAGCCTCGACCTCAGCATGGAGCTCTCCGCACCCGGAGGCTGGCTGCACCCGTTCGATATTCAGAATTTCACGATTGACGATGTGGCGTTCGCCTTGTCCCTCTCGGAGGAGGGCATCAACATCGCTTTGGCCGGAACATTCACCATCGGTACTGGACCGGAAGCCGTGCTCCTCGATGTGGGGGCGGGTCTCGATGACTTTGAGGTGCCGAGCTTCATAGCTGCCGAACTCTCGGACGTCGACAAAAGCAAACCGGTCACTCTGGCCGCGCTCGTCGACGATTTTCTGCCTTCTCTGGACCTGACCAAGGTCCCGCTGCTTAATAACATCACCTTTAAAGACCTCCAGTTCTGGGCGGTGGCGGCACCGATTGTCATCGAAGGCAAGAATTACCAGCCGGGTATTGGCGCCAGCGGTGCGATCTCCTTCTATGGGTACGAGCTCGACTTCGCTTTCAGCCTGATCACGTCCCCTTCGGTGGCGGTCCAGGCCAAGGGCACTATCAGCCAGAACGGTGGCCCGATTGTGATCACAGGCGGCGGCATTACCTGGCTGACCATCTCCGACGCCACCGGTAAGCTGGGAGCATCCGCCTGCATCGACACCACCGCCTCCGGATACTGCACCTGCGAGGGCGGAATAACCAACGCCTACTTCTGCATGAATGGGATGATCAGCATCCTTGGGCTGGCGAATCTTTCGGTCGTGGCTGCAGCTGCCAGCAATCTTTTCGAGTTGGATGTGAACCTGAGCGTCTCAAGCATCTTCAGCGATAAATTGCACCTCTTCCTGGACCCCAGCACCAACAACTTCGCGGCTTCGACAGACATGGATTTCTCGCCTCCCAATATCACGCTCGGACCGTGGGGGATCATCCCGCAGTTTACGATTCCGACGCCGCAGATTGCCGTTTGCCTCGCCCTTGGTACTGTTGCACCTTCGGTGGCTCCGTGCGCGGATGGATGGATGCCACCGCAAAATACGACGGGGTACTTCCACTTCGACCTCAAGTTTAGTTGGGGCGATTTTAGCTTCAACGTTGATGTCGACCTGGATATTGGCGCCGCTGCGAACGCGTTTACTGACTTCGGCAAATTCCTGGTCAATTTCCTCCTGAACAGCCCCAAGCTGGTCCTTGGTTTCCTGCTTGATGCTGCTGAGATCGCCGCAAAGTTCCTGTTGTGGCTCGGGCAGGAGGTTTCGGAGATCGCGAAGGCGATCGCAGATTTCTTCGTGATGGCATTCGAGGACGCGTACCAGCTCGTTTCCGACATCTGGGACGATCTGCAGAAGGCGTGCGCTGTCGTCACGGGTCAGGATTCGATGAGCCCAAGTGTGTCGCTCGAAGAGGCCAGCACGCCCGAAGGCCTTGTGCGGTCGACCCAGGTTATGACCATGCCCGATGTGCTGGCGAAGCTCACCGATTCGCCAACCGGTCAAACTCTGCTGTATCACTACTACCTGCATCGCAACGAGGCGGATAGGTTGCTGCGGCAAAATCCGGAAGTGAAGACGGTGGTACAACGCCACTTCGAGAGCGCCGAGTTTGCCTCCGGTGTTTATCTCCCGCTGGTGATCGATCTGATCAACACTACGGCGCCGCAGGGAGGTCCCGAATACCAACAATCAGCACGTGAGGTCATCTCCGGGCTTGAGCCGCATCGCAACAAGAGCTACGACGAGCTTTTGGTCTTGCTCGAAACAACGTAGTTGCCACGGCCGGGTCCCGAAGAACGGGAACCCGGCTCACAGACTTCATTGAACGGATTTTCGTAGGGGGAGATGATGTCCGGTTCGATACAGCAAGTGATTCAGGACATGCTTAACAGCGTGCTGCCCACAGTTAATACACCCGGCGGACAGTACTATCTGCCTACCTGGATTCAGACCAACGGCTACGATCCATACGGCAAGACCGAGGCAATGACCTGGGCGGTCAGCATGAGCGACCCGACCGTCATCCAGACCGCGGCCAGCATTTGCGCTCAAATCTATCAAGGTGGGGAACCTTGCTCGGACCCTAATGCTTTCTACATCGCGGCTCCCGGCACACAACCGAAACTTGTGCTCGGCGGCAACCCCGGAGATTTGTTGATCTCCGGCTTCTCCAACGCGTATATGGCTTCCATGATCTCGCAGACGAGCGATCCCTACACGATCATTGCGACTGCCCAGTTTTCCACGCTTCCAAACTACGCACCGAACGCCGTCATCTCCGGAAAATTCACTTTCACTGAGTACTGCTGCTGCAGTGATGACCAGAAAGTTTGTACCACGACGCCTGACGCGCAAACGGGCAGCGGCACCTTCACGGCGACGGTGAACGGATCCGCCACCGCGACCATCACATTTAAGATCACCGATCTTGCTCCAGGCGTCCTAACAATAGGCGTTCAAGGAGTGAACATTGTCCCGCCGATGAAAGGTGGGAACCCGGCGATAACCATTACCATCGACATCACCAGCATTCCCAAGAATGTCAACAGCCAGACGTACAATGACGCGGCGATGGAGGCGTTCAACAGCTCTCAAGGGCTCAGCAACATCGTGTCACAAATGAACGCCATTATGAACCAGCCTGCACAACTAACCGCGATGGGCAATATCCTGACTCAGGTCATCGATGGATATCTGAAGAATAGCCATCAATATCCGTTCAATACCGCCTCGCTGGCCCTGGTATGACGATGGTTAGTTTCGCGGGCCCTCGATGGGTCAGCTACATTGGTGATCATGTCCGGTTCTATACAGCAAGTCATTCAGAACATGCTTAACAGCGTGTTGCCGATCATAAATACCCCGGGAACCTCCTTCTATCTGCCTACCTGGGTACAAGCCAACGGCTACGACCCATATGGCAAGACCGATGGAATTACCTGGTCTGTCACCCTGACCGACAAAACCGTCATTCAGACCGCGGCCAGCATTTGTGCGGAGCTCTATCAGGATGGGGATGTTTGCAAAGACCCGAATGCCTTCTACATTGCGGCTCCCGGAAAGCCGCCGGTGCTTGTGGCCGGCGGCAATAATCCGGGGGACCTGCTCATCTCCGGCTTCTCGAACGCCGTAATGGCTTCCATGACCTCGCAGGAAAGCGATCCTTACACGATCGTGGCTGTGGCCAATTTCTCAACGCTTCCGAATTACCCGCCGAATGCAGTGATCTCCGGAAAATTCACCTTTACGGAGTACTGCTGCTGCAGTCTCGATCAGAAGGCTTGCACTACAGCTCCCGAAGCGGCGGTGGGCAGTGGCAAATTCACAGCGACGATCAACGGATCTGCCACTGCAACGATTACATTTAAGATCACGGACCTTGCTCCCGGAGTTCTGACGATCGGCGTTCAAGGGGTAAAGCTTGTCATGCCGACGAAAAATGGGAACCCGGCGATCACGATCACCATCGACATCACCAGCATTCCCAAGGGTGTCAACAGCAAGACCTACAACGATGCCGCCATGGAAGCGTTCAACAGTGCTCAGGGGCTCAGCAATATCGCGGAGCAGATGAATGCCATCATGAACCAGCCTGTGCAATTGGCTACCATGGGCGATATCCTCACTCAGGTCATCGATGGATATCTGAAGAATAGCCACCAATATCCGTTCAATGCGGCATCGCTGGCGCTTTACTGACGATGGCAAATTTCGCCGGCGCTTTGCCGACTGTGCTTTTCATCGGATATGCGGGGATCCCGAACGGATTTGCTCGTGTGATCAATAGTCTGCTGGAAAGCCTGGTGCATATCCCGCCGCGCTATGGCCTTCATCAGCTTGCCATCAACCGTACGCTTACCGAACCGATGGAGCAGTGCGGGTGGACTGTCCATGGCGATTCAGGGACACTGCACAACTCCGAAACGCTGGTGGCATTGCTCAGGCAAGTGCAGCCCGACATCGTCGTCATCGTCGACGTGCCATGGGTGTGTGCTGAAAGAGTCGATGCCATCGAGGCTTCATCATCGGCGAGGATCGTCTGCTACTGCGCGATCGACGACAGCCAGTCTCTGCCGCCCGCCGTTCTGCAAAAGCTCGCCCGCGCCCATTGCCTGGTGGCGTTCACCTGCTTCGCGCGTGGCCTCTTGCTCCAAGGCCTTTGTGAAATCGGCATCGAGCGGCAGCCACCGGTTGAGGTCATTCCGCACGGAGTGGACACGAGTGTCTTCCACCCGATCGTTTCCGCGGCCAACCTGCAGGAGTCACGGCGGCTCTCCCGTCTCTCTGCACGGCGGCGGCTATTCGGGAATGATGAGCGCGTTCGTGATTTCGTTGTTCTGAATGCGAATCGCAACCAGCCATTCAAACGAATCGATATCGCTCTCGAGGGTTTCGCATTGTTTGCTAAAGACAAGCCAGACTCCGTCATGCTGTATCTCCACATGGCCAGCAGGCGGCCTGCGCCGGGCGAAGTGCCCCTGGTGGACCGGCTTAACATCCGGCAGCGCATTCTGACGACGACACGCGAAGAGTTGCATCCGCATGTCGATGACGTTTTGCTGAATACGATCTACAACGCATGCGATGTGGGTATGAACACGTCTGAAAAAGAGGCCTGGGGTCTAATCGCCTTCGAGCACGGAGCCACAGGAGCTCCGCAGCTGGTGCCCGACCACGGGGCGTGTGCGGAGCTATGGCAGGGATCCGCTCTCTTGCTCGACGCAGCAGTGAAAACTTCCACCGTCCTGAACAGGCGCGCCGCATTAACGGTGACTCCAGAGACAGTCGCGCATGCGCTGGAGGTTCTATACCAAGACGAGCAGGAGCGGGAGCATTGGGGTGAGGCCGCCTTCAGCAATGCGAACCGGCCTGAGTACCGCTGGGACGCGATCGCTGCCCGCTGGGACTGGCTGTTGTCCAGCCTGCTGGCAGGCACCGCTCGTTCGAGTAATAGCCCTACTCAAACGTAATGGATACAAATGTGTTCTGGACAAATTGCGGCTGCGAGTAAGAGAGGATGATGCTGCGGCCTCTGTCGTCGCTGAACTGCGGGTGCTGGAAACATACAGAGACCAGGTTCGCGTGAGCCTGATGGGGCAGCCCCCCACCTATAACCGGCTTGCTGAAGGGCCCCCACGGGTTTGGCGCCGTTCGAAGCATGAGCGTCTTCGACATGGCATCGGCGTACACCATCAAGTATCGCCCGAGGTAGGTGTTGAACGTGACTGAGTACTCGGAGCTGCATTCGGTCAGCGGTACGGAGTCGAAGATCTCGCTGCTCCAACCCGCCCCAGTGAAAAATTCGTAAGCCAAAGGGTCCTCAATTCGGTCTTGATCGACCCGCGCCAGAAAGGCCTGATATCCGGGATATCCGCGGCGGCTCGAAAAGATGTAGACCGTATCGGCCTCACGCAGAAGCTGCACTCCGCAGTGACATTCCACCGGAAGCGCGGGCCACAGACGCCAGTCATCATTTAGCCAGATCCGGCGGCAGTCGCCTGTCTCTGTGTCCAGAACCGCGAGCCCCGCGCCCTCCTCGGTAAACCCCCATGGATCCGTCTGGTTGTGGTGGAGGATGCCCAGGTAAAAGAGATATACGCGAGAACCCACGGCGATGCCATGCTGTGGCCAGAAGCGATATCCTGCAAGCCGCTCGGTCAATGTGGGCACCAGGATTTCCCGGGGCCGGCCTTGTGCGTCCGTGATGTAGCGTAGCGAGCTCATCGCTCCTGATAAATCGGCGGCATGCGAGATGGCAGCGCAGTTCGCCAAAAACTGTGCCTGGTCGCGGCGGAGCGGGATCGCAAGCGAAGACGCTGCTTGTTTAGGAGCCAGGGCGATAAGGGTATCCGAAAAAACAAACAATGAGCCGCGATCGACCGGGATCGATTGCCCGCCATCTTGTCCGGCCATCGTCCAATTCGCACCATGAGCGCGGCGTGCAACGCCAGTAACTCTCACACTGCGGATTGCGAGTGGGACTTCCTCAGCGGCTGAATCGTTCGCGGTGTGGGGGAGACTCACGCTTCTACAATAGCTATGAAGAGGCAGGTGGAAAAGTAGTCTCAACGACACGACAGGTTTCGGCGTAGGCCGCATCGAGTGCGCGCATTCTCCGTCTGTGATCAGATGTTATACTTCCTCCGAACCAGCCATCGCTCCTCCCTCTTATGAACTGGCGCTTTCTAGAGCAGATCGTTGAGCTCATTCCCGGGCAACGCGCAGCAGCAACGGCAGCCACCAACTTTCCTGAAGAGCTTCTGGCAGATCATTTTCCCGGCATCCCCGTGACTCCCGGCGTTCTTCTTATCGAGATGTGCGCGCAACTCGGCGGAAAGCTTGTGGAGATCACCGCTTCTGAACGGCGCGGCGTGCTGATTCTTCCTTTTCTGACTATGGTGATTGAAGCGAAGCTGCGCCGGTTTGTTGGCCCGGGCCAGGAGTTGAGGATCGAGGCGATGCTTGAGGCGCTGCGCGAAGAGTCTGCCATCTGCGCGGGTACCATTCGTCAGGAAGGCGAGAGGATTGCAACCATGTCCCTGATGTTTGCCTTTGAACCGGACGGGCGGCTCGACGGACCCAAACGCGCGGCAATCGAGAAGTTCGAGCGCGGGGAATTTCTCCGCCTGGGATTGGAAGGCTTCCCGCCTGACAAGGTGACGCTCCGGGGCGTCACCGGACAGGGATGAGTAAGGTGCACTCCCCGGGCGTTGCGGAACGAGACGTGGCAACGGAGCCGCGCATTTGCGTGATTGGCGCTGGACCCTGTGGCCTGGCGATGGCAAAGCATCTTCTCCAGGTCGGACTCCGCAACTTCGTCGTCTTTGATCGCCAGCGGCAGCTCGGAGGCAACTGGGTGGAGTCCGACGACTCCGAACACTCTAGCGTCTACGAGGGCGTGCGATCCATCAGTTCACGCCGTCTGACTGCTTTCGCCGATCTGCCCTTTCCTGCGGGTACACCCGACTACCCCACGCGCCACCAACTACTCCGCTACCTGCAGTTGTATGCCGCAACCTTCGGACTTCTGTCCTATCTCCAGTTGAACAGCGAGATCGCTGACGTGCGAGGTATTGAAGGCGGCGGTTGGCGGGTTACTCTCGCCGCTGGGCAGGAGCAGACGTTCGATCACGTGATCGTCTGTAACGGGCACCACTCCCAGCCACGCATGCCGATGTTGCCTGGCGAGTTCACGGGACAGCTCCTCCACTCCCACGACTTCAAGACATCTGCGCCATTCGCTGGAAAGCGCGCGCTGGTGATCGGAGGCGGCAACTCGGGGGCAGACATTGCTGTCGATCTCGCGCGCAGGTGCGGTCACGCTACCATGAGCCTGCGCCGCGGCTATCACATCATCCCCAGGCATCTCTTCGGCATTCCGTCGGACGTGGCGTTGAGTTGGCTTCACTGGATGCCAGGAAGGCCGCTGCGTGCCGGCGCGGAGGCCCTCCTTCGCGCTCTGCACGGAAGTGAGGGTCACACTGGAATGCCCAAGCCCGACCACGAACTCTTCGCGACTCATCCGCTCATCAACTCGGAACTGCCGTCCGCCCTGGCGAAGGGCGCGATCACCATACGCGGCCCTGTCGAGAGCATCGAAGGACGGACGGTGAGGTTCAGCGATGGTGCCTCGACCCAGGTGGACCTGATCGTCGCATGCACCGGCTACGATCCCTGCTTTTCCTTTCTCGATCTTGATCCTGCGGATCTTCCGCCCGTCTGCCCGCTCTATCTGCGAATCGTCCAACCACGCCTGCCTGGAATTTTCTTCCTGGGACTTTTTCAGCCATCGGGCTCGATCTGGCCACTCGCCGATTTGCAGGCGAAACTACTCGCGAATCATTTGAGCGGGCGGGTGGCCTTCCCTCGTGACATCGAGCAGCGAACCTCAGAAGAGATTGGGGCCCGCCGGATCAGGTACGTTGACTCGCCGCGACACCGCATCGAAGTCGACTTCTACGAGTACCGCAGGACCCTGCTCCGCGCCATTCCCCGGAATGCGCCTGCTTGGCCACACGCGCTGGCGGGCGAGTCAGGGGTAAGCAATTCAAGGTGAAGCGTGTCTTGATTACTGGCAGCTCCGGCGAAATTGGCAGCGCGCTTGTGCGTTCTCTGCTTTCGGACCCTCAGATCGAACGCGTCGTCGGAGTCGACTTACAACAGCCCGACAAGTTTCATAGCAGCAAGTTTCTTTTCATTCCCCGAAATGTGCGCGAGCCGCTTGACGTGTTGTTCCGGGAACACGCCATCAACACGGTTGTTCACGCCGCGTTTGTGGTTCAGCCCATCCACGATACTGCGCTGCAATATGCAGTCGATGTAGAAGGGACGCGGTCTGTAGTGCAAAGCGCGGCCGCGGCAAAGGTGGAGAGCTTCGTGCAACTGAGCTCTGCGACCGTTTATGGGGCCCACGCTGACCAGCAGGAGCCATTATCGGAAGAGAGTCCCCTGCGTCCGAATCGCGGTTTACTGTATGCCGAGCACAAAGTCGCAGCGGAGGCAATCGTCGAGCAGTTCCGGAGCCAGGGAGCATTCCGCACCGTCTCGGTCCTGCGCCCTTCATTCGTGGCGGGGCCGGCGAGTCGGAACGCTCTCTTCCGCCATATAAGCCGCCCTTTGGCTGTACTGCCGCCGGCTCAATGTCCATTGCAACTGACCCACATCGAGGACGTCGTCGAGATCCTTCGCAGAGTGATTCATCGCACGGCCGACGGAATCTTCAATGTCGGTGGCGAAGGAGCGCTCACGGCGTCGCAGATGATGGCGCGCCTTCACAATTATTCGCTTACCGTGCCGTATCCGATTCTGCGCCCGCTCGGTGCAGTCGCCTGGAAGACGCGGTTTTCGTGGCTGACGGAGGTGCCTGCGGAGGCAATCGTGCTACTGCGTCATCCATGGCGGGTGAGGACCGACGCGGTGCGGGCATTAGGTTTCCGCTTCCGTTATGACACCCGTGCAACCTTCGACGATTTTGCCGAGGCTGAACTGCGGCGAAGGTTTACGGCCACGCGAGGAACCAGCCGCCAGTAGTCTTACCAACTTTCGCCAAGGTCGTTGAGGTTGCTCTTAGCCAAAGCCCCAACCACCAAGAACCTCTGACGATCGGTGAAAGTTTAGGCGGCTCGTACTTTGTCAGGGTGATAATCATCCAGTATTTTCTTGTCGACTGTGATCGTCGTGGGAACCCGTTTTGAAACAGTGTCGGCATCGGACGATGCACGCGGGAGTGTCCGCAACCAATCGTCATAATCCTGACGAGTTCTCACGTCCTCTGGGATCAGTTGCTGCTCACGTCTAATGTGTCGAACCTGGGTCGTTGACATAGCAAATGGTTTGATGCCGATTCCAGCGGTACCCGCCTGAAAATCTTTACATGCGATAGCACAAGGTCTACGTGACGCTCCGCCCCCTATCGGCATCGGGGCAATGAGCATGCAATCAGCGTTCCCTGCGAGGTCCCCACCTGTCGATGGTCCGCTCACTTCGGCCATTGTTTGAACATCTTCTGAATGGCTTTTCTTACTATCTGCTGGTTCTTGTTGCCGTTGTTGCTCAAGGTATCCTGGCCAATGCCGCGCCAGATAAGCGCCTTCTGCTTCGCGTCATAGATGCTGATAATCAATGTTCCCTCGACGTTCTGCTCGGGAGTTATTCCACCCATGCCGCCGCCTATGCCCCGCATGCCCCAGGCGCTGTAGGAAGTCTGCTGTCTCAAGCCGCCGGTTGCGATTACGATCAGGTCAGGATTTGCGCCTATGTCAACCTTGCTTAAGCCTTTTCCCGCGAGCGCGCTGTCCGTGTCGCTGATCGCGACTTGCGCCAGAATGGAATTGGCTATTTTGTTTGGATCCTCGATTTGCCATGCGTAAGTATGGTACTGCGCGAAGCTCTGGCTGTGGTTATAGTTGACCTGGACGGTTTGTCCGAAGGCAATGGATGTGATCGATAGCAGCATTGCGCATAACGTGAATTTCAGTCTCATTGTCGTTACCCTTTCGAGGCAGCGCTGCCAGCTTTCAAGGCTGGCGGCGCCGTTATTTGGGTCTGAAAGTCTACTGGGAGCTTGCCTGCGCAACCTTGGCTTGTTCCATTTTCCCCTCAAGGATCTCCAAGGCTGAAGGGCCAAGTCGAAAGCGCGTATTGAAGAGTACCTCATGGCTGGGGCTGTTTGGAACTGTCACTTATGACAGTTCAGCCCAGATTCTTAGGCGTTTGCACCAATGGGCGCTCGGCGCGATCAACAAGGATGGCCCGTGTATCAAAGTCCGGATTTTTGTGGGAGGACCCGGCGAGTGACTTCACCCGGCGGTTTGCGGGCAATCTATGGGGACTTATTTGGATGTACGACAGTGCAAGCCTAACAAAGCCTCGGGAATGCTTGCTGGTCAATGGCCCCCAGTGCGGAGCGGTGGGCCAGATTGCGATGAGGCTATATGGTGTCGATTGCCAGCTAGGGATTGAGTGCTAGGATCGGCGTCATCCGAAGGCTCAGTTTCCGCAGGTCGGCTATGGAATGAAGCCGCAGTCGAACAGCTTGTTGGCGATCGGTCCTGCAATCTTGTTGATAAATTCCGTGCGTAGTTGCGGATCGGTCCTGAGGAACTGGACCGCTTTCACTTTCTCAGGTGACGGCGGCTCCGATTTCTGCTGCGCCAGTTGCTGACAAGTCGAGTTCTGGTACTTCTGGACGACTTTGTTGGCCAGTTGGTCCAGGAGCGGGTGCTGATCCTGCGCTTGTGTTCCAGCGATGGTGATCAGGAAGAGGGACGCGGCTGTGAATCGAGCGATCTTGTGAGTGCGGGCGGGCATGATGGCTATTCTCCTTTGCTGGGGCCAGACTTCGGAGCAAATACAGCCAGAATGCTCCATTGGTCGGAACTGGCACTTCTGACAGTTTCGTCGAACTTGGGCTGCGGTGCTTCACTTCTTAGTTCGCACCGCACAGTTGTCAGTGTCCGCGGCAGCTTGTTTTGTCGCTAGGGATACTCCGGGACGCCGTGAACCTGCAACATGACCGCGAGTACTCGAGCAACCCAGTCGCTGACGAACTCGGCATTTCATTTATGGGCAGCGAAGTCAAGACTGAATGCGCGCGCCGAGAGGACGCCGTCGTGCTAGCTTTGGTGGGTTCGTGGCAGCTTGACGGGCGGCAATCCGGCAGTATGTTTTACGTTGTTTAATGCTGTCCTGATGTGACGACTGGCCGCTCAAGTTATATCGCTGACTAGACTCAAGAAAACACTCCCGCGCAGGCATGCGGCGACTCAGCACAGACTCTGGTTGTGACCGTTCAAGAGGCTAGTGAGGCAAGTGCCAGTCCAGGCGGATCGGATTCGGGTCAGGCGTAATGGCGTCTGGGGGAATTTTCGCATTTGTGAAGGCGCTGGCTCCTGGCATTCTGGTGTGCCTGAGTGCTTCCTCCATCTGTGGACAGTCAAACGAGAAGAACATCCTGGTGCTCTACAGCTTTTCGGATCGCCACGATTTCAGTGCGTTCAATGCTCTCAAGTCTGGGTTACAAGCTGTCATCCAAGACCCGCTGAACTTCTACGTTGAGAATCTTGAGGTGCGCCGATTCGACGATGAGGTTTCCGAGAGAGACCTGACAAACCATCTGCGAAATACCTACCGCGGAATCAGGTTAAATCTCGTGATTGCGGAGAATTCTCCGGCGCTTGAGTTCGCCGTGAGCCGCCGCAATGAGTTGTTTCCGCACGGCCGGCCAGGGGATTGAGTGATCGTCAGCGCGAGGTGATCCAGCTCTTGGCGGATGGACGGACGATGAAGGAAATCAGCGCCATTCTGAATATTTCGAGAGAACCGTACGCTATCACAAGTACCGCATGATGGATGATCTGGGCATCAAGAGCATTGCCGAACTTGTGCAGTACGCGATCAAGCATGTGATCATTTCCGCACTGAGTGGCTAGCTGCCTCGATGTCGGCGCAACTTGGCGTTCTCTGCAGTTCGTCCACTGTCAATTCGGACAGTAGGCAGGATTATTCCGCACGGTAAGAATACTGATCTGAAGGCGAGAAAGTTATGGGCAAGATTCGAGTATTCCTCGCTGATGATCATCATGCCATTCTGGACCGGGTAGCCAGCCTACTTGGAGACGATTTCGACATCGTTGGCACCGCAGACAACGGGCGGGATGCCGTAGTTGCGGTGCTGCGCCTGAACCCCGATGTATTGATTATCGATATGTCAATGCCGGTTCTCAACGGGCTGCAGGCAGCGCAGCAGCTTCGCTGTGCAAGACAGCCCACGAAGATTGTATTTCTGACGGTGCACAGCGACGAGGCCTTCATTGCTGCGGCGCTTTCGGCGGGCGCGTCGGGCTATGTGACGAAGTCCGACGTCGCGTCTGATCTGGTTGTAGCTATATCCGAGGCACTGGCCGGACGGATTTACGTCTCGACGTCGATTAGGCACTAACCTGTCGCAAGTGACAGTTCCCATCGATGAATCTTTTGCTCAACTAAGATGAACGACAACAGATCTAATAACAACGCGCTGGTAAATGGATGCTCATGAATTAGTATGTGTTCCAGTTGTTCCAACGCAGGCATCCGCAGTACGCTTATGGAGCTTCACCCCTCCGCCCTCCGGACAGAGACTGTGCTGCTGAATGTCAAGGACAGTGCGCAGGCTCTTCAAAAATCGTTTGAAAATAGAAGATCGGTCCCAGGGCCCCACGCCGCTCACATCGCTTTCTGGTAGTTCGAATTCTGCTCGCTCACCGTAAGCTGCTTGCTGACGCCGTTGATTGTCGCATTTGAGACATGGTTTGTCCCATCCGGCAGTTGAGAGAAGGCGGCCGATGTGTTCACTGCATCCGATGGATCGTTTAGATATGAATTGACCTGCACGCTCACAGGCGCATGGGTCTGCTCGCTGATGGTCATGGTGACCTGGTCGTTGGGCTTGACGAAGTTCTTGATCACCAGGCTGACAGTACCTGCACCCGGTTGCAGTGAAATATTGCCTTGTTGTTTGGCCTGCGCCAGGCGGTCAGGATCGGGTGTGGTGTATTGCTTGGCCAGCGCGCCGATCTGCTGTCCGTAATCCTGGTACTCTTCTGTCTTCTTCTCGATCACGTGCTCCTTAACGCGGCCCTGCCGTCCTCCGCCGGACTGAGCTTTCTGGTCGTTGAGCAGATTCTTCTGCTGCCCGTTCACCATCTGAACCTGGTAGGTCTTCGTATCCTTGACGTCACCCTTGATGCTTATGGTTTCGGTTTCCTGCCAGGTGTATTAGGCCAGTTTTTGTTTGTTCGTGGCCATCGCCTGCTGGATAGCCGCCAGCTTTTCTCCCTGCGGGTTCTGCGGAACGGCGAGCATAGAGCAAAGGAGAAGCGGCGCACCGATTGCCACGCCGCTCAACGGTTTGAAGGTCTTTCTGGATGCAATTGTCATAGATGCGTCCTTTCTGTAAATGTCCTCGGGGTCGGGATGACCCCGCCGGAGGTTTCCGACAAGCCGTAGCCCTGTTCATCGGTCATGATGAGGAGCACGTTAGGCGCTCCCTTCGGGGGGACGATTCGCGGCGCCCACCAGGGCGTTGAATCCTTATGGCTCTCATTCATTACGCCGCCGAATTTCGGCGGTAGCGCCGGCAGTTGCCGTCCGTTTATGGTGGTGGTGGCGTCCGGTGACCCCAATGTGCCGGTGACTTGTTGTGCCAGCGTGACTTGCCCCGCCAGCAGAGCGCCTGATGTCGGGATGGCCGTTCGAATAGTGCTGCCCTTCATGCCGCTCTCCCGGTCGCCGTTCGATCAGGCAAAGCATAGAAGGAGGCGCACACCTTGGCCACTGTCCAGAGTGACAGTTCAAGACAATTTCCGCTTGTACTGAAATAACAAATCACTGAGGGTCGTAGCCCCGGTGAGTTTCTCAGAGCCTCTCTTGATTCCGTCAGCTCAGTAAACTTCCCTCTCCACCACGCCGAGGTTACAAGGAGCCAGCGATTGCGAACATATGTTCAGGGGATGGACAATTCTCGCGTGCTTGGTTTGCATTGCGGCCCACGCGCAGAATACGCAGTTTCTACCGGAAGTTGATGGGTACCTGAAGGTGAATCCCAGTATTCGGGCTTATCTGCAGGCGAAGGACGATCGGGCGGGTGGTGACCCTGAGCAGTTTACGTTTGGCCCGAGCATTCGGTTTTACCGAAAGCCGTTGCTGAAGCTCAAAACTGTCACGGTGTTTGATCTCGATGACGCGAAATCGAGGCCACTGGTGATAGAGAGCGGATACCGTGTGATCACGGCGCCTGATAAGCCGGTCGAGAATCGCGCGATAGAGGCTGTCACATTCCACTTACCACTTTTTGCGAAGATTCTTGCCTCGGACAGAAACCGGGTCGATCTCGACTGGCAAAATGGCAACTTCAGCTGGCGCTATAGAAACAGGTTAACGCTGGAACGGACGCTTGCAGTTCGCTCATACCACTTGATCTCGTATGTGGAGGCAGAGCCCTTTTACGAGAGCCAGTACAGTAAGTGGAGTGCGACTGACTTATACGTGGGCTCATTGTTCCCCGTGGGTAGACATGTTCAACTCAATCTTTATTACGAGCATGAGAACGATACCGGATAGAAACCAAATCGTGAAAACAATTATGTGGGTTTGGCTCTTTATCTCTATTTTTCACTTGAAAACGGATCGCGGTCTTCGGTGAAACCACCGTAATCAGTTGGCGGCTCTACTCACAAGATACCGAGTAGTTGCGCCAGGCATTGCGAAAAAGCAAGGGAGGGACGGATGGCTTTCATCAGGAATTCTCCTCAATGGAAAATACTCACGGCGATTGCGTTCAGTCTGATCATGCGCCATTTCGAGACAAACGGGGTGTCAGCCAATCTCTCGCAAACCCGAGAAAGCTAGGGAATCGTGATGGAGACGATCGCAGTCGCAAAGGCGAGATTCAAAATCCAAATCGTCGCGATGATTGAGCGGACGCTTTATCCGCCGCGCATTCCGTAAGCGAGCATATGTTAGCGAGCATATATTAAGGTCACCGAGAGCAAAGCCCAGCGGCATCCAGGATCGTCGGAATTCCACAAGCTACTCAAAATACAAGAGGTGCGCACTGTCCCTGCGTTTATACCTGAGATCAGCTGCCGAGCCATCGAACTGCAGGTCGATGAGTAGTGTATATTGCTGTACTTAAATACCTTACAGACATCTCAGGTGGTGCCGGGAGGGGGGGCGAACCCCCATGGCCGCAAGGGCCGGCGGATTTTGAGTCCATTTTTAGGCTCTCAAGAACATCGTTGCACCGCGTTGCACAATGGAGAACAAGTCATTAAATATCAAGTATATATACCGTTTTCCACATTTGCACAAATGTGGAACGAACGCGCACAAGATCACGGTACAAAGTGGCACCAAAAGCGGCACCGAAATTCCGGTCAATGCGCGTGAACGCGCATAGGAGTTTTCATCCACCGCAGGCCCTACCAGATAAGCTGCTTCATCTCGCATTCAGTTTCGGCACGACCCTGGGCCTCTCCAATGACGACAGATTCGAAGAAGGGTGACCAAAACTCTTGTGCCCATCGCCCGCTTGATGCTCTCCAGCCATTCTTCAAGAGCTACCGACTTGACGTGTTCAGCCTGTGATCCCCCAGAGAGGAAGAATCCAACCATTGAGATAGCTTTCGTACCCAGCGCGCGTCGAAAACGACTTGCGTCCCTGATTCTCACCAACCGGTTGATTCTAATACGTTTGGAATCAATGGCGGGGTCGACGGGGCTCGAACCCGCGACCTCTGCCGTGACAGGTAACTGGAAGGCCGTAACTGATTGAAACTAAGGCGAACCGATGGCCCCTTTCAGCGCTCTGAGGCACCCCTGGCAACGCTTATTGCTCCCTTAACGCACCCGCGACCTCTGCCCTAGCGACCTCTGCCCATTGCACGATTCTTCTATGCAATTTGCTTCAGTTTCTCCAAAATCGTGAACCGTCTCTGCTGCATGGGGTCCGTTGGACCTGGAGCAAGCCAGTCGCCCCTGAGCGTGTTGGCAGCCTTGCAGTCCTCGTTTCGGCGCTGCCGATGGCACCACATCGAACCCTTGCGACCCGGCCGTCACCCCCGATGCGTGGCCATGAAATGAAGGATAAGCTCCGCAATCTCGTCCGTCTTTTCGTCCAGCGCGAAATGCCCAGCGTCGAGCAGGTGGATTTCCGCATTCGGTAGATCCTGTTTGAAGGCTTCCGCGCCCGGCGCAATAAAGGAGGGGTCGTTCTCGCCCCAGACCACAAGGGTCGGAGGCTGGTGCTCACGAAGCCAGGCCTGCCATTTTGGGTAGGACGCGACGTTGGTCCGGTAGTCGTAGAGCAGGTCCGCTTGAATCTCGCGCTGACTGGGCCGCGAAAGATCGGCATACTCGCTGATCCAGGTATCCGGATCGTAGCGATCCGGATGGGACGTGCCGGCGAGGTGCCGCTCCTTGGTGGCCTCGAACGAAAGAAAGGCGTTCAGCACCTCAGGATGAGCCTTTGGATCCGCCCAGTATTCCGCGATCTTGGTCCATTTGGCTCCAAGGCCCGCTTTGTAGATGTTGCCGTTTTGAATGATGAGCGCATGCAGTTGATCGGGGTGCGCCAGAACGATGCGAAAGCCGATCGGCGCGCCGTAATCGTGAAGGTACAAGGTGTAACGCGCGATCTTCAGCTTTTCCAGAAAATCACCCATCGTCTGGGCAAGATGATCGAACGTGTAAGTGTAGGCGGTGGGCGACGGCGCGTCGCTCAAACCAAATCCGGGATAGTCCGGAGCGATCACATGATATTTTGTCGCGAGCAAGGGAATAAGTGTGTCAAATTCACGTGAAGACGACGGGAAGCCATGCAAGAGCACAATGGTTGGGGCGTTCTCAGGGCCGGCCTCTCGGTAGAAAATCCAGACCCCGTCGACCAGCACGCGGTGATATGTCGTCGTAGCATTGGTCGAAGGCAACGGCGCGGCTTGTGCCACGCCTGTAAAAAGGGCCGTGGCAAGAACGCATTTTGATAAGAGGTTCATTACGATGTTCCTTTTGCAAGCGATTCTTGCAGATCATCCGGCAAGACAGCGCGGTGCGCCATGAAGATGCACTGGCAGCGTTAAGTGCGTCTAACTTGTTCGAGCGCCAAGGTATCGATGTATTGACGATGGCGTTCGATTTTCCCGTCCTGGATATCCCATACATGCGCGTATGCAAGGTCGGCGCGTTTGTGCGTTGCACGGTGTACGCAAGCGAAGCGGCCCAATGACACCACCGTCGAGCCATCGACAAGAGATTCTGCAGGAGCCGGCGAGAAGCTCTCCCACTTCTGCATGAGTGGAACAAACACCTTTTTCATAACCTCCTCGGGACCTTTGTCCTGAATGTTGAAATCAACTACTGAGGTCCACTCGATGTCGGGAGCCATCAGGCCAACCATCTTCCCGGTGTCACCTGCTGCTATTGCTGCATAGAAATCGCGCACTGTATCGACTGGTGTTGTCATTGCATTCTCCTTTGCCATGACTTCATTTGTCATGGCGCGACGGTAGTCAGCCGCCCTTCGAGGAGCGAGCTCCGATCAAGCGAGCTTGTTGCTCCCGCGTGTAGTCTCTTCAGGGTAAGGTCCCATAAGCGAGAAGAATAGTTCTAACTTCTCGTCACATCCTTAAGCAAAGCTGAAGTATTGCCGTTTGCTGCGTAGAGGCTGCTGCGTCATGATCGGCTCATCTGAAGTCCTGCGTGGGCTGAACATGGTGCAGAAGCCAGAAGACGACTCGCTGACAACTGTCAGTTAGCTTTCGCCTGTTCTGGGAAGTCGAGGCGTCTCTGAGCTAAATACCGATGGATATTCGATATGACCACCGAACCCTCACCAACCGCCGATGCAACGCGTTTCACAGATTCAGCCCTGACGTCGCCGACTGTGTAGACACCGGGAACACTCGTCGCGTACGGCGTAGCTTCAAATCCCCGTTCACCACCGGTAAGAACAAATCCCTTGTGATCGAGCTTGACGGTGCCGTACGCCCAACCGGAGTTTGGCTCCGCGCCGATCATCACGAAGACACTGGAAATTGCTTTCCGTACGGATGCGCCAGTTCTCCGATTCGTCCATGTGACGAACTCAAGAGCCGCTTTACCTTCGAGCCTGGTGATTTCGGTATCTGTGTGGAGAGTGATGTGTGGAGAGCGTTCGATTCGTGAAAGTAGATAGTGCGACATACTGTTTTCCAAAGAAGCAGCGCGAATGATGTGATGCACATGTCTCGCAACCCCCGAGAGAAAGATGGAGGCTTGTCCAGCAGA
>Ga0335074_10000427_pt1 | contig 61199 bp, 50 predicted proteins | sample Lox_Sample_23_FD_206715 | JGI IMG/M metagenome (GOLD analysis project Ga0335074, IMG submission 206715) | Soil microbial communities from Loxahatchee National Wildlife Refuge, Florida, United States - Lox_Sample_2.3 | ecosystem: Environmental > Terrestrial > Soil > Wetlands | place: USA...
CCCAGACGAGTTCCGCAAAACCCTCGAAGGGAGAAGGGCCATGGCCCTTCTCCCTTCGCAAATCACAACCATCAACACAACGGAGAATCTCCAGTTATGAATGGTTGAGAAAAAGGGGGCAGGTCAGTTGGAATGGTTCAGAGTTGATCTATCCCATGTCTCTGCGGGACGTGGGCGTCCTCGCCGCCGAGGCGCGAAGGGATGCTGGGCGTCTGGCGTCAGTCTTTAAATGTTGCTTTAACACCCAGCTCTAAGCTGATTTTGTTAAAGAGTTTCACCGCTTCGTCCATGTCTTTCTTCGAAGTCTTATTATTTAACTTCTGTGTTTCGAATTCCTCTTTACCACATTCTTGCTCCTCCTTAATTTCCATCTTTAATTGGGCTTGTGTATCAGAGGGTTGATTGTACCTGTTAAAGCAATCAAGCGCGATCTGAGAGTTTGACAAAATGCCTGCTTGCAAGTCGATAGCTTGCTCGAAGAGCATATGTGCCTGTTCATAATCGGCTAGAACTTCTGCATCTCGCTTTGTACGAACTGCCAGTCGTGCGGCATAAATATACCTATTAATCTCCTCGTCTGTTGCGTGCTGGTCCAACGCTGCAACGAGGATGTGCCTTAGACTACCGCTGATGTGATGCTGGTAGAGGTCGTATCCGCCATAGGCAGAGCCGCCCAGGACCAACGCAGCTATGAACAGGGTCAGGGTGATCCGTTTTGTCATGGATATTGCGTTCCCCCGCAATCAAAGATTACCTCTTTATTTTGCCGGGTCATATATCTGTACCTCGGAGGGCAACACATACAAAGAAATTGACGGATGAGTAGCCGCTCTCCGATATCAGAACAACCTCTTGGCTTTCCTCGGCTACCCGCTGATCTGAGTCTTCCCATACTGCGGGAGGATTTTATCGAAGTTCTCCTGCAATTTTTCATCGGTTTGCAGATTGTTACGATATTCGTTCACAGCTGCTTCGAACCCGTGGTTGAGAGACAACAAATCAATTTTGACTATGCCATTTGTTAGGTGTTCGAAGATAGGAGCCTTGCTCTCTTCTGCTCGAAGTTGAAATTTATATTTCCTTGAGAACAGTCCAAACGAATGAAGTAGCGCATTGCGCAACTCGTAAAGTGAATCAGCATCCTTCTCTGTTAAATGCAAATAGTTGACTGCAAAAGTACGAAAGCGCTCGCCAACTCCACTGACGGAATCACTGCCATCGAGGAATTTACTCAACAGATCAATCCCAGCCATAATGCACATAACTCCCGGCCATAGAATGCTGTGCTCCAGACAGCTCCTAGCATCGCGCCGAAGCAAGTAGAGCGTGCTGAATTCGCCCGGGATAGACGGGCCAGTCTGCGGGTCTGTGAAGAAGAGCGATTCATCTTGTGGGTTTGTCATCATGCCCCTTGCAATGATGACTTGAGCGAAGCCAACATATTTCATCTCGAGACATCGCTGTCGCGGGCATTCTACTTCGCGTGTGCCCGGGACAGCAAATCACTCCCACTCAATCGTGCCGGGCGGCTTGGAGGTGATGTCGTAGACGACGCGGTTGATTCCTTTGACCTCGTTGACGATGCGGCTGGAGGTGGTTTTGAGCACGTCGTAGGGCAGCGGGACCCAGTCGGCGGTCATTCCGTCTTCTGACGTGACGGCGCGGATGGCGCAGGTGTAGGCGTAGGTGCGCTGGTCGCCCATGACGCCAACGCTTTTGACGGGAAGCAGCACGGCGAAGGACTGCCAGATTTGCTGGTAGAGTCCGGCGCGCTTGATCTCGGTGACGACGATGTCGTCGGCTTCCTGAAGCAGGGCGACGCGCTCGGGGGTGATTTCGCCGAGGATGCGGACGGCGAGTCCGGGGCCGGGGAACGGCTGGCGCTCGAGGATGTCAGATGGCATGCCGAGGTCGCGGCCGATGCGGCGGACCTCATCCTTGAAGAGGTCACGGAGCGGCTCGACGAGCTTGAGCTTCATGGTTTCGGGCAGGCCGCCGACGTTGTGATGGCTCTTGATGGTCTGCGACGGGCCTTTGACGGAGGAGGACTCGATGACGTCGGGGTAGAGCGTGCCCTGCACGAGGAAGTCGACCTGGCCGGATTGCTGCGCGATGCGGTGGGCCTCGTCGTCGAAGACGGCGATGAATTCGCTGCCGATGATTTTGCGCTTGGCCTCGGGATCGGTGATGCCGGCGAGGCGCGAGAGGAAGCGGGTGCTGGCGTCGACGGCGACGAGGTTGAGGCCGAGTTTGTTGCGGAGGTTTTCCTGGACTTTGACGAACTCGTTCTTGCGGAGGACTCCGTTGTCGACGAAGACGCAGGTGAGCTTGTCTCCGATGGCGCGGTGGACGAGGACGGCGGCGACCGAGGAGTCGACTCCGCCGGAGAGCGCGCAGATGGCGTGGCCCGAGCCGACCTTGTCGCGGATGGCGGAGACGGTGGACTGGATGAAGTGCTCGGGGGTCCAGTCGGGCGCGGCCTTGCAGATGTTGAAGAGGAAGTTGCGAAGCAGGTCTTTGCCCTGCGCGGTGTGGTGGACTTCGGGGTGGAACTGCACGGCCCAGATGCGGCGCTCGGGGTTGGCGATTCCGGCGACGGCGTTGGAGGTTTTGGCGGTGAGGTGGAAGCCGGGCGGCAGGTCGATGGCTTCGTCACCGTGGGACATCCAGACGTTGAGCGACGCGGGAAGGCTGGTGAAGAGCGGATTGGCGTCGTCGATGATGGAGACCTGCGCGTGGCCGTACTCGCGCTTTTCTGCGGAGCGGACGCGTCCGCCGAGGTGGTGGGTGATGAACTGGAGTCCGTAGCAGATGCCGAGGATGGGCAGGCCGAGCGAGAGCACTGCAGGATCGGCGGGCGGCGCGTCGGCGTCGTACACGGAACAGGGGCCGCCGGAGAGCACGAGGCCGATGGGGTTTTGCGCGCGGATTTGGTCAATAGGAGCGGTGCAGGGAAGAACGACGGAGAAGACGTTCTGTTCGCGGATACGGCGTGCGATTAGCTGCGTATATTGCGAGCCGAAGTCCAGGATGACGATCGATGGAGTGTCCACAGAGTAGTGTACAAGCCAATAGCCGGCAGCCAATAGCCACGGCCGACAGCCAACAGGAGCTAGGAGAGGCGGGTGCGTTCTGCCTCCTCTTTGATCTGCTCATTTCGCTGCGACAGCAGGGACTCCAAGCGCCCTTTGATCAGAAGCAGCTCGGCCAGCCTGCCCAGCATGATTACGGACATGCTGAATTGCAGGAGGTCCCTCATCTCGGTCTGGTGGCCATCGATCGAACAGAAATAGTGATTGTGAACGTATGATTTGAAGATGCCCTTGACCATACTGTCCTGAAAATAGTTCGGAGACTGGTAGGCCGTGATTTCACTGGTATGCCTGACCCAGAGGCCAAATTGCCTTGATTGCCAGGTGACTCTTTGACCGGGACCGATTTGTCCAGCCATCACGCCGTCAACAGCGCGCAGTCCATATTTGCGGGCGGCTGCCAGCTCAAGGTCGATGTTCAGCGCCAGGTTAAAGCAGGTTTCGATGGGAGCGTTTATGACTACGGCGTTCTCTATGGTTGTCATCTTAGGCCAACGGCAAGGCTTTGATGCGCGAGAACTCGACGAAGGCGGCAAGGCGTGCGACCTGGAAGAAGTCCGAGATGATGCAGTAGAGGACAGAGCCGACTGCCCACCAGGCATAGAGGGAGTTGCCCTGCACGACGGCCTCAAACGGCAGCGGAATGGCGGACCAGACAAGGGCGAGCACCGACATGGCGAGCTTGATGAGGCCCATGATCATATTGATTTCGACAAGCTTGGCGGTGAGCCGACCGAGGCGGAGGCTGCGGGCGAGCGCGGAGATGGGGCCGCGGCGCTCAAGCAGAACGAGAATGGGGGCGATGGAGAAGATCCAACTGAGGAGTGCCCATGCGGCGAAGGTTCCGAGCGAGAAGACGATGACCAGCGTACAGTAGGCGACGATGCTTTGGGGGCCGTTCCAGAGCGTGACTAGGGCCGACCAGCGGATGGCGGCGAACCAGAAGAGGATGGCTCCGGCGTAGAAGAGGACGCGCAGAAACTGGAGCAGGATAAGCGATCCCCAGCGGCGTGGCAGCGATTTGTCGTAGCGGCGGAGGACGGTGTTGCGTCCGATGCCGGAGAAGACGGACCAGGCGACGACGCCGAGGGGGATGATCCAGATAAGGAGATGAAAGACGGGCCAGGCGAGAATGTCATAGACCTGGGTGAGGACGACGGCGACCTTCTCGGGATAGATGATGGAGGCTTCCCAGATCCCGGTTTTGGCGAGGGCCCTGGCGTTCGCAAAGTAGATGCGGGAGAGTTCGATGTAGAGGAGGTAGCAGTAGGGGATTCCGAAGAGCCAGCGCCAGAGCAGCTCGAGCAAAAGAAGCGAGGGGTGATTCCGGCAATATCGCAGAACGTAGAGGAAGGATTGCGTTCCGCGAATGGGCGATATGTCGGTTTTCACCTCGAGCACTGGAGATAAGGATACTCCTTTACTCTTCTCCCGACCCATGTGCGAGGAACTGCGCATGGGTTGGGCGCGAGATCTGTTTCCCCGCTCTTACTTGACGACCAGGTTCACGAGCTTGCCGGGGACGATGATGACCTTGACGATCTGCTTCTCGGCGGTAGCGGCCCGGATTTTTTCGTCGGCGAGAGCGGTGTCGCGGAGCGTGTCCTGATCGGCACCGGCGGCGACGCGGATGACGGTGCGCAACTTGCCGTTGATCTGGACGGGGACCTCGATCTCGTCTTCGCGCGCGAGCGCTTCGTCAAATTTTGGCCAGGGCGTGCGGAGCAGGTCGCCGGAGCCGCTGATGGTCTCCCATAGCTCGCAGGCGAGATAGGGCGCGAAGGGCGCGAGAAGCAGCACGAGATCGCGAAGGATTTCGGCAAGGACGGGGCCGGGTACTTCTCCGGCTGCGATTTGCGGCTCGGCAGCGGTGAGGACGTTGACCAACTCCATGATGGCAGCGATGCAAGTGTTGAAGTGCCAGCGTCCGGCGAAGTCCTCAGTGATTTTGCGGATGGTCTGGTGGAGCTTGCGCTGGAGGGCCTGCGAGGTTGCGGTGGGTTGCGATGAGTCGCCGTTTGCAGCGCGCCCGGCGTGGCGAATGACGAAGCGGAAGACGCGGCCGAGGAAGCGGCTGACGCCGGCGACGCCATCTTCCTGCCAGTCGAGATCGCGGTCGGGCGGCGCGGCGAAGAGGGCGTAGGCGCGGGTGGCGTCGGCGCCGTAGCGGGCGATCATGTCGTCAGGAGAGACGACGTTGCCCTTGGACTTGGACATTTTGGCGCCATTTCTGATGACCATGCCTTGGGTGAAAAGACGCTCAACGGGCTCGTCGTTCTTGACGAGGCCCATGTCGCGCATGACCTTTGTCCAGAAGCGCGAGTAGATGAGGTGCAGGATGGCGTGCTCGACTCCGCCGATGTACTGGTTGATGGGAAACCAGTAGTTGACGGTGTTGCTGTCGAAGGGCGCTTTGTCGTCGCGCGCGCTGGTGTAACGGTAGAAGTACCAGGACGAGTCGACGAAGGTGTCCATGGTGTCGGTCTCGCGGCGCGCAGGGCCTCCGCATTTGGGGCAGGTGGCGTTGACGAACTCAGGGAGGCGTCCGAGCGGGGAACCGCCGGTCTGCGTGATCTCGACGTTGTCGGGAAGCAGGACGGGGAGCTGATCGTCAGGAACCGGGACGATGCCATCCTTTTCGCAATAGAGCATGGGGATGGGTGTGCCCCAGTAGCGCTGGCGGCTGATGCCCCAATCCTTCAGGCGATACGTAACGGTAGCCTTGCCGAAGCCGTGCTGCTCTGCGTAGGCGGCCATTTTGTGCTGGGCTTCCTCGTTGCTGAGCGAGCTGAATTCGCCGGAGTTGATGAGTAGGCTGTTCTCAGCGGTGTAGGGAAGCACAGGCTCCTGGTCCTCATTTCCCTCAGGCGTGCGGTGCGGCAGGACGACGATGCGGATCTCGAGGCCGTACTTCTGCGCGAACTCGTAGTCGCGGTCGTCGTGCGCGGGCACGGACATGATGGCTCCGGTGCCGTAGTCGAGCAGGATGTAGTTGGCGACCCAGATGGGGATGCGCTCATTGTTGAAGGGATTGACGGCGTAGTGTCCGGTGAAGACGCCGTGCTTCTCGATGGCGCCAACATCGCCGCTTTCACGGGCCTTTTTCTGCTGCTCGAGCAGGGCAGCTACTTCGCCGGCGAGGCGCGGGTTGGCGGCGAATTCGTTGACGAGCGGGTGCTCGGGCGCAAGTTGGATGCTGGTTGCGCCGTAGATTGTGTCGATACGCGTGGTAAAGACGCGCACAGTCTGGCCGGTGGTCGTTACGGCGTCCGACGGTGGAAGCACCCGGGTGCCGGAACGAGTGAGTTCGAGCGCATCACGGATAAGTTCAACGGGGTTCTGCGGCTTATCATCGCTGAATGAGTCGCCGTCAGCGATGGCGAATTCAACCTCTGCGCCTTCACTGCGGCCGATCCAGTTGCGCTGCATGGTGCGGACTTTTTCCGGCCAGCCGTCGAGCTTACTGAGATCGTCGAGCAGCTCCTGCGTGTAGTTCGTGATGCGGAGGAACCACTGCTCAAGATCGCGCTGTTCGACGAGGGTGTCCTCGTGCCGCCAGCAGTGGCCGTCGATGACCTGCTCGTTGGCGAGGACGGTGGCACACTCCGGGCACCAGTTGACCTTGCTCTTTTTGCGGTAGGCGAGGCCGCGCTCGAACATGCGGATGAAGAACCACTGGTTCCAGCGGTAGTACTCGGGGAGGCAGGTGGTGACCTCGTTACGCCAGTCGTAGGAGAGGCCGAGGCGGTTCATCTGCCGCTTCATGGCGGCGATGTTCTGGAGCGTCCACTGGCGCGGGGGCGTATTGTTCTTAAGCGCGGCGTTTTCCGCGGGGAGGCCAAAAGCGTCCCAGCCCATGGGATGGAGCACGTTGTAGCCCTGCATCCACATATAGCGCGCGAGCGCATCGCCGATGGCGTAGTTGCGGACGTGGCCCATGTGGAGCTGGCCGGAGGGGTAGGGCAGCATCTCAAGCACGTAGTACTTGGGCTTGCCGCTTGAGACTGGCTCGGCGCCAAAGAGGTCGGCGTTCGCGGCCCAGCGTTCGGCCCATTTGGGCTCGATGTCGGCGGGCGTGTAGCGGGGCTCGCGCGGTGAAGATGATTCTTCCGAGGCCGTTGGTGTCACCGAAACGGTCCTATTCCTCTTGCTCTGGGTCGGGGACATAGTCAGATTTGATTGTAACTTCCCGGGCGTCCCGGTTGAGTCTTGACATTCTATCCATAGATGATCTATGGATTAGGGCATGGCAAAGAAATCAGAGTTGTTGCCGGGCACGCTGGACATGCTGATTCTGAAGACGCTGACGCGGGGACCGCTGCACGGGTACGGGATTGCGTTGTCGATCAAACGGTTGTCGGATGAGGTGCTGACGGTGGAGGAAGGGTCGCTGTATCCGGCGCTGCAACGGCTGCTGGTGCAGGGCTGGGTGAAAGCGGAGTGGAAGATGACGGAGACGAACCGGCGGGCTCGGTATTACACGCTGACGGCTGCCGGGCGGAAGCAACTGGGCGTGGAGCTATCGCAGTTTGAGTTGATGATTGCGGCGATCGGACGGGTTCTGGCGGACGCGTAGGAGATTTGAATGAACGCGATGAAGCGCTTTTTTAGAAGGCTGGCGATGCTGCTGCATCGCGGACGCTATGGGTGCGAACTGGATGAGGAGATGACGTTCCATCGCGAGCAGACGGAGAAGGATTTGATTGAGAGCGGGATGCGGGCGGAAGACGCGCATTACGCGGCGATGCGGCGGTTTGGAAACACGACGCGGCTGAGGGAGCGGAGCCACGAGGTGGTGGTGTTCCGGATGGAGAGTGTGGTGCAGGACCTGCGGTTTGCGCTGCGGCAGTTGGGGCGCAACAAGGGGTTTGCGGCGACGGCAATTCTGATTCTGGCGCTGGGGATGGGCGCGAGTGTAGCGATTTTTGCGTTTGTGGATGCGGCGCTGCTGCAGCCGCTGCCATATAAGAATCCGTCACGGTTGATGGCGGTGGATGAGAGCAGCGCAGTCTTTCCGCGTTCGAATTTGTCGCGTTATGACTACGACGACTGGAAGCGGATGAATCACTCGTTCGAGGAGCTGGCGGTATACACCGGGACGGGCTTCCTGCTGAAGACGGCTTCGGGGGCGGTGCCGGTTCCGGTAGCGCGGGTGAGCGACAACTTTTTCAAGACGCTTGGCGTGAAGCCGATTCTGGGGCGGGACTTTTTGCCAGGTGAGGACCAGCCGGGCAAGGGGAAGGTTGTGATTCTGCCATACGGGACGTGGATGACGCGGTATGGCGGACGGCGCGATGTGATCGGAAGGCAGATTGAGTTGAACGATGGAGTCTACACGATTGTGGGAGTACTGCCGCGGTCGTTTACGTTTGCGCCGCGCGGCAACGCGCTGCTTTGGCTGCCGCTGGGAGACAGAAACGGATGTGAAACACGGCGCGGCTGCCATGATCTGGATGGGATTGGGAGGTTGCGGCCGGGGGTGACTCCAACGGAGGCGCTGGCGGAATTGAAGACAATTGCGGCGACACTCGAGAAGGAATATCCGTCATCGAACCGGGGCCAGAGCGCGAGCGTGATTCAGCTGACTGAGCTTATTGTGGGCCAGGTGAGGCCGATTTTGCTGACGCTGCTGGCGGGCGCAGGTCTGCTGCTACTGATTGCATGTGTGAATGTGGCGTGTCTGCTGCTGGTGCGGTCAGAAAGCCGACATCGTGAGATTGCGGTGCGCGGTGCGCTGGGGGCGACTCCGATGCGGCTGATGCTGCAGTTTGTGACGGAGGGTTTGCTGCTCGCAACGGTGGGATGTGGGGCGGGACTGCTGGTATCTGCGGGGATGATGACGCTGATGCTGCGGCTGGTTCCGGCGCAGATGGCTGCCTATGTTCCGTTTTTGGAGCGCGCAGGACTGAATGGGCATGCGGGATGGTTTGCTGTGGGTGTGGCCTTGCTGGCTGCGCTGCTATTGTCGGCGCTTCCGGCGCTGCGGCTGGCGCGCCAGGATTTGCATGAAGGGCTGGTAGACGGTGGACGCACGATGGCCGGCAGACTGTGGCGGAAGGTGGGCGCGAATCTGGTGGTGGTGGAGCTGGCGGTGGCGGTGATTCTGCTGGCCGGCGCGGGGCTGTTGGCGAAGAGCTTCTACAAGTTGCTGCACGTGGAGGATGGATTTGACCCGACACACCTGGCTACGGTGCAGGTGATGGTGCCGCCGAATCTCTATGCAAAGGACGGCGAGATGGATGGGCTGGTGCACGAGATTGTGCGACGGATGTCCGCGCTGCCGGGCGTGGAATCGGTTGGCCTCACGAGCGACCTGCCGGTGCAGTGCAACTGCGATACGGACTGGATTCGGATTGCGGGCAAGCCGTACCACGGCGAGCACAACGAAGTGGATGAGCGGGATGTGAGTCCGGGTTATTTGAACACGCTGAGAGCGAAGCTGATGGAGGGGCGATGGTTTACAGAGGATGATGATGCGAAACATCCTCAGGTAACGGTAATCAATGAGGCGCTGGCGAAGAGGTATTTTCCGGGTGAGGACCCGATCGGCAAGATGATCGGGGACGATGCGCTGAGCCCAAAGTCGATGCGTGAAGTGGTGGGCGTGCTGGCGAATGTGCGAGAAGGTGCACTGGATGAGGAGATGTGGCCGGCGGAGTACATGTCGATTCTTTACAATCCTGATCGGTACTTCGCGGTGGTGGCACGGACGCGGAATGATGCGAATGCGTTGTTGCCGGATATGGTGAAGACGGTGCACAGGATCAATCCGGACATGGGCGTGTTTAGCGAGATATCGATGATGGACCAGATCGACACGTCCCAGACAGCTTTGCTGCACAGGTTTGCCGCTTGGCTGGTAAGCGGATTTGCAGTGCTGGCGCTCGTACTGAGCGTGGTGGGACTGTATGGCGTGATTGCCTACTCTGTGAGTCAGCGGACGCGGGAGATTGGTGTACGCATGGCGCTGGGTGCGCAGCGCAGCGCGGTATACAGGCTGGTGATGAGTGAAGCAGGCCGACTGATTGTGTTGGGCTTGGCGGTGGGGCTTGCGGCGGCGGTGGGTGCTGCGATGCTGATGGAGAAGCTGCTGTTCCATGTTGCAGCGTGGGATGCACCAACGCTGGCGGCAGTCGCGCTGATGCTGGCGCTAGCGACACTGGTGGCGAGCTATTTGCCCGCTCGACGCGCGGCACGGGTGAATCCGGTGGAAGCGCTGAGGAGTGAATAGAGCTAGCCTTCCGCTGTGCTCATGCGTGGTAGCATGGGTGCCGTTGCCGGAGGCTGCCGATGAAGCGTTTGCTGATGTTTGCTCTTGTGTCTGTTGTGTCGGGCCTTCTGCCCGTGTTTGCACAGCAACTGCAATATAAGTATCCGTTCCAGAATCCTAACCTGCCCGCAGAGAAGCGGATCGACAACATCCTGTCGCTGATGACGATTGATGAGAAGATCGACGCGCTGGGCGTGCAGACGGGCGTGCCGCGGCTGGGAATTCCGAGCTATGGAGGATCGGAGGGGATTCACGGAGTGGTGCAGCGAGGTGACCAGAAGGGAAACCATTCCCTCATCACGACGACGCAGTTTCCGCAGCCTCCGGGCATGGGTGCGACATGGGACCCCGCACTGGTGCAGCAAGCGGCGGGAATGGAGGGCTATGAGGCGCGATTCATCTCGCAGACTCCCAGATATGACCGGCACATTTTGATGCTGTGGGGGCCGCAGACGAACCTGGGACGTGATCCGCGCTGGGGCCGCGGCGAAGAGACTTACAGCGAAGATCCGTTCCTGGTGGGGACGATGGCAGTGGCCTTTATCCACGGACTACAAGGCGATAACCCGAAGTATTGGCAGGCGGCGTCGCTGATGAAGCACTTCATGGCGTACAACAACGAGACGAACCGCAACGACTCGTCGTCGGACTTCGGCGAACGGTTGTTCCGCGAATACTACTCCGTACCGTTTCGGATGGGATTTGTGCAGGGCGGCGGCAGGGGTGTGATGGCGTCATACAACGCATGGAACGGGACGCCGATGGCGATCAACCCGATTTTGCGCAGCATTGTGATCGACAAGTGGAGAGTGGATGTGGTGTCAAGCGATGGCGGAGCGGTGACGCTGCTGGTGAATCCGCGGCATCGCTTTGCCAATCAGGAAGAGGCAGTGGTGGCGTGCCTGAAAGCGGGGATCAATCAATTTCTGGACAAATACAAAGACCAACTGCACGCGGCGCTGAAGGACGGCTCGATTACCGAGGCCGACATCGACCAAGCGCTACGACGGAAGTACCGGGTAACGCTGAAGCTGGGGCTGCTGGACCCGCCGGGGATGGTCCCGTATGCGTCAATTAAGGACTCGCCGCTGCCGTGGGACACGTCGCGAGACCGGGATGTATCGCAGAAGATGGCGCTGGAGTCGGTGGTGCTGCTGAAGAACGAGAACCATTTTCTGCCTCTGGACAAGACGAAGATCAAGTCGATTGCTGTGATCGGACCGCTGGCCGATGTGGTGCATTGGGACTGGTATGGCGGGATTCCTCCGTATACGGTCACACCGCTTGACGGGATCAAGGCCGAGGCAGGTGCGAACGTGAAAGTGAATTACGCTCCGGACGATACGATGGCCGAAGAACCGGCGGCACTGAAAGCAGCAAGCGAGTCGGATGTTGCGGTGGTGGTAGTGGGGAACAATCCTACATGCGGGCCGGACATGGTGCACGCGTGGTACAGCACCCCGACTGAGGGCGGAGGGATCACGCTGCCGTGCACGGTGCCGAGCGACGGACGCGAAGGCAGGGACCGGGAGTCGATCACGCTCTATCAGGAGCAGCTGATCAAGCAGGTCTTCATCAAGAATCCGAAGACGGTGGTAATGCTAATCGCCAGCTTTCCGTTTGCGATCAATTGGACAGAGGCGCATGTGCCCGCGATTTTGACGATGGCGCAATCGTCTCAGGATGAAGGGACGGCGCTGGCGAAGGTGCTGTTTGGCGATTACGATCCGGGCGGCCACCTGACGCGGACCTGGCCGAAGTCACTGGACCAGCTGCCACCGAGCATGGACTACAACATTCGCGACGGCTACACATATATGTATTTCAAGGGCCAGCCGCTGTATCCGTTTGGGTATGGGCTGAGCTATACGACGTTCCGCTATTCAAATCTGCGGACAAGTGCGGCGGAAATGGCGAAGGGCGGCAGCCTGACGGTGAGCGTGGATGTAACGAACACGGGAGACCGGCTGGGCGATGCGGTGGTGCAACTGTATGTGGCGTATCCGGGGTCAGAGGTGCCGCGACCGCGCGAAGAACTGGAGGGTTTCAAGCGCGTGACGATTGCGTCCGGGCAGACGAAGACGGTAGAGATTCCTCTGACTGCGTCGCAGTTGGCGTACTGGAGCCCGGCGCAGAACAGGTTTGTGGTGGAGGCGGCTCCGGTCGAGCTCCGGATCGGGGATTCCTCTGCTGACATCAAGCTGACGAAGAGCCTACGTGTTGCTTGACGAGGCTGCGCAGGGTGCGAACGTTGCGGGCTTCGTCGCCGTCTTCGTCGACGGGGGTTTCGGCGATGAAGGCGCAGTGGGCGAAACGCAGGTCGTTGAGCAGGCGGCGGAAGGGTTCAAGGCCCATGGTGCCGAGGCCGATGTGCTGGTGGCGGTCGAGTTTGGAGCCGCGCGGGGCCTTGGCGTCATTCATGTGCCAGACGCGAACGGAGCTGAGTCCGATGGTGGTGGTGATGAGACGAAGGGTTTCCTCGTAGCCCTCGGGTGAGACGAGGTCGTATCCGGCGACGTGGCAGTGACAGGTGTCGAGGCAGGAGGCGACGGGCACGACGGGCCGGAGGCGAGCGATGAGTTCGGCGACCTGCTCGAAGCTACCACCGAGGGAGAATTCGGCTCCGGCGGTGTTTTCAATGAGGATATGAAATTCGCGTCCGGTGAAGTCGATGTCGGAGGTTGCGGCGGCGATGGATTCGGCGGCGAGGTGGAGACCTTCTTCGCGGGTGAGTCCGCGCCAGGAGCCCGGATGCAAAACGAGATATTCGGCGCCGAGGGCCAGGGCGCGCTCGACTTCTCCGCGGAAGGCGGAGATGGATTTGGAGCGGACTTCGGACGACTGGCTGCAGAGGTTGACGAGGTAGCTGGTATGGATGACGAGCGGCGTGCAGTGGTACTTGCTGCGGAGGTCGCGCATTTTGGCGCAGTCCGCGGCGGGGATGGCTGCGGCGCGCCACATGCGCGGGCTGGAGGAGAAGATCTGAAAGGTGTTTGCACCGATGGTGTGGGCGCGCTCAGCGGCCATGAAGAGGCCGCCGGATGTGGAGAGATGGATCCCGATGTGTGGGTTGTGATGTTTGGTCACAGGTCAGTGCCTTGCGTTTTAGTTTAGAGGCGCGCTTGACGGCGGAGCCAGCGAACGGTGAATCTCGGTATGGCGAGAAAATTATTGGAGCAGGTCTGAAGAAGATGCGAACCACTTTGACAGCGGCCAGGCTGATTGGGCCAGAGAAGGTGATTGAAAATCCAGTGGTGGTGATCGAGGACGGCGTGATCGCAAGTATTGCGCCGCGCACGGAGGCTGAGACGCCTGCGGGAAAGCAGCTGGATTTTGCGGGATGCACTGTGACGGCCGCCTACTTTGATGTGCATTGCCACGGCAGCGCGGGGCATGACGTGATGGAGGCGACTCCGGAGGCGTTTGCGACGATAGGAAAGTTTCTGGCGAGTCATGGAGTGGGGGCGTATCTGCCGACTACGGTGACAATGCCGAAGGACATTACGCTCAAGTCACTGGAAGGCATGGCGAAGCTGGTGGGCAAGCATGAAGGCGGCCCGAGGGCGATGGGAATTCATATTGAAGGGTTATTTCTGTCGCCGAAGAAGAAAGGCGCGCATCCGGAGAGGCTGCTACTGACGCCGTCGGTGGAGTTTTTTGACAAGATGTGGGAGGCATCGGCGGGAACGATTAAGCTGATGACGATTGCGCCCGAGCTGCCGAATGCGCTGGAGGTGATTGCGCGGGCGACGAGCCTGGGAGTGCGGATGAGCATGGGGCACAGCAATGCCAATGCGGATGAGGCGAAGGCCGGAGTGAAGGCGGGTGCGGCGTCTGCAACGCACACCTACAATGCCATGCGGAACTTTGATCATCGCGCGCCGGGATTGCTGGGCGAGGTGCTGACGAACGATGAGCTGTTTGCCGAAGTGATCTGCGACGGGTTCCATGTAGATCCGGCGGCGGTGGAGATTTACTGGAAGTGCAAAGGACCGGAGCGGGCGATTCTGATAACGGACGCGATGGTGGCTGCGGGCATGCCTGACGGGAAGTACAAGCTGGGCGAACTGGATGTGCAGGTGATCGGAGGCAAGTGCGTTCTGGAGGGCGATACGCTGGCGGGAAGTACGCTGACGCTGGACCGAGGAGTGAGGAACTTTGCTAAGTTCACGGGAGCGAGCATCGATGCGGCGGCGCGACTGGCGAGCCGGAACCCGGCGCGCATGACGGGGCTCGACGGCGAAGTGGGCGTGCTGGCCGCGGGGCGCACGGCAGACATCACGGTGCTGTCTGCTGAACATGAGGTCGTGGCGACGATACTGCGGGGCGAGCAAGTAGGGGTCTCAACGTCGTAGATGCTTTCAACAAAGGGATAAGCTGATGCGGAATTTGTTCGTTCTGGTGGTGTTGGTAATTTCGACGTGGATGAGTGTATCGGCGCAGTCGACGAAACTCTCGGATTGGCCATCTCTTATTGACGGCAAGAAAAAACAAGCAGCAGAGCAACTCTGTACGAGTTACGTGAACTCTCCTGACATAGCCCAGCGTGTTGAGGCGCAAAAATGTCTAGCGAATGTTGCGCTTCTTGGAAACGACATTGTTTTGCTGCAGGGTGATGATAACGGCGGCGGCACGTTAAGCGGTGGGTACACGCGCGAGGCCGTTGATGAGGCACTTGCTCATCTTAATATAGCGCTAAAGCTTGCTCCGCAAGACCTTTCAATACATGAGGGAAGATTGCATATTCTGGAGGTTTCAGGTCGCTACTCGGATATGCTGGAGGCGATCAAACAGAGCTGCACTATCTATAAAGGCCGTGATGCGGTCGATGTTTGGCTCCAATATGTGGGAGAGCTTGATGATCTTGGGCAATATCGGGTCGCACTGGAGTTTTCGAAAGTGCTTGATCAGTACTATCCAAATAATCCTGACATCATCGCGAACGTAGGTGCCTTTCTGATGATGCTTGGGAAACCTGCTAGCGGAATTCCATATTTGCAGAATGCGGTGAAGCTGGCGCCTTATGATCCAATTAATACTTGGGACTTAGGTAGAGCCTACGATCTGACTAACCAGAACCAACTCGCAGACATCTGGTATCAGAAGGGGTTTTCACTTCAGACTGATAAACAAGTACTGAGGCAGAACTCGTGCATCTATGCACATTTTTTGGATGAAAAGCTACACCGTCGCACGACAGCGTGTGCGATGGAGAAAGCAAATTGTGACGCGAAGGATCAGGCTGCGTGCAGCGCCAGCGAAGCTCGGGTCAGGCCGAACTGAATTCCAGATGGCTGCTTGATATCGCGCGCCACAGGGCTCTGGAGGCGTCGTTGACTTCTTGGGGAAGAATCTGCACGGTTGGCGTGCTGGCTGCGAGGCGAGCAGGTGTAAGACAACGTGTTTGCGGAGCGTGTGACGTCCGGCTGCGATCGGACGGCAACTTCAGATGCATGGAAGGACGAAGATGACGGAGCAATCAGGAACTCCTGCTGACGATCCGTTTGGCGGGCGGCGTCCTACCAGTCATGAACGGATGGCAGGACGGCCGTGGGATGCGTCGTACCGGGATGGTCCTGCGCCGTGGGATATTGGCCAGCCACAGCCGGCAATCGCGCATTTGGCATCCAAAGGCGCGTTCTCGGGAGCCGTGCTCGACGCGGGCTGCGGGACCGGCGAGAACGCTTTTCTCGTCGCGTCGCTGGGATTATCGGTTCTGGGCGTTGATGTGGCGGAGACAGCACTGGCGATGGCGCGGGAGAAGGCCCGCGACCGTGGGATAAAGGTTGAGTTTGTTGCGGAGGACGCGTTCCATCTGCAGCGTTTAGGGCGGAGGTTTGAGACGGTGCTGGACTGCGGGCTGTTCCACACCTTCGATGAAAATGAGCGGCCGGGATACGTGGCGAGTCTGGCGTCGGTGACCAAGGAGGGTGGAACCGTATATGTGCTGTGCTTTAGTAACGAAGGCCCGGATACCGGCCCGCACCCGATCCGTAAGGACGAGCTGATCGCGGCGTTCAGCGCGGGCAACGGATGGAATGTCGTCTCCATCGAACCGGAACGGATTCAGACGAGATTCCACGCCCATGGCGCACCGGGCTGGCTGGCGACAATCAAACGGATCTAGATTGGGGGTTGCGCGGCGCTGTAAATGCGGTGCGGGCAGCCCACATCCTCTGGAGACGTGGGCCGCTATTGGACATTATTTATTTGGGGCGCTTAGGCCTGGGCTTCGTAGACGATGTTGAAGGGCGTCTCGGTTGCGCGGCGGAAGCTGCTGAATCCGGCGGTATTGATGACGTTGCGGATGCGATCTTCGCCGGCCTGCGCTCCGAGGCAAAGTCCGACCTCCTGCGAGCGCGAACAGGGCGTGCAGAGCAGCGTTGAGAAGGAGTAGTAGACGCGGCCGACGGGGTTGAGGTTGTCCTTCAGCTCATTGTTGGCGTAAGGCTCGACGATCATCCAGGTGCCGTTCTCTGCCAACGCCTGATGGACGTGGCGCGCGGCCCCGACCGGATCGCCCATATCGTGCAGGCAGTCGAAGACAGTAACAAAGTCATAGCCTTCACCGGGGAAGTCCTTGGCCCTGGAAACGCCGAAGGTGATGCGGTCGCTGAGGCCTTCGCGTGCGGCCTCGATGGATTTGTCGTGGTAGTCGAAGCCGAAGAATTTCGAGTTGGGGAAGGCCTTGGCCATGAGACGGGTTGACGCGCCTTTGCCGCAGCCAATGTCGGCGACGCGCGCTCCGGCTTCGAGCTTTTCCTTCACGCCTTTGAGCGAGGGTATCCAGGCGCTGACGAGGTTAGCAGCGTAACCGGGGCGGAAGAATTTTTCGCAGCCGTGATAGACGCCGTCGGCGTGCTCGCCCCACCCCATGCCGGCTCCGGTGCGGAAGCAGTCGGCAATGCGCGGGACCGAAGCCAGGGAGCCGAGAGCGAGCTCGAAGGCGCCAGGAAGATAGGCGGGGCTGTCTTCATTGGCGAGTGTGAAGGCCTGCTCAGCGTTGAGGCTGAACTTTTCGGATTTCTCGTCGTAGGTGATGTATCCGCCAGCTGCCTGCGAGGCCAGCCACTCGCGTATGTAACGCTCGTCGGTGCCGGTCTTCGCGGCGAGTTCGGCGGCGTTCATGGGGTGTTCGGCAAGCGCCTTGTAAAGGCCGAGCTTTTCGCCGATGACAACCATTCCGGTGTGAACGGCAGCACCGAGATCGTTGACGAAGTGCCCAAGAAAGGCATGGAGTTTATCCATATCGGGCATGGAAGGTGCAGGGGCAGTCGTGGGTTGTGTGCTCATGAAGCAGTCTCCTCTTGTGGATGAGAAGTGCCTCAGAAGCTTGAGCGATGAGCGTGGGTCAGGAGCGAGAGCGGAAAATGCGAGGCACTTCAGTGCAGAAATTCTTGCTCCTGATCGTGACGGGAGTCAAGCGAAGTGCCGGGCGCGCCAGAGGGCTCCGGAGACGGCGTCGACGGCTTCAGGAAGGATCTTCACCGCAGGAGCAGCGAGGTGAATGGTTTCCGTCATGGCGTCGCGGACAAAGGCGACCCTGTCGAGGATGCCTCCGATGAAGGCAATGGAGGGCATGGGTTGATCGGGTTCGAGTGCGCGAACCTGCCGGAAGGCCTCAGCAGCGTCCTCACCGAGCATGCGGCCGCCGCGGATGAGGACCTCAATTGCGACGGGGTCGCCTTCTTCCGCGCATTCGACGACGAGAGGCGCGAGAAGAGAAAAGTCTGCGCCGGAGTGCGCGACGTTGATGACGTCGGCGAGCTCGGAGACCTTCCAGAAGGCAACGACGCCGTCGAGGATGGGCGAGCGGCGCTGAAAATCCCTGGCGCGGAGCGCGGCGCGCAAGGCCTGGTGGCCGATCCAGTAGCCGGAACCCTGGTCGCCGAGCATGGGGCCCCATCCGCCGACAGTGAGGCGATGGCCGGAGCTGGTGCGGCCGAGGATGTTGGAGCCTGTTCCAGCGATGACGAGGACGCCGGGGCCGCCGGGGAAGGCCGCGTCGAGAGCAATCTCTTCATCACCGCAGACTTCGATCGCTCCGCCGACGCAGTGGGAGATGATCTGGCGCATCCAACCGTCGGTTTGCGGCAGACGCAGGCCGGCGGTTCCGACGCAGGAGGCGGTGATCTGGCGGAGGTCAATGCCGCTGAGGCGGGAGATTTCGGTGAGCAGCGCGGAGAGGTTTTCCTGCGCCTGCTCAATGCTGACGCGAAGAGGCTTGATGCTGCCTCCTACGGCGCGGGCGAGGACGCGGGTTTCGTCTCCGAGAGCTGCTGTGGTTTTTGTGCCGCCGGCGTCGAGTCCGAGAAAAAATGCCATTACTTACTTTGCCTCACTGCGCAGGGCGGTGGAGAGGATATAAGGATCGCCATCAACTTTGGGGGCCTTGAGACCGAGGATTTTTGCGATGAACGGATAGATATTGACGTTCTCGAAGGGCTTAAGGGTGGTTCCGGGGCGAATGTCGGGGCCTTCGGCAAAGAAGATGGCGCGCATGGAGGTCATCTGAAAGGGATTGTACCCGTGCTCGCCGACGGGGGTGAATTCCTTTTGCCCGGGCGAGGGAGCGTGGGCGCGAATGAGATACGGGCCCTGCGGGATGATGACGGGATCGCCTTCGCGCGGATCGCTGCTGTAGTGCAGCTCGGCGGGGACATTGGCGCGACGGAATGCCTGGAAACCGGCCTGCGCGGCCTTGAGCTGCTGATAGGCGTGATTGGCATCGGCATCGGACTTTGGATAGAGGAGGGAGCCGACGGTAGTGAAATCGTCGAGGTCGGCGTACTTGTCGAGGTTGATCCAACTGCCCTGAACACGGGCCATGCCATGGTCGGAGACGATGATGAGATCGATGGGCATGTGCAGAGCATCGAGCTTTTGCTCGAGGATGCCCATGAGTTCATCGACGTGATGGACGGCGTCGCGGACCTGAGGGCTGTCCGGGCCGTGCTCGTGTCCCTGATGGTCGACGTTGGGGTAGTAGAGAGTGATGAAGTGCGGGCGCTGAGCGGGAGGCAGCTTGAGCCACGCGATGACCTGATCGATTCGCTTCTCGTCGGGATAATCGTTGGTGTAGTGCAGGTAGTAGGTGGGGCGCTCGCCGGCGATCTTGGCCTCAGAGCCGGGCCAGAAGAAGCAGGCGGCACGCATCCCTTGCTGCTCGGCCAACGACCAGAGGGGAGTGCCCTTGTACCAGGACCCGTCGGTGACGGTGGAGGCGTTGCGGTAGGAGTAGATCTGTTTGCGGATGGGATCGTAGAAGGAGTTGGCGACGATGCCGTTGTGCTCGGGGTAGAGGCCGGTGATGATGGCGTAGTGGTTGGGGAAGGTGAGCGATGGGTAGGAGGGAATCATGCCGTCGGGGGCGCTGGCTCCCTGACGGCCGATGGCAAGCAGATGCGGCGCGCCGTAGAGCCGGGGATAGTCATAACGAAAGCCGTCGAGTGAGACGAGGACGACGTAGTGCTTGTCTTGCTGCGACGGCGCGTTGGGGCCGTTGTCAACATGAACGACGGGCGGAAGTGCCGAGCTTGCATGGTGCTGGTGCTGGGCGTGGGTGAGGGTTGAGAGGCCAAGTGAGAGCGCAGCGAGAATCGCGAGGCCGCGAAGCAGGCGGGGCGCGCGGAAAATAAATGGACGGGATGGCACAGTGATGGTCCTTGTTCAGTGAATGAAGAATGCCCACGCGGCAATACAGATTCCAGCGGCTCCAAAGCCCAGGCCGAGGTACCAGTATGCGCGCTGGCGTGTGAGCAGAGTGATGGAGGTGATGACAAGGGCGATTTCCAGCAGGGCCTCTGAGAGGTCAAAGCGGGCTGCATGGCGCTCGCTCTTTTCGACTCCGTGCTCGAGCTCGAGGGCCTTCTCCTGCTCTTGTTTGAGCTCACCGCTCCACTTGGCCAGGTGGGCTTCGTAGGTGTCGACTAGTTTCGACTCGGTCGCAGGATCGCGGACGGGGAGTGTAGTAACAAGGTCGATGGTGAGTTGCGTGTTGTACTGGCGGATTTTCTTGGCCTGGTAAAGGTTCCACTGATCGGTGGCGCGCGCCTGCTGGAGGACAGATTCAGTGTGCGCGCGATGGCCAAGCACGGTAACGATGGCAACCAGTACGGCGAACACGCTCATGGTGAAACTGACGGGGCGCAGGCTGCTCTCGCGGGCCTTCTCGTGTTGTTCCTCGAGTTCCTGTGCTTCAGAGGGTTCCATAGGTTTGTCTGGGGTCGGACACTAGTGTACGAGGGAGCGAGGGGTGGAGTCGAGGAGCGGATGAGTGCGGCTAGTTCTTTTTGGACAGCTCCATGACCTGAGAGCCGGCAAGGAGGAATGCGCCGACTCCATAGACGTAGCTGGAGGTGGGCTTGTAGGCTCCGGGGGCGGCTCCGATGGGTTGAATGCAGCCGAGGCGTCCTGTGATGTAGACGTGCTGGAGCAGGCCCTGCCAGCCTCTTTTTACAACAGGCAGATAGGTGGAGCGCTTGAGCAGATGATGGTTGATTCCCCAGGCGATGGCGTAGATGAAGAATGCCGAGCCGGAGACCTCCGGAAGCTGGTAGGCCGGGGCGTCGAGCAGGCCGGGGCGCCAGAGACCGTCGGGGCTCTGAAGCTGGGCGATGCGGGCGGCCATCCGGCGAAATTGGGTCACATATTTCGGGCGGGAGGGGTAATTGGCGGGCATTTGCTCGAATACGCGGGCGAGACCGGCCATGACCCAGCCGTTGCCGCGCGCCCAGAAGAGCTTTTGCCCGTTCGCCTCGTGCTTGTTGAGGTAAGTAGCGTCGCGCGAGAAGAGATGTTCGTGGGTGTCATAGAGCAGGTTGGAGGTGATCCACCACTCGTGATCCATGTAATTGAGGTAGGAGATGTCGTGCGTGGCTGAGTAAAGGCGCGCCCAGACGGGAGGCGCCATAAAGAGAGCGTCGCACCACCACCAGACCGGCCTGGCAGGGTTGTCAGGCTGCGTCTTGAGAATGTCCAACTGCTTCTGGGTGGGAATGATCATGCGCGGCTGGTGATAGTCGAAGTAGAGACCGAGGTAGGTCTGCGCGATGGCCTGATCGTCGGCCACGTCCTTGCGCGGGCCAGTGGTCCAGTTGAATTTGTTGCCCATGTCGAGCATGGCCTGCTCGTAGCGCGGCTCGGAGAGGGAACGGGCAGCGGCCATGAATCCGGCGTAGAGAGCGGCGTAGGTCCAGTCCTGATTGAAATTTGGCTGGGCGCGCTTAAGTTGCCAGTCACCTACTTTGCGCATGGCAGCGGCAACGGCGGAGCGGCGCAGTGCAGGCGAGAGGTTGGCAAGAGGCGGCGTGTAGTCGAGCGAATCGCCCACGCTGTGTTCGGCGTTACCGGCGTGATGGACGGCGTGTGGCTGAGGCGAAGCGGATTGGGCGCCGAGACAAGGAAGAAAGATCAGGGCCGACGCGGCAGCGAGAGGAACGGCGGAGAGGCGGAACCATCTGTGCAAGAGCCTGGCTGGTGAAAGCTGGAACTGTGATGGCGAGGCGGGAAGAATGCGAACAAGTGTTGAGAATGGAGGCCGCATAGCGAGCATCGTAAATCACTTTTTGCAAGGCGCGCTGAGAGTTTCGTACAGCGGTACGGTGCGGGTAACACGGCGAGATTGTGGTGGGCGTTGCACAGGGCCGTGCAATCGCGCTTCATTTATCGATCGGCGATGGTTGGGTATATGCTGCGGAGGAAGAGTATGCGAAGTTGGATCTTTTCCCTGGCCCTTGTATGCGCGGCGGGGGTTCATGTGCAGGCGCAGCAGGCGAGCATGTATACGCGTGGAGTGGCCGCTTTTGATGCGCATCGCTATGCGGAGGCGGTACCGCTGCTTGCTCAGGCGGATAAACAGGCTCCGGGCGCCACGGATGCGTTGCTTTACGAGGGCAAAGCGCTGGCGAATCTGGAGAGATGGAAAGAAGCGGACGAGGTGCTTGGGCAATATGCAGCGCAGCATCCTGACTCCGCTGATGCGCTTTACATGCTGGGGTATGTGCTGAACCGCGAGGACAAACCGGCGGAGTCGCTGAGGACATATACAGAGGCAGCGCAACTGAGCACGCCAAAATCGGACGATTTGAAGATTGTGGCGACCGATTACGTGCTGTTGAATGATTATCCAGACGCGATTAAATGGATGCGGCAGGCCGTCGAGTTTGATCCTAAGAATGAGCAGGCCTGGTACGGGCTGGGCCGCTGCTACTACGCACAAAGCTCGTTTGCCGATGCAGAGCAGGCATTCCGGTACGCGCTGAAGCTTGATCCGAAGGACCTGTTGGCGCAGATCAATCTTGCACTGACGCTGGAGATGAGAAATGAGCCAGTAAAGGCAGATCACGAATACCGTAGCGCGGTCGCGCTAGCGGACGCAGATCCGCACACGGACCAATGGCCCTATCTGGACTATGCGACTTTTCTTTTGGACCAGGCGAAGGCGTCGGAGGCGATTCCGCTGCTCGAGAAGGCCGTTGCGATTGCACCGCAATGCGCAGAGTGCCACGGGAAGCTGGGACGCGCGCTGGAGGCAACAGGAAAATATGAGGCAGCAGTAACGGAGCTGGAGAAGGCGGTCGCGCTGGACCCCAAGAACGCGCAACTGCACTATGCCCTGGGGCACGCGTACCAGTCGGCGGGAATGACGGAGAAGGCCAGGAAAGAACTGGCTGTCACGGCTAAGATGTACGCGACCAAAGACGGAAGCGGGCCGAAGTGATGCGTCGATTGTTGGCTGCGGTAATGGCCGCGGTGATTTGGGGAAGCATGCTGTGCCAGGCGCAGTCGGGACCGGCACAGGAACGGGAGGTCCTGCGAAAAGCGCAGAGGTATGAAGCGGCGAAGCAGCTGGAAGAGGCCAACGAGCTGCTCTCGGAATATGTACAGCAGTATCCGCGGGCTGTCGCGGTGCTGGTTGAGCTGGGGCAGGTGCAACTCGCACAGGAGCTGAGCGATGACGCGATGCACTCGTTTGGCGAGGCAATGGAGATTGATCCGAAGCTGCAAGAGGCACGGGCCGGGGAGGTTAAGGCAGTAGTTGCTTCGGCACTGGCAGACCGTAACGCCGGCGACAACAACGGTGCGCTCAGTTGCCTGGTACAGGGCTTGAAGCTGGAGCCGGATTCGGTTGAGCTGCTGCTGGACTTCGGGATCCAGGCGGATGCGATGCAAATTTACATCAACGCAGATAAGGCGCTGACGCATGCGCTGGCATTGGAGCCGGGGAACGTCAAGGTAATGTATGCGCTGGCGCATGTGGAGCTGGATGAGCAGAAGATGAGCCTGGCGCAGGAGCATCTTGAGGAGTACCTGAAATTGCGTCCGGATGATGCGAGCGCGTACTACGGGCTTGGACACCTGCTGCACATGCTGGATAAGGAAGATGAGGCCCGCACGGCACTGGAGCGCTCGATTGCATTGCAGCCGGGACAGACGGAGTCCTATTACGAGCTGGGGGAAATTGCACTTGAGGCGCACGAGGAGGCAGAAGCCAAGGCTGAGTTCGAAAGGGTGCTGACGGTCGACCCGTCGCATGGGGGAGCGCTTACAGGGATGGGCGTCATTGCCTACAGAGCCAAAGACTATGCCTCTGCCGAGAAATACCTGCGTAGCGCGGTGTTGCACTCACCGGATTATGTGAAAGCGCACCAGGTTTATGCAATGACGCTGGAGAAGCTGGGGCAGAAGGCGCAGGCGAAGGAAGAGTTTGATGAGGCACAGAGCCTGGCCGCGCAACAGAGCCAGGGCAGCCGTGGGTACCAGCTGCTGACGCCGCCTTAGCCGATCGGTGCCCATGGGTCTGTGCGATGTTCTTCCGAGGGTGCGGGAGAGGCATTTTGGGGGCGAGATTGCCTTCCGATGTAACCGTTTTACTAATCTGCTTGACAGTCGAACTAACGGGGTGATATTCGTTCATACCGTCCGAAGTTGCAGTTAAATGTAATCGGTTGCATTGAGATGTCAACGATTACATGCGATGGGAGCTGCAAGGGCAATGCAAGAGACACGTTAGAAGCAAGAAACAAACCAAGACTAATCAGCAAAAGGCAAGGTTGTCAGCATAGTTGCACAGTGGGCAGTCGGCGACGTTGAGAGCCACTTTCCACCCGGTGGTTTAGCAGTGCTTTCAGGAGGTTGTATGAAAACGATTACGCGCGCGTGGAGATGGACGCTTCTTGCAATAGCGATTGCGGCCCTTTTCATGCCTTCAACTGAAGCCCAGACGGTATACGGGAGCATCACTGGAACAGTGACCGATCCGTCAGGAGCTGTCATCCCCAATGCGAAAATTCAGGCGCAGGAAGAGCAGACCGGAACGACCTTCAACACCGTATCGACGAGTGCCGGCGCATTCAGTTTCCCACAGATGCCCGTCGGCTCTTATGACGTCACCGTAACAGCTCCGGGATTCAAGGCAACAAAGCTCACCGGAGTCCATGTCGACCTGCAAGTGACGACCTCTGTGCCGATCAAGCTGCTCGTTGGCACAGCCGTGCAGAGCGTGACGGTCAACGGCAGCGCACTTACACTCCAGACAGCAACCTCCGATGTCACAGGGTCCATTACGCAGGAACAATACAACAAGCTGCCGCTCGCGCTCGGCGGCGTGGGTGCGCTCCGCTCTCCGGAGGCCTTCATCTTCCTGCTGCCGGGCAATACAGGCCCCGGGACGAGCAACAATTCTGATAACGGGGTTTTCTTCAGCAAAATTGCAGGCGGCCAGGACTACGGCGCCGAAGTGCTGATCGATGGTCTCAGCCAGCAGCGCAGTGAAAACGGCTCGTCGTTCGATGAAGAAGCTCCGTCGGTCGATGCGTTACGCGAATTGACAGTGACGGAGGCCGTGCCTCCGGCTGAGTACAACCGCACGACAGGCGGAATTGAGAACTTTGCTACCAAGAGCGGCTCAAATACCTACCACGGCAGCGCATATGACATTTTCCGCAACACGGACCTTGATGCGAATTTGTGGTTCAACAATGGTTATCGTGTGGAAAACTGCACCGGAACCAATGACACTGCAGCCTGCCGAGCGACATACGCGACTCCTGTCGACCAGAAGAACGACTACGGCGTGACTTTAGGCGGCCCTGTATGGGTCCCCAAAGTGTACAACGGCCATGACAAGCTCTTTTTCTTTTTCTCCTGGGAGCAGCTGCACTACAACCTTGGAGCGACAACGACTACGACTGTTCCAACATCGCAGGAGTTGTCCGGGGACTTTTCCAATCCTGCTTTTTACAACACCAGCAATATTGTAGGAACCAATCCATGCGATGGAACACCCGTTTACCAGGGTGAGATTTTCGATCCTTCGACTACCCGCACAGTGAATGGCGTCGAGTGCCGCACGGCATTTGCAGGCAATAAAATTCCCAAGCAGGATTTTTCGCCAGCGGCTCTGAATGCATTGAGCTATTTCCCAGGGCCAACAAACAGCGCTGTGTTCAATAACTTCAACTTTTCCAGTGTTTCGCCAATTACGAACACGACATATACCGTGCGGATCGATGCGAACATCACGCAGAAGAGCCACTTGTGGAGTTCCTACAGTTCACGCGACAACAACCGCGTGTCCGGGACGCCACAGATTCTGCCCTATCCGATTGATCCGAATACCTGGAAACAGGATTTTGAGACACACTTCTGGCGTTTGGGCTGGGACTACAGCTTTACGCCGAACCTCCTGAACCACTTGATTATCGGCTCCAACCGGAGCAACAGCATCAACTACGCTTTTCCGATTTTCCAGAAGATCAACTATACGCAGAAGATCGGCATCGGCAATGCCGACAGCTATAACTTTCCGCAGTTCACAAACGGAATTACGGCCAATGAAGGAAACCCTGCGCAGAATGATGACAATATCGATAGCGGCCTGCGCCTAGTGGAGAGTGTTAACTGGCAGAAGGGTGCTCATAACCTTACATTCGGAACCGACATCCGTTATCAGCAGTATTCTCCCATTGACGGCAATTCGCCTGTCCTTAACTTCTGCGGTGCGCAGACGTCGGCGTATGTCGGATCCAGCAATAATGGAAACGGCCTGGCCAGTGAACTGCTGGGAGATGCCTGCGGGGGCAGTCAGAACGTTTATTCACACCAGTCGCGCTGGATTTCGTGGTACTACTCCGGCTATGCGCAGGACAACTGGAGGGTCACTCCAAATCTCACGTTAAACCTGGGCGTGAACTACAGCGTAGATAAGCCGCGGCATGAGGCGCAGAATTTTACGTCCAACTTCAGCCCGACGGCGATTGATCCTGAATACGGCGTTCCCGGAGCGCTGGTGTTCGGAACAGAGTGCAATGGATGCAACACTGCATGGGCCGACACCTATTACAAAGACATAGGGCCACGCGTCGGCTTTGCCTACTCTCCGCCCTGGCTTCAGAATACGACGGTCATCCACGGGGCCGGCGGGATCATCTATGGCCCGCTGCAGTACGACGATTTTGGCGGATCGATGAACGCCGGTTATAAGTCGAGCCCGGTCTTCCCTTCAAAGAACGGCTTTGATCCGTCGTTCCAGATCGACTCCGGATATCCGTCCTTCCCGTCTCCTCCGATACTTGATCCGGGCTTGTATAACGGCACCTATCTGCCCGGCTCTTATATTGAGAAGACTGCGGGCAGGCCAGCAGCGGTCTACGAATGGGATTTGCAGGTGCAGCAACAGGTGGTCCGGAACCTGATCATGAGTATCGGGTACGTTGGCAGCGCTGCGCAGAACCTGCAGGCCAACAACCAGAACATCAACAACGTTCCTTACAACAAGGAGTTTTCTACCGGCGGAAATACTCTGAACGCGCATTTACTGAACAATCCCTACGGTGTGCCAACTCCCTTTGCGGGTTACTTCAACCTGTGGGGCGACGGCATTACGATCCAACAGGCGCTGCGGCCCTTCCCGCAGTATGACTTCATCGATTCCGGATGCTGTCTACAGTCGACCGGACACTCGAGCTATAACGCGATGCTTGTTTCGCTGCGGGGCGCGTTCAAGAACCTCACCATGCAGGCGTCGTATACCTGGGCGAAGAACCTGAACGACAACGACAGCGCGCTGCCTAATACGAACCCCGGTCAGCCGCAGGTCCAAAATCCCGCTGATCTTCGTCAGGAGAAGGCGATCAGCATTCAGGACATTCCGAACACGTTTGTCATTAGTTACCTTTATCACCTGCCGGCGGGGAAGGACCAGCGTTTCTTCAGCAGTGGCCCAGCCAGCTACGTACTGGGCGGATGGCAGGTCGGAGGCATCCAGCGGTACCAGAGTGGCGAACCGCTTGAATTCTGCTGCGCATCGGGCATCCCGGGTTGGGAGCAATCAATTTACTACACCCTGGTGCCTAGTGTGCCAATCGAGAGCGCTGTTTACCGGAGCGGATGGAAAAACATTAATCCGTTCAATACTTCACAGGGAACTGATCCGAAGACCAACAGCTTCTTTAACGGATCGGACACGAATGGCGCGGCTGCGTATATAAGCGGTTCTGCTCCGATTGCCTTCCACGATCAGGTTGCCGAAATAAACCGGCTGAACTCAGAGCCCGGAAACAACCTGCCTTACAAGCTTGGCAACGTGCCTCGCGTGACGAATATACGAATGCCGGCGTGGACAAATGAGGACTTCAGCATCATCAAGGAGACTCCTATCAAGGAGAGCCTGACGTTTGAGCTGAAGTTTGACTTGCTGAATGCATTTAACCGACATATGTTCGGCGCGCCGGATACCAATCCCGCCGATTACCTATACGGTGTACCGACATATACGGCAAATAGTCCACGGAACATTCAGATAACCGGAACCCTCAGATTCTAGGTCCGGGTCGAGGATGATGAAAGCGGCGGTACTAGCCTCCGGTGCCGCCGCGAATTTTTTGCCGGTCTGAGATTGTGCGGGATCACTACCTTGCTTCCACACCAGCGTTAATTTCCAGATGCCGCAACCCACTTTTTCCATAGGGCGGGGTCGGAGAGCATCTTGATATAAACGCCGCCGACGACAGATCGCGCCTGGAAGCCGACCTGTGCTCCGGTGACAGTGTCGAACCAATCGCTGAGGGGCACGCGCGTCGGCGACTCTGTCATATATAAGTAGAGCGGGTCAATAAGCGCGGCGAAGTCCTTCTGATTGTCCGCGAGCGTTGCAGTCCAGACGGACCAGTCGAGCTTGGTGTAGGTCTTGCGGTAGTCGAGGGGAAGGCCGAATTTGTTCTGATGCGTGAGGTAGAAGCGAACCTCGGACTGCGCGAGCGACGGCGGGAAAAGTTCGAGGCCGAGGATGCTATTCCAGACAAGGTTGTATTTCTGGCTCCAGGTGCCGGGGAGGTTGAAGGCCAGGCGCGTATGGTCTCCGTCGGCGGCCATGCGCATCCACTGATTGGCCATGCGCTGCGCGGTGAGGTGGTAGTCCGAGTAGATATTATTCTTGCCCAGCATTTTTGCCATCTGCGCGTAGCTGCCGAGGGCGAGGATGGCCTTGAGCGAGAGGTTCGCGTTGTGGGCGAGATGGCCAGCGAAGTCGTCTGTGCTGAGCTGATTTTTTGGATCCAGTCCGTTGGCGCGCAAGTATTCTGCCCAGCGGGTAAGCAGCGGCCAGTATTGCCCGGCAAAGTTGGCGTTACCTTCCGCATGTGCGATGGCATTGAAGAGGATGAGCATGTTGCCGCTCTCCTCGACGGGCATCTGGTCCTGTTCCGACTGTTCGCCGCCGCCGTAAACCTGACCATTGGCCAGCGGATAGGTTCCGAGGTCGTGCGGCGCGAAGGGCCACGGCCAGCGCGGGAGGCCAGCGTATTCCATGACGGGGCGGAGCTGCGCCTCAAGCAATTTGGGATTGAAGAGCAGGAAGAATGGTGCAGTCGGGTAGGTCACGTCGACGGTGTCGATGCAACCGTTGCTGAAGTTTTCCTTGGAGAAGAGCAGTGGAGTGTCATCGATGTCGGCGACGAGCTTGTTGGCGGCAAGTGTTTGCCGGTAAGCGAGGACGGCGAGCTGCGCGTAGTGCGGGCCGCCGGCGTTGGTTAGATCGGTGACTATGTTGCGATCGAATGTGACGGAGCGGGCGAGCAGGGAGCTTTCCTGATGCTCAGCGGCCTCGAGCATCTGGGCAAAGGTCATGCCGTTGCGACGCCAGTATCCCGTGAGCTGCCGATGCAGGAACTCTATGGACTCGATGTCGTCGTAGGCGAGCATAACTTGACGCGTGACGGGAGTTGCCGCGACCTGGCCGAGATCGAAGCGAACGACCATAAGGGGAAGGTCGAGGCGCGGCGCTCGGGGCATGTTGAGGTCGTCGCTGTTGGCAATGGTGCCGGTGGAGACGTCGTGGTTGCGTTCGCGCCATCCGATGGTAGCGGTCTGCATGCCGGGCTGCGAGGGTACGGCGACGTCGGCCCAGCCCCAGTCGATGCGCAGATTGTCTCCGGCCTTCGCGAGTACCTGCTGCGAGGTGGTGCCCATGTGCATTACGGTGAGATCGCCGACGCGGCTGGTGCCCCAGACGACAGGCTCCTGATCATTGTCGACGGCGAGGTTGGCCGAAGCGTCGAAGTAGAGCTGCACGAAGTGGCTTTGGCCGTCAGTGGAGCGAACGGACCAGATGAGATAAGTGAGCGGGCGCGAGAGGACATCAAGGTCCTGCGGGAGAGCCGGCGTGAAGAAGGTAGCGGTGAGATGAACGCCGGAACCTTCAAAGTCGTTGATGGTGCGCGTGGGCCAGATGGCGCGCGAAATCTGGGGGATGGGTGGCGCAATGCGGTCATCGCCCATGAAACGGAAGGTCTTGCCGTCGATACGGATGAAGCCGTCCAGTTGCTGTGGGGTCCCGGTCCAGTGACGCGTGGGGCCGTCGTAGAGATTGTCATTGAATGACCAGATGCTGAAGTAGGGGTCGTGCGCCACGAGCGGAGTGGCCGGAGTGCGCGCGGTGATGGGTTGCGGCTGCTGCGCGAGAACGGATGGCGCGGCGAAAGAGAGCAGCGCGAAGGCGCAGAAAATGAGCCGCGCACGAGGCGCGGCTGTAGAGGAGGGTTGGCAGAGAGGAATGAGATGCGCGGCGAGAGAGGCTTTTGATTTCATCATGCTTTACTGTTCGACTCCGGTTGCGTTGCGAATGATTTCAAGTTCGCGCTGGCGGTAGGGTTTTCCGTTGGGATAGAAGATGTCGTGAAACCAGACGGGCGGCTGTTCGAGAACATAGGGCCGCTGCCAGGAATCCCACGGCAGATAGGTTTGCGTTTTTCCGGCAACGAACCCCCAGTTGATGGCTCCGACACGATAGCGCTTAGCGATCGGGATGATGGTGTCAAAGAGACTGCCGACCCCGCGCGCCATATATTCAGTACAAATGATAGGACGATGGTACTGTTCAAGATCCTTGACGCGCTGCTCAAAGTCCTCCGGCCAGCCATAGTTGTGGAAGGTGATGATGTCGGACTCGCTGATCTGGATTTTGGCCATGGGCGAGAGGGCCTGGAACGATGACCAGTCGCCCTGCCAGATGCCGCTGGTGAGCGGCTGCGTGGGGTGCTCGGCGCGCGCCCAGGCGAAAACCTGCGGAAGAAGATTGAGGACGAGAGCGACCTTGTTGGGCGGTTCCTCTTTGCCGTAGGAGCCCTGGTTGGTATTGTCAGGTTCGTTCCAGATGTCCCAGGCGAGGATGCGAGGATCATTGGCGAAGGCACCAATGACTCCCTGAACGTAGGCTTTGAGGCGCGGGTATTGCGCGGGGTCAGTGAGCGCGGCGCGGCCGGGGCTTTGCACCCAACCGGAGTTATGCACGCCGGGGATGGGTGGGTGTTGCGGGCCGAGTTTCGGGTTGGGATCCCAGCAGGAGTCAAAAAGCACGAAGATGGGGCGGATGTGATGGCGCGCGGCGATGGTGAGGAAGATGTTGATGCGGCGCTGGAAGCCTTCGGGGTCCTGCTTCCATAACAGATCGTGAAGAAAGACACGCATAGTATTCATGCCGAGGCCCTGCGCCCAGCCGAGTTCTCGGTCGATCTCTTTGGGATCGAAGGTAGCGGCCTGCCACATCTCAAGCTGATTGATGGCGTCGTCGGGGATGTAGTCAGAGCCTACAGGCCAAGGCTGCTTTGCATACCAGGCATTGGCTTTAGCCTCGGACCATCGCTGCTGGCCGAGTGCTGGTATGGCGACGATGCACAGCAGCAGAAGAGAAAGAAGCGCTGTAAGGCAGCGAAGCATGGGTGATTCATTTGCAGTCTTCATGGCGCTGATGGTCCTGTGGCGATGACGCCGGGGTTAAGAAGCCTTGTGCAGAGTGATGACGGTGACGCTTTCATGGGGGAAGACATGATGGAGCGTGCCGGAGTGCAGGCTTTGAACAGTATGGACGGGGATGACACGATCGGGGTTGTCGGCGTCATTGACGTCGGAGATGCTATTGGATCGCAGGGTTTGTATGTCGGCATGTTCAGTGGCCGGGAAGTGGGCGATGTCAATGTTGGCGGGAATGTCAGTGTTCAGGCTGCGGTTGACGCAGAATAGCGTGAGCTTTGAGCCGGACTGATTGAGGGCCGCGACGACGTCGAGGTAGGGGACATTGGCGATGTCGGGCAGGCGCGTGACGCCGTGCTGAACGGAGTAGCTGCCGCTGTCGGTGGTGACGGCGACAGGCTGCGAAGGATGCGCGCTGGCATACATCCGGAATGCATAATAACCGGGCGCGCCATAAACCTGGCTGCGGTCCTTCCAGATGCCGGCGAAGTCCATGATGCCGGTCATGTCTGAGATGGGAACGATAGAGGTGTGGCGCATGAGCATGTTGAAGAAGCCAGCGGTATCGATGGCTCCGCCCATGTTGGTGAAGTTGGGAGTGCCGGGGCGATGGCCGATGAAGAGCCATTCAGTAAAGGCGATGTGGGCCTTGCCGGAGAAAGCTGGATACTGGTTGATCTGGTCTTGCTGCGCTTGGAGCTTGCGGCCAAGTTCGGTGGGAAGGGCAAAGGCGGCGGAGTCGGTGAAGTCCGTTGAAGGATGAGGCAGCTGCGTGTCGCTGACAGTGACGACGAAGTGGGTTGAGAGATCGTTAAAGGTTCCGGCAGGATTGCCGAGCTGCACGGCGTTCCATTGGGTAAAGTTGTCGGGGTCTTCGCCGGTTGCGATGAGGCGCGCGGTGGGGTCGACCGCTTGGACTGCCTTGCTGAAGGCGAGGGTGCGAGCGGCGAGCTGATTAAGCGTCGGGTAGCCGAGGTTCCAGTTGCCCCACAGTTCGTTGCCGAGCTCCCAGAGCAGACCGCTATGTTTGTGCCAGTGCTGATCGATGTATTGGACCCAGTCTGCAGCTTCCTGCGGAGTGCCGTCGCCGAGGTTGAGCGCGAACTGAGGCTCAGCGCCGATGAGAGAGCAGAAGTGGAGGAATTCGTCGGTGCCGAAGGTGTTGTATTCGGGAATGCCCCAGGCGAGGTTCATCATGCTGATGCGCTTGTCACGGGGACCGATGCCGTTGCGCCAGTTATAGGTGGAGGTGAAGTTGCCGCCGAAGCGGACGAGGGTGGTGTCCATGGCCTTGGCCATGGCTACGACGTCGGGATCGAGTCCGTCGAGATTATCCGCGGGCATGAGCGAGAACTCGTCGAGGCCAACCTGCTCGTCGCCTTCAACCTGTACGACGAAGTCGGCGGGATCGAGGCGATGGAGCGCTCCCTGCGGGACGTTGAGGGTGAAGGTGTACTTTGTCCAGTCGGGTTGAGTTGCGTCGATGTGTGCGGAGGCGAGGACTCTGGCGCTGTCATGGTCGCGGATGGAGACGGTCAGTCCGGTGGGGCCGCTGATGTGGCGTGCATAGAGGCTGCCGACATAGGAAAGCTCGCGCTGAACCGGCAGATAGACTTCCTGACGTATGCCGGTAGGCTGGTCTGGAAGTCCGATGATGACAAGTGAGCGCCAGGAGTTGGCGGCGTGGCCGTAGTCGATTTGGTAGCGGTTGCCCTGCGCGAAGTCGAGCGGCTCCCAAGGCAAGGGCAGACCAAGTTCGGAGGCTCGCGCTAGTTCGGGGTGCTCATGCAACATCATGCGGACGTGGGGTGCATCCCAGAGTCCGGCTTCTAGGCTGGGGTTTTGGAGAATCTGCGCCCAGAGGCCGTTGTAGGTGGAGTTGCCGATGGGTTCGAGGAAGCTGCCGAAGATGGTGCGGGAGATTTCTGCTCCGGCGTCACGACTGGCATCGACATGGACTGTGGCGACAGGGGGGATTGGCTGGTCGATGGTGATTTGCGCCGATGCGATTTGCGCTGAGAATGAAAGCAAGAAGAAGGTGAGGACGAGCAGAGCAAGGCAGCGTAGTTTGAATGTCATCCGGAACCCCGGCGGGAAGGAGATGCGACCGCCGAAGAGTATAATAATCGAAAATGAAAGCGTTTTCATAGGCCTTTTCGAAGATTTTGCACGGCTGAGCGCGGCATGTGACGCGCATGATGAATGAAAATTGCGAAGGTGGACAGCCAGAAGTGCAGAGCGCTATCTTCTGGTGAGTCGGTTGCGGCGCGACTGCTGAAGCAAGGCCGGCACGCAGATGAGGGAGAGCGCGACGCGTCGCTTGAGGGCGCTGGGTCGGCGGATTTAGGTCAGGCAAATATGCGTGGAGTCATCTTCTTGAAGAGCGCCATAGCTTTCGCCCTGCTATTGGGCCTTACGATGGTGCTCCATGCTCAGAGCGCTGCGAATTCGCAGCTCGAGGAATATTTTCATCGTGGCGCGGAAGCTTTGGCCGCAGGGCATGCAGCCGAAGCCGAGGCTGATTTCAAACAAGCGACTGAGATAGCCCCGGACTTTGCTCCGGCGTTTCTTGATCTCGGATTGACGCAACTGAGGCAGGGGAAACTGGTGGATGCGATTGGTTCGATCAAGAAGGCCCTGCAGCTTGATCCGAATGCGCACGGGGCGCATCTTTTTCTGGGTATTGCCCAATACCAGAGCCACCAGATTCCGGATGCCATTGATAACCTGCAGGCTGCGATCAAGGAAGACCCGAAGAGCGTGCAGGCGCTGCTGTGGCTAGGGATTGTGGAACTGAACGCGGGGCATCCTGAAAAAGCGACGGAACCGCTGGATCAAGCGGCTGAGCTATCTCCGAAGAATGAAGACATTCTTGATTACCGCGTGCAGGCACACCTGGCGGTTGCGAAGCAGAGCTACTCGGAGCTGTATCAGCTTGATCCGACGTCGTGGCGGCTCCACCGGCTGAACGCGGTGATCGACGCACAGGCGGATAACCACAAGCAGGCTGCGGACGAGTATCAGATGGCGATCAAGCTGGCACCGAACCAGCCAGAGCTGTATGAGGGATTGGGCTGGGAGTATCAGGCGCTGGGTGAGATTCCGCAAGCCCAGCAGGCGTTTGCCGAGCAACTGAAGTTGACGCCGGGCAACCCGATCGCGATGTATAACCTGGCGTGCGCAGAGGTTGAAAACCAGCAGCCCAAGCCTGCACTGCCTTTGCTGGAGACTGTGGTGAAAATATACAAGTCTCCGACAGAAGCGGACTATTATCTGGGGCGCGCGCTTTCGCTTGAGGGCAGAAATGAAGAGGCGGTAACGGAGTTCGAGCGCGCTACGCAGGTACCGGGCCTGACCGGACAGCGGGCATGGTTCGAGTTGTCACAGCTATACAGGCACATGGGTAAGACGGCCGAGGCGCATGCTGCGATTATGAAGTACCAGACATTGCGGCAACAGGCTGACCGCGAAAGCGCGCAGCAGGTTGAGGACTGGCGCAAGCTGAATGCGGCCGATGCGGCGGCTTCCGGCAGCGGTGGACAACACTAGTGTTGAAGGCGGCGCGGGGGATGTTGCAGCTAAGACGCGCGGGCTGGATGAGTGCGGTAGCGATTGCGGTTCTGATGGCCTGTGCTGCTGTGGCGCAGACCAAGGCAAACTCAATCAATAGCGACATTGTTCCCGGCAAGTTTGTGGATGTGACAGCGCAGAGCGGCGTCCACTTTGTCGGGCAGGCGTCACACACGGCGAAGAAATATTTGATCGAGACGATGGGATCGGGCGTGGCGCTGTTCGACTACGACAACGACGGGCGGCTGGACATTTTTTTTGCGAACGGCGCGCCTGTGAGCGATCCTACTGCGCCGGGGACGGTGCTGAAGAAGCCGGGACCGAAATATTGGGACAGGCTTTACCACCAGCTTCCAAACGGGACGTTTGAGGACGTGACCCAAAAAGCGGGACTGGAGGGAACAGGCTATGACATGGGCGTGGCCGTTGGCGACTATGACAACGACGGTTACGAAGACCTGTATGTAACCGGAGTGGGCGGCAATCACCTGTACCACAACAATGGCAACGGGACGTTTACGGACGTGACGAAGCAGTCGGGTACGGGAGGATCAGGTTGGTCTTCGAGCGCAGCGTGGGTTGATCTGAACAACGACGGGCTGCTGGACCTGGTGGTGCTGCGGTACGCGAAGTGGAACTTTGACGACGTATGGTGCGGCCAGCACCGGCCCGGCTACCGGTCATATTGTTTGCCGACGGTGTTCCCGAAGATCACCCCTATCGTCTACATTAACGACGGCAACGGGCATTTTACGGAGGAGTCGGCGAAGATCGGCATTGATAAGCCGGGCTATGGGCTGGGGATTGCGATTGCGGATTATGACCGGGATGGGCACATTGACATTGCGGTGGCGAATGATTCGATGCCGGAGTTTCTGTATCACAACAAGGGCAACGGAACGTTTGAAGAAGATGGCCTGATGTCAGGGGTTGCGGTTGACGGCGACGGCCGCGCATTTGCGGGGATGGGGATAGATTTCCAGGACTATAACAACGATGGGTATCCCGACCTGTTTATTACGGACCTGGCAAACCAGAAGTACGCGCTGTTCAAGAACGACGGCGACGGGACGTTTGATTATGAGTCGTATGTGTCCGGGGTAGCCGGGATTACTCTACTGCATTCGGGCTGGGGGACGAAGTTCTTTGACTACGACAACGACGGGTTGAAGGACCTGATTGTGGCGCAGGGGCATGATATGGACAACGTGCAGCTTACCTATCCTGACCTGCACTACAAAGAGCCGATGCTGCTGCTGCGGAACATGGGAAATGGGAAGTTTGTGGATGTCTCAAAGGAGTCAGGCGCGATTTTCCATGAGGCGTGGGCGGGCCGCGGCCTTGCGGTGGGCGACCTGAACAACGATGGACGCGAGGACCTGGTGGTGACGACGAACGATGGCCCGGCGTACGTGATTATGAATGAGACCCCGACAAAGAACCACTGGCTGGAGCTGTATCTGGTGGGGCACAAGAGCAATCGGGATGCGATTGGCGCGGTGATCAAGCTGACGACGTCGAAAGGGTCGCAATGGTGGACGGTGTCGACGGCGGGAAGTTATTTGTCGTCGAGCGACAAGCGAGCGCATTTTGGTCTTGGGACGGCGACCGAGGCAAAGACGATTGAGATTCAGTGGCCGAGCGGCATTCATCAAGTGTTGCACAACGTGAAGGCAGACCAGATTCTCCGAGTGGACGAGCCGGCGACGAGTACGGGCGAGTGAGAGGGGGTCAGACCGGGTTCAGTGAAGGTTCAGATCAAGCCGGCGACAGGCTTCCAACCTATTGATAGTTTGGGTACTTATGGTGGTCGCTGTAGGACTCGAACCTACGACCTCCTGCGTGTGAAGCAGGCGCTCTAACCAACTGAGCTAAGCGACCCTGAAGAGCAGGTATCTGAGGGGTTTCAATGCCTTTGAGCTGCGCGCCCAATTGGCGGGAACTCTTCAAGATTAACATTGTCGTCGCAGAGTCGCCAGCCAGGTAACGGCCTGTCGCCAGGCTGCCACGGGCTGGGCGACGGGTTGGCAGAGAAGGATTCGGGGCGGAAGTGTCGAATCGGCGGCTACAATCGTCTTACGTTGAGGATGGCCCCAAGAGCCAGTATCGTTTTGATGATGCTGATGCGTCTGCTGCGAGGCGGGAGCTGTCCTCGAATGAGGGGGATAAAGAGGACTCCGGTGCTGAAAACGACGGAACAGAAGCGCAACCCGGCGGAGAAAACGGTGTTGAGGAAGATATGGCTACGATTGCGCTTGACCGGCCAATTTCGACAGCGCCCAGGGAGCGGGGCGGCGCTCGGACTCGGATGACGGACTGGAGCTCGATGACCGATGCGGAGATCATGCTCCGCGTGCGGGACGGCGATGACGCGGGGTTCGATCTGCTGATCGAGAAGTACCGGAAGCCGATCATCAACTTCATGTACCGCATGGTTCATAACCAGGCGGTGGCAGAGGAACTGGCGCAGGAGGTTTTCCTGCGGGTGTACCGTTCGCGACAGACGTACCGGGCGGAGGCAAAATTCACGACCTGGCTGTACCGGATTGCCACGAACCTGGGCGTGAACCATGCACGGGACACGAAGCACGAGCGGGCAGCGCAGAATGTTTATCTGGACCAGCCAGACCCGGAGACGGGAACGACGCCGGATGTGGCGGACGAGACTGAGTCGGTCGAAGAGAGTCTGCTGAAGGACGAGCGGATGCGGGCGATACGGCAGCATGTGATGGCGCTGCCGGAGCGGCAGAGAGTGGCGGTGCTGATGCACAAGTATCAGGGGCTGGACTACAGGCAGATCGGCGAGGTGCTGAAGCTGAGCGAGTCGGCGACCAAGTCACTGCTGTTCAGGGCCTACCAGACGTTGCGGGAAAGATTGAAAGACTTTGTTTAAAAGGTTGAAGGTGAATGGAGTAATTTATGAACTGCCGAATGTTGGAGAGGGAATACAAGAGCGCGCTGGCTGACCTGCTGCTGGATGAGGAGCGGGTTACGGCAGAGGTGCGCGCCCACGTGGAGCAGTGCGCGGACTGCAGCGCAGAGCTGAAGGCGATGCGGGCGACGATGCTGGCGCTGGACGGCTGGAACGGGGTGGAACCGTCGCCGTTCTTCGATGCGCGCATGTCGGCACGGATGCGCGAGGCGCGCCAGGAGCGACCGGCGGGATGGCTGGAGCGGATGCAGGCACGGCTGATGTTCAGCACGAACCTGCATATGAAACCGCTGGCCGCCGGAGCGTTGGCGCTTCTTCTTCTGCTGGGTGGAGGGACGTTTGCGGGGATGAAGAGTATGCAATCGACGACGCCGGTAGCGGCCTCGGCGACGGTGCGCGATCTGCAGTCGCTGGATGAGAACGCGCAGGTGTTCCAGCAGATGAACGTACTGGATCAGGGGGCTGACAGCGATAGCGGAGCTCAGGCCAGCAACTAGGCCAGCGATTACAGGATGAAGGTTTCGACGTAAGCATATGAAAACCTTATCTTTAGAGATTAAATCGTTTCAATATGCCGGACAGGCACAGGGAAGCGATTCTGACCTTGGAAAGCGAAGACCCACGATGCGCAGAGGGACCAACTCGAACGGCCCGGGCGGGCTGAACCGCCGTGTGCTGCGCCTATTTATGTTTGGAGCGCTGGCGGCGGTGCTCGTGTTAGCTCCGGGGACGCAGCGGGCCGATGCCCAGGTGCACGGCCGGGGCGGACACTTTGGCGGCTGGGGCGCTCGCAGCAGTGCGTTCGGGTTTCGCCACTGGGGTGGTGGCGGATTCCAGACGCGTGATCGTGAAGAGCGGCGCGGCGGCAACTTTGGCCGCAGCGAGATGCGGCCAGGGCAAAGCAATTCCAGACAGAACAGAGGCGCTGGCCAAGCGAATGCCGGGCGGCCGGGGCAGTCCGCGAATGGCGGCGTGCGTCCTGAGAGCGGCCGGAGCATGCCGGGGATCGGGCCGCGCCAGGGTGGAATCACAAATACCCGCCCTGGGCAGCAGCATCTGCCGCAGTGGTGGGCGCAGCATCGGGGGCTTTCTCCCGAGCAGCAAGCGCAGGCGATGCGGCGGGAGCCGGGTTTTCGGAACCTTCCTCAAGGCCAGCAGCAACGGCTGCTGAACCGGCTGCGGAACTTCGACGCGCGTCCACCGCAGGTGCAGCAGCGGATGCTGGACCGGATGGAGATGTTTGAGCGGCTGTCTCCGGAGCGGCAGCAGGAGGTACGGGGCGCGTCGCAGGCCTTCAAGCACATGCCGCCGGAGCAGAAGCAGACGATGATTCGGGCCTTTCAACAGTTGAGGCAGATGCCACCCGCGGATCGGGAGCGGATGCTGCACTCGGCGTACGGGCAACAGTTCACGCCGCAGGAGCGAACGGTTTTGGGGAACCTGCTGTCAATCGAGCCTTATCAGCCGCGGGTCACCCAGCCATATTTTGGTAGGCCGTAGGGCGGCGGGTCGGCCTATCTGTGTATCCTGATCCATCCTTCAAATTATTGATTTGATTGCATGCGCCCTTTTCTATTTCGGCGCTAAGTGATTGATTTCGGCTATTTGCGGCCGAGGTTATTGACTCGATTGGATTGGCCCGAGAATCCGTCGAAAAGTATTGATTGCAAAGCGTCCGGATCATAAATTTTTGATTCCACGGGATGTACGTGGGGACTGGTGGGCAGCAATTTCTGCTTGTAATTCAGCGAAGGCCGAGCCCCGACGGACTTTCCGCATTTTCTCCTCCATATATTCAGGATAGCAATTCCGCACACGTTCAAATGCATTTGGAAGGGTAAAAATATACTTGACTCATCAAGTGTTCTAAGCTATTGTTTCTCCATGAGAGACGATCCACGCAGCCTTCAGCAAGCCATTTTATACTTCAGCAACCCCGATAACTGCATTAGCTACCTGATGGCGCGGCGCTGGCCGGATGGAGTGGTTTGCCCGATGTGTGGCCGCAGAGACGTTTCCTACGTCGCCAAGCGGCGCGTGTGGCAGTGCAAGACGCGGCACCCAAAGTCTCAGTTTTCAATCAAGGTCGGCACGATCTTTGAGGATTCAGCTATCGGCTTGGACAAGTGGCTGACTGCGATGTGGATGATTGCCAACTGCAAGAACGGAATCAGTTCCCATGAGATTGGGCGGTCCCTCGGGGTAACGCAGAAGTCGGCATGGTTCATGCTGCACCGTATCCGCCTGGCGTTGGGACATGCGCCAGAGGACAAAATGGGCGGTACGGGTGGACCTATCGAGGTCGATGAAACGGTGATCGGCCCCAACCCCCGCAAGATGCACGCAGACAAACGTGCGCAGATGGCCGATGACCGCAAACAGAAGCGGGTTGTGGTCATGGGGATGCTGGAGCGGGAGAGCCGCCAGATTCGCGCTCAGATCGTCCCTGACGTGCGCCGCGACACCCTGCAGAATGCCATCCTTACGGAGATTGAGAAGGGCTCGACCGTCTACACAGACCAGAATGCGTCTTATGACACCCTGGCCGCGCGTGAGTACATCCACGAGACGGTAAACCACATGCAGGAGTATGTGCGGGACGAGATCCACACGCAGGGCATTGAGAACTTTTGGGCGCTGTTGAAACGCGGCTTGCGCGGAACCTACGTCGCCGTTGAGCCGTTTCATCTTGACCGCTATGTGACAGAACAAGTCTTCCGGTACAACAACCGTGCGACCAAAGACAATCCTTTGAATGACGCTGACCGCTTCGCTATTGCCGTTTCACAGATAGTCGGCAAGCGGATTACCTATGCGGAGCTGACGGGCAAGGATCAGGGCACTGCGAGGCAAGGCTTCTAGGAAGCGTCAGAACCGCGGGAAGCGTGCGAAGTCTTCTTCTTAGGCCCACGGCGGCGGGGATTCGCCTCGGATTCCCGCTTGTATTCCTCTTGCCGGCGCTGGAGCTCATGCCGGGGCACCGCTAATACCCTGTCTACCAGACTGGTGAACCTGTCGTATTCCTCTGACGGCTTCGGTCCCATGCGGATATGATAGCGCGCGAAGCCATATAGAGAAACCATGACCGCGAGAGAGTTTGTTAATACGCTGAATCGCCTAACGGATGAAGTGGAAAAATTATGGATCGAGAAAGAAGTATGCTACCGCTTCGTCACACAGTACGCTATAGCCTCTCCAGATCAGGTGGAGCAGGCGATTCAGCTTTCCCTGCATGATGAGGGGATGCGCAAGGAGGCGCGAGAACGCTTCGCAGGTATGTGGCAGGCCCTGAAGCAGCACGGGACGGCCGCCTATCTTGAAGACACTTCAGAAGGGCTTCCGCCCAATGGAAAGCCAAATTAAGGAGAGGATCGTCTTGCATTTCGGCACAACTCCATGCGATGATTCGCTTGAGTGTGTTGCGAACCGGATCACCCGCCCTGGCAGGCGGGTTTTCTATTTGATGTCCGATGCTTCTTGGGCTTCGATGTCGAGCCTTCTTTCGCGGGCACTCAGGTAAAGCGCCAAGAACACAATCAGAGCCGAAAACACGATGGCGAAAGTTACAGGTAAAACGCGCGACTTCCCTTGCTCACCTGCCATCCTCCATACTGCCCGGATCAGCAGGATTTTGAGCACCAACAGCCCGACGAGTAACAGGATACCGAGCGTCGCTTCCATCGTTCGCCTTCACTATACCACTAGGTAGCCTGTACAACCGCCGAAACCGTATCTATTCACCTAACCCTAGCGCGGCCAGTTTCTGCATGAATTTCTTGACGCTCATAAAAATCATCTGGGCATCGTCTTCTGAATATGAACCCCGGGCGTGCATCGTGTAGTTCCTCCATGCATCTTTAAGTATCCCAAAGTGACTAGCGGCTTGTGCGTAGGATTCCTGTTTTCTCTTGCAATCCGCCATCGCCCTCCAATGGGGATCTTTATGCATTTCACGAATCTTGCTTTCAATTTCTCTGATTGCCGGTTCCCAATTTGTGTTAGCCAAAGAGATACCAAACACCGAACCTAGCGCGGTAAGCCCAATTTCCAACGTTCGCATTAGGTGGAATACTGAGGCGCTAGCTCTTGCGAGAGCTAGACACCACCCCGCTTCGCTGATTTCAAAATTAGCACTAGGAAACGCCTGGGCGACCTCATCTCCGAAAGGATGGGGACTTCCGACCGTCGGAAGGAATCGCTGCCTATCGGGAGTGATATACAGAAAAAGCTTCTCCTTCAGTTCTTTATTGACAAGACTGTCCAAGCCATCAATACGCTGGACAAGCCACTGAAGGTTGTGCAATTTGCTCCGCTTGTTTACCTCTTGGATGAGTTCTTCTGCAGTTTCGGCGGAAATTGAAAGTCCTATCTTTCGCAGCTCCTCCACAACAGACCCGAGCAGCCGAGATGCCTTTTCCCTTGATTTTTCGTCGAGAGCACGCAAAAGCGTGAAGGCTACTTCGTCGTTCACGCAACTTGCCCCCGCAAGGTAGCAGTCAGATTTAATGGATCGGAGGGCAGCGCCGCACCAAAAAAAATTCCTCGCTGAAAATTGAAGCATTTCAAGCCAACTCAGAAGTCTGCACGAATTCAGTTCCCAGGGCGAAAGTATATCCAACCCACGTCCTTCCGTTTCCAAAAAAATATCGGGCGTATGCACCTTATTCATCTAGCACCCCCGATTCTGATGAACGAGATATATTGGTGCCTTTGGAAGTGAATGCAGGGATTGGAGTTAAGTAGAAAAAGGGCTTGACAAGATAGAGCGGGCCCCGGAAAAGGCTATGCGAGGCGCCGGCCGGGAATCGTGGGATGAGACTTGCGAAGCGTTCGCTAAAGCCGTAGACCTTTTGCACGGATCATGCCGGAAGGCTGCGCGGTAAGCGACGCAGATAGCTGTGTTCTTGAAGGGCGAGCGGGTGGTACTCTCGCTGGCATGAAGAGAGCAGGCTGGCTTGTTCTTGCTGCGCTGGCTGCTTCCCCCTCGGCCATTCCGCAGACCACACTTACGTCCATGCAATCGACCGCGGCGCAGGTGATGACGCTTGGGCAGTCGGCTGTGGCGCTGACGGGGCCGTGGAAGTTCGAACCGGGGGACTCTCCGTGGGTAGACGGCAAGCCGCTGTGGGCGGAGCCGGGGTATGACGACTCAGAGTGGGCGACGATGAGTATGGCTCCAAAGGCCGGTTCATTCGATGTGCAACTCGGCACGACGGGCTATGTACCGGGGTGGACGCATCGCGGCTATCCGAACCTCAGCGGGTATGCGTGGTACCGATTGCGCCTGAATGTCGGGAACACCGGACGACCTTTGTGGCTCAAGATGCCCAACGACTTCGATGACGCCTATCAGATCTACGTAAATGGGCATTACGTGGGGCAGTTTGGCCGCTTTTCCGCAAAGCACGTCACGCTGTATTACTCAAAGCCAGTTTCTTTTGCGCTGCCGACGCCTGGGCCGAACGGAGAGATCGAAGTGGCATTGCGTTTCTACATGTCCGCCGCCACGCGATTCCAAGCTCCCGACGCCGGCGGCATGCACCAACCACCGGTGCTGGGCCTGTCTTCCACGGTGCATCTGCTCGAGGCAGCGGAGCACACCGCCATGCTGCATATCTACCTAGGCACCGTTTTGGAGTCCTTCCTCTTTCTTCTTGTCGCGCCGCTTGCGCTGCTGGCGTGGCTCAAAAGCCGACGGGAGCAGGTCTATCTCTGGCTCTTTCTCGCGCTGCTATGGGAAGTCCTCAACAATTTTCTGACTGTTTTTGCGCTTCTGTCCTTCGCGATGACGATGGCCGCCGACACCCTGATACGGTACGTCATAGTTGATCCTCTGGGGTTGACCTTATGGACAATGTTCTGGTGGTATTGGTTCGGACTGCGCCAGCAGCGCTGGATTCCCGGCGTCGCATGGCTGCTGGCCGCAGCGCGCATGCTCGTCCTGTTCTGCGCACTCTCGCCGAGCATGGGGCTGAGTATCCTGAGCCAGCCCTGGCTGCACGGGTTCAACACCGCGACCGCGTGGTGCGTTGCAGCTGAGGGTGTGCTGCTCGCCGTTATCCTGGTCGAAGGTTTTCGCCGCGACAGTACGGAAGCGCTGCTGGCCGCGCTCCCTATCCTGTTTGTTGAGTTTTCCAGCTTTTCGATCTATCTTCTGGCCTTCGGCATTCCAAATACGCTGTACCCCTTCGGTCTGGGCATCCGCGTCACATCCATCTCCGGCTTTCTTATGATCATGGTCATTGGAGCGCTGGCGCTGCGCCGATTTCTGCATACGCAGGTGCGCGAGGGGCTGGCGCGGCAGGCGATTGAGCAGGACCTAGAGCATGCGCAGCAGTTGCAGCAGCGGGTGCTGGTTCCCGAGGCTGTGGAGTCGCGTTGTTTTACGGTTGAGGCTGAGTATCGCCCGGCGCGGATGGTGGGCGGAGATTTTTTCCAGACGCTCACAAAGCCTGACGGGAGCTTGCTGGTGGTGATCGGGGATGTTTCGGGCAAGGGCGTGAGCGCGTCGATGCTGGTTGCGGTGCTGGTGGGAGCGATCCGGAACCGGGCCGAAGACAGCTTTGATCCAGTCTCCATGCTGGTGAGACTTAACCGGAGGCTGATTGGGCGTTCGGGCGGGCACTTTGCGACGTGCCTGGCGGCGGAGATATCGCCGGACGGAACGATGCGGATCGCGAATGCGGGGCATCTGCCGCCGTATTTGAACGGCAGGGAGATGGAGCTGGAAGGCTCGCTGCCGCTGGGCATTGTGGATGAGGGGGAGTATCCAGTGCAGACATTCCATTTGAAACCGGGAGACCGGCTGACGTTTATGACGGACGGCGTGGTGGAGGCAACGAACCAAGCGGACGAACTGCTTGGGTTTGAGCGGACGCGCGAGATCAGCGTGCAGAGCGCAGTGGCGATTGTGGAGGAGGCGCAGCGGTTCGGGCAGGAAGACGATATTACGGTGCTGGCGGTGGCGTTTACGGGGCCGTGAGCGGCTGCGGGCGGAGGGACACGGCAACCTGAGGAATTCCAGGGGGCATCTGAAAACTGGTAACACATTTCCCCCAATGGAGTTACCGAATGAAGACAGTGAACGTGCGCAGGATTTTTTCGCAGAGATTTCTGGCTCCTGTGCTGCTGATGGTTGTGGCGTGCGCGGCAGCGTTTCCGGCAAGCGCGCGAGCCGAAGATCAAGGACAGTCCAGCGAGCATATTGTGAGCGCGCAGGTGCTACAGCAGAAGGTCGAGGCCAAAGCTGAGACGCGACATAAGAACATTGAGAATTTGCGGCACTTCTTTCAGACTCCGCTGGCGCAGCGGGCGATGAAGATGCAGCACGTTGATCCGGCGCAGGTGCAGAAGGCTATTCCGACACTGTCGGATGCGGAGCTGGCGAATCTCTCGGCGCGGGCAACATCGGCGCAGCAGGGCTTTGCGGCGGGGTCGCTCAGTACGGAGCAGATACTGCTGATTATCATCGTGATGCTCTTCATTATCATTCTGGTTGCGATTCATTAAGCAGTGACGATGCGAATTGCAGTGCTGCTGCTGGCTGCGCTGATGGGAGCGCAGCCGGGCGGAGCGGTGTGGGTGGATGTTCCGTTTGTTGCGCAACCAAGGGACGGGTGCGGAGCTGCATCGGTTGCAATGGTGATGCAGTACTGGGCAGAGCAGCAGCATACGCAGACAGGGCCGGAAGCCCGGGTGAGGGCGATCCAGAAGCAGGTGTATTCGAAACGGCTGCATGGCGCGACTCCTGCGGCGCTGGAGAGCTATTTGCAGCGGAACGGATTTTTGACCTTTGCGGTGAGCGGGACGTGGAATGACCTGGAGACAGAATTGCAGAAGGGAAGGCCGCTGATAGTGGCGCTGCGTCCGGATGGGCAGCGGGAGCTGCACTACGTGGTGATCGATGGAGTCGACCCTGCGCGAGGCACGGTGATGATGAATGATCCGGCGCTGCGCAAGCTGCTGACTGAGGAACGTGCGGGATTCGAGAAAGACTGGAGCGCGACGCATAACTGGACGCTGCTGGCGGTTCCGAAGCAGGCGCAGCGGTAGAGCGGTGCGCGCGATTGCGCTGGTGCTGCTGGCGGGGCTGACGGCGCTGCCCGTGCGAGGGCAGTGTGCGGCAAAGCAGGCAGACGCGGACTATGCGCTCGGGATGAAGCTGGCACATGCGAAGAAGTGGGATGCGGCGGCGAAGGCGCTACGCGCGGGCGAGAAGCTGTGCGGAAAGCAGAAACGGTTTGCGATTGAGCTGGCGGGTGTGGTGTTTGAGCAGGGGCGCGATCCTGAAGCGGCGGCGTGGCTGCGGCGGGGACTGAGGCTCGATCCAAAGGACGAGTACGCGAACAACTTTGCGGGCACCGTGTATTACCTGATGGGCAACATGCCGGCGGCGCTGAAGTACTGGAACCGCATCGGCCGGCCGAGGATGAACGATCTGGATTTTGATGCGCAACTGAAGGTGCGGCTGCTGCTGCTGGATCGGGCGGTTGCGTTTTCTCCGGCGGCGGTGCTTGAGAAGGGCCAGTACGAGACGACGGAAAAGCGGGTGCAGGCGCTGGGTATTTTTCCGGAGTGGAGGATTGAACTGGAGCCGCGGAAGGACGGGTCGTTCGACGCGGAGTTTCATGCAGTGGAGCGGGACGGATTTGGAAGCAGCAGGATGGCGGCGGTGGTTTCGACCCTGAGCGGGTTGCCGTATGAGACGGTGTATCCGGCGTACTACAACATTGGGCGCGAAGCGGTGAACTTGCGGTCGCTGCTGCGGTGGGACGAGCAGAAGCGGCGGGCGTGGGTTGAAGCTGCAGGGCCGTGGCGTGAACTGCCCAAGCTGCGATGGCGTTTGAGCGCGGATGCGAGAGATGAGAACTGGGCGGTGCGGAGATCGTTTACGGGCACGGCTCCGGTGCTGGGATCGCTCAACCTGGAGCGGCAGGTAGCAGAGGCATCGCTGACAACATACACGAGCGGGCGGCTGTGGTGGACGATGGGAACGGAGTTTTCGCACCGGAGCTACCGGTCGGTCGAGGATGGTACAGCGCTGAATGCGAGTCTTGTGCTGCCTGGGTATGGACTGGGGTACACGGTATCAGTGGAAGGCAAGCCGGTCGATTTGCCGGAGCAGCGATTTACGGTGACGACGGCGGCGAAGTCAGAGACGGCACGGATCTGGTCGAGCCCGGCGAAGCTGTACGAGAAGCTGCAGGGCGAGGCGCTGGCGCAGTGGTATCCGGAAGCGAAGGGGAAGCGGTGGGAGCTGACGCAGGAGGTGCGCGGCGGCGGATTGCTGGGGGCATCTCCTTTTGATGAGCTGTTTGAGCTGGGCGTGGAGCGGGACAACGATCTATGGCTGCGGGGGCACATTGCGACGCGGGACGGGCGCAAGGGGAGCGCGCCGCTGGGGACGAGGTATTTGCTGACGAATAGCGATATCGACCGGAGGATATACGGCAACGGGTTGATTGATATTTCGGTGGGGCCGTTGTTGGATATTGGGCGGATGGGTGCACCGACGGCGGGGTTGTCGACCAATGAGTGGCTGTTTGACACGGGAGTGGAGGCGAGAATCGATGTACTGGGGACGCGGGTGGTGCTGATGTGGGGGCACGATCTGCGAACGGGCAGCAATGCATATTTTGGAGCGGCTCGGTGAGGGCGAAACCGCCGGGGATTTTGGTCAGGGGGCCCGGCGAATCCACCAGAGGGCGCGGCCGACGATTTTCCAGTTGCGGTCGTTGTTGATCTGGATGGGATCGTATTCGCGATTTTCAGGCTCGAGCAGTTCGATTTCGCGGTATTTGCGAAAGCGAGCAATGGTGAGGCCGCGCTTTTTGTGGGAGGCGATGACGATCTTTCCGTTGAGCTCGCCGGCGGAGCTCTGCGAGTAGTCAATGGCGACGGTATCACCGTTGTTAATGAGGGGGTACATGGAGTTGCCCTGCACGCGCAGGAAGCTTGTATAGAGGGGGTTGGGGCACCAGTCGGCGTTAGCGGCGATGAGCTGGTTCGCGGGAAGGCGGGTGAAGTCGGTGATCCGGTCACCGTCTTCGCTGGGCCCGGAGGCATTGACGTCGAGAACGGGAATAGCGAAGAGCCGGCTGGCCTTGGCGGGGCTCTTTTTCATGCCGCCAGCGGAGACGATTTCGATGGGAAGGGGTGTTGGAAGCACCTGCCGGGGGGCCTCCGGGGCAAGGCGGAAGATGTCGGATTTTCTGAGTCCGGCGCGTTCCCAGAAGAACCAGCATTCGGGCTCGCCGGCGAGATTGCCGAACTGGATATAGACCTCGGCGGTGGGTTCGAGCGCACCGCGCTCCCAGCGTGAGACAGCCATGGCTGAGTAGCGGAGCTTCGCGCCCAGCTCAGTCTGGCTGAGGTGCATTTGCCGTCTGAATTGACCAACCCTTTCAGCCCATTGAGGCAATTTTTGCGATCTGGAAGTCATCAAGCACTCGTACTTTTAACGATTCTGATATATCTATGGTGTTAGTAAATGAGGTGTCACGAACCGTGACAAAGAATACCACGCATAACCCCCAGCTTCCATCACTTTTGCGCGGGCTATATGCCCGCGTGGCGCGTCAGCTCGACGTCGACCCCTCTTACGTGAGCCGTGTGGCGCGAGGGCAGCGACGATCAGAGGCTGTAACTCTGGCGTTAAAGGAGGAGATGGACCGCATCCTGGTCCTACCGAAAGGTGAGCCGGGTGCGCCGATGTGTTGAGCAGAAAGCGGCAGTCGAGGCCGCTCACAGATTTCATACCGGTGAATGTGATTTGCACCGGGCCTCCTTTCTGCAATCCAACGTGCGATGAACCGGAACCGTTTCGGTCCCGGTAAAGGAAGCGTTATCGAATTTTCGTGCTGGTTTTGCCTGCGCCTAATTAAAAGTATACGCGCATGGGTGCGGGGTGCAGTAATCAGCGGAGCGAGGGATGCGCGTCGTTGTGTAAGCTACAGGAGTGCCGGAGCTGCGGCATTCGAGATCCATTATGCATATACAGGGAAATGTGCTGGGCGGGTCCTCGCTGTGGGACATTGACGCGGGGGTCGTGGCGATTGCCGCGCTGGTATGGTTTGTGGGCAGTTCTCTGAGCGCTCTGGGCAGCGGATGGCACAAACTGGCGATACGCTTCCGGCACCGTGGGGATTTCGAGGGAGATGTGAGGCGGTTCCAGACCGGAGTGATGCGCTGGGCGAGCCGATACAACTACAGCCTGGTGCTGGGCGCGAACCAAGAAGGGCTTTATATACGGACAATGTGGCTGGCGCGGATGGAGCATCCGCCGCTGTTTATTCCGTGGAGCGAGGTGACGGCGATCGATCAGCCGCGCCGGTTCCGGGAAGGGACGCTGCTTACGCTGGGGCGGAAGGAACAGGTTCCGTTGTGGGTGCTTAGGCGCACGGGAGACTGGCTGCGGCAGTACATGCCTTCAGCGGGAGAGATTGTCGAGAAGTTCTACTCGCAGCGCGAGGACGTGGATCGCGCGGATTGATCCGGGTGCATAGATCCGGATGGATCAGTCGTTGCTGCGGATTTTGGAGAGCAGGCGGAGGATCTCCAGGTAGAGCCAGACGAGGGTGACCATGAGGCCGAAGGCGCCGTACCACTCCATATATTTAGGTGCGCCTGCCTGGACGCCGCTCTCGATGAAGTCGAAGTCGAGGACGAGGTTGAGCGCGGCGATGGCGACGACGACGATGGAGAATCCGATGCCGATGGGGCCGGAACCATTGATAGAAGCGAACTGGATGCCGAAGAAGCTGAGGACGATCTCTGCGATGTAGAAGAGGGCGATGGCCCCGGTTGCGGCGATGATGCCGAGGCGGAGCTTCCGGGTGACGGGAATGAGGTGGGAGCGGTAGGCGAAGAGCATGACGAGCAGCACGCCGAAGGTCATGGCGACGGACTGCATGGCGATTCCGGGAAAGCGCAGCTCAAAGACGGCGGAGAGACTGCCGAGGACAAGACCTTCCAGCAGAGAGTAGATGGGCGCGGTTACGGGCGCCCATTCGTTTTTGAAGATGGTGATGAGGGCGAAGATGAATCCGCCGATCAAGCCGCCCCAGAGCAGGGGCATGACGGATACGCCGGAGCGGTTCTGCATGAAGACGTGCCAGGCATAGGCGGCGGTGGCGACGGCGCAGAGCAGGAGGATCGCGGTCTTGTTGACGGTGCCGTCGAGGGTCATTGCGCCTTCGCGCGAGAGAGGCTGATCCCGGAAGACATTTTCACTCAGAGCCGGATTTGAGGTTTTGATGAGGGGCATTCGCCGTTCTCCTTAGCCGCCAGTAATGGAGTTTTCCGATGCTTTTCCAGTCTTGAATCCTACAGCACGGGCCAGTTTCACAATGCTATTGTTTCTCAGTACTGATTTTGCTACAAGTTCCATGAAGAAAACCGGGATATGAACAACGAAAACGGGCGCAAGGCAAAGGAGACGAGCGATTTTCGTTACGTTGGGTCGGAGTTAGATTTGTTTGCGGCGGCCCAGCGCTGGAAGGCGTACTGGTCGGAACGGATCCGACCGTATCTATATGGGGATACCCTCGAGGCGGGGGCAGGGATTGGGTCGAACACTCGTTTTCTTCGTCCGGGTGTGAGCGGGCGATGGGTATGTCTGGAGCCGGACCCAGGATTGCTTGCCCAACTTGACGAAACCCTGAGGTCAATGGATGTGGAGAAGCGCTGCGAGAGTTTCTGCGGCACGCTTAAGGACCTGGAAAAGGACGAATTTTTCGACACGATTCTATATATCGACGTTTTGGAACACATCGAGGACGATGCGGGCGAACTGGTGCTGGCCGAGTCGCGACTCAGACCCGGGGGACGATTGATTGTGCTCTCTCCGGCACACCAGTTTTTATTTACGGCGTTCGACGCAGAGATCGGACACTTCCGGCGGTACAGCCGGGCCACGCTGCGTGGGAGATCGCCAGCAAATCTTAGCATCGAGGCAATGTTCTATCTGGATTCGTGTGGAGTTGCCCTGTCCGCAGCGAACCGGGTGCTGTTAAAACAGTCAATGCCAACGAAGGAGCAAATCGGGGTCTGGGACAAGTGGATCATTCCCGTGTCGCGGATCGTTGATCCGATTTTGCGGTATTCGCTGGGAAAGTCGATTGTTGGGGTATGGCGCAAGCCCAATCTAGAGGAACCTGTGGAGAAGAGTGCTGCGAAGGCATAGCACATTCACGGGGTGCGCGCATATACATCGTACTCGCCGTGACTTTCCTGTAGGCGGTAGTGTGACCACTCGGCCTAATCCGGTTGAAGCCCGCACCAAGAAATACCTTTTTCGATGGTTGTGGTGATCTGGTGCAACGGCAGTCAGGCTGACTCTCCCGCGCTAAGGGGTCCCCAACGAGGAATCTCGGAAAAAGAAGCCTGTAGATCTGTAAGCAGGTTGTACTTCACCAGATACCACAGCGCTGCTAAAGCATCTTTGGTTCCGATCTTCTTGCCCTCTTCGTAGGTGCGTCCGTAATAACTGATCGGCACTTCGTAAATCGCGCATTTAAGCTTCGCGACCTTGGCTGTCACCTCGATCTCAAATCCAAAGCCCGACGACGTAATCACCATATTGCGGATGATCTCGCCACGAAAGGCCTTATATCCCGTCTCCACGTCCGTAAGGTTGAGGTTCGTTAGCAGGTCAGAGAGGAACGTAAGCCACTGGTTCGCAAGGTAGTGATAAAAGTACAGGACCCGGGCGGCGCTGCGTACCTGAAAACGCGATCCGAAGACAACTTCAGCCACGCCCTTCACGATCGGTTCAATCACGTAAGCAATCTCGTCAGGGTTGTACTCGAGGTCAGCATCCTGAACGATAACAATATTGCCCGTAGTTGAAGCAAAACCCGTCTTCAGGGCCTCGGTCTTACCGGCGTTTTTTGGGTGGCGCATCACCCGGATGATCAAGGGATATTCAGAACTCAGCGACCGGGCGACCTCCTGGGTGTTGTCTGTTGAACAGTCATCCACGATGATGACCTCGTGAAGAAGGGGAACATTCAATAGCTTCTCGACGACCGTTCGGAGAGTGTTCTCTTCGTTATACGCTGGAACAACGACCGACAGCCGGGCAGTCACTGACGGTGTAGTAGTCATCGAAGCGATAGCTCCTTGCCTGGAACCCGTGATATATCCAGCATCGTCAATAGTATAAGGTGCGATCTCTTTCCTTCAAAAGGGAACATCATCTAATCGCCTCCACACAACGCGCCGCTTAATTGGTCCTGGTGTAGACGTCGTAATTACCGTAGGTGGTCTGGAGGCGGTAGTGCGACCATTCGACGGCGAAGGCGGGGCTTTTTAGGAACCAGGCAAGAGGGTCGAAGTCGAGATGCGCCAATCCGAGGCAGTCGGACTTACTGCTCTGACACTGTTGCACAATCACGACAGATGGCTTCCACCGGCGGAAATCCTCGGCGGTTTCGGTGCGAGTGAGCAGGGCCAATTTGCTGACGAGCGCGGGAGGAAGAATTCTTTTTGGCTTTGGGCCTCCGGCTTCAAAGCGTTCGTTCCGGATGATGGCCGGGAGCATCCAAAAGTGTGCGAACCGGCTTGCCCAGATGAGATGGTCGCGCAGGACGGCCGGAGGTGCATCGGGGGTTATGGAAATGAGAAGTACAGGAGTCTGCGGGGAATATTGTGCAAATACTGTGTCGGGGACTCGCCAATTATATGGCACATACCCCAAGACACCCGCAGCGGGCTTAGACAAAGGCAATAAGAGGAGGGTGAAAATCAGCGCGGATACGGCAAAGGCCGAGTTGGGTCTCCAGCTTGCAGCGAGGTCAACGGGTGTGAGCTCCATTGCGATCCAGAGGACCGCGAGCAGCAAGAAGGCGCGTTGCGGATAGGCGCGATATTCAACGGGGTAATGCTGGGCACAGTAGGCGATGCAGGCGCCCAGGGAGCAGGCCAGGAAAGCCCCGGGTATGACCGGCAGGCGGGACTTCTTCCTATTGACGATAAAAATGAAAGCCAAAACGGCGAGCACAAACAGCACGTCGAAGACAGGCTGTTGCTTTATCAGGTCTCCGGTGCTGTAAGTCCCCATGCCCCAGTAAGTGTCCCGCAGCAGAGGAATAGTGGCGGTGAAGTAGAGCGGGGCAGCAATGCTTACGGCAGCAATATAAGTGAACACGGCAAGCATTGCGCACAAAAAGTCAGGGGCCAAAAGCCGGCGAAGGCTGCGGGTCCAGGCAGCGAGGAATAGTTCCAATGCAATGAGGAGAAGGACCTGCTGCGGCTTGAAACATACTCCAATGCCGGCGATCAGGCCGATGGCGCAAAGTTCGGAGTAGGCAATCCGGGTGCCCGCGTCCGCGGCCGCGGACAGGACATAGGGCAGAATGAGAATGACGAGCAAGTGCTCGTGCTCGCCGAGGACATACCCGGTCATGAAGATTTCGGCGGTGAGGATGGAAGCAATTTTCGGAAAAAGCAGGGTGCGAGACCCAGCGATGCCTGCGACGCGGAGAATTCTCCCGCTCAGGCTAACGCTGGCTACGACCATAAGAAAGACGACAACCTTGAGCATGAGGTAAGGGCTGAGATGGAGCAGGCGCGCCAATAGGACGGGCACAATGGAAAACCAGATAACCATGGGAGGATCGACCTCGACCAATTGCGGCCCTGAGATGTGGACGCCCGAGAGTACATGCTGCGCGAAATAGAGGTACATGCTTTGGTCGTTCACTCGCAATCCTGCGATGAACAGGACGGCCAGATACCAGAGCAGCAGCGCGGTCCACGCGGCGAGCAGGATGGTAAAGAGCCGGCTTGACGACTGAGTCTGAGATCGCACTTCCATCAGGGAACCCGAGTGTAGACATCAAAATTATTTTGGTGTGTCTGAAGCCGGTAGCTTTTCCATACTGCGGCAAAAGCGGGGCTTTGCAAAAACCATGCGAGGGGGTCAAAGTCGAGGTGATCGAGACCAAAGCATGGAGTGGAACGGTGGCATTGTCTTACGATGACGACCTGCGGCTTCCATCGGCGGAAATCCTCCGCGGTTTCTGTTCGCTGCAATGCGGCAAGTTTCTTAACAACGGCTGGCGGCAGGACCTTTCCGGGAGCGGGGCCGCCGGCCTCAGCGAGTTCGTTCCTGACTATAGCGGGCAGCATCCACAGGCAAGGAAAGCGGCTGGCCCAGACGAGATGATTCTGGAATACCGCAGGAAAGGCGTCTACTACGAGGGTTGAAAAAATGTAGACGGGAGTTTTGGCCGGATATTGTGCAAAGACGGTGCTGGGGTAAGGGACGTTCATGCCGCTGTGTGGTTTGCCCCCGGCCACAGGTAGATTCGTGCGTCGCCGGGAGATGATCAAAGGAGGAAGAAGCAGGAGTAGAAGTGCCGCAGTGATTACAGCAAAGTCTGAATCGGGCTTCCAGTTTGCGATGAGAGCGGGAGATAAACGACCAGCGGCGATCCAGAAGATTGCCAGGAAAAGAAAAGCGTCCTGAGGATAGGCCTGGTAAGCCCAGCCTCCATGCTGAATACAGAAAGCAATGAAGGAAGCAAAGCCAGAGGCCAGAAAGGCTCCAGGAACGGCAGCACAGCGAAGCTTGCGGCGTTGCGTGATGAAGACAATAAGCGTTGCAAGAAAGAGAAAATCAAAAAAAGGCGTGCTCTTAAGGATGGCCCAGGTGGTGCGCGGTCCATACGTCCAATAAGTGCTTCTTAAAAGAGGCAGCATGGCACTGAAATAGAGCGGGGCGGCAAGCCGGACCATGGCTATGTATGCGAGAACAGCGAAGACAGCAGATACAAAGGCCGGGCTGGCGAGCCGTCGCAGACTACGGTTCCAGACGGCAAGGAAGAGTTCCAGAGCCGCAAGAATGATGACATGCTGCGGTTTGAAACAGACCGCCGCACCGGCAGCGAGCCCGAGAGAGCAAAGCTCAGCAAACGAAAGGCAGAGCTGATCGCTGAGGGCAGCAGAAAAAATATAGGGGAGGATAAGGATGACCAGCAAATGTTCACGCTGGCCAAAGTCACAGCCATGCAAAAAAAACTCGGCACCAACGACTGAACTCAAGGCGAGATAGAAAAAGACCGAGGTTTCGGCAAGACGGGCAGCGCGCAAGATTCTCCCGGTCCACGCGGTACTGGTGCCGATCATGAGGAAGACAATCAGTTTGAGCGTGATGTAGGCATCAAGGTGCAACAGACGCGCCAAGAATACTGGTAAGGCCGAGAACCAGATGATAAGGGGCGGATTGGTTTCGACAAGCTGCGGTCCATAGAGCCGGGCACCGGCGAGCATGCGCTGCGCGGCGTAGAGATACCAGCTTTGATCACTGTTTCGAGGGGCTGACACCAACAAAGTAACCAAGTAGAAAAGCAGCGCAGCGGTCCACACAGAGAGGGCGAGCGTGAACAGCTGACTTGAACGACGAGAAGGCGTTCGAGTTTCCGCAATTCCGGTCACGAGATCGGGCCCGCGATCAGAGCTTTTTCCCATTCCGGCAGTTTTACAGTAACGGAGAACGGCTGGCCGAAGAGCAACTGGCGGTGATCAAGATAGGGCTTGAAATCCAGGATGGGAGTGACCAGGCGCTGGACCCGGCTGTGGAGCAGCATAAGGATGGATGAGAGCGCGGTGAAGAAGACCTGGAGCAAAATGATGGCGAGACCGAAGGTGACGGTTGTCGCCCATCCAGGTGTAGCGTGCGCGGGGAAGAAGAGTCGAAGCGTGAGCACCGTGGCCACTGAAACTGAGCCAAAGAAGAAGAGGAAAATGGTCAGAAGGAGAAGGCGGATGAAAATGGTATCTGCATAGACTGAGATACCGCTGAGACCATGCACGACCAGCGAAGTAAAGTTCATTTTGGAGGCACCTTCGTACCGCCGCCCGCGGTCGACAGGGACGCTGGTGACGGGGAGACGCGAGCGCAGGATCGCGGCAGGAAGGTTATTCCACAGATCTGAAACCAGAACCAGCCTGCGGGCATAACCGTGGGACAGCAAGGAGAAATTGCCGAAGTTGACTGTTTTTCCAGTCGTCAGCTTAAAGATTGTCTTATAGACGAGGTACGAAAGCTTGAACAACACCGTTTCCGTGCGCTTTCTGCGCCGTGCGACGATACAGAAGTCGGTCTGCTGTCCAATGCTCCGGAGGAGGTGTTCGATCATTTGTGGAGGGTCTTCCCCGTCCGCATCCATGACAATAACGGCATCGAAGTCGCCGTCAGTCACGGCAACGCATAGCCCGATGGCAATGGCGCGCTGGTGCCCGACGTTCCCTGCAAGGTGAAGGATTTCGGCACCCGCAAGATGCTGAATGTCCACAAATGAGTTGTAAGTTTGATCGGGAACTGCGGTAGAGCCGTCATCTACAGCTGTGACAAAAACGCGGCAGGGAAGGCGAGCTGCAACCTGATCAAGCTCGCGCAGGAGAATGCGAAACGATGGCCAATCGTTGTACACGGGCACTACGATTCGCAGTTTTTCCATTCCGAAACCTCGTTCGACACGGCCCGTTTGCAAAGTGATTCGGGTTTCTTCCCCACACTATAGCTGCCAGCGGGGCTTTTCTCCAGAAAAACCCCACGGTGGCGTGTCTTAGCGGTTAAGGAGGGTGAGTATGTGCTGTTTGGTGTCGGGCCATTCGGCGGCGACGACGGAGTAGCGGATGGAGTCGCGCGAGGTGTAGTCGGCGGCCATTTTGTGGGCGCGCAGGACGCCTTCGCGCTTGCATCCGAGGCGCTCCATGGCGGCCTGGGAGCGGAGGTTGCGCGAGTCGGTGTGGAGGCAGACGCGGAGGGAGTTCCAGATTTCAAAGGCGTGGGTGAACATGAGGAACTTGGCTTCGGAGTTGGCTCCGCTACGAATGGCGGAGCGGGCGTACCAGGTGTAGCCGACTTCGCAGGCGTCGGGGTTGGGATTGCCGTGGCGGGCGTGTCCGGCGGGCCACGGCCAGCGCTCGATGTTCCAGTAGCGCGTGCTGCCGATGACGGCATTGTCGCGCTGGCGGACGACAACGAAGGGGACGGCGGTGCCTTCGCGCTGCCACTGGAGAGCGATGTTGACGTACTCAGTGGCAGCATCGATGCCTTGAGGGACGACGGTGAAGCGGTAGAGGTTGTCGTCGGTGGATGGGGCGTCCGCCGCGGAGGCTGCGGCGAGCGGCTTGATGTGCTCGCGGGTGAGCGGCTCAAGACGGATGAGGGTTCCGGTGAGGGTGAGACCGCGTGTGCTCATGGGATTAGGGTAACGGGGAAAGGCGAATGGGGGAAGTGGCAGATGCCACATCTGGCGCGGCGCGGATTTTGCGTGGTAGGCTGACGCCAATCATGTTTCGGCTGAGGCCATTTGCGATTGCAGCCGGGTGCGTGTGGGCCGCGGGAATGGTGTGCGGGTTTTAATGTGAATCTGATGCTGCGCTTGCTGAAGATACGGGGACCTGGAAGCTGATGGGGTTGGATTGGACCAGAATGCTTTTTTGAGGATCCCAAGGGTAAGTCTGGCGGGTGACGTAGACCTGATATACGCCGGGTTTTGAGACATCGTAGAAGTTGCCGATGGGGATGTCTTCGGCGTAGGAGTCGCCGGGCTTGATTTCGATCAGGGTGTCGTTACGGGGGCAGGTTACGGCAGCACGGGCTTTCTGGAGCTGGAGCATTTCCTCGGTAGGTGGAACCGGCTGGCCGTCGCGCGTGACCTGAAGGTCGTACATGCCCATAAAGGTCCAGCATTTGGCGATGCGGATGACGCTGTTCGAGGTGTTTTCCATTTCGACGCGAACCATGACCGGCGGTACGGGTGCGTAAGGGTCTTCAGGTGAGATGTTGAGGTCGAAACGGGGCTGGGGTTTCGGCATGGTCTCGGCGCTTTGCGAAGCGGCCGTTTGTGGAGGAACTGTAGTGGTGATGGAGTTGGAGCGCACCAGCGTGCTGTAGGCGGGATTCAGCGGGAGCGACTGCCGGGTGATGGTGATTTGGTAGGTCCCCGGTTGGCTCATGTCGTAATAGTCGCTAACGTCGAGACTGGTGGTGTAGGTCTGTCCGGGATAGAGGACGAACGGGTGGCGGATGGCCGGGAAGCGGTCAACTTTACGGTATTGCGCGAGGGCCTTCATAGCGTCGGTCTCAGGCGCGGGGATGCCGTTGCGCAGGACGACCATGTTGTACATGTTCAGGGATTCCGTGTGGAACTGGTTGACGAGGATACTGGACGAGACGTTGGTGAGGGTGACCAATACACGATGCAGCGCAGGGTACGTCCGCGCTGTGGCGGGATCGGCTTCAATATTCAGAGTAAAGGCCGGCTCGGGTTTCACCACGGCAACAATGGAGACTGCGGGTGTTGTTGTGGGCGTAGACGGGTTGGACGTGCCGTGGCTGACGGTCGTGGGCGATGGGCCGACTATAGAGGATGGTGTTGTTTCCGAGGCGTTGGGGAATGGCGATGGGTTGGTGCTTTCCGGCGCGGGGGTGTTCGCGGGAATCACAGTGATGGTGATGGTGTTGGATTGGACGACGGCATTGTCGGGTTGTCCCGGATCAGTGCCTCGTGAGAAAGTGATTTCGTAATGTCCGGGCGTGCTGAAATCGAAATAGTCAGAAACCGTAACACTGAAGTTTTGCGATTGCCCAGGTTTCAGGGTGCCTAAAAAGCTATCAAAAATGACAGGAGCATTTGGATCACGTTTCTCATGAAGTCGTGTGTAAAGTTTGGTAAAAGGAGCCGGACTCCCATCAAGAATGACGTCCATCTTATACCAAAATGCAGGATTCATGGGGCGTCCGATGTTAACCGTATGCCGAGATATGTTTTTCTCAGTGACATTTACTGAAACAAACGTCTGCTTCCCCCGCGCCGTGACAGTGTTTTCTTGGGCTGAGATTGTAAGAGAGAAATCAGGTTGATGGAGGCTGAAGTCTGCCGCCTGCGAATAGGCCAGCGGCTGGTTTGAAGCTGCAAAAGAAACAGCCAGGAAGACGGGCGCTGCGGGCAAGAGCGCGAATTTTGCAATCAATTTCATGGGCTAAGAGTATGGATTATGCTACCTCGCGATCTATTGGGTGACCGTGATGGTGAGTGTGTTGGAGGGTATATAACGAGGCTCATGATTGGGGATTGACTCGAAGGCCGGTATCTCCTGTCGGACGAGTACGATATATTTTCCGGGCTGTGTCATGTCGAAGAGATGGTTCAAAAGCAGGAAATCTTCAGTGGATTTTCCGGGGTCTACCGTGATCAGACGGCGGCTCAAATATCCCTTGGGGAGGTGATATAACTGCCCATTTCTTTTTATGACTGGCCCGTCAATGCGAAGTAGCGTGTTCCCCACAGAATCATACACCAGAACATCGTTCGCGGCTTCTGCGTGGCCGTCTGGCCCTAAATCCTTTACGAGCTTTATGGGGTGGTCAGAGATGTTGGTCACTGTCACGTCTAGCCTGATATCTGTCTTGCTGCCGACTGTAGATGAGGGGGTCGATATCGAAACGGATATAGGTGATTTCTGCTGGGCTGTAGCTGTTGGGTACATTGCTATTAATAATGCTAGTAAAAAAATCCATTTCATGATGGTGTCCCCTTTATTGGGCGGAATTCGCACAATTTTGTTCTAATGTATCCCCGTTGATCGCTACACTCCAAGTAGGTTCTGATGAAGTGAGTGCGAAACCCCCTGATGCTGGCGTCGGCTTGCTGCCCGATTGTTCACCCCAGGTGTCAGTGGATGAATCGAATGATATTGCTCCGGAGGCAGTCCAAGATATGGAGCCTAGCGAAACTGGAATAGATGAACTATCTGTCTGTGGATTCCACATTAAAAACATTTGCATTGACAAATTCTCGTTTGTTCCTGTTTCTTCGGAGCCGCTCTGGTCAGTCAAATTCAAGGGGTTTGTTGGCTCATCACTTGTAGAAAGCCCAGTGTCATATGGGTACGAGGTATCGAGCGCCACCCCAGATCCACAAGTCCCTTGCTTTCCATCAGCAAATGTGTCTGTTTCAGAGATAGACTGCACCAGTTGTACCCATGTATATTGGCCCGGCTGGCCACTGGGGGATGTAGCTTTCCCATTGAATTTGATGACCCATTCCAGCGTTTCTGGCGGATTATTAACCGCATAAAATTTCTCATCGCTAGGCGTTACGCTCACTCTAGTCGGCCCTTTTACAGTGAATTCTGCGGTTGCTTGCGCACTACAGGGATCTGTCAGGCCGGGAATATTCACGCAATATTGATAGGTGACCGGGATTTTCCCCGCGCCGGGCGCAAGCCAATAGGTTGTTAGGTCGGCACTTGACACCGAGGTCGCGGTGACGGTCGCCGTCGATTGGGTCGGGTTAGTTTGTATCGGCGGAGATACCGTGTAGCCGCCGATGTTTGTCCCTCCAGCAGCCCAAGTATAAGTGACTGTCGTACCTGACGGTAGTGTAGAGGGGTTAACAGTGAGATGGATTGTCTGACCAATGACTGCGTTTTGAGTGGGAGGATTTGAGCCGTCTGCGGTGCTGATGGTGTTGCCGTTCCATTGGATGGCGGGAGCGGGAAGGACGGATGCGTTTGTTGTCGCCACGATCTCACTTCCGGAATTTTCGTCCAGATTTCCGACCCAGACGGTCGCTGACAGGTCAGTTTCGTCGGCCTCGGGAGCGACTGTTGCTGTGATCTCGGTGGGGCTTACAACGTCTGCGCCTGTGATGACGTCTTCGTCGGCGGTAAAGGTGTCGACGGCAGTTGGAACGCAGCCGTTGGGGTTGTTGTTTGGGATAAAGTTACTGCCGGTGATGGTGATAGAGGTCGTTTCTCCCGCGAAGAAGGCAGAGGGCAAGACTGACGAAATAACGGGTGCGGGAGGGGTGTTGGCGCAGGGAGTAATGAAGAAGAAGTCTGGCCCGTCCACCACAGTGGTGCCATAACAGCTCAGAGCAAAGCCATCGTCCTCAATCGGAGCACCGGAGGCAACCGTTACGGTGAATGAAATCTGTGTTGGGCTTGACGTGCTCCCGGAAAACTCTACCAGTTGAAGCTGGAGTTCTCTCGTAATCTAAGCGAGGGAGCTGAGATGAAGAAGAGCCGGTATACGGAAGAGCAGATCATCGGGATTTTGAAGCAGCAC
>Ga0335074_10000428_pt1 | contig 61182 bp, 46 predicted proteins | sample Lox_Sample_23_FD_206715 | JGI IMG/M metagenome (GOLD analysis project Ga0335074, IMG submission 206715) | Soil microbial communities from Loxahatchee National Wildlife Refuge, Florida, United States - Lox_Sample_2.3 | ecosystem: Environmental > Terrestrial > Soil > Wetlands | place: USA...
CCGGATGGGCCGCAACTACCTCGCCCACCGTAACGGCGATGCGGCAAATGCACTTCTCGCCGCCATCGGCTACAATTTCCGACTCCTGATCCGATGGCTCAGGTGTTTTTTGAACCTCTTGGTCTCGTACTTCGCGCTCAAACCACAACTCGCCTGAACCCGAAATCAGAGTTCTTCACGGGCGACGAATTACAATTCCATCGCCCCGGATGAGGAGCGGGGCGGCTTGGTCGTATGGGAATGGGTGGATGTTCGATGCCGCCGGTATTACTGCACCGGCTTCACATAGAACAGCGACGTCATGTCCCGCACATCGTGATCGGTGTCGGCGGCGTGGCCAAGATAATCGTGAATGCCGAATGCGTGCTCGGTGGTGCGCAGCAGCGAATAATGATTGAACGGCGTCAAGTCGGTCAGCGCACGCGGCCCGTGATTGGTTATCACGATGGTCGGAATCCACCCGCCGCCGGGATTGTTCGGATCGGTCGGCGCCGAACCGCAGCATCCCGTGCCGTGGTCGGCGCTCGGGTGCTCGATGTCGTTCTCGTCGAAGGTGATGACGATCGCGCTGTTGCCGGGTTGCGACCAGATGGGGGACGCCATGATCTGGGCGACGAGCTTTCCCGCCACCGCGTCGCCGCGCGCGATGAGCTTCGGGCCGGCGTCGTAGACGCAGTCGGCCGGCACATAGAGCTGTTTGGGCATGCCATGCATGTCGTTGCACTGGTTGGGAACGATTTGTGCGTAGTTCGGAACATTGCCGCTCGCGAGGTCGCGCGTGAGCACGTCGAAGCCGACGATCTTCTGGGCCAGCGCCGGATCGTTCTGCACGTCCTTGAAGTTCATGAAGCCGTTATGTTTGACGGCGTAGAGGTTTTGCGGTTCGCCGGGAATCTGGCGCGACTCATTGGGCCAGCGATAGACCCGCGAGGCCGGCTCGGGAATGTCCTCGAAGTAACCTTTCCAGGTGAGGTGATGGGCTTCGAGCTGCGAGACGAGGCTCGGCGCCGCGATCGTATGATTGACATAGCCGGGCGCCCTGGCGTCCGGGCAGGCGTTGTCTGTCGCGCCGGGCTTGCACCAATAGGCGTCGTCGTCCTTGATTCCGAACGTATCGCCGCCGAGGATCGCGACATAATTCGGCTCGCTCGGATGCTGCTCGGCATAGAATTTCCAGGAATAGCCATATTGCTGCGCGAACCGCGTGAGATTGGGCGCAGCCGTGCTCAGGACGATTTCGTCGGTCGTGTGATTCTCCTCGATGATGACGAAGATATGCGCGTAAGGCGGCATCGCGAGCGTTTGAGGTTCCCGGCCGCCCTGCCCGTGCGCGCCTGTGACCGCCGCCGCGACGAAAATTGCCGCCATCGTCGCATTGCGCAGGTTCATTTTGCCGTGCTTGTCCCGATTGCGTTCCTACAATAAAGACGTTGGCGCGAGATTGCGACTCCTTCGGAGATGCGCCTGTGCAATCGATGCGTATTGCGGCCAATGCGTTGGCGCTTCTGTGCTGCGCCGCAGCTCAGGCCGGCCCAATGAACAAGACTCCCATTAATGTCGGAGGGCTTACCTACTTCGCGCAGAACGCCGACCGCGACTGGTCGCTGAATCTGAAGGGCGATCCGCCTTGCCTTTATCGTTTCGAGGTTCGGCCCGGCGACCGCTGGGTGCAGGAAGCAAACAATGACGGAGTCGACCGCAGCGAGCTGAGCGGACCGGGCGACGATACCAACCCCGCGCGTCTCGATGCGGAAACCTGGACGGCCTATCAGTTCCGGATCGAACCGGGACCTTCGAGCACCGCCAAATGGGTGGTGCTGGGCGACTGGCATGTGGTGCCCGATCCCGACGATTTGCCGAAAATGTCGTCGCCCTGGCAACTCGAGTTGCGCAAGGGAGATATTCTTGTTTTCGACATTCGCGTCAGCGACGAAAAACCGGTACGGCACAATGCACCCGAGCGGCACATCTATACCTCGCCGACGCCGATCACGCGCGGTGTGTGGCATTCGCTTGTATCCGTCGTGGATTTCGATTGGCGGCTTAAGGGAAATGGCGGAGTGACGGTGTGGCTCGACGGAAAAGAAATCGCCGACTATCATGGCCGGCTCGGCTACTCTTTGACCCGGCCGCCCTATTTCAAATTCGGCATCTACCGCACCACCGTGCCCGAAACACTCGCGGTAGACTATGCCAACGTCGAGATTTCGCGCAGTTCGCTTGCCTCACGCGTCGACGCGCCACCGGCCGTATGCACGGCAAAATAGGAGGAGACGCTCCCGGAGACCATTTGCCTCACCCTCAGCGGTAACTGCGACGCAGGTACCAGGGCGCCGCGTCAATGCGGCGTGCTGAGAAACCAGACCAGCGCGAACGACCCGATCATCGCTATCATCAGGACCAGCGCAAGCAACGAACGACGCGGTCGCGCATGCGATTCCGCTCGATCGTCAACATCCGCCGGATGATGGGCGTCGTCCTGGCCGAAAACGAAATTCGATTGCCCCATCTGTGGCTTCTCCTGCCTGTCAGAATCCGGCCTCGGACATTCTGACGATCAACCAGAATCCATCCGTGATGCGAGTATCCCCATCAACGGGTGACGCGAAACTGTCACGGACTTCACGGCTCGTCGGAGTTCCTGCGAATTGTCGCAATTTGTCGCGAGAAAACCTAAGCCCGCGTTAATTGCGGGGACACTGAATTCTTCCCCCCGTGCTTCGAAGTTCAACCGCAGATAGATAAGTTTCCCGGGCCGGTTGGAATGCAAGACATTATCAACAACATTTTCGCGTTCGCGCGCCGCGTCAACAAATTCTTAGTCACGCTATTGCAAGGGTCCTGCCCTTGTCTCGGGTCAGCGATTCTGATTCCTGTTGGATGACCTGATTCGCGCGCGAACTCGGGCGAGGGGATAATAAGAATGAAGCTCAGTGTGTTTGGGCTCGGTTATGTGGGCACGGTTTCCGCCGCCTGCTTCGCCATGCGCGGCCACAATGTCATCGGGGTGGACAGCAATTCCGCCAAGACGGGATTGATCAACCAGCGACAGGCGCCGATCGTCGAAAAGGACGTGGGCGGAATCGTCGCGCGCGCCGTCGAGGCCGGCACGCTCAGGGCCACTACCGATTCCCGCGAAGCGGTGCTGGAAAGCGACATCTCGATAGTCTGCGTCGGCACGCCCGCGCTCTCGACCGGCCGGCTCGATACTCGCGCCATCGAAAAGGTCTCGCACGAGATCGGCGCTGCGATCGCAGAAAAATCCGCCCCGCACACCGTTGTCGTTCGTTCCACCATGCTGCCGGGAACGTTTCGCAGGCTGGTAATGCCCGCGCTCATTTCTTCTTCCGGCAAACGGGCCGGCGAAGGCTTTGCCGCGGCGATCAATCCGGAATTCCTGCGCGAAGGTTCTGCGGTTGCAGATTTCCTGCATCCCGAGAAAACCGTCATCGGCTGTGACGATCCGGACACGGGCGATCTGGTCGCGTCGCTTTACGACGGCCTGCCGGGCGAATTCGTACGCACCACGCCGGAGCTCGCGCAATTCTCGAAATATGTCGACAATTCGTGGCATGCGGTGAAAGTCAGCTTCGCCAACGAGATCGGCAATCTGTGCAAGGCGCTTGGCATCGACAGCCATGCGGCGATGCGCATGATGACGATGGACACGAAGCTCAACATCTCGCCGGCCTACCTCAAACCCGGCTTTGCATTCGGCGGATCGTGCCTGCCGAAGGACACGCGCGCGCTCACCTATTTCGCGCGCACGATGGATCTCAACCTGCCGCTCCTGCAGGCGATCATGCCGAGCAACTCGCATCAGATCGAGCGCGCCTGCGACTGGGTACTCTCCTACGGCAAGAAGCGCATCACGCTGCTCGGCTGCTCGTTCAAGGCCGACACCGACGACATGCGCGAAAGCCCGTTCATCCTTCTGACCGAGCGGCTCCTCGGCAAAGGCTGTTCCATCCGCATTTTCGACAGAAACGTGAATATGTCGATGTTGATGGGCGCCAACCGCGATTATGTGACGGATGTCGTTCCGCACATCGCGAGCCTTTTCGTCGATTCGATGGAAGACGCGGTCAGGGATGCCGACATAGTCCTGATGACGTCGTTCTCGCCGGACTATCTCGAAGCATCGGGCATGATAGGCTCCGAACAGGTTCTGCTCGACTTTGCGTTTGTTCCGCAAATGCGGGACCACACGCGGTATGACGGGGTGAACTGGTAATGACAGTGGCGCGTCACGCACACTCTTCTTCGTTATCGCCTGCTTCACGCGGGCGATCCATTTTGCCTTCTGCCGGCTAGAAAAAAACCGGATCGCGCGGACTGGCCGGACGATGGCGACGGGAGCGATGTGACGGAACGAGAAAAATAACATGCCGCGCGTTCTCATCATTGTCGAAAACCTGCCAGTGCCGTTCGATCGCCGCGTATGGTCGGAGGCAACCACGCTGTTCGCGGCCGGTTACGACGTTTCGGTAATCTGCCCGAAGGGAGCCGGCGCCGGGAAATCCTTCGAGATCGTCGACGGCATTCATGTCTGGCGCCACAACCTGCCTTTCGAAGCGCGCGGCGCGGCCGGATATCTGCTCGAGTATTCGAGCGCGCTGTTCTGGGAATTTGTGCTCAGCCTGCGCGTATGGGTCGCGCGCGGATTCGACGTAATCCAGGCCTGCAACCCGCCCGATCTGATTTTTCTCGTGGCGGGATTCTGGAAAATCTTTTTCGGCGTACGCTTCATCTTCGATCAGCACGATATCGGGCCCGAACTTTACGAAGCGAAATTCGGGCGCCGCGATTTCTTCTGGAAGCTGCTTTGCTGGTTCGAACGCCGGAGCTTCGCGCTCGCCGATGTCTCGATCGCCACCAACAATTCCTACCGCGAGATCGCGATTGCGCGCGGTCGCATGGCGCCGGAGAAAGTCTTCGTCGTGCGCTCCGGCCCCAACCTCGCCCGTATGCGGGAAATGCCGCCCGATGCCGGCTGGAAGAATGGACGCAACTTTCTGGTCGCCTATGTCGGCGTAATCGGCGCGCAGGAAGGGCTCGACCTTTTGCTCGAGTCGGTTGCGCATGTCGTCCGCACGCGCGGACGCGACGATGTGCAGTTCGTGGTGATCGGCGCGGGCCCGGAGCTCGAAGCAATCCGCGCGCTTTCGCAAGCGCTGGGGCTCGATCCTTTCGTGACCTTCACCGGACGCGTGGACGACGCGACCTTGTTTGCGGCGCTTTCGACGGCGGAGGTCTGCGTCAACCCCGACCGGCCCAATGCAATGAACGACAAATCCACCATGAACAAGATCATGGAATATATGGCGCTCGGAAAACCGATCGTGCAGTTCGATCTCACCGAGGGCCGCTTCTCGGCGCAGGATGCATCGCTCTACGCAAGAAATGACGACACCGCGGATTTCGGCGACCGCATTCTCGAACTGCTCGACGATCCCGTGCGCCGCACGGCGATGGGCGAAGCGGGACGTGTCCGCGTCCGCGACGTCCTCGCCTGGCCGCATGAAGAACCAAAACTTCTTGCCGCCTACGCTGCGGCCCTCGGGGAAACGGCGGTTGCGTCGGAACGCGATCCGAAAACAGCCGCCATCGTCAGCGGCAGGCCGGGGATATGACCCGTGTCGGTCGCCGATATCTCGTCACCGCTCGCGCCTCCGAAGTCGTCCTCGAATCTCTATCTGTCGCGCCTTCCGGCGAGCTTCGAGCGCGTACCCAGCCTCGACGGGCTGAGAGCGGTGAGCATTCTTATTGTAATGCTCTCGCATTTTGTCGACTCGCATTTGTTTCCCGGCGGATTTGGGGTGCTGGTCTTTTTCGTGATCAGCGGCTTCCTGATAACGCGCCTCATGCTGGCCGAGCAGAAAAATGCGGGCCGGGTCGATCTGCGGAATTTTTATCTGAGGCGCGCCTTCCGATTGTATCCCGTGGTGACGGTTTATACGGCGGTTGTCGTTCTTTTCGTTGTTGTCACTGCGCGCCCCTTCGATCTCTACGAACCGGCTTCCGCCCTGTTCTATTTTGCAAATTATCTCTACGCCTGGGACTCGATGGCGCCACACGCCGGCCTGGTAAAAATGCCGTTCACCATCTTCTGGTCGCTTTCGGTGGAAGAGCATTTCTATCTTTTTTTTCCGGTGCTGTTCGTTTTCCTGCGCGGGCGCGGGCTTGTCGGCTGGATGGCGGCGATCTGCGCGGTCTGCCTTGCCCTCAGACTGTTCTTTGCTGCGCTTCATCCGGAATGGCTGCAGTCGCGTTTCTTTTATTCCACGGACGTGAGGCTCGATTCGATCGCCTTCGGCGTTCTTCTCGCCGCCTTGTGCGAAACGCATTATGCGGGTCGCGTGATCGCCCTCCTGGCGCAACCCGCCGCCGTCGCGGCGGCAATCGCCGTGATTCTCCTGTGCATGGCGATCCGCAACGACTGGTTCCGGGAGACCATCCGCTACACGCTACTGGCCATGGCCGTCACGGTCATCGTTGCCGCAATCGTGTTTTCCCCGCGATATGCGCCTGTTCAGGCCGTGCTGAACCTCTCATTCGTGCGCTGGATCGGGGTGCTGAGCTATTCGCTTTACGTCTGGCATCTTCTCCTTCCATTTCTGTTGCGTCCGGTTGCTCCGTCTCTTCCCTACAGCGCGACCGTGCTCGTCGATTTCGCTTTGTCGCTGGGCATTGCAGCGCTTTCCTATTACGTGATCGAGAAACCAGCCGGCGCGCTGCGCCACCGATTCGGGTCGAGGACCGCAGTGTGAGAAACAGCCGGGACCCGGCGAATCTGCCGCAGCCTTTGACCGGATGGCATGCTTCGTGTTATTATAAGATTCGCAGGGGTTGCGAAGCCGTTCGCAATATGCAGCGTGCCCGCCGCCTCCGCTCTCAGGGAGTCCGCCGTGACCAATCTTCTCGAAGCTGAGTCACATTTTGCATTTGGCGAAAACTGGCAATCCTTCGCCAGGCTTCTTGACGACCGGCGCATCCTGGAAGCGGAAAACGGAATGCGCCGCCTGTTTCCCAATGGGGAACTGGAGGGCGTGCGGTTTCTCGATATCGGCTGCGGTTCCGGCCTCTCCTCGCTTGCTGCGGCGCGCCTGGGCGCGGCCGAGATCGAAGGCGTCGATATCGACGCCAATTCCGTTGCCGCAACGCAGGAAACGCTTGCGAGATACGCGCCTGCGTGCCGCCGCCGCGTCAGCGTGCGCAGCGTGTTCGATTTCGAGCGCGAACCCGCCGGCCAGTTCGATGTCGTATATAGCTGGGGCGTCTTGCACCACACCGGCGATATGTGGCGGGCAATCCGCATCGCCGCATCGCTGGTGAAACCGCGAGGCTATCTTGCAATTGCGATCTATCGGCTGACACCGCTCTGCGGATTCTGGACTCGCGAGAAAGCGTTCTACACCAAGGCTCCGAAACCCGTGCAGGCAGCAATCCGCGGGTTCTACAAATTCGTGCTCGCGGCGCGGGAATGGCGTCACGGGCGCACGCTTTCGGCGCACATTCGCGACTATCATTCCAGCCGCGGAATGGACTGGTCGCACGACGTGCATGACTGGCTGGGCGGTTATCCCTACGAATCGGCATCGGCGGAGAGCATCAAATCCTTCCTCGGCGGGCGGGGATTCGACGTGATCCGGGTGTTCGCGGAACCCCCCGGCAACGGGATCACCGGATCCGGCTGCGACGAATTCGTGGCGGTCCGACGGGCGAAATGATTTTCCCATTTGCTTAACCGCATCTTTGCCATCTCCGTCTTCTGTTCCGGCTATTGATGCGCGAAATTTGGGCGTCAGGTTGATTCGGCCTCCATGTGCGGAATAGCAGGGTTCATCGACCGAAAGGCAGGCCGCGATTCGATTGGGGCCGAGCGGCTGGTTTGCGGCATGACCGGCCGGATAGCCCATCGCGGGCCCGATGCGGAAGGTGCGTTCGTCGACTCCGAATCGGGTGTCGCGCTCGGTCACCGGCGCCTGTCCATCATCGACATATCGGCCGCGGGGTCGCAGCCCATGACCTCATCGGACGGGCGATGGGTCATTTCCTATAATGGCGAAATCTACAATTTCGAGGAACTGCGAAAAAATCTCGAACAGAGTTGCGGGCCGCACAGCTGGCGCGGACATTCCGACACGGAAGTCCTGCTCGAAACGATTGCGGCGTCTGGACTGAAGGCGGCACTCGAATCCGCGAACGGAATGTTCGCACTTGCCCTCTGGGATCGCCGCGAACGCGTGCTTTACCTGGCGCGCGACCGGCTGGGCGAAAAACCGCTCTATTATGGCTGGCAGGGTTCGACGTTTCTATTCGGTTCGGAGCTCAAGGCGCTCGCCGCGCATCCCGATTTCGCGCGGCGCATCGATGCGGCCGCCGTGTCGATGTACGTTGCCTACGGATATGTGCCGCACCCCTTTTCCATCTATAGCGGCATTTGGCAGCTGAAGCCCGGCCATTGCCTGAAACTCGCGGCCAATGTTCCTGCCGGATCCGCACCCGAAATCACTTCATACTGGTCGCTGCCGACGCCGGAACCGCGGCCCATTGCAGAAGATGAAGCGATCGAACATCTCGACCGGCTTCTCGGGGATTCCGTACGGCTGCGCATGCGGGCCGACGTGCCGATGGGGGCATTTCTTTCGGGCGGGATCGACTCGTCCGCCATTGTCGGCCTCATGCAGGCGCAATCGCCCAATCGCGTGCGAAGCTACTCGATCGGTTTTCACGAAGGCGACTACAACGAAGCCCACCACGCCAAGGACGTCGCCCGCCATATCGGTACCGAGCACACCGAACTCTATGTAACACCCGACGACACGCGCGACGTCATTCCTCTCCTGCCGCAGCTATATGACGAGCCGTTCGGCGATTCCTCGGAGTTGCCGACCTATCTGCTCTGCAAGCTGACGCGCCGGCATGTGAAGGTCTCGCTGTCCGGCGATGGCGGCGACGAGATCTTCGGCGGTTATGAGAGATATTTCGAATTCGAGCGCCGATGGGGAAACCGGGTGGGCGCCATCGAATCGCTGCGTCCGCTTCTGGCTGCAGGACTCAACGGCGTTCCGCTGTTTGTCTGGCGATCCTTCGCAAGCGTGGCGCCGGGACGACTGCGCGGCAAACTGCAGCCACACCGCGCGAGGCGGCTTGCGGCCGCGCTCGGAAGCCGGTCGAAGCACGAATTCTACCGCTACATGATGGTGCACTGGTCGGCCAATTCGCTGTCGCGGCCGGATGTGCCGCGTGGCGCGATCTTCTTCGACCGCACCGACGTGGAAGCGTGGGACGACGTCTTCCTTGGAATGATGTTCGTGGATACGGGCAGCTATCTGCCGGACGACATTCTTGTAAAAGTAGATCGCGCGGCGATGGCCGTCAGTCTGGAATCGCGCATTCCCATCCTCGACCACCGGGTGGTCGAATTCGCAGCGACCCTGCCGCCGGATTTGAAGCGCAGAGGCACGACGGGAAAATGGCTGCTGCGCCGCGTGCTTGACCGTTACGTGCCGCAACACCTCATCGACCGGCCCAAACAGGGATTCGGCGTGCCGATCAAGGAATGGTTGCGCGGTCCGCTGAAATCGTGGGGCGAAGACCTTCTCAACGACAAAAGCACGATCATCGGCGAACTGATCGATTTGAGAAGCGTGCGCGATGTGTGGCGGGAACATCAGCGCGAGGACATCGATCATTGCTATCGTCTCTGGGTGATACTCATGCTCGTCGCCTGGGCGCGCGAATGGCGGCCGGCATGATACGCAGCACCGCGTCCAGAGATGTCCTGAAGCTGTTGTCGGGCACCTTCGTCGCCAAGCTCATCGCCATGGCATCGATAACCGTCTTTGCCCGGATACTGTCGAAACACGAAATGTCGGTGTTTCCGGCCTATTTCATGCTGACGGGTCTTTCCTGTCTTGTGCTGACGCTCGGGATCTTCTCGCTTTTCACCCGGGATATTCCTTCCCTCCTGCAACGCGGCGAAATCCTGCAAATGCGGAGCCTTGTCGTCACGGGATCGGCGATCATTGTCCTCGGCACGATCCCGGTTATTTTGTTCAGCCTGTGTTTCGGCGGTACAATAGCGAGCCTGGTGTTCAGGGACGTCCAGGACGGATGGATCATCAGGCTTATGGCGCCCGGCTTTCTGGCGGCCGCCATCTCCCAGATCGCGGAATATGTGATGTGGGGCCGGGGCCAGTTCGGCGCCACATCGCTGGTCCAGATGTTTCAATCCTTCCTTCGTCCGGCCGGAACATTGTCGTTCTATCTCTGGCTTGGATTTCCCGGCGTCGTCGTTGGACTGGTGGTCGCGGAATTCGTCGCGGCGGGTGCGGGACTTTGGTGCATCCGCGATGTCCTGACCGGGCCGCTTCCGCCTGTCTACCCGCTCCGCAAACTTGTCTCGGAGTCGATGCCTTTTTACATCGGAAATTACTTGACCTATTTTCGCGGCGACGGCGATTCCCTGTTCGTCACCGCGCTTCTGGGCCCGGGGGCGCTCGCCGAATACTACATCGCCAAGATTCTTTACACGAACGCGTTCCTGTTGATGACGGCCGTGGACAAGGTGGCGGTGCAGCGGCTCGCGCGCTTCGTCGGCACGCCCGCCTTCCTCGACAATGTCCGGAATTTGCACACGCAGATATCGGAGGTTCTCATTCCGTTTTCCCTGCTCCTGATCGCCCTCACGCCCGGTCTTATGGCGATCATCGGCGGCAGCCGCTACGCGGATGCGACCTGGCCCGCGATCATTCTTCTCCTCGCCATGTCGATCCAGTTTGTCGGCATATCCTATAATCGGGCGATCTATGTGGCGCTGCCCGGAACGACCCGGCTCAAATTCACCGCCATTGAAACTCTTGTCGTTATCATCTCGACCTCCGTCCTGGCGCCACTCTTCGGCATCATTGGAGCGGCCTGTTCGCGCGTCGTCGCGGCGCTCGGCATTTGGTCGTTCGGCGCGTACATCCTGTGGCGGGACATGGCAGCCGCGCTGCCGCTCCGGCCGACGCTCGTTGCCGTCGCGACCGCGTTGCCGGGCACGATACTGGCATTGCTGCTGTCTGGGCCGCACCACGATATTCGCGGCGCAGTCATCCTGCTCACCCAGTCTGCGACGATCTGGAGCGCGTCCTTTCTGGGACTGACGCTTGTCCTGAACCGGCCGCTCTTCGAACTGTTGGGCAGCGAGTTCACGCGGCGATACCGGGCCGTGATCCCCTGATGAGCGCGCAAGCCGCATTGGACACGGAACGCAGCCCCGGCTCCGTCACAAAGACGTTCGACAGGCCGGCCGTGCCCCAATTCTTGCAGATACTTGTACTGTTGCTCGTTGGCCTGAGCCCGTTCTGGCAAAGCAGCGCCATGAACACGGGGCTTTTCGCAGCCGACCCGCTGTCTGTTGCCAATCTTCTTCCCGTCGTGACCTTCGGCGTCTTCGTCCTGACCCTGCTCAGCATCCGCCGAACTCCCGACCGCCTCGGGCGCATCGCCGCGATATTGTTCTTCTGCTATCTCGTCGTGTTTGGCGTGGCGTTTGCGCGATCGCTGGCGAATCTCGCCCGCTTCAGTGCCGTCGACCCCGACGTAACGACCAATGTCAGGACCTATGTGGACACTCGCCTCATCGTTCGGAGCCTGATGGCGATGCAGTTCATCTACGTACTGAGCCTGTTTCGCACGAGCGAGATGCTCAACGCGCTGTTCGCCGCGATAGCGGCGAGCATCTTCGTTCTGTCATGCATCGTCATCGTGGCGGTGCTCAGCGATCCGAGCGTCCTTGCCACGCCGCTCCGTTCCGGAATAACCAGGCTTACGGAGTCGATCCTCGGCATCCACTACAACGGAGCGTCGGCGCCCTACGCGATAGCCGCGCCGCTGCTGACTTTCCTGGCGCTCAAGCGAAGCGGATTCTGGATATTCAACTACCTTGTTGCGTTTGTCGCCGTGCTTTTCCTGGAGTCGAGGACGGCCCTCATCATATTCGTGGGAATGAGCGTGGTGACGCTTCTCATATGCGGCAGGGCCCGCGCGCTTGTCGCTGCGGTGCCGCTCATCGGCGTCGTGGGTCTTTCGGCTCTCGGCCCGATACTATTTGCCATACTGTCCCAGGGCTTCACAGCGCATTCCGGATTTTCGCTATTCCTCTTTCTTTCGGGCCGCGACCAGGCGATCTGGTTGCCGCTCATTGCGGAATGGTGGGCAGATCCGTTCCGATTCTGGTATGGCGCCGGCGAGCATGGAATACTTGACAGCGACATGCTGCTGACCGGCAGGATGCTCGCGGTTGCAGTGGCGCACAACGCGTACCTTGAATTCTTCCTCGATAACGGGATCGTGGGACTGGTCGGCTTGCTTGCTGCCCTGGCGGCCTTCCTGACCTGGGCCTGGCGGACGGGCACTCGGGCCAAGTCGCAGCTTTACTGGGTGCTTTTCGCCTGTCTGGTATCGTTCTTGTTACTGGGCTTTACCGGACACCGGTTCTTTCCGGACAGCGACAACATGCTCGTCTTCGCATTTATCGCGGCGCTCATCAATGTCGCGAGGCTCAAGCGAGACGTCTCAAAGCCTTCTGGCGCAGAGCCGCCTAAATCGTAGCAGGCCGCGCGATGGCGTCGATGAGAAGCCGTTCGAATTTGTGAGCGGAATGCTTCTTGGCGGCAATTCTCCAGTCGAATACCGTCATGCTGACGTTGCCCGTGGAATGCCAGCTTTGTTCGGGCTGTTGGCGCAATTCCGTCAATGCCATGCGCCGAACTCTCATAAATTCGAATATCCGGGCCAGCGTCGCGTCCGGATCGGTACAGAGCGATTCGTAGTCGAGCCGCATATAGTTCCCGACTTTGCTCAGCGAACTGCAATACCGATGCGCGCGTCGCCACGAGCGAGAGAAATCGATCAGCGACTTCAGGCCCTTCCGGCCTTCAATCCTGCTGCAGCTTTTCACGTAGTCCTTGGGGTCGCGGAATACGTGAAGGATGCCGTCGACCGGCACGCCGGCACAGACGAGAGCCTTCACCCTCTGGGCGGATTTGACGCCGTCAACGAACACGGTTGGGCGGGCCGTTTCGAAGTGCGTGTAGATTGCTTCGAGAAATTGCTGAAAATCATTCACAAAGGTCCGCATTTGGGACGGCGGGAACAGACGCTGCAAGGCGGGGACCGGCAGACGGGCCAGAAGACGCTCGTTGACGGGCGTAGAAAGAATCTCGGGCATCATCGGAAGCATGTGCGGCGCCGAGTTGTAGCGCTCGGACTGGATACGCGCTCTGATATCAATCCAGAACGGACACGCGCTGACGCGCTCGCCGCAGCCGCATGTCTGCTCATACCTGTTGCTGGGATAGGTATCGCCAAGGCTGACGATTTCGGGATGCGAGTCCAGGAGTTTGGACAGAAGCGTAACCCCGTGAAACCTCGGCGCAACGATAAAGTATTTTCGTTCAAACATTCCGCGCCGGGCCCCTTCGGGTCGCACGGGAACCGGCAGGCGCATTTCCCGTCGGGCGTCCGAGTTCGCGCAGCGGAAACTGCAACTCCAGGCCGCAGTCCAATGCGGAAACTATCTGCAACATTAAAGCCCTTTGGCGAATCGGACGTCTTTTAACGCGTGGCAGGTGTATTGGCGAGGGATCGCAAGCCCGGATCGGACAGCCACGTGGAAAATCCGCGTTCGTGAAGATTTCCTAAACGGATGGCGTGCCATCATCTGCGCAATTCCGGCTCTTGTTTGAGTGGCACGAATCGGATTTTAGGAACGGTGGCGGGATGAGGCCCAACAGCCGCGGCCGGAGGGGACCGTCGCGCGATGAGATTGCTGTTCTTCGATTTTTACCTGCCCTATCTGCTGCGCGACGCGGATTACCCGGTCGGCGGATGGGCGGTTCAGCTGAATCATCTGCTTCACGGATTGAAAGAAACCGGGCACGACGCGGGCGTCCTCACCTGGAAGGGCGCGGCCGCCTATGCCGGACCGCAATCCGTCTGCGAACTGGTCGAGACCTACGACAAGTCGCGCGGCATCCGCAAACTGCGCCTGTTCTATTACTTCATTCCGTCCCTCGTGGCAGCCGCGCGGTCGTACCGGCCGGATGCCATCATACAGTCCTGTTCGGGTCTCGATACCGCCATGATGGCTTTTGTCGCGCGGTCCCTCGGCGTCCCCTTCATCCACCGCATCGCCTGCGATACCGACACGGACGGCCGGTATGAATTTTATCTCAACGGATATGAGCGCGTTGCTTTTCGCCTTGGATTGCGCGCGGCGGATCTCGTGATCTGCCAGAACCGGTATCAGTTCGCGCGTATCAGCGGCGATTATCCTCGCAAGCGGGCGCATATACTGCACAATGCGATCGCAGTTCCCGTTGAAAGCGGCGCGCCGCGGCCGCGCGAGCAAAGAAATTACATCGCCTGGATCGGCGTCTTCAAACGGCAGAAAAATCTGGGGCTGTTGCTGCGCGTGGCGCGGAAATGCCCCGAGGTCGAGTTTCGAGTCGCCGGCGCGCCGCCGCCGCATATGGACGGCGAATCGGCCGGGTGGGTCGAGGAGTTGAAGCGCGAACCCAATGTGCGGCTCATGGGTTATGTGACGCGCAACGCCATTCCCGATTTCGTGGAACGGGCCGTGGCGCTGCTTTCCACCTCGGATTTCGAGGGCTTCTCCAACGCGTTCCTCGAAGCTTTCGCCGCCGGCACGCCGGTGGTTGCGCCGGAAGCCGTCGACCCGGATTCGATCATCGCGCAGAACGGCTTCGGTATTGCCGCGCGCGACGAAGACGAACTTGCACAGGGCATCATGCACCTCTGGCGGATGCCGTCCTCGCAATATGCGGCGCTGGCGCAATCCTGCCGCGATTTCGTCCGCGACCATCACACGCCGGTCGCCAAGGCGCGCGAACTCGTCACCGCGGCAAGCGCGCTGGTCAATTAGGTGTGCGCGATGCGTGTGCTTCACATCATCGATTCCCTGGTTGGCGGCGGCAAGGAACGACAATTCGTCGAACTGCTGAAAGGGCTGAAACGGGAGCCGGATATTACTTGTCACGCCGTCGTGATGTCGGACGTTATCGAGTATGAGGAGTTTCGGCGGCTCGGCTTAACTTCCACGGTCCTGCCGCGCCGCAGCCGCTACGATCTGTCCATCTTTTCGCGACTGCATGCGGTCATGCGCAGCTTCCATCCGGACATCGTGCAGTCCTGGAACAGCATGTGTTCCGTTTATGCCGCGCCGCTCGCGAAACTGGCGGGGACCAAATTCATCGACGGTTTCGTGCGCGCCGCGGCGGACAATCGCGATCTTCGCGATCCGGATTATTTCCGCTCGCGCCTCACTTTGCCGCTGACCGATATCGTGGTCGGAAATTCGCGTGCGGGACTCGCGGCCTATTCCATCCCTTCGCGCAAGGGCGTCTGCATCTATAACGGCTTCGATCCGGCGCGCATCGGCGAATTCGCAGCACCCGAAACCGTGCGGCGATCGCTTGGAATTGAAACGCCGCATGTCGTCGGCATGGTGGCGTCGTTTTCCGATTTCAAGGATTACGACACGTATTTCGCAGCGGCGGAGCAACTTTGCGCCAGGCGGAATGACGTGACTTTTGTCGCAATCGGCGCCGGCCCCAATCTCGGGGCGTATCAGGCGCGATTTCCATGGGCACAATTTCCTCGCATCCGGTTGCTCGGCCGGCGCGCCGATGTGGAGAGCATCGTCAACATCCTCACAGTCGGCGCGCTCGTCTCGAATACCGACACGCATGGCGAAGGCATTTCCAACGCCATCATGGAATATATGGCGCTCGGCAAGCCGGCGGTGGCAACCGATTGCGGCGGCAATAGCGAATTGATCGTGGAAAGCGAGACAGGATATCTCATCGGCACCTGCGATGTCGCCGGATTGGTCGATCGCGTGGGAAGGCTTCTCGACGATGCAGCGCTCGCACACGCGCTTGGCGAAGCCGGCCGGCGACGCATCGCGGACACGTTCGGTCTCGAACGTATGGTGGCCAGCTACGTCAAGCTCTATCGCAGCTTATTGGTGCCCGAACCCGCAACGATGCGCACGGAACCCGGGCCGGTTAAGTTGATCCATCACTGATTCGCCTTCCGAAGGGACGGAGCGATGTGCGGTTTTGTCGTGAGTTTTGCGAAGATTTCTGCGCCGGAGCCCGCAACGCTCGACGTAATGGACCGGGCGATCGCCCATCGCGGGCCCGACGAACATGGCGTGCGCAATATCGGCCCGGTGTCGTTCCGCCATCGCCGGCTTTCGATCATCGATCTTTCCGGCGGCAAACAACCCATGGCGAGCGCCGATGGCAGCCTGTGGCTTGCGCATAATGGCGAAATTTATAATTACCTGGCGCTGCGGCGCAAGTTGGAAGCGCTCGGCCACGTCTTCCGCGAGCATTCCGACACGGAAGTATTGCTCGCCGCATGGAAGCAATGGGGCGAAGCCTGTTTGGACCGGCTCGACGGCATGTTCGCGCTTGTCGTTTATGACTCGCGTGGCGGGACGCTTTGGGCGGCGCGCGACCGTTTCGGCGAGAAGCCGCTTTATTATATCGAGACGCCCCAGGCGTTGTGGCTCGCGTCCGAACTCAAGGCGCTGGTCGCCGGCGGCATGGTCGAACGCCGGCTCGATCCGCTCGCGCTTTATTCCTATTTCACGCTCGGCTATGTGGCTGGCGAACAGGCGATCTTTTCGGGCGTGAAGCGGCTTGGCCCCGGGCAGGTGCTGACATTCTCAAACGCTGCCGGCCTGAAGACCCGCAGATGGTGGCGACCTCCCGCGCCGACGGAAGAGCGCCACGACACGGAAGAAATCACCAGGCAGTCGCTTTCCATCCTGCGCGAATCCGTACAACTCCGCATGGTGGCCGATGTGCCGCTCGGTTTCTTTCTTTCCGGCGGCGTCGATTCGAGCGCCATCGTGGCGCTGGCGGCGGAATCTTCGACCGGCCGGCTCGAAACATTCTCCATCGGTTTCGACGATCCGGCGCTCGACGAGCGGCCGCATGCGCGCTTCGTCGCCGAACGGTTCGGCACGCACCATCACGAATTCGTGGTGACGCCGCAGACTCTCGACATGCTCGATGCCATTGCCTGGCATGCGGACGAGCCCTTCGCCGATCAGGCAGCGCTGCCGACCTGGTTTCTCGCGCAGATGACACGACAGCATGTAACAGTGGCGCTTTCGGGCGACGGCGGCGACGAGATTTTTGCGGGCTATGACGTCTATCGCAGCCACGGCCTCAGCGAACGCGTCCGCGCAATTCCCTCGCCGATCCGGCAACTCGCCGTTGCAGGTTTGCGCGCGAGCGCGCCGCTCGGCGACGGGCGGCAGAGGCTGAAGCTTGCTCGCAATATCGAGGATGCGGGACTGCCGGCAGCGCAGCGCTTCGTCGCCAAGCAACAGACCGTCTTCCGCCGCGATTTTCTCCGCGGCATCGCGCCAGCGCTTGCGCGCGCCGCGGACGCGGATCGCAGTTTGTTTGCTCCGTTGTTCGAACAGGCCGCGAATCCGCTCGGCGCCATCGCACTCTGGCAGCAATGCATGAGCCTGCCCGACAATATGCTGCACAAGGTCGACCGCATGAGCATGGCGCATTCTCTGGAAGTGCGCGCGCCGTTTCTCGACCACCGGCTTGTGGAATTGCTCAACCGCACGAAGTTCGCCGCGAAGCTTCCGGGCGGCCGGCAGAAATACATCTTGCGCAAGTCGTTGGAAGCGTATCTCCCGGCGGAATTCCTTTGGCGCCGCAAGCAGGGATTTGTCGTCCCGCTCCAGCGCTGGTTCCGAGGCGATCTCGCCGGCCATCTGCGCGCACGGCTTCTGGCCCCCGGCGCGGCCAGTACGCGTGTGATTGCACGGCCTGCGGTCGAGCGCATCTTCGCGGAGCACACGCGTGGGAAGCGCAGCTGGGACGGCGCGCTCTGGGCGCTGCTGATGTTTGAACACTGGTGCAGCCGTTTCGGCCTCACCGCGGACTCCCTTGCAGATGCAGCGTGAAAGCCTGCATCGACATGCTACGTCCTTCGACAGGCTCAGGATGAGAACAAGTCATACCTGCACGAACACCGATGGAAATAGAAATTCCCTCATGCTGAGCCTGTCGAAGCAAGGACCCGAGGTACTTGCACCGCCGTGAGCTTGCACCGCAAACCGCGTGTCCTGCTTGTCGGTCCGTGGAAATGGACCACGGGCGGCGTCACCACCTTCATGAACAATGTCGCGAATTCGTCGCTCGGCCAGGAGTACGCGATTCTGCGCTTCAACATCGCGCGACCACCCAAGCGCAACGTGACCGACAATTATGGTTATGGCGCCATCCTGAAAGGCGGCATCGGCAGGTTAATACTTGGCGCGCTGATCACGCTCTGGCATCTCGCGACCCTTCCCTTAGTACTGCTCGTGAGGCGCCCGGATGTGGTGCAGATCCAGTCCTCCGATTTTCAGGTGTTCTGGGAATGCTCGGTCTATGTGTACCTCGCGCGGATTTTCCGTGTGCCGGTGCTGATGCGGCTGGGCGGTGCTTTCGACCACTTCTACTCCGTCTCATCTCCGCGCGCGCAGGCAATGATCCGCCGCGTGCTGCTCTGGCCCGACCGGTTGATCGTGCAATCGCAATATTGGCGGCAGATGGTCGAAACGCTGGGGCGGACGGACGGCATCATCGTGCTCTCGAACTCCGTGCCGGATTCGCTGGTCGAAACTGCGCAGCTTGGCGATGGCGAGCCGCCCTTGTGTTTTTTCGCGGCCGGTTCAGAAGCCGTGCGAAAGGGCTTCGACGAAATAGTCGCGGCGCTGCGGTTACTTCGAACTGAAGGAGTCCCGGTTCGGCTGCACGTCGTTGCGGCAAGCGCCGATCTCGACCGCAAGCTCGCCGAAGCCGGACTCGCCGACATGGTGAAATCGGAAGGCTTTCTCACACATGCGCAGCTTCTCGAAGCCATGCGCCGCGCCCGGATATTTCTTCTGCCGTCGCGCGCGGAAGGTTTTCCCAATGCGCTGATCGAAGCCATGGCGGTCGGCCTCGCCCCGATCGTCACGCCCGTCGGCGCGATACCGGAAATTGTCGACGGCACCGGTGCGCCGGTCATTCCCGCGAGGAACGCCCGCGTGCTCGCCGATGCCGTGGCGCGGCTCGTATCCGATCCTGATCTCTGCGCGCGCATCGGCGAGGCCTGCCGCATCGCGGTGCGAACCCGTTACACCCGCAGTGCTGTCATGCCGATACTTGGCGATGCATGGGAAGCAATTTCATCAAACAAACAATAATATTCAGCGAATTTTTTCGGACCGGAGACCGTCCGGTCGCGCCTGCAGTCGTTCTGGGACCCAGGGCACTCTCGCACGCATGCGATGCACCGCGGACCGCGTCGCGCACATCGATCCGGAGCGACGACCGATTTCACGCAAATGTGAGACAGGAAGGAAAAGCGAGATTGACTTGATGGAATCGGACGTTTCCGGACACAAAAAACACTTCACTGCTCAGCAACGGGAAATGCATTTCTTATTCGGCGATGGCAGCGCATCACCCAAACGTTACCTGTGACGAGCTTGCCGGAACCTGAAGCCCGGTTTATCCGCTGACGTAGGGCTCCGCTTTCGGAGCATCGAGCCGAGTCCCGCCGGCCGCACCAAGGGGCCGACGCGAATGATGCTTCGCATCCCAGGGGAGTAATCACATGAACAAACTAACGACAACCCTGCTCGCAGGCGCGGCGCTGACTGCGCTTACTGCTGCGCCGGTACTGGCCAAGCCTGCGCTTCTCATTCATAACGGAGTCAAAGTGGTCACGGCCACACTCCACTACAAGACAGACGTCCAAAATCCGGGCAGAACGGTGATCACGGAAACTCTGCCGAGTGAAGTTTTCACCGGAAACCGCAGCACCATGTACAAGAAAACGAAGAACCTCACGCCGGGCGAAACCTGGCTGACCGTGACATCGAAGGGAGAGCATTGTTTCGATTTCACGGGAGCGACCGGCCAGAAGGAGACCTTCAGCAAGGACTCCAACGCCAGAATCAAGGCGTATTCATACAAATCCGCCGGCACGCACACCTTCTTCACCACCAATGGTGCAACAGGCCACTGCACCGGCACGCTGACCCTGTACGCGCCGGCTTATGAGCTGAAGAGCCAGACAGCCGCGACGGACAGCTTCGACGGGTTCGATACCGTCAAGTTCACGACAACGACGACCACTACCGGCACGAAGCACAAGCAGAAGAAGAACAAGTTCGAACTCAGGGCCAAAGAACCCTGGACGATCAACATCAAATAACCGGCGCTGCCACTCAAGCAGATGCAGACTTTGCTTTCCGCGCAAAATCTGGGCCAGCGACATCTGCTGGCCCTTTTTTCGTCACCAAGGCGGTCCGGCTTTGCCGGCTCGACCGCGGCTGCGCTATCCTGACGGACAGGCGAGCGATGCATTCCAGGACAAGGCCATGATGCAGGGATCGCCGGAGACCGCCATGCGCAGAGCACCACGCACAAACAATCGCCCGGATTCGCAGCACGGCTTTCCCGGCCGCGCTCCCGCGACGGCGATGCAACAGGCCTTGCCCGCGCGCACAACATCGCCGATCCATTTGTACGAAGTCGGAATGACCACCGCGGCGATGTCGTATCACACCGCCGCGATCGAGGCCTTGCGCGAATGCACCACGCGCGCGCCAAATCACGCGCCGGCCTGGCGCAAACTGGCCGAACTGCTGCGCCTGGCAAAGAAGGATGCCGAAGCCGATGCAGCAGAAGCGGCGGCCCAGGCTCACGCCGGCACCAAATGGAAGACCGGATTGGATGAGCGCACATCGGCACAACTGCAAAAAGGAGAACGACAACATCGCGAGCGGCTCAGGAACAAGACGGAAGAGGAAGCCGCCCAGATACTTCGCGAACACCTCGTGACAAACCCGCTGGACGCGGTCGCGATGCGATGGCTGGCGCGTCTGGAAACGCGCAGCGGCGACCAGATCACTGCGCATGCGCTTCTTCGGCGCGCGCTCGATATTCGCCCTTTCTACGCAGCCGCACGCGCGGAGTATGCCGAACTGCTGGTGGACATGCGCGAATATGGGGCGATCGAGCAGACGGAACAACTGATCGCCCATTCGCCGGACCACGTCCGCTACCGGTTTCTCCACGCCCATGCGCTGATGGATGCCGGCAGGGTCGACGCCGCAATTGACATTCTCACCGGGCTGCTGCGCGAAGCCCCGAACGACGTGCAATACTGGCTGCTCTACGGGAACGCGCTGCGCATGGTCGGCCGTCGGGAGGAAGCCGTTCAGGCTTATCGAAAGTGCCTGCAAGTTCAACCGGACATGGGCGAAGCCTGGTGGGGGCTGGCCGAGTTGAAGGACAAAGTGCTGACTGAAGGCGACATCGCCGAGATCCGCGCACAGCTCGACGAACAGGCTCTGGCGTCCGAAAGCCGGATGGCCATGTTTTATGCGCTGGGGCAGACGCTGGAGCGCATGGGCGCCTACGCCGAAAGCTTCGCGGCCTATGAGGAGGGCGCGCGCGAATATTGGGCTGTCGAGGAGAAAAAGTCCAAGGATGCCGACTCGCGCGACGATACCGCGATTCGTATCCGGCGAACCAGGGCGGTGTTCAGCCTCGGGAACATGCGCTCGAAATTACAACAGGCTCCCGCTGTTTCGTCCGACACGCCCATCTTTGTGCTCGGAATGCCGCGCGCCGGTTCGACACTGGTCGAGCAGATCCTGGCAAGTCACAGCCAGGTGGAAGGCATAGGCGAGCGTTCGCTGATCGGCGATATCAAACGCGGGCTGGCGCTCAGCCGGATGCTGGTGACGCGAAACGCCTATCCGGAATGCGTTTTGGAACTGGCGCCGGACGAGCTTGCCGCCCTCGGCGCGCGGGTGATCGAAGAGTCGCGAAACCATCGCACGACAGGCCGGCCCTGCTTTGTCGACAAGCGCCCATGGAACTGGCTCGACGTCGGGCTGATCCATCTCATCCTGCCGCAGGCGAAATTCATCGACATCCGCCGCGAGCCGATGGCTGCGTGTTTTGCCATGTACAAGCAGATGCTGCCCAGAAAAGGCTGCTATTTTTCGTACGATCTGAGGGACACGGGACGCTACTACAACAGATACGTGAACCTGATGGATCACTGGCAGAGCGTCCTGCCCGGCCGCGTTCATTTCCTCCGATACGAAAGGCTGGTGGAGGATACGGAAAACGAAATCCGGCGCATGCTCGACTATTGCGGGCTGCCGTTCGAGGAAGGCTGCCTGCGCTTCTGGGAGGTGGATCGCGCCATTGTGACGCCGAGCGCCGAACAGGTGCGCCGTCCGATCTATCGCAGCGCCGTGGAGCAGTGGAAGAACTTCGAGCCCTGGCTCGGTCCGCTGAAGGAAGCTCTCGCCGAACCCGTTGAAGCGTGAACGAGAGATGGTGGACGTTCCCGAACCGGTTGTTTCATCGGAAAACTCCGCCGCGGCGCAATCGCCAGCTTCTCCGCAATCGGTGTATGAGCGCGCGCTGACTCTCGCCGCGATGGGGCTTTACAAACAGGCAAGCAGCGCGCTGCGCGATGTCACGCGCCGCGCGCCCGAACACGGCCCGGCCTGGCGCAAATATGCCGAACTGCTTCGTCTTGCGGGCAAGGACACCGACGCAGATGCCGCAAACGCGCGTGCCGGTGGACTTTCGCCGCAATGGGCTGCGGCCAAAGACGAGCGGACACCCGCGGAGATCGAGGCCGCGGAGCAGGCTTTGGACAAACGTCTCGCCAACTTCGCCGCGCCCAGGGAGCAATGGCAGGCGTTGCAGGATCATCTGCGCGGCCACGAAACCGATGTCGCCGCCATGCGCGTGCTTGCCTGCCTGGAACGGGGCCGCGGCAACATGTTCGTCGCGCTCAGCCTGTTCGAACGTGCGCTGGAGTTGGCACCCGGTTATGACGGTGCGCGGGAGGATTTTGTGCCCGTGTTGCGTGTCCTTTCCAGGGATGCGCGCGCCGTCGCAGAAACCGCGAATCTTCTCGCCCGAGCGCCCGACAATATCGACTACCGCGTGATGCATGCCGACGCGCTGCGCAACATCGGCGACATGGCAGGCGCCATCTCCATCCTCGAGCGGCTGGTGGAGGAAAATCCCACTTTCGCGCGGCTGCGTTGCATCTACGCAAGAGTGCTCCGTTTTGCGGGCCGCCGCGAAGAGAGCGCGCGGCAATACCGCAAGGCGCTCGAACTGCGCCCCGGCTTGGGCGATGCCTATGCGGGCTTCGCCAAACTCCGCGGCGATTTTCTTACTGACAACGACGTGACCGCGATGCGCGCGCATCTGCGCGACGGCGGCGAGGACGACGGCGGCAGCGGCGAGCGGATCCAGTTCGCACTCGGCCAGACGCTGGAGAGGATGGGGGACTATGCCGGCAGTTTCGCAGCCTATGAGGCTGGTGCCGCGCTGGCGAAGGATCCGGACTACGACCCGGCGGAGGATATCCGCGAAATGCACCGCCGTTGCGCGGTCTTTACTGCGCGAACTCTCGCCAGAGGCGCCGCGCCGCGTTCCGATTTGCCGACGCCGATCTTTGTCGTGGGAATGCCGCGTGCCGGTTCGACACTTGTCGAACAGATTCTCGCAAGCCACAGCCGCGTCGAAGGAACGATGGAACTTCCCGCGCTCGCCGCCATCGTCGATCGCCTCTCGCACAGCCGGCTCTTGGTGACGCGGCAAGCCTACCCCGAAATTGTGGCGAACCTGACACCCGCCCAGCTGTCGGAACTCGGCGAAATCTACATCCGCGAAGCTGCCGCCTATCGCAGGACGGATCTGCCTTTTTTCGTCGACAAGCGTCCGTGGAACTGGCTCGAAGCAGGTCTCATCCGGATGATCCTTCCCCACGCCAGGATCGTCGATGTACGGCGCGAACCCATGGCGGCCTGTTTCGGCATGTACAAACAGAATATGGATCAGGCGCATTTTACCAACGATTTCGACCACCTGGCCCGGTACTACACGGAATATGTGAGCGTGATGAGTCACTACGACACCGCGATGCCGGGGCATATTCACCGCGTGCATTACAAAAATCTGGTGGAAGACACCGAAGCGGAGATCCGCCGGCTGCTCGACTATTGCGGCCTGCCTTTCGAGAGCGGCTGCCTGACTTTCTGGGAAACCGAGCGCGCGGTCGCAACGCCCAGCGCCGAACAGGTGCGGCGGCCGATTTTTCGCGAGGGCCTCGACCGATGGCGCAATTTCGAGCCCTGGCTCGGTCCGCTGAAAGATGCCCTGGAGACGGCCGCGGCCGAATCCGCCCCGCCCGCGCCCGAGGGCTACGATCTGGGCGTGACGCTCGCGTCCATGCGCGTGCTGGAGCAGGCGGTGAGGGAGCTGAAGGCGGTTACCAGGCGCGTGCCGACACATCCCGGCGCCTGGAAGAAGCTCGCCGAACTGTCGCGCCTTACAGGTAATAACAAAGCGGCCGACGAGGCCGACGCGAACGCGATTCGCTTTGCCGCCGAGGCGACGAACTGGCGGCAGAGCCGCGATGTGCGGACGCCGGAACAACTCGAAGCCGGCAGGCGCGCCCTGGAGAAATCGCTGGCGGGAAAGACTCTCGAAGAACAGACGGCGACGCTGCGCGGGCATCTGGGCGAACGTCCCACTGATGCGGCGGCGCTTTGTCTGCTGTCGGATCTGGAGTCGCTGGATTCCGACGAGCTCACATCGATCGCACTCCTGGAACGCGCGCTGGAACTCGCGCCTTCATGGGCTGCGGCGCGGCACGACCTCATCAAGAAACTGGCAAACCAGCGCGACTATGTCCGCGCGCTGAGCCACGCCGAGGTGCTGACGCGGGATGAGCCCAATGACCCGATCGCGCCTGTCGTGCGCGCCGACGTTCTGGAAAGCTCCGGCAAGGTTTCGAAAGCCGTTTCTGTCATGGAGGACGTGCTGCGCGCGCATCCGCGTCGCCCGACCTTGTGGCTGCGCTATGGGGTGTTTCTTCGCGACGCCGGCCGGCGCGAAGACAGCGCGCGCGCTTTCCGCACATGTCTGGAGCTGGCGCCGGCGCAGGGCGACGCCTATGCCGCGCTCGCCGACCTCAAAGGTAATTACCTGACCGAAGCAGACGTGACGGCGATGCGCGCGCATCTCGCAGACCCCAGTCTCGATCCCGCAAACCGCATGCGCATGCATTACGCGCTCGGCCAGGCACTGGAGAGGGCGCGGGATTTCTCCGGAAGTTTTGCGTCCTATCGGGCGGCTGCGCGGCTGACCCGCGGCTCCTTTCTGGCCAGGGGCGAAGCCTATGACGAAAAGAAGGCCGTCGAACATGTGCGGCGCCTGAAAAAGTTTTTTACCGCGCGCGTCCTGTCGCGGGCCGCCGCTCCTGCGGCAGCGCCCGCGCCCGTGACGCCGATCTTTGTTGTCGGCATGCCGCGCGCGGGCTCGACGCTGGTCGAGCAGATCCTCGCCAGTCACAGCATGGTGGAAGGCACGCGCGAGCTCCCGCTCATCGCCCAGATGGTACGCGATCTTTCGTCGGCCCGCGGCGCCGGCAATTCGAAGATATATCCCGACTGTTTGAAAGATCTGACGCAGGCGGAGCTCGCGGCGCTCGGCGAAAATTTTTTCGATCGGGCGCGCGGCTTTCGCCACAGCGACCGGCCCTGGTTCGTCGACAAGCGGCCCTGGAACTGGCTCGATGCGGGCTTCATCCACCTGATGCTGCCGCATGCCAGGATCATCGATATACGGCGCGAACCGATGGCGGCCTGCTTCGCCATGTACAAACAGCAGCTGCCGCGCGACGCCGCCTTTTCCTACGATCTCGTCGATCTCGGCCATTACTATAATCTGTATGTCGATCTGATGGAGCACTGGGAAACGGTGATGCCGGGTCGGATTCATTTCGTGCAGTACGAACGGCTGGTAGAAGACACCGAAGCCGAAATCCGCCGCATGCTGGACTATTGCGGGCTGCCTTTCGAAGAAAGCTGCCTGCGCTTCTGGGAAACCGATCGCGCCGTGCTGACGCCCAGCGCCGAACAGGTCCGCCGCCCGATCTACCGCGACGCCGTCGAGCTATGGCGGAACTACGAAGCCTGGCTCGGACCGCTGAGGGAAGCGCTCGCAGAGCCGCCGCTGGCCTGAGGCGCGGCGGATGGGGGACGGGGCAGCCCTGCTGCAAGCGGGGGGTGGGGGTAAGCGGCGCGCGAAGAACTCAAAAGTTACGAAGGATTCGGATGAGCCGACCGGCGCAAAGCGCATGCCGGGATTCGTGATTGCCGGCCGAACTTCGGCGAACAGCCGGCTCGTGATCCTCCCCCGCCAAAGGCGGGGGAGGGGGACCGCGAAGCGGTGGAGGGGGCAAGCGGCGCGCGAAGAATTCAAATGTTACGCACGATTCGGATCAGCCGACAGGCGCAAAGCGCACGCCGGGAATCGTTCCTGCTTCGCGAAGTAACAATTCCGAACCATCGTGCCAGCGTGGCCCCCTCCACCGCTTCGCGGTCCCCCTCCCCCGCGCTACGCGTGGGGGAGGATCAAATGCGCGGGAATCAGGCCGCGCAGGGAATTGCCGAGGTAGATTTCTTCGGCCGTATCGAGATCGTGCGGATAAAGTACTTCCTCCGTGCATTCGCCGCTTTCGAGCAATTTGCCGCGCAGGATGCCGGGCAACAGGCCGCTGGAGATCGGCGGCGTTGTGAGTTTGCCGTTCCGGCGGACAAACAGATTGCTGCGGCTGCCTTCGGTGAGTTCGCCGCGTTCATTGAGGAACACAACCTCGTCGATGCCGTCGCGCGACGCCGTGCGAACCCGCTACATCCACAGCGCCGTGATGTCGATACTCGGCGATGCGTGGGAAGCGGTTTCCTCAAACAAATAATAATATTACCCGGATCCGAGGCGGCGCTACTTCCTGACGGCACCGTCCGAATTGGAGATTTCGAACACCGTTCCAAAACCGTGCGCCCCACCTTCGGTCGTCGTTCCATAGACATTTCCTGCCGAATCCAGAACCACACCGGCAACCGGTCGCGAGCCATGGCTGCAATCGTTATCGTGCAGGCAGAATTGATAAAGCACCCGGAGGTTCTTTCCGCTCAATTCGAATACCGTGGCGCCGTCGCCCCTGCCGCCGCCATTGGTAGTTCCGAAGAAATTTCCGGAGGCATCGGCGACCAGCCCGCCCATGGGCCATGAGCCGTCGCGCACGTTGAAGGAATGCAAGACTTTCGGCACGTAGGTGTTCACTACCGGCGAAAGTCTGACAATGACGCCGACCATGTTCTTGCCACCCATCTCCGCCGCCACATAGAGGCGTCCTTTCGAATCCTCGATCAATGGCCCGTAGGGATCGCCGCCGGTGGCGTTGTTGGAAAAACTGTAAAGCGAAATCTCGCCCCACCCGGTGTCGCCATTCCCGAGGACGAATGCTTCGCCTCCGGACCCGCAGGTTTGCGCCGCGCCGAACAAATTGCCGGATGCGTCCATGATAACGCTGTCCGAAATGCAATTCTCCCCATCCTCGCCAAGCGAATAATCCGTCGTCGACGTCCAGGTTCCTCCGCTCTGGGTGAGCTCGAAAACAATGCCGTTATCCGATGCAACGCCGGTTCCGTACAGCGGGGAACTGCCATCGTAGGGTTCGCCCGTCTCTGCGCCGGCATATGTCAGCGTGCCAAGCGGCGCGGCGCCATCCGCGCATGTATTGTCGTCGGGGCAGAAACTGTAAAGCACCTGATAGTTTCCGGCCGCGGTGATTTCGAAAAATACGCCCTGATTCGTGTTGCCGCCCTCCGAAGTCGTCCCATACAGATTGCCCGCGCTGTCGATGATGAAACCGCCTCGGGGGGACGCGCCATCGGCGCAGTTCGCGTCCGAACAGAAATTATACAGCGTCTTGTATTTCCATTCATTTCCGTCGAGGTGAAGTCTGAAGGCGAAGCCTTTGGAATTCGTGCCGCCATTGTCGCGAGTGCCATAAACATTGCCGGCCTTGTCGATCAGCAGGGTAGCCGGCGAAAAACTGCGCGTGCAGCCGCCTTTGGGACAAAAATCGTAGAGCACCTGGAGTTTCGCGGCAACGTCTCCGCACGGCACGACTAGGAGCGCCGCGACGGCGACGGCGACGCGGATTGCCGTAACAAACAGGTTCCCGAAGCCGGGGAGAAACGGGCTCATTTCGTCATCACCTTGCTTGGGGTCGATCCGCGCTGGTTTCCGTTGGGCGGAAGCGCGCGGAGATAGGGAAAGCCGTCGTTCGTCTGGGCGTCCTGGGCCCAGATGGAAGTCGAGAACCCTCTTGGCAATCGGGCCTGCAAGGTCGCGCTGCTCAACCCTTTGATGCCCGCATCGTTGGACAGGTTGCCGGCGCCCCGGCTGCGTTTCCTGACACCGGTGGTGTCGGTGTCCCAATAGGCACGGTCAATCTGCCCCTGGCTATAATCGGCGCCCACAAATCCTCCGACCGCGCTGCCGGCGCCGCCGCTCACCGTACCTGTTCCATAAGATTTTTTCAGTTTGTTTGTGATCTGCCCGGCAAGAGCGCCCACATAACTATCGGTCCCTGCCGCCGCCGCCCCGGTCGCATAGGTATCGGCGACGTTGACTCCGTAAGCTTGTTGGCCCATCAGGCCGCCGGCTTCGGAGTCGTTCCCGGCGGTTGCGTTTCCGCTTGCATAGGCCTGCTCGACGGTTCCACCTCCCATGTAGCCGGTGAGCCCGCCCACGCCGGAACTGTCGCCCGCCGTCACCGAGCCGGTGGCAAACGATCGTTTGATAGATCTGGCCGTATAGCCCGTCAGGCCTCCGGCAAAGGCGCCGGCGCCCGTCGAAACGCTGCCCGTCGCATAGGAGTCAATGATCTCCGTGGAAGAACTCATGCCGATCAGTCCGCCCGCGTAGTCGCCATTGGTTTGGGCGTCTGCCGGCACGCTGACATCGCCGGTCGCGTAGCAATTTCGCGCGATCGTGGAAAAGGCATCGTATGTTTGACCGATCAGGCCGCCCGCTCGAGAGTCATAGTTGCCCGACACGGTCGCCGACGACCACGAGTTCAAAATCGTGTTGTTTGCTCCGTCCGCCTGGCTTGCGCCGAACAGGCCGCCCTCGGAGGCGGTGTCGCCACCCTGCACGGTTCCGGTCACGTAATCGTCGTGAACGACGCCGCCGTACATGATTCCGGCGAGGCCGCCGACATTCGCCTGATCGCCACCCGTAATGCTCACATTGACCAGGCCGAGGTCGTCGACCTCGCCGGCGGTGGTCGCGATTAGCCCCACATTGTCCGACGTATTCGGGTCGTTGACGGACAGATTTGAGATCGTGTGCCCAAGGCCTTCCAGCACGTTGACGGACGAGATTGGCGACGCCGCATAGGTGCCGTCATTGGACGCGTCGTAATCTGCGACAAGCGCTACGTAACCGTAGGAATATTGGGCAATCGTGGCGACGCTGTTCGCCAACAAATACGGGGTTTCGTTGATCGTGAGCGTGGCCGACAAATTCTGAAGGTCCAGCCGTCCCGTGCCCCGGAAGCTCAACTGCCCCGCGATCGAGACCGCACCCACACCCTCCACAACCACCGGACGGAGAATGGAGACGGATTTGCCGGTAATCGAGAGCTCCCCCTGACCCTCCATGACCAGCTGGCGGAGGATCAGGACACGTCCGGCGGCGGTAAATGCCAGCTGGCGAGGCTTCGACCATGAAAACGGTGCGCGGAGTTCAATGTCGCTGGCGCTTCCCGACTCCAGAGTCACATTATATGCGTCCAGAAGGCGTGTCAGATCCTTGACGTTGAGCACGGCATCGGGCGCCGTGGCGGAGCAAACGGCGCCTTCGTTGTTGCAGGTGACGTTCCGGCTAGGCGATTTGTCGATAACAAATGCCGCCTCCGCCCGACCACAAAGCGTCAGCACAATCACAGGCAACAAAAAGGTGGCGCGGTAAAACAGGGCACGGCCCCTCCCTGAAATCCCGTTTCATATACGCTGCCTTCGAAGAAAAGGCCATACCGTCGGTACCAGTTTCGACGACCGGCGCAAACCGCCCGCCTGGAATCGTTCATGCTTCGCGAAGTAACAATCCCGAACCAATCGTGCCGGCGTCGCCCCCTCCACCGCTTCGCGGTCCCCCTCCCCCGCGCTATGCGCGGGGGAGGATCAGTTGCGCCGGGATCAGGCCGCGCAGGGAATTGCCGAGGAAGATTTCTTCGGCGGTGTCGAGGTCGTGGGGGTGGAGGATTTCTTCCGTGCATTCGCCGCTTTCGAGCAATTTGCCGCGCAGGATACCGGGCAGCAGGCCGCTGGAAATCGGCGGCGTTACGAGGTTGCCGTTCCGGCGGACAAACAGATTGCTGCGGCTGCCTTCGGTGAGTTCGCCGCGTTCGTTGAGGAACACAACCTCATCGACCCCACCGCGCGCGACGCGCCTGCTCTCACGTTCGTACAGTTCGCGCCAAGTGGTCTTGTGACGCAGCAGAACATCGCTGCTGTCGACGCGTTCGGGCGAGAGCGCAAATTTCCAGAAATCGGGATTCGGTTCGAGCGGCTCGGCGCTGGCGGTAAACTTTCCGGATTCGTTCAGCGTCAGACGGACGCGCAGATCGCCGTCGCGGCCGGCAACGGTGGCATCAAGAGCCTCGCGCGCGCTGTCCTCGTTGAACCAGTGCCAGAAAAACACGCGTTCGGAATTCCGCAGGCGCGCGAGATGGCGGTCGAGATCGACGAAGCCGCCGGAATAGCGCAGGGTTTCGATCAGGCGGAGCGGCTTGCGGTTGCGTTTGAAGAACTGCGCCTTGAGCAGGCATTCGGCATATTCGGAGGCGGCGGTGGAATCCTGCACGACGCCGCCGCCCAGGCCGAGCAGGCCCCGATCGCCCTCGATCAGCATGGTACGAATGGCAACGTTGAACGAAGCCGAGCCATCGGGCGCGAAATGCCCGATGCTGCCGCAATAGACCCCGCGCGTGCCCGTCTCCTGTTCGCGGATGATCTCCATGGCGCGGAGTTTGGGCGCGCCCGTGACCGAGCCGCAGGGAAACACTGCCTTTATCAGCTCCTGAATGCCGACGCCGCGGCGGAGCTTCGCTTTCACGACCGATATCATCGTGTGGAGGCTCGGATAGGTTTCCACCCGGAACAGCTCCGGCACACAGACGCTGCCGGTCTCGGCGATGCGGCTCATGTCGTTGCGCATGAGATCGACGATCATCAGATTTTCGGCGCGGTCTTTCGGGCTTTTCGCCAGCGCGCGGCGGCGCTCTTCGTCCGACTGCGGATCGTCTCCGCGCGGCGCCGTGCCTTTCATCGGACGGCATTCCATTTGGCGATCCGCGGTGATGGAGAAGTGCAGCTCCGGCGACAGGCTCAGGATCTGGCGCTCGCCGGCATCGATATAGGCGCCGTGCCGCACCGCGGCGGTATCGCGCAATGCGAGCCAGAGCGCGAACGGATCGCCTGCAAAAGTGAAATAGGAACGGAAGGCGAGATTGGCCTGGTAGATGTCGCCGTCGCGGATGTAACGCTTTACCCAATCGAAGCTCTGGCGGTATTCCCCGGCGGTCCAACTATACCGCAACGGCCCGGTATAGGCGCGGCCGCGGGCGCGGAGGTCCGCGCGCGCAAGCCTCTGCGGCGGATCGAACACGCCGAACCACAGCAGCGGCAGACCGAGCTCGAAATTGTGCTCGTAAAGCTTGTCCCGTCGCGGCTGGAGCAGATAGCCGAGCTCATAGGGGAAATATCCGGCGAGATGAAACCCTGCGCCGCGCGCCTGCTCCATGCGCGCGAAGGCTTCGGAGACTTCGAAGGGTTTGCGCGGGTCCTTCGCCTCAATGATCTCGCACGGATGTTCGTAGAGCAGCAGGTCGCGCCCGTCCGCATCCGGGCAATCGAGGAGGATGAAAGGCGGCGCGGGATGCATGCGGGATTCTGTGTCGGGCGGTGGAAGAGAAGCCGTACAACAATCCGCCGAACGATGCACACCGCGGGAAAATGCTTCACGTGAAGCAATCGGTCAGGTTCTGGTCCTGTTATTCCTGTTTCCGTGCCCTGTTTTGGACCGGAGCCGCCTGTTATCGCGGATAACACGGATCGCCGCAAAGCACTGATACGCAAGGCCGAGTCGCGCGGCGGTAAGGTTTTGTTCCGGCCCGCCCGCGAAAACGCCCTGTTATTTCCTGATATAACAGGAAATCGCGCACGGCTACGCGCGCAGGAGATCGAATTTCGCGCCTTTGGGAGCGCCCGGGAAGACGGCGGCGAGCTGGGAACCCGCGAGCTTCAGATGCTGCGCGAGAACACCGGAAATGACGGTGCGGAAATCGGTCGTCACCGCGAGATCGCGCTGCTCGTGCAGATTCTCTTCGTCGAGGCCCGGCCATTGGCCATAGACTTTGCCGCCGGCGACCGGGCCGCCCATCACCCACATCGCATTGCCATGGCCGTGATCGGTACCGGCATTGCCGTTTTCGCGCGCCGTCCGTCCGAACTCGGAAACCACCAATATAACAGTGTGCCCATAGGTATCGCCGAGACCGTTGCGCAGCTGGGCGAGACCCTCGCCAAGCGGCTTCAGATGGGTGGCAAGCTGCCCCTCTGCCGAGCCCTGGCGGACATGCGTGTCCCACCCGCTCAATCCGAAAAAGGCGAGCTGGATGGTGGGGTCCTGCCGCATCAGTTCGCAAAGCTTGGCAGCATCCTCAGGGAAACCTTTGGCGGACGGCGCGCCGCCGGCGGCTTCCATCATGTCGCGGGAGAGATCGGAGGCAAGCTGGGTCTGCGCGGCGCGGCCTTCGCGATAGGCGACACTGATCGCATCGCTGCCCGCATAAAGCCGGTCGAAGACAGCGCCCGTCGCTGCATCGAGCCCGGGCGCGGCCATCATCTCCTTCCCCTCGCCATATTCGCCATGGCCGGAAATACTCGCTACCGGCATCGCGCCTTCAAGAATGCGGGGCGTCGTCTTGCCGAAATTCACCGCTTCGGTCGGCGCATGTTTTCCGGGCAGCTGGGCCAGCACGCGGTTCATCCAGCCGTCGGGCGTAGTATGTACGCCGGGCGTGCCGGTCTCCATATAGGCCTGCGCCTCGAAATGGGACCGCGATTCATTGGGCGAACCGGATGCATGCACGAAGGCGAGGCTCCGCTCCTTCCACATCGGCACGAGGGACGCGAGCGCGGGGTGAAGCCCGAAATGTCCGTCCAGATCGAGCGCGCCGCCATTCTGCCCGGGCCGCGCAATCGCGATCGAAGGCCGCAGTTCGTAATACTCCTGCTCGCTGTAAGGAACGACGACGTTGAGACCGTCGATCGCACCGCGCAAGAATACGACCACCAGCCGGTCCTGGCCGGCCGCGCGGTTCTGCACCGCCCAGGCACCCGTTCCAAAGGAAACAAACGAAAGCCCGCCCGCGGCGGCGGAGAATTTGAGGAAATCGCGACGGCGCATGGGGAACGCTCCTTTCGGGCCTCAACAACGCATGAAATCGGGACTGCCGAGAATGGCGCCGGCGCGGCTCGCGCGCGGGGTCGCGGCAATCGTCGCCAGAGTCGTTCGGCTCAACGCCGGACCGACCGTCCCCTGAATCCTGTCGGGATCCGGCGGATCGAAATCGCCATTGCCGCCGATACCGCCGAAGGCGCCATTGCCCATATCGTTGGCAAAGGAAATGCGGTGCAGCAGACCGTCGGGATCGAGCCAGGCCGATTGCGTGCAGGCATAGCCGTCGGGCGAAATGCAGCCATAAAGCGGCTGGCCGAGATCGGCGAGCGCGCGGATCAGCAAGTCGGCATTTGCCGGCGCGATGCCCGCTGCGCGCGCGGCGGACACGACGTAACGATACGGCGTCTTGTACTTCGCTCCGATGTTTGCAGGCGCGAGGAACGCCGGATGGCCGAGCATCGTGCTCATCACCGCGCGGACATCGCCGTTGCTGCCGCGGAAGGTCTTCGCCATCGCATCGACCAGCGCCTGATCGGGCTTGTCGGCAACGAAATATTGCGCGAGCTGATAGGAGATATGGCGCGCCGTGGATGGGTGCGCGGCGAGCATCAGAAGCGCCTGCTCGCCCTCGCTCACATCGTCGCCGCCGAACGTCCGCCCCAGCAACACTTCCTGCGACGGATCGTGTTTGCGGCGCGCAAAGCGGAACGAGCCTCGATCCTGTTTGTACAATTTGACCGTGGACGCCACCTCGGTCTCGGCCCCGGACCCGACCGTCCAGCCGGTCAGAATATGCGCGAGTGCAATCACATCGGCCTGGGTATAGCCGCCATCCACGCCCAGCGTGTGCAGCTCCATCACCTCGCGGGCGTAATTTTCGTTGATTCCGCGCGGTTTGTTTTTGTTCTTCAGATTCATGTTCGGATTTGCATCTGCGTACATGTCGTCGGCCGTCGCCATCGGCGCGACATTCTGCGCATTGTCGAGATAGACGAGCATCGCCGGATGTTTGGCCGTGGCGAGCAGGAGATCGCTGAACCGGCCGAGCGTATGGGGCCGTATGGCCTCTTCTTCGTAAGCGCCTACCCAGACCTTGAGCGGGCCTTTCTGCTCGTACACGTTGAAATGGTTGAACCAGAATTCCACCAGCGCTTCGTGCAACTGCCATGGGCTGCCCACCGCGCGCGCCAGCCTCGCGCTCTGCGACTCGCGGACCACCTGTTTCTCGCGCCGGTTCAGCTTCTTCTTTTCTTCCGGCGCCAAGGCCTTGGGATCCGGAACCTGCGCCTTCCACCAATACTCGGCGTACAACGTCGCGCAGTCCTTGCCGTAGGAGGGCAGCGCGCCAAGGACAGCCGTGACGCTTTGCGGCAGATTCGCCGTCTGCGGATGAAGCTGCTGTCGAATATAATTATCAAAACCCGAATCTGCGATCCGCGCGAGATCGCCCGGCGCGGGACCAAATCCCAGCCGGTTGGAAAGATGAAGCGCCGTTACTTTGTCCAGCATCGCCCTTGCTCGCACGATCGGCCGTTGCCCAGGCCAGCCTCCCGTATCATGTCATATGCACATGAAGGCAGTGCGTCCAGCCCATTAATCCGGCGTAACCGGGTTTACCTCGGGCCTGACACGTCCGCATCCTCACACCTCCATGGCGGCATAGACCAGCGCGCGCAATTGCTGGCGTATGGGCCATGCGCTCGAAGGAATGAGTTGGGTCAGGAATACGACCGCAAGTTCGTCCCTGGGATCGATCCAGAACGCCGTGCTCGCCGATCCGCCCCAGAAATACTCGCCGGCATTGCCCGGCGTCATGGTTTTCGCGCGGTCGACGACAACGGCAAAGCCGAGGCCGAAACCGAGTCCGGAATAGACCGATTCGCTGTACATCGAGCGCGACAGCTCCGTCAGCTCTTTGCCGCCGGGCAGATGGTTCATCGCCATCAGCTGAACCGTCTTCGGGCCGAGGAAACGGTATCCGTCGGCAGCGCCGCCGTTCAGGAGCATGCGGCAGAATTTCAGATAATCGGACGCGGTTCCTGCCAATCCGCCGCCGCCGGAAACGAAGTGGAACGGAGCGCGAAAGCGGCTCGTTGCCGGATCGTCGTACAGGACGGCCCTGCCCGCCTGATCCATTACGTAGCACGCCGCGAGACGCGCGTGCCCGGCCTCCGGCACATAAAAATCCGTATCGTTCATGCCGAGCGGTTCGAGAACACGCGTCCGCAGGAACTGCTCGAATGGTGTCCCCGAAATTATTCCGATCAGATAACCGAGCACGTCTGTCGAGATGGAATAACACCAGGCCTCGCCGGGGGAATATTCGAGCGGCACTGTCGCCAGCAGCTCGATCATGCGGTCGATCGACAGCCTGCTTTCGGAACCGCCGATATCGAGTTGCCGGTAGGCGGCGTCGACATTGCTGCGCATCTGGAAGCCGTAAGTCAGCCCCGATGTATGGCGCAGAAGGTCGACGATGCGCATCGCCGCTGCCGGCCGTTTTGTCTGGAACGCGCCGGGGACGCCGCTCACAAACACGCCGAGATCGCGCCACGACGGAATGTAAGCATGGACAGGATCGTTGAGCGTCACGCGACCTTCCTCGACCAGCATCATGAAGGCGACGCTGGTGATCGGCTTGGTCATGGAATAAAGGCGGAAAATCGTGTCTTCGCGCAGTGGAACATTGCGTTCGCGATCTGCAAGCCCGAGCACGCTCTGATGCACAAGCTCGCCACGTCGCGAAATCAGCAACTGCGTACCGGCAAATCTGCCGGTCTCGATATATTGCTCCTGCAGAAATCGATCGATCCGCGCCAGTCGGGCAGAAGAAAAGCCGAGAGCCTCTGCGCCCGTCACCTGCCTATTACCTCATCCGCCATTGGCGCGGAACAGTTCGAGCGTGCGCTCGCGCGCAAGCTTTGCGGCATTCTCGTTATAGTCGGCACGACGGTCGGAATTGAAGCCGTGTCCCGCATCGTAGAGATAGACCATCACATCGGGGTGCAGCTGTTTCACCTTGTCGGCCACTTCCGGCGGAATATGCGAATCGCGCCGGCCGAAATGGAGGATCACGGGACAGCGCGGATTTTCCTCCGCCATTTGCCCGATCGTGCCGCCGTAATAACCCGACGACGCGGCGAGCCCCGTGCAGCGGCAGGCCGCAGCCCATGCGACCGAACCGCCATAACAATAGCCGACGATGAAAACCGGTCCTCTGTCTTTGAGCGCATCGATGCAGCTTTGCGCATCCCGGACCGACAGATCGAACGGATGCCCGCCGCGTGCAATTCGAACCGCTTTTTCCACGTCTTCCTGGCCGTACCCGACCTGAAAGCCCGGTGCTTCGCGATCGAAAATGGACGGGCCGAGCACTTCGTAACCTTGCGCCGCATAGAGATCGCATTGCTCCCTGATGTGATCGGTAACGCCGAAAATCTCCTGGATCAGCACCACGCCGCCGCGCCGCGGCCCCACCGGATCAACATGATAGACACCGATTTCCGCGCCGTCGCTCATTCCCATCTGCCGCATGGTTCCGCGCAATGTCATTATCTTCTCCCGGTCTTTGGCTCACCCGAAGCATCAGAACTCGCCCCGGGCTTCTTGCTTGGTGATCGGCCGGTAATCGGAACGCCGGTAAAGCGTGCCGCGTTTCACCGTCATCACCACGCTTTTCACATTGTCGATATCGGACAACGGATTCTTGGCGAGAAATACGAAATCGGCAAGCTTGCCGGGCTCGATCGTGCCCATTTCCTTTTCCCGGCCGATCGTCATGGCGCCGATATGCGACGAGGCGATGAGCGCGTCCATCGGCGAAAAACCGGCGTGATGCACCAGAAGCGACAATTCGTCGTCGAGCGTCGGATAGGAATTTTGCCAGTCGCCGGGATCGTCGGTGCCGGCCGATATCGGAATGCCGGCGCGATGCGCCTGCTCCGCGATCTTTTCCGCGAGCGCGAGCGTGCAATAGGGCCGCGGCTGCACATTCGCCTCGCGCCACATCGAAGCATAAACATAGAGCGTCGCATCGAGGATCGTGCCGCGCTGTTTCATGTCGGCAAACAGGCCGTCGAGTACCGGGTTGTCGCCGACAAATTTGTTTTCTTCGACGGGAGCCCGGTTGTGATAGGCGGGAGGCATGTGTTCGGAAGCCTGATAGGCGAGCATGCAGGAATGGGAAACCACGTCGGCGCCGGCATCGATCACCTCCTTCGGGCTTGCGGGAAACACGGCCGCATGCGCCCAGACGAGCATATTCTGGCGGTGCGCTTCCTCCGTGATATTGCGCACCAGATCGCCCGGCAGATCGGCGTAGATTTTGATAGCGGTGGCGCCGGTGCCATGCGCTTCGCCGACGGCGAGTTTGAGATCCGTCGCCGGCGTGATCGCGCGCATCCACGGCACTTCGCCCGGAACGGCGCCGCGCGCGGCGGCGGCGGTGCGCGGATCCTTGAAGAAATCCGGGCCCGCCATCAGCGCGGCATAATAGATATCGGGAGCCGGCATTTCGCCGAGCAGCGCGCCGCGCGAAAGATCGCCAAGCAGGCGCGTGTCGCCCGCCATATCGCGCATGGCCGTCACGCCGCTGTAAACAGCGCGCCGCAACAGCGCCTCCGCATAACGGCGGTTCGGCGAAGTGGCAAGATGGACGTGGCTGTCGATCAGTCCCGGGATGGCGTAGAGCCCATGGACATCCACGACATCGGCGCCCGGCATATAATTACTTGCTGCGGAGTCGGGCACCACCGCGCGAATATGACCGCTGCTTACGACGATATCCATATCGGGCCTGGCAGATGCGCCCGTTCCGTCGATCAGCTGTGCGCCGCGATAAACGGCGATCTTCGAAGGCTCTACCGCCAAGACCTGCGACGCCACAGACAGCGTCGCAAGCACCAGAACAAACTTTGCACCGAATCTCATCGCAGTGCGCCGGCCCCGCATTCACAGATACCAGTCATATTCAGCCGGCGGGATGATGCGGCGCAGGCGCTCGGTCTCGATGCGCTTGGTTTCGCGATAAAGGGCCAATGTTTCTTCGCCGAGATAGGCGGGCAGGACTTCGGCCCCGGCCAATTTCGCAAGCGCTTCGTCGATGCCGAACGGCAATGCGGGGTCCGGCTCTTTTGTTACATTGCCTCTGGCAGGCGTACCGGGGTCGAGCTTCTTCAGCAGGCCATGGTGGACGCCGGCAAGCACAGCCGCGAGTGCGAGGTAAGGATTTGCGTCCGCGCCGGCGCCGCGGTGTTCGATGCGCCGCGACTCGTCGGGGCCTGCCGGAATGCGTATGCCGGCCGAACGATTGTTGACGCCCCAGCTGCGGTTCACCGGAGCAAACATGTCGGGCTGGAAACGACGATAGGAATTCTGGCTCGGCGCAAAAATCGCCATGGATTCCGGCATCAATGCCTGCAATCCGCCGATGGCGTGGCGCAGCAGTTCCGAACCTGTTTCATCGGCGCCCGCGAAAATGTTGCGGCCGTCGCGATCCAGAATGCTCAAATGGATGTGCAACCCGCTGCCCGTGGATTCGAGATAGGGCTTGGCCATGAACGTGGCCTCGAAGCCATTGGCACGCGCGGCCTCCTTCACGATCTGTTTGAGAAAGATTGCGTGATCCGCTGCCAGGCGCGCGTCCTGCTGGTGTTTCAAATTGGCTTCGAACTGACCGGCCGCATATTCCTTGCTGGCGGCGCTGAGCGGAACGCGCTGGCGGCGCGCGGCTTCCGAAAGCGAAGAGAGAAATCCTTCGTAACGGTCGAGATCGTCGAGGCCGAACACGGACACCGCATTCTCGCGCTCGCCGCTGCGCGGGTCGAGCGGCGGCTGCGGCGCGCGGTGCTCGGCGCGCGCGGGATCGATCAGATAGAATTCGAGTTCGAGCGCCGCGACGGGCGTAAGACCGATATCGGCGAACCGCTCCAGCACGCGTTCGAGCGCAGCGCGCGGCTCGCCGGGATCCGGCGCGCCATTCCTGTCGCGCAACGTCATCAGCATCTGCGCGCGCGGCGGACCGCTCTTTGTCCAGACACGCGACAGTGTGCCGGGCAACGGCCAGGCAGTGCCGTCGGGATCGCCGTCGCTGAATCCGCGACCGAATGCGTCCGTCATGTCGCCGCGCGCATCCATCAGATAGATGGAATGAGGAATGGGCATGCCATGCGCGAACAGACGCCCGGCTTCGGCGATCGGAAAACGCTTGCCGCGCGGGACGCCGCATAGATCGGGAATGACCGCATCAAGAAATTCGAGATCGGTCTCTGCTTCGAAGAACGCGTCGAATTCGGCTTCGGCTTCGCCGGCAAAAGCGGGCCGGGGGAAGGCTGGAGTTGCCGCGGGTTTGTTCATGATGCGTCCGGTTGCGTCTTCGCACCGATGGGAGCAGCTATGGGCGCGAAGGGCAAGCCGACAAAAGAAAGCGGGAGCAGCCTCGTGACTGCTCCCGCCTGGTTAATGCGAGGTGAAAGACGCGGAAACTAAAGGACGCCGCGCTTATGTTCGCCGATTACGATACGGCCCGGATGAAACGCTTCCTTGAACACCGGAAGCGCCTTTTTCGGCTCCGCATCGCCACACATGAACACGTCGAACGCGGCGTAACCGCGTTCGGGCCATGTATGCACACTGATATGGCTTTCGGAGAGAACGGCCACTCCACTGATACCGCCGCCTTCCGTAAACCTGTGCAGATGGATATGCAGGAGCGTAGCCCCTGCTGCCTCCACTGCCTCGACCAGCGCCTGTTCGATCCGATCCTGGTCGTCGAGAAACTCGGCGTCCCACAAATCGATGATCAGGTGACTGCCCGCATAGGTCAGCCCATTTTTCGTGATGAAGTGATCCTTGCGGTCCTCATCCCCAGGGGGAATAGGAACCGGGACGGTCCTCGCCGGAGCGCGGGCCCGCATGGGCTTTGCTCCATTGATCGCCGCCACGAGTTCGAGTCGAGCCATCCTGGCACCTACCCTCTCAGAGCGTTGACACCTGTGGTGCCTTTCACCTCGCCGGATCTGGGCACCGCTAAGACGAAAGCGGCGGGCGGAAGGGAAAACCTCCGCCACGCCGCTCGGTTCCGTCACCGGAACAGGGCGAATATAGGCCCCCCTCCCCCCCATGCAAGAAGTTTTGGACCCCAGGCTGAATTTTTTCTGTAGTTCGCCGGACAAGGCTGGGCGGCGCCGCACGATAGACAGGCCACAAACGCAGCCTTATATCGGCGCGCTTTTTTCCGAGCGGGGAACAGATGCCGGCTTCTTTCAAAGAGAAACTTCACAAAGGCTACGCGCAGTCGATGGAGCTTGCCGGCGAGCCGCTGGCCGAAGAGAAGAGCAAATATCAGCGCATCCGCATCTTCGACACCGTCGCCAACGGCCGCGTACTGACTCTCGACGACATCGTGCAGATCACGACGCGCGACGAGTCGGCCTATGCCGAAATGCTGACGCATCTGCCGATTCTCGAGCATGGCGCGGTGAAGCGCGTGATGATCGTAGGTGGCGGCGATCTCTCCATCGCCGACGAGGCGCTCAAGCATAAAGGTATGAAGGAGGTCGTGCTCGTCGACATCGACGGCCGCGTGGTGGAGCTCTGCCGCGAGCATTTCGCCGACGTGAATGCCAAAGCCTTCGCCGACAAACGGCTCAGGATCGAAATCGCCGACGCGTTCGAATATCTGGGCCGCGTGGAATCGAAAGGCCGGTTCGATCTGATCGTCGCCGACCGGCCCGATCCCGTGGGCCCCGGCAAGGCACTGTTCGGAGAGACGTTCTACGATCGCGTGAAGGCGGCGCTGGCACCGGGCGGTTTCGCCACCTTCCAGACCGGCGTTCCGTTCTACCAGCCGCAGGAAATCACCGACGCGCTGAAAGAGCTCGGCGAATTCTTCCCGCAACACGGGCTCTACCTGACGGTGGTGCCGACTTATATCGGCGGCTTCATGGCGCTCTCCTGGGCTGGCAAAGGCAAACGCCTCGGCACGCCGGCCGGCATCAAACGCGCGCGCGCGAGCTTCGCCAGAGCAAGGCTCAAGACCGACTACTACAACCCGGAGATCCACGCGGCGGCGTTTGCGCTGCCGGAATGGATCAAGCGGCTGGCGAGATAAATCTGGACTTGCATTGACCTTGTACGCGCTGCGTATTATGTTGCGCGTACGATGATACGGTCTTGGGCGAATGGCGCGACGCGGCGGTTCGCCGAAAGCGGTAAATCGAAGTTCAGCGGACTGGAAGCAAGGCGCGCCGACCTTCTCCTGCGATTGCTTGATCGCGTCCGTTCGCTCAACGAGATCAGCCCGCTGAAGAGCGTTGGATTGCACCCGCTGAAAGGCGAACGAAAAGGACAGTGGGCTATTACGATCAATGGTCCCTGGCGGATCTGTTTCCGGTTTGAGGATGGAGATGCGCATGACGTCGAAATCGTTGACTACCATTAAGCGGTTGAAGCCGGTTCATCCGGGAGAAGTTTTGGCGCTTGAAATGGAATCACGCGGGCTCTCATCGCTCGCGCTATCGTTGAAGTTGCGCGTACCGGCCAACCGGATATCCGAAATCGTGAAGGGACGACGAGGTGTTACACCCGAAACGGCACTGCGGCTTGGACGTTATTTCGGCACTGGCGCGGAATTATGGACTCGGTTGCAGGCCGATTACGATCTGGCGATCGTGGAACGTGAACTCGGTGCGGTAATCCGACGGGAAGTCGAAGCGGCATAACTCGCGATCCTATGAATCGCTCGGGATCGCCACGGTCGCTTCGATTTCGACTTGGGCGGCATCTTCGACGAGGCCGCTGACTTCGACGACGGACATGGCGGGGAAGTGGCGGCCGATGATTTCGCGGTACGCGGCGCCGATTTCGGCGAGATGCGATTTGTAGGTCCGGCGGTCTGTTACATACCAGGTGAGCCGCACGATCTGGTCGGGCTTTCCGCCTGCGGCTTCGATGACTGCGCAGATATTGCTCAGCGCCTGCCGGACTTGCGCGACCAGGTCGGGCGCAAACGCGCCGGTCGCATCCCATCCAACCTGACCGGAAACAAACAGGAAGCCGTTTTCGATGACACCGTTGGAATAGCCGCTGGGCCGCTTCCATCCGGGAGGATTGACAAGTTTCATCACGCAGCCGTTTCGCGTTGGCGCAACAGAAAGCGCTGCACCTTGCCGGAGGGATTGCGTGGGAGTGAATCGAGATACTCAATTGCACGCGGATATTTGAACGGCGCGATGTCGTGCTTGACGAAATCCTGGATTTCGCGCGCAAGTTCCGGCGAAGCGGCGGCGTCGGGCTTCAATACGAGAAAGGCCTTTACAATGTGGCCGCGCGCGGCATCCGGCGCACCGATAACCGCGCATTCCTGGACGGCGGGATGACGAAGCAAGGCTTCTTCCACCTCGAATCCGGAAATGTTGTAGCCCGCCGAAACAATCATGTCGTCGGTGCGGCTGTGAAACCAGAAACAGCCATCCTCGTCCACCTGGCAGGCATCGCCGGTGATATTCCAACCCCGGTTCACATAATTGGCCTGCCGCGGATCGTCGAGATAGCGGCAGCCGGTCGGGCCTTTCACGGCCAACCGGCCGATCTCGCCGGGCCGGACGGGATGGCAGTCCTCATCGACGACAGTTGCGACATATCCCGGAATAACCTTGCCTGTGCCGCCCGGCCTCGCCTCCGAGAGCGGGCTGGAAAGAAATATGTGCAGCATCTCGGTCGAACCGAGGCCGTTGATAATCCCCTGCCCGGTGGCGGCTTCCCAGTCGCCCAGAGTGGGAGCCGGCAGATGTTCGCCGGCGGAAACATAGTGGCGAATATGCAAGAGGTTTTCGCGGGCGGCCCGCCGCGTCATCACGCGATAGGCGGTGGGCGCGGTCATCAGCACCGTCGGACGATATTCCACCATCGCATCCAGCAATTCGTCGGGTGTGCAACCCGGCAGGAGCACGGATGCGGCGCCGTAGCGCAAGGGAAACACCAGATGACCGCCCAGACCGAACGTAAATGCCATCGGTGCGCTGCAAAGGAACAGATCGTCGGCGCGCGTCTGCAGAATCGAACGCGGAAAAGCATTTGCGATGGCGAGCACATCGCGGTGGAAATGCACGGTTGCCTTGGGATCGCCGGTCGTGCCGGAGGTGAAAGCAAGGAGTGCCGGATCCGTCGACCACGTTCCGATCACGGTGAAATGATCGGGCTTTTGTTTCATCTGCCGCTCGATATCGGCGCCTGACGAGCGTCCGTCGCGCGAATAGGTTGCAGTGCCGCCGCCTTTCCCTTCCATTGCGACGATCAGCTCATCCAGAAGATTTTCCTCGCAGAGCGAAAGGTCGACCGACGCTTTTCCGAGGATTAAGGCAATCTCGCGCGATCGCAGGAGCGGCATGGTGACGACGGCAATGGCGCCGATTTTGAGAATGGCGAGCCACAATGCGCACAGCATCGGGCCGTTCTGGCCGCGCAGCAGTACGCGCGCTCCGGGTCGCAGCCCATAATCCTCGACGAGTACGGCTGCGGCCCGGCTCGATGCACGCGCCAGTTCGTTATAATTCCATCCGCCGCCGGGAAAGACGATGGCCGTTCGCGAACCCCATCCCGCCGCTATCGCGCGGTCGATCAGCTCCGCGCCCGCATTCATCCGTCTGGGATATTGAAATTCCGGACGGTCGAAGCGGAATTCCGGCAGCATCTCGGCAACGGGGAGCCGGTCGATGACGAAACGGTCGAGATGCGCGGTCTGCATTCCTCTCAATTGCCCTCGAACACGGGTTGTTTCTTTTCGACAAAAGCGCGATAGGCGCGGCGGAAATCCTCGGTCTGCATGCAGAGCGCCTGCGCCTGCGCCTCGGCGTCCAGCGCGTCGTCGATTCCCATATCCCATTCGCGATGCAGCATCTTCTTGGTCATGGCGTGCGCGAAAGCAGGGCCGTTCGCAAGCTCGCCCGCCATGCGCAACGTCTCCGCCAGGAGCTCCGTTTCCGGCACGAGGCGATTGTAGAAGCCCCAGCGCTCGCCTTCTTCCGCCGACATCGCACGTCCGCTGTAAAGCAGCTCGGAAGCGCGGCCATGACCTATCAATCTTGGCAGGATCGCGCAGGCGCCCATGTCGCAGCCGGCGAGTCCCACGCGCACAAACAGGAACGCCGCCTTGGCGCGCGGTGTCGCGATACGGATATCGGATGCCATCGCGAGGATCGCGCCCGCGCCTGCGCAGATGCCGTCGACCGCCGCCACGATCGGCTGCGGACAGGCGCGCATCGCCTTGACGAGATCGCCCGTCATTGTGGTGAATTCGAGGAGGCCGCTCACATCCATTTTCGTGAGTGGGCCGATAATGTCGTGCACGTCGCCGCCCGAGCAGAAATTCCCCTCCGCGCCGGTCATAACAATCGACTTCACATCCGGCGCATAAAGAAGCGCGCGGAACAGGTCGCGCAACTCGGCATAAGAGTCGAAGGTGAGGGGATTCTTTCGCTCCGGGCGCGAAAGCGTCACGGTTCCTACCTTGTCCTGCAAGGACCAGCGGAAATGTTTGGGCGAATAAGACGCGTCAGTCATTCCATGCCTTTCAACCAACTTCGCCGCCGGCAATGGCGATCGCCTGCCCGCTGACCGATCCGGCATCCGGTCCGCAAAGCCAGGCTACGGTGTCCGCAACCTCGCCCGGCTGGATGAGTCTTCCTTGCGGATTATAACGGACCATCTCGTGAAGGACCTTGTCCTCGCGCTGGCCTGTCTTGGCAACGATGGCAGTAACGGCCTTGCGTACCAGATCGGTGTCTACGTAAGCCGGGCAGACGGCATTGACAGTAACACCCTGTCGCGCGGTCTCCGCCGCGAGCGCGCGGGTGAATCCCACCAGCGCATGCTTCGTCGCGCAATAGGCAGTGATATAAGCCGCGCCGTGCAGTCCCGCGATGCTCGAAATATTTACGATGCGGCCCCAGCCGAGTTCGATCATCGACGGGAGCGTCGCGCGCGTGCAGCGAAACGCCGAAGTGACATTGACGTCCATCAGGCGCTCGAGCATCGCGTCAGACGTCTTGAGAACCGGTGCGCTCTCGGCGATTCCGGCATTGTTGATCAGGATCGCAATCGGCGCGCAGGCGTGTGCTTCGGCAAAGGCGCGTTCCACCTGCGCCGGATCGGTCACATCACAAATAGTCATGCGCGCATTTGCGATGCGGCCCGCTTCGCGTTCGAGCGCTTCGCGGTCGCGGCCCATCAAAGTGGTCTGCGCGCCCATCTGCGCCAGGCGCGCGGCGATGGCGGCGCCGATACCGCGCGATGCGCCGGTTATGACGGCGTGGCGGCCGGCCAATGTTAGTTCAGACGGCACGGCTCAAATTCCTGATCAGCTGGTCGCGGCCGGACCAATAGGGTTTCGGCCAGGAAATATCTTCGTAGCCCTGCTGCGCCGCCGCGCGCAGCGTCCAATACGGGTCGGTCAGATGCGGCCGCGCCAGACAGCAAAGATCGGCGCGGCCGGCCGCGAGAATACTGTTCACGTGATCGATCTCATAGATGTTTCCGACCGCCATGGTCGCGACACCGGCCTCGTTGCGGATGAGATCGGAGAACGGCGTCTGAAACATGCGGCCATAGACGGGCCGGGCCGCCGTCGATGTCTGTCCGGCGGATACATCGACCACATCTGCGCCCGCGTCGGCAAAGGCTTTGGAAATGATCAGGGCTTCGGCCTCGCTGTTTCCCACCTCGCCGAGCCAGTCGGTAGCCGAGATGCGCACCGAGATCGGCCGCTCGTCGGGCCATAGGCGCCGGACGGCATGAAACACCGCCAGCGGAAAGCGCAGCCGGTTCTCGATCGCGCCGCCAAAGCGGTCGGTTCGTTTGTTCATCGCCGGCGTGAGAAAAGCGGACAGCAGATAGCCATGTGCGGCATGCAGCTCGATCATGTCGAAGCCGCAAACAATCGCCCGTCTGGCGGCGCGGACGTAATCTTCGATCACGCGCTCCATATCCGTTTCATTCATTTCGCGCGGTACCTGGTTGAGCGGCGACCACGGGATGGGCGAAGGCGCGATCAGCGGCCAATTGCCGCGATCGAGCGGTTGATCTTCGCCTTCCCACGGCACTTTGGTCGATCCCTTGGGACCGGCATGGCCGAGTTGCAGCGCGATCTTCGCTTCGGTGTTCGCATGAACGAAATCGACGATCCGCTTCCAGCCGCGCTCATGTTCGTCATTATACAATCCGGCACAGCCCGGCGTGATGCGCGCGTCTGCGGAGATGTCCGTCATCTCCGTCACGACAAGCGCCGCGCCGCCTTGCGCGCGGGCGCCGTAATGAACGAGATGGAAATCGCCGGGCATTCCGTCGACCGCGGAATACATCGACATGGGCGAAACGACGATGCGGTTCGAAAGCGTGAGACCCCGCAGCTTAAGCGGCGCGAACATTGGTGGTCGCGGCCTGTTTGCTTCGATGCCCGCGCGCTGCACGAACCATGTCTCGAGTCCTTCGAGCCATTTGCGGTCGCGCAACCGCAGGTTTTCGTGACTGATACGCTGGCTCCGCGTCAGCAGAGAATAGGCGAACTGGATCGGCTCAAGCCCCACATAACGCGGCACATGCTCGAACCACTCGGTCGAATTTCGCGCCGCATTTTGCAGTTTGATCACTTCGAGCCCGCGCGCCGCCTGGAAGGCATCCAGCGCTCTCTCCGACATGCCGTGACCGTGAATTGCCGAGGCGAGCGCGATGGCGTCTTCCAGCGCCAGCTTGGTGCCGGAGCCGACCGAGAAATGCGCGGAATGGGCCGCGTCGCCGATCAGGACGATATTGCCGTGATGCCAGCGCTCGCAATTGAGAACCGGAAAATTCAGCCAGGCCGAACCGCGCAGATGGCGCGCATTGCTCATTAGTTTGTGGCCATCCAGATAAGGCCCAAACAACGTCTCGCAAATCAGGATCGCTTCTTCGGTCGTGGCGTGTTCAAAGCCGAGACCGCGCCAGGTCGCTTCGCTGCATTCAACGATGAACGTCGAGGTCCCGGGCTCGAAGCGATAGGCATGCGCCCAGATCCAGCCATGTTCCGTTTGAAGAAATATGAATGTAAATGCGTCGAAGGTCTGTTCCGTCCCGAGCCAGATAAACTTGTTCGCTCGCCGCAGGATGTTCGGCCGAAATACGCCGGCATGGGCGGCGCGTGTCGCACTATTGATGCCATCGCTCGCCACGATGAGATCGGCATCTGGAAAATCGCCCGCGCCCGCCTCGGTTTCGAATCGCAACCCTACGTCCAGTTCGCGGCAGCGCGCCTGCAGAATGTTGAGCAGATGCTTGCGGCCAATGCCGGAAAATCCGTGCCCGCCCGAGCGGATTCGCTGGCCGCGGAAATGGACGTCGATATCGTCCCAATGCGCCAGCGCCGCGTTGATCGTGGTCGCACTTTCGGGATCGGACTCGCCCAGCACGTCCATCGTCTGGTCGGAGAACACGACGCCCCAGCCAAAGGTGTCGTCGGGCCGGTTGCGTTCGACGACCAGCACCTCGTGGCGCCAGTCGAGCCGCTTGAGCGCAATCGCGAAATAAAGCCCGGCGGGACCGCCGCCGACGCAAACTGCTCTCACCGCGAATCAGACTCCTGCGGGTTCGGGCGGTATCTAAGAGTCAAAGCGGTCGCCGGTCAAAGTCCGCAGCGCTTGACGCTGCGCCGCAGCATTGGTTTCGTGCGGCTCGCCATCGCCGGAGACCACCCATGAAGCCGCTTTTCGTCCAGATCAAATGCGAGCTTGGCCAGACCTACAAGGTCGCCGAATTGCTGATCGACACCATCGAAGAAACCGCCGAAATCTATTCGGTGACCGGTGCCTACGACCTGCTCGCCAAATTCCATCTCGGCAATGACCAGAGCTTCGGCGAGTTCGTGAACTTCAAGCTCCACGCCGTGCCCGGCATCCGCGACACCTTCTCGCTGGTGGCCTTCCGGATGTTCTGCGTCCCAAACCCCGACAATGAGGGGATGGACGAAACGGATTTCCGCAAGCTGGCGGCGCGGCAGAAAGAGGATGGATAGACCGCAAGCCGGATCAGCAAAGCCAGTTTTCAATCGGCAGGCCTTTTATGCGCGAGAATTCTCGCTCGTTGTCGGTGACTATCGTGCAGCCAAGCGCGAGAGCGTGAGTTGCTATGAACAAATCGTTGGCGGCGATCAGGCCACGGCGTAATTTATTATTTGCAAGGGACTTGGTGTTAGCACCAGGCAGGAACTGCGCGTCACATGCGCGGCTGCAAAATGCCGGACAACAAATAAATTCGTCATCGCCGGGCTTGGCCCGGCGACCCATGAACACCGCCCTTTCCGGCCCATTCCGTGTTCATGGATGGCCGGGACGAATGCCCGGCCAAGACGAAGAAGGAACTCTGCGAGCCTTTACCTACAGACGCAATAGCCTTCCCGGCGAAACGGGGGAACAACAAATCACATAGTCTCCAAGAACTCCGACAATACGCGATCAAATGCCGGCGGGTTTTCCAGATTGGCGAGGTGGCCGACATTTGGAATGACTTCGAGTCGCGCACCTTTTATTTGCTTCGCCATGGCTTCCACCACCGCCGGCGTCATGACGCGATCCGAACCGCCGGCGAGCACAAGCGTCGGTTTGTCGATCATGGGAACGATTTGGGTGCCGTCGAAAGAAAGAATACAACGCATCGCATCGCGATAGACATCGGGCGGAACGGAGCTCACCGATTCGATGGCGGCGTCCTTCGCCGATTGCGGCGCGCCCGGCGCCAGAAGCTGATCGAGCAGGCTCACGGCCATTTCGCGCATCGTCATGCCGCGATCGATCGGCCCGACGCGCCGCTCCATGAATTCCTGCGTGCGAGCGCGAGCCGCTTCGATGGCTTCCGGCGTTTCCGGCTGCGCGAGACCGGGGCTCGTTGCATAGAGACAGATGCTGGTGAGGCGGTGCGCACGATTGCGCAGGAACTCCTGCACCACCATGCCGCCCATCGAATGGCCCACGAGATGGATGCGTTTGTTGGGAAGCGTATCGAGCAATGCTTCGAGCGCATCGGCGAGAACCGGAAAGGTCAGCTCCGGCACCGGCGGCGAGCCGCCATAACCCGGCATGTTCCAGGCAATCGCGGTGTAGCGGTCTCCAAATGCATCGAGCTGCTGCTGCCAGACCTTCGCCCGGCCGCCGATGCCGTGCAGGAAAATCAGCGCGTCGCCGCCCGATCCGTTTTTCAGATATGTCGGTACCTGCATGTCCTCTCCTCCTGGTGCGCGAAGAAAATCATGACGGAAGGAATTTGTCGAAAATGGCGTGCGTCGCATTCTGGGCGCGAACGAGCCGGTTCTCCAGGGCGGTAAAATCCTCTGCGCCCGTGGCGCGCAGCAACAGGGCTTTCATTGCCGGCGTGGCATGCTGCGGATCGAATGCACCCGTGACCGCCATGCGCAGGATCTGGAGGAGATCAAGTTCGAGACGCGCCGTTCCGATCAGGGTCTCGGCATCCGCTTCCGGCAGAAACCCCGCCTCCCGCAGACGCTCCAGCGCCGAAATCGTATTCGGCTCGAGGATATCCGGCGCTTCCCAGGCGTGGCGCAGCTGGAAGAATTCCACGATGAATTCGATATCGACGAGTCCGCCGCGGGCGAATTTCAGATCCCACGGCCCGCGCGCCGGAAACTGCGACTCGAGCTTCCTGCGCATGTCCCGGACATCGAACGCGAGCCGCCCGGGGTCCATTTTTCTGGTGAGCGAATCACGGATAATCTGCTTGATTCCGTTCGCGAGCTGCGGCGGTCCTGCAATCACGCGCGCCCGGGCGAGCGCGAGGCGTTCCCATGTCCAGGCATCCTCCAAATTATAACGTTCGAAAGATTCGCGACTGACGGCGGCAGGCCCCTTATTTCCCGTCGGTCGCAACCGCATATCGACTTCGTACATTCCTCCTTCCGCCGTCTGGACCGTCAGCGCCGCAATCAGCCTTTGCGCCAGCTTTGCGTAATAAACCATCACCGGCATGCGGCGCGGACCGGAAGACGATTCCGCATGTGGCGGCGCGTCGTAAATGAATATCAGATCGAGATCGGAAGCCGATGTCATTTCGCGGCCGCCGAGGCGGCCCATGGCCACGATACAAAACGAGCCGTCTTCGACAATACCTGCGCGCGACGCCAGATCCCTTTCGACCCTTTCGAGCAGCCCGGCAATTGCAGCTTCGGCGATATTCGTGAACGCCGCACCGGCTTGAACGGTTGAAATACCGCCGTCGATGAGTTGCACGCCGACGCGAAAGCTTTGCTCGCGTACAAATCGCCGCGCGATATCGAGCACCGCTTCCTGGTCCGTCGCTGCAGCAAGCTGGCGTTCAAGCATGGCGCCGTAATCGCCCTGCAGCGGCGACGCGAGAAATGCGCGATCGAGAAGCACATCGAGCATCGCCGGCGAACGGGCCAGATGCCCGGCCAGCCTCGGCGCGGATCCCATCGTCGCCGCAACCAGCTGAAGAAGATGCGGATTGGCAAGTAACAACGAAAAAAGCTGGACTCCCGCCGGCAGCCGCGAAACGAACCTGTCGAATTGCACGAACGCACTATCCGGGTCGGCGGTCGCCGCCAGCGCGTCGAGCAGCGCCGGCATGAGCCGCGTCAGGAGTTCGCGCGCGCGCGGGCTGCGCGTCGCTCGGATGCGGCCATGATGCCACCCGCGAATCGCACCCGCCACATGCTGCACATCGCGAAAGCCCATGCGCGCCAGTGTGGCGAGCGTTTCCGGATCGTCTTCCACGCCGGTAAAAACCAGACCACCGCCCTCGCCGCCGAGCGGCGTTTCTTTCCCGAACAGTTCCTCGTAATGAAGCTGCACGCTTTCGAGATGCGAGATCAGCTCCGCCGCGAACGATTCCGAGTCCGCATAACCGGCGAAACAGGCGATGTGCCCGAGCTCCGCCGCGCTGTCCGGCAGCGTGTGCGTCTGCTCATCCTCGATCATCTGCAGCCGGTGTTCGAGCCGGCGCAGGAACAGATAGGCCGCAGTGAGATCGGCCAGCGCACCATCGGTGACGAGGCCGCGCGCATGCAGGGCTTGCAGCGCGTCCAGGGTGCGCTTTTGCCGAAGCGAGGGATCGCGGCCGCCGAGAATCAGCTGTTGCGTCTGAACAAAGAATTCGATTTCGCGGATGCCGCCGCGTCCGAGCTTGATGTTATGTCCGGCGACCGCAATCGGGCCGTGGCCGCCATGCGCCTGGATCTGGCGTTTGATCGAATGAATATCCTCGATGGCCGCATAGTCGAGATGGCGGCGCCAGACAAACGGTTCGAGGCATTTGATGAAATCCGCCGCCGCCGTCGGGTCGCCGGCGCAGGCGCGCGCCTTGATGAAAGCCGCGCGTTCCCAATTCTGGCCCATCTCCTCGTAATAGCGTTCCGCTGCCTCGGTCGAGATGGCAACCTGGGTCGCTCCCGCATCGGGTCTGAGTCTCAGGTCGATGCGGAATACATAACCGTCTGCGGTGATTTCTCCGAGCAGCCGCACAAGTCCCCTGACGAGATCGACAGCGGCGGCGCGTGCGTCGGATTTCTTGCGGAAGGGAAAACGTTCCAGATCGTAGAAGACGACGAGATCGAGATCGCTCGAATAGTTGAGCTCGAACGCGCCCCCCTTGCCCATCGCAAGAACAATGAGCCCGGTCGCCTTTTCCAGTTTCTCCGGATCATCTTCCGCCAGCTGCATTTTGCGGGCCGCTTCGCGCAGCAGAAAGCGCAACGCGCCGCCGACGCTCGCGTCGGCAAAGCGCGTCAGTTTGTTTGTGACCGTCCCGACGTTCCATTCGCCGGCAATGTCCGCCAGCGCCGCCGCCAGCGCCGTTTGGCGTTTGGCGCGGCGAAGTAAGGACATCACTTCGGCTGTGTCTGGCGCATCATGCGCCCGCTGTGCAGCCCCTATCGCGCGCTCGACGATAGCGTCGGGACCCGTTTCCCAAAGCTCGCGCAGCAACTCGCGCTCGCGCAGCGCCAGCCGGCAAAGATACGGGCTGTTTCCAAAGGCGCTCGCAAATACCGCATGCGCGCCTTCCGGAATTCCGGCGATGCTGTCGCCCAGGCTCTCGAAGATACGTTCCGCACGCGCTGCATCGAACGGGCGGGGCAGGAGCGGATTCGCCGTCGCAAACGCGACCGACATTAAACGATTTCCCGAGTTGACGCGCCGATTGCCATTGTCTGGGATCCGCCGAGATTCGCGCGCCGCACTATAATCAAGTTCTGGCAATCTGTTTCTGCGCGGCGATCTGGGGAAGTACCGGTTGCCGTCTGGTCGGCACCGGGAACAGGAGGGTCGCCTTGAGTCCCGGACAATTGTCGGAGAGTTCGAGCTTCGCGTCGTGCAGCCGCGCGACGGCTGCGACGAGGCTGAGGCCAAGGCCTGTTCCCGGAGAATGGCGGCTCGCCTCCAGACGCACGAAACGTTCGAGCACGCGGGCGCGATCTTCCGCCGGAATCCCCGGTCCCGAATCGGCGACATTGAGCGCCATACCGGCAGGTGTTTGCTCGAGCGCCACCGTCACCCGTCCGCCCGGCGGTGTATATTTGATCGCATTGTCGATCAGATTGGCCAATGCCTGGCTGACGAGCCGCGGATTGCAGGCGATGACGGCCGATCCGCTCGGCGGAATCGAGAGAGTAATTTCCTTTTCGTCCGCCAGAGGTCCGTAAAGTTCGGCCACGCCTTCCACAATTCCGCGCAGATCGACCTGCTCCATCGATTCGCGCGCGACACCGGCTTCGGCCTCGGCGATGAGCAGCAGCGCATTGAACGTGCCGATCAGATGATCTGTTTCTTCCACGGCGGCTTCGATTTCGCGGGCGCCAGCGCCTTCCGGGCCGATGGTGGCCAGGACGCCTTCGAGTCTGTTGCGCAGGCGGTTGAGGGGCGTACGCAGATCGTGTGCGATCGAATCGGTGACGTCGCGCATGCCGCGCATCAGCCGCTCGGTCCGTTCCAGCATGCGGTTGAGATTGATCGCGAGCGTATCGAACTCGTCGCCGCCGCGACGAAGCGGCAGGCGCCGCGAGAGATCGCCCGCCATGATTTCCCGGCTCGTGCGGTTGATGAGATCGAGCCGGGTGAGAAAATTCCGACTGATAAGAATGCCGCCGAACAGCCCGAGCAGGATCATGAGCAGCAGAGACCAGGGCAGCGTCGTCGTGAAAAGTTTTTCCGTCTGGTAGCGTTCGGCGATATCGCGCGCGACGAGCAGATAAAACCCGCCGGTCAGCGGGAATTGCCGGCCGCGCGCGCGGTGATTCTCGATGTGGTTGCCGACCCGGCGCTCATAATCGAATTCCACGATATTGCTGCCGACCGCTACGATGTTCGGCCACGCGTCGAGATTTCCCACGATCGGGCGCTTGTCCTCATCGGCGAGCAGATAAAGCGTCGCGTCGCTGTGCGTCGAGCGGTTGGTGACGATTTGCGCGAGCCCGGGCAGTCCGAACTGCTGGTATCGCTGGGCGAGCTGCGAAACTTCGGAATCGACGATATCGTCGGTCTGCTTGTTCAGCGCGCGGGCGGTGTTCCAGTAGGTGAAACCGACAATGGCGGCCGCGGAGACGGCAAAAATGGCGAGGTAGAGAGCGACAATCCGGAACGCGAGGGTGCGAAGTATCCTAGGCGCGCGCACGGATCATGTAACCCGCGCCGCGGACGGTGTGCAGCAGCGGAGCTTCGAACCCCTTGTCGATTTTCGCCCGCAGGCGGGAGATGTGCACATCGATCACATTGGTCTGTGGATCGAAATGATACTCCCAAACGCTCTCGAGCAGCATGGTCCTTGTAACCACCTGCCCGGCATGGCGCATCAGATATTCCAGCAGCCGGAACTCGCGGGGCTGGAGGTCGATGGCCGAGCCGTTGCGCTTGGCGGTCCGCGTCAGGAGGTCGAGCTCGAGATCGCCCACCTGGAGCTGGGTCTTCACCGAAGCCGGATGCCGCCGGCGCATCAGCGCGTCGATGCGCGCCAGGAGTTCCGCAAAGGCATAGGGCTTGGTGAGATAATCGTCGCCGCCGGCCTTGAGACCCTTCACCCGGTCGTCGATCTCCGACAGGGCACTTAGAAACAGGACCGGCATGGTGTTGCCGTGCTCGCGGATCTCGGCGACCAGCTTCAAACCGTCCAGACCCGGAAGCATGCGGTCGACGATCGCCACGTCATACTGGCGTGACAAAGCGAGGGTAAGACCCACATCGCCATCCGCCGCGTCGTCCACCACGTGGCCGGCCTCCCTGAGGCCGTTCACGAGGTAACGCTGGGCTTCGAGATCGTCCTCGACGACGAGAATGCGCATTTGACAACTCCTATCGCCCCTCGGCGAAGCACCGTGACCGGAAGCCAAGGTCCGCGCCGGCAGCAGCAACGGGGGGGATGGGGCCGCCACCGCCGGCGCGGGGGCCGGACGAAGCTGGCCGAAACCGGCTGCGTCCGGTACGCGGGAAACTCCGGTCTTACGCGATTTTCAGCGCCACGAAGCGCTGGCCGCTGTTTCCGTCGATAAGTACAAGCACGCTCTTGCGGCCGTTGTGCTGGGCGCCGGATATCTGGGTTTTGATGTCCTGCGGCGTGTGTACCACCTTATTGCCTACCGATACCACCACGTCGCCAGGTTGTATTCCCTTATCCGCGGCGTCGCTGTCGGGATCGACCCGGGTCACCAGCACGCCGTTGACATGGTCGTCGAGATTGTAATTGCGACGCACATCCGGGGTCACCGCGGTGAGGCCGAGCCCCATTGCTTCCCCGGTGCTCGCCACCGCGCTGCTGTTCTCCTGCGGGCCGTCATTGGAGGCAAGCTGTTCGTCCTTGCGCGCGCCGATGGTGGCCGTAATCGTCTTCTGCGCGCCGCTGCGCGAGAGCGTAAACGTCGCCTTGGCGCCGGCCGGCAGGGAAGCAACCCGGCGCGTCAGATCGCGGGAGTCTTCCACCGACTTTCCATTGATGGCGAGAACCACGTCGCCAGGCTGGAAGCCTGCTTTCGCAGCCGGACCGCCGGGTACGACCTGGGCCACGATCGCGCCCTTGACATCATGCGAACCGAGCGATGCGGCGATTTCCGGCGTCACGTTCTGGATCTCGACGCCGAGATAGCCGCGCGCCACCCGGCCATGTGCCTCGAGCTGCGCCACGACATCGTGGATGGTCGAGGACGGGATGGCGAAGCCGATGCCGACGCTGCCGCCGGAGGGCGAATAGATCATCGAGTTCATGCCGATGACCTTGCCTTCGAGGTCGAAGGTCGGGCCGCCGGAATTGCCGCGATTGATCGGTGCGTCGATCTGCAGATAATCCGTATACGGACCGTTTCCGACGTCGCGACCGATGGAGGAAATGATGCCCGCCGTCACCGTATTGCTGAGACCGAAGGGATTGCCGACCGCGATCACCCAGTCGCCCACGCGCACGGTATGATCGTCGCCGAATTCCACGGTCGGAAGCGGCTTGTCGCTCTTGATCTTGAGCAGCGCGATATCCGTGGCTTCGTCGGAACCCAGGAGCTTCGCGGTGAATTCGCGACCGTCGGGCAGCTTCACCGTGATTTTCTTGCCGTCGGCCACCACGTGGTTGTTGGTGACGATGTAGCCCGACTTGTCGATGATGAAGCCCGAACCCATTGCCACGGCCTTGCGCGGCTGCGAAAACTGACGACCGCCGCCCTCGCCAAACTGATTGAAGAAGTCACGGAACGGCTCGGGCAGCTCTTCGGGATTGAAGGCCTGGGTCGCCTTCATCTGCTGCTCGACGGTGACCGTGACCACCGCAGGGCTCACGCGTTCGACCAGGTCGGCAAAGCTGAACGGCGCGCCGTTTTCGAGCATCCGCGGCGGCGAATTGTGGACCACCATATGGGGTTCGGCCGGATGTGCAGGCGGCACATTGTTGCCCGCGAGCTGCATTTCATTCGGCGGAGCCGCGAAACCTGCCAGGCCCAAAAACGAGATGGCGCCAGCGGAAGCTGCGACGAGCAATGTCTGTCTCAGTTTCCCATGCCGCAGCCGCTCCAAACCCTTCATTACATTCTCCTTCTTGCACGGTGGCCGTTGCCACCCCGGGTGGCCCGATAGGCCTATCCCCATCGGATTAAGCATTTCTTTCCTCTGCATTAAACGTCCGACACCTGATGAACCACAGCGCCCTTCGCGCGTATCCATTTTGAGTTCGGTTATCAGCCGGGCGTTTCTGCCCGTGCAATCTTGCGCGCCCGAATAATCGCGGCAGCAGCAGCCGCACCACCTATGATCACCACGATCAGCGGGCCGAACCAGAGAAGGTATGTCTCGGGCTCCAGCGGCGGCTTCATTAAAACGAAATCTCCGTATCTTGCAACCAGATAGTTCTCGATCTCGGCATCGGTCTTGCCGCTCACTATCATTTGACGAATCAGACGCCGCAAATCCGCGGCGAGCGGGGCATTGGATTCGTCGAGCGACTGGCCCTGGCAGACCACACAGCGGAGTTGTTTCTGCAGAGCGACCGCGCGCGCCTCGAGTTGGGGATCCGCGAGCTTTTCCGGCCCGGTGGCGGCCCATCCCGCCGGGCCCGCGAGAACCGAAACAAACAGCAATGTCGCCAGGACGCGTCTCATTCGGCCGGCGCCAGGGCGGATCGCAAGGCCGGAAGCCGCAAGCGCGAAAAAAGGCTCGCAAACCCGCCCAGCGCCATCAGCGCACCGCCCAACCAGATGAAAGGCGCGAGCGGATTGACGAAGGCGCGGATAAGCCAGCGGCCGCCGCCACGATTGTCGCCAAGGGCGACATAGAGATCGGAAAACCCGGTGGTGCGGATCGCTGTCTTGCTGACGGACTGGCCTTCGACGGGGTACTGCCGCATCTCGGGGGAAAGCCGGGCAATTTCGGCGCCGTCGCGGCGAACAACGATATTGCCGCGATTTGCCGTGTAATTTGGACCGGTGACGGAAGTAACACCGGCAAATTCGAGATTGTAGCTGCCGACCTGTATCGATTGTCCGGGCGAGAGCACGTCGAGCACCTCGGTTTTCCAGCAAATCGTGCCGGCAATGCCGAGCAATGTAATTCCCAGCCCGGCATGAGCAAGCGCCGAAGCAAAGGAATTGAGCGACAATGCGCGGATCTTCGATTTGGCGCGCAGATCGAGAATGCTGGCGGCAACGACCCAGACGCCCAGCGCCGTGGCTGCCGCAGCCGTCAATGATCGCGGCGCACCGAAGGCAAGCGCGATGGCGCCCGCAAGCACGGCAAGGCCAAGACCCGGCGCCAGAATCCGCAACGCGGACCCGAGATCGCCGCGCCGCCAGCCGAGCCGCGGGCCGAACGGCACAAGTAATAACAAGGCGATGAACAGCGGCGCGAAGGTGACGGCGAAATAGGGCGGCCCAACGGAAATGCGCGTGCCTGTCGCCGCGTCGAGGAACAGCGGATAGAGCGTCCCCAGAAACACCGTCGCCGCGGCGGCCGTAAGAAATACGTTGTTGAGCAGCAGCGCCGATTCGCGGCTGACCGGCTCGAACCCGGTGCCGCTTTCGAGTTTCGGCGCGCGCCAGCCATAGAGCCCGAGCGCACCGCCGATCGAAACAAACAGAATGGCGAGAATGAATTTCCCGCGTTCGGGATCGTTCGCGAAACTGTGTACCGAGGTCAGCACGCCGGAGCGCACCAGGAATGTGCCGATCAGACTGAGCGAGAACGCACCGACCGCGAGCAGCAACGTCCAACTACGGAATGCGCCGGTACGTTCGGTCGCAAGGGCGGAATGAAGGAGCGCGGTGGCAACGAGCCATGGCATGAGCGAAGCGTTCTCGACCGGATCCCAGAACCAGAACCCGCCCCAGCCGAGCACGTAATAAGCCCACCAGCTGCCGGCGGTGATGCCGAGCGTGAGCGCGCACCACGCCATCAGCAGGAACGGCCGCGCCGCCCGCGCCCAGCGCGCATCCACTTCGCCGGTCAGAAGGGCGGCGGCGGCATAAGCAAATGTCGTCGAAAGACCGACATAACCGAAATACAAAGTCGGCGGATGGAACGAGAGGCCGGGGTCCTGCAGCAAGGCATTCAGTCCCTCGCCTTCGATGGGCGGCGGGTCGAGACGCAGGAACGGATTGGACGCGAGCAGGATGTAAGTCAGGAAGGCCACGGCGAGCAGGCCTTCGATTCCGAGCGCCGCGGATGTCAGCCGCGTCCCGCCGCGCCGGCCCACCACTGTGAGCACCGTATAAACGGCAAGCACCAGCACCCAGAGCAGCATGGAGCCTTCATGGTTTCCCCACACGCCGGTTATTTTGTAGAACAGCGGCTTCAGCGTGTGCGAGTTCTGGGCCACGTCGAGAATACTGAAATCGGATGTAACAAATCCGGCAGTCAGCGCGCCGAACGCGACGAACACAAAGACGGCAAAGCCGAGCGCCGCATTCGAAGCGGTGCGCGCGGCGAGCGGCGACTGCGTATGGCCTGCGGAGATTCCTGCGATAGCCTGCACCAGCGACAGCGCGAGCGCGAGACAGAGCGCGAACTGGCCGAGTTCTCCCGTCACGAGCCGTGTTCCTTCCAGCGGCCCGCGCGTTTCAGCGCATCGACGACTTCGGGCGGCATGTAACGTTCGTCGTGTTTGGCCAGCACTTCGTTCGCGTCGAACGCACCATTTGTTTCAAGCGCGCCGGCCGCGACCACGCCCTGACCTTCGCGGAACAGATCCGGCAACACACCGCTATAGACGACGGGCACCTGCGCGCGCCCGTCGGTCACGACGAAGCGTACTTCCGCGCCCGGCCCGCGCCGGAGGCTTCCGGGTTTCACCAGCCCGCCGAGATGGAAGGCGACTCCCGGATGAACATTTCGCGACTGAAGATCGCTCGGGCTGTAGAAATAGAGGACGTTGTCCTTCAGCGCGGCAATCACAAGCGCCGCCCCGCCGATGCTGGCGACCAGAAGAGCCGCTGCAAACCAGAGCCGTCGCTGTTTCTTGCGATTCATCAGTGCGGCGAACGCCCCAGGATTTCCTCGGCGAGGCCGGTATCGTAGGCAAGCCCGCCTGACGTCAATGTGATGTTGTGCGGCCAGTCGGCGCGGGCGAGGCCCTTGCGTTCGAGCGCATGCCAGACCTTGTCGATAAAGAGCCCGCTCGCATCCTTGCTGGAAACGGCGGCACCGCCGATATGAAAATGCGCGCCATGAGCTTGCGGGAAACGTGCGATGGTCACCTCGCCCGTTCCCGGCCCGGTCCGCGCCGCGGCCGGATCGCGCGCCAGCGCCTGCAGGATGGTCAGTGTGCGCAACTGCAGGGGATTGAGCTTCAGGGGATTCTGTTTCGGCGGCATGATCCCGGTTTCGCATGATCAAGCTGGCCTCGTCGAGTCCCGCTCCACGCTTTCCAAGGGCTTCGCCAGCCGCTAATGCTTGGGTCGCGATGGATGTCCTACACAAAATCGATCTTTCGGACTGGAGCGGGCCGTTTCCCGCTGCGATGCAGGCCGGCGCATGCGACGCGCTGGAAAGCGGCAAAGTGCTGTTCTTTCCGCGACTCGGCTTTGCACTGAACCCGGACGAGCGCGTGCTGCTCACCCCGGATGTCTCGGACGGCAAGGCCAAGAATGTAAGCCTCAGGCCGTCCGGCAGGCTGGGCGGCACGTCCCGCAATGGCGATGCAGCGCGCCTGCTGCAACAGATGATGGAACGCTTCGCGGCGACTGCGATGCGTTTCATGGGTGCGTTGATACCCGGCTATTCCGGCCGTCTCGAACGCGCGCCGACCAGTTACCGGCCGGTGGAGATCGAAGGGCGTCCGGCTTCGGCGGTTTACGACGACACGCGCATGCATGTGGATGCGTTTCCCTCGCGGCCGATGCGCGGCCAGCGGATCATGCGCCTGTTTTCCAACATCAATCCCGATGGCGCGCCGCGCATTTGGACCGTCGGCGAGCCATTCGAAGACATGGCGCGGCATTTCCTTCCCTCCGCGCGCGAAGGTTCGCGCCTGCACGCGCAGATCCTGGGCGCGCTCGGCATCACCAAGGGCGTGCGCTCGGCCTATGACGGGCTGATGCTCGGGCTGCACGACGGCGCCAAGCTCGACGAAGCGTATCAGCGCGGATCGCCGCAAGTTGAAATTCCCTTTCCCGCAGGCTCGACCTGGATTTGTTACACCGACCAGGTGATGCATGCGGCGCTCAAGGGCCAGTTCGTGCTCGAACAGACATTCCATCTCGATGTCGACTCGATGGCGGTCCCCGCCCGTTCGCCCTTGCGCGTCCTGGAACGCCTCCGCGGCCGCGCGCTGGTGTAGTTGCGCGCAAGTATTCACCACGAAGACACGGAGATCACGGAGTTCGCAATCTTCTCCCCGGGCCGCGCGCGTCCACACGTCCGCACGCGGGCGATGAACAATGAGGCGGCGAGGTCGTGAGAATGTTGTTGCGCACGGAGGCGCGCGATCCTGCCTTTTCCTCGCTGCCTCACTGACTCATTGTAAATTTCCTCCGTGTTGTCCGTGCCTCCGTGGTTCATGATCCTCCCGCGCAGGGCGGGGGAGGATCAGAGCACTTTGCCGCCGACGCGGGTGAAGCCGGAATGGGGGTCGCAATTCCCTGAGACTGGTGCGGGGACGGGAGCGGGGTTGTCCGCCAGTTCTTTTGCGAGCCATGCGGGGACCGGCCCGTTTTCCTTTGCGGTTTTGACCATGCGGACGATGCGTTCCTGCAATTCGTTTTTCAGGGCTTCGG
>Ga0335074_10000429_pt1 | contig 61033 bp, 51 predicted proteins | sample Lox_Sample_23_FD_206715 | JGI IMG/M metagenome (GOLD analysis project Ga0335074, IMG submission 206715) | Soil microbial communities from Loxahatchee National Wildlife Refuge, Florida, United States - Lox_Sample_2.3 | ecosystem: Environmental > Terrestrial > Soil > Wetlands | place: USA...
AAACTCTTCGATGATATTTCCCGCCGCGGTCGCCCCGATGCCGATCAGCGCGCTTTCAAACGTCACCGCCGCGTCGTTGCGGTTTTGCTCCGGGTAATAAAGGTTTGAGATGCCTCCGGCGGCGATATTTCCCAGAATGTTCGAATAGTTCGGCTGCCACCGCTTGTTGTCGCCTTTGCAGATAAAGGCGTTTGCGACGGCGTAAAGCAGCCGCGACCGCACCGTGCCCGTTCCCTTGTAAAAATAGCGCGGATCCTGCCTCAGGAGCGCCGGGAACACCGCGCTTCCCATAAATGTGCCTACCGCCCCATCTGCGTACGAAGCGCCGTAACGCTTCGCATAGCCTCCGAACCCCGGCCCATAGCCGCTCAGATAATTCGCTCCCTGCTCGATGCCCGCAATTCCCGCCGTGATCGCAAAATTAAAGGGATCGATGGTTGACTTCCACGCCAGTTGGAATTTCTGCCTAGCGTTCAGCGGAGCAGCGTCCGGCACATAGCTCACGTAAAAGTTAGGCACCACCCCGAGCACGCGCTGCTTTTCCTGCTGTTCAATCTGGTGTTGCGCCACCTCTTCTTGCGGCTCCACTTCCACCTGCGTCACAACCGCCGCCAGCGGCATGGTAATCGGCGGCACTATAAACGTGTGTCCCGGTGCAAGAGTGCCCGAAGCCGTCTGTGTTTCAAACCCAGGCAGCGTGGCCGTCAGTTGAAACGTTCCCGCTGGCACATTCGAGAAAGAAAACTGGCCGTTATTGTCCGTCATCGTCTGGCGCGCCAAGGATTGCCCAACCGGTGCCAACTTCACGCGTGCCCCGGAGACAACCGCACCCGTCGCATCAAGCACCGTGCCGGTGATGGTTCCCGCGGTAAGTTGATCTGCGCCCTCACTCGTGCTGGCCACAGCGTTCGACGTGGGATCGACTGCGCCGGGATCGGGCTGCTGGGCGCTTTGAGGTTTTACCTGGGTTGAGGCGTCAGCCGGAGAACTTGGCGATTGACCAGCGGTCGCAACCCCGCAGGAAAAGAGAAGGAAGCCGCAGATCGCGGCAAGCGCCGCGCCGCTTTGCGACCTGAACCGGCAAATCATCGCTAGGTGCTCCTCGGTTAGGCGTCGGCGCGCAGCTGGTGCGCAGACCTATTTTAGACCAATAGCAGGGCTGCCGGGTTGTATTCCCCCGGCCGGAGTGTCGAGTTCCACAAAGGGTCCGGATGTTCCCGCTGCGCCCCGTCCGCAAACAGGGTGGTTACCCCCTTGCGACGGTTTCGCCTGCGGCCTCAAGGGCGGCCGGATAGCTGGGAAGGGGCTTATCTGTATGGAAGTATCGTTTGTAGGCTTCGATCCAATTCGTTGCGATTGCATGCTGCGCGGTGGCGAGATCGATCTGGCCGCTGCACACCATCTGGTGCAGGTAATCTTCCAGTTGGTCCTTCACGTGGGCGTTCCACTCCGTCGAATCGTAAGGTTCAGGCCAGAGGTTTCGGATGTCATCGGTGCCGCCCAACGCGGGCGTGATCAGGTGGTCCAGTTCGTAATACTTGGCTTGGCGGTAGTCCACGCCGTATTCGCGAAACACCCTTTCGCGCTCGGAGATGGGAATCCTCGAGGGATCTTCTCTGGGCGCGGCGAAGCAAATGTCGTTCGGAAAGGTAAGCGCGTCCCCCGGCGTCAGGCTCGCGCGCGGCAGAGGCGCGGCTTGGACCTGCGCGATTGTGGCCCCGCTGTTTGAGAGCCAGGTATTTCGCAGCAGAAACGTAAATCCCACCGCGGCGAACAGCCCTACGGCTAGAGCATATCGCCATCCGCCTCCCATCTGCCTCACGAACGAAGGTTGGTACCGGGATCGGAATCTGCTTGGAACGCGCACGCCGGAAGACGATCTGTCTTGCCGCATGCTGCGAAGCAAGTCCGCGCGTGCGCGCGTGGAATCCGGTATTTCCACTTCGCTCCGACAGGCGACCACCAAATCAGCGGAAGTTCGTTCAAGCTGACGCATTCGCTCGCGGCAGTCTCCACAGGCGGCCAAATGGGCGCCAGCTTCCGCTTCCTGCTCCGCCGGCAATTCAGCGTCTACTGCAAGAAGCAGATCATGATCGGAAAGGTGGGTTTTGCCCCGATGCATCCTCACCCCCCGCCCGCGCGATTGAGCCGTTCAAAGGAACGGGCTAAGGAATTCGATACCGCGCCCAGAGACATGCCCAGCACTTCCGCAATCTCGCGGTAGCGCAGACCTTCGGCACGCAGCCGCAAGCAATTCTGGTCCTGCTCAGGCAGCGCTCGCATCACCGTGAGTAAAATCTCCTGCCGCTGCTCCTCCGCAAAACGCTCCTCTGGATCGGTATCCGGCGCCACCTGAGCCAGCTCCATCCCGGATGCCGAAATTTCCGCTCGCTTCTGCCGGGACTGCCTCTGCTTCAAAGCAAGATTGTGGGCCACGCGGAACGCCCATCCGCGGAGGTTTGAGCGCGGCCTTCCGTGTTGAAGATGGCGAAAGAGGGAAAGAAATACTTCTTGGATCAGGTCTTCGCCGTCGTGCCGATGAACGCCCAAAGAGAAGGTATAACGCAACAGCGGGGCGCGAAGCTGATTGAAAAGAGAAATGACTTCGTCCTCGGGAGAGGTGAGAAACTCGGCCAAGGTATTTTCCCTTGCACCGAGGATCGGTAGATTGAGAGCGCTATCGTGAGCCGAGGACGACATAGTTCGTACCGTGCGATATTACATCGCGCGAAATGTTTTTTCCTCCCGGATTTTCGCCCCCGCCCGATATTCTCCCCGGCAAAAAATACAGTGAACGGATCGGCCACCTGCGGAATGTTCCTTTGTAAGGCGCCATCATAACTTCTAACTAGGGGGCAGAATGGGGAACTGGATAGGCCGCGCAGCGGACGGGAAAAACAGTCGAAGCCGCCTTCTTGCTTTGGCCGCGCGCGGCGTGGTGTTTTTGATCATTGTCTTCGCGTTGCAGGCGATTTCGCTCCCGGCGCAGACCAACACCGGCGAACTGCGTCTCAAAGTCACCGACCCTTCTGGCCTGGCAGTCGCAAAGGCCCCTGTCACGTTGCGAAGCGAGGGCAATCAATATAGCAACAGCCTTGTCACGAACGAGAGCGGCCAGTTGGACGTCACGAGATTGCCTTTCGGAGAATATCAGGTCGAGGTCAGTCAACCGGGATTCGCTCCGTTTTCGCAGACGGTTGAGATCCGCTCGGAGTTACCCACTGACGTGAACGCAACCCTCCAGGTCGCCCCGGTGAGCGAGCAAGTGACCGTCACCTCAAACCACACCCTTATCAATCCCGATCAGGCCGGTTCCGTGAACGTGATCGGTCAATCCGCTATCGAGAACCGGCTTTCTTCGCTGCCGGGTCGTTCGATTCAAGACCTTGTAAACTCCCAGCCGGGCTGGCTCTATGAGGGCAACGCCGTTCTCCATCCGCGCGGCTCCGAATACCAGACCCAGTTTGTCGTCGACGGAATTCCGTTGACCGACAATCGCTCGCCCAGTTTTGGCCCGGAGCTGGAGGCGGACGATGTCGACTCTATCAGCATTTACACAGCAGGGTTCCCCGCCGAATACGGCCGCAAGATGGGAGGCGTAGTCGTAATTAACACCATGCAGGACACGACTCCCGGCTTTCACGGCGAAGCGGTGCTATCTGGCGGCAGCTACGATACGTCCGGCGCTTTTTTCAAAGGGCAGGAGGTCTGGGGAAAAAATACTTTTGGGTTCAGTGCGAGCGGCGACGGCACGGCGCACTACCTCAATCCTGTGGTGACGCAGAATTACACCAATCGCGGAACCATCGGCGATTTCTCGACCGACTATGAGCGTAACTTAACGCCCAACGACCGCCTCACCATGAGCGTTCGCCATGAACTTTCGCGCTACGAGCTCCCTAACGAAAATGTGCAGGGGCAAGCCGGACAGCTTCAGACCGCCGACAATTTTGAGACCATGGGCATTATCTCCTACCAGCACATTTTCTCGGCACATGCCGTGGGCGATATTCACGCCATGGTTCGCGACAATGCAAACGACTTCTACTCGAATGGGAATTCCACACCCGTCCTGCTCACCCAGCACGACTGGTTCCGGGAGGCTTACGTTCGCGGTACCTTTACCCTCGACCAGGGCCATAGCGAGTGGAAGGCGGGATTTGAATCCGACAACAAGTTCTTGAACGAAAACACCAAATACGTCGTCACCGACGCTTCGCAGTTTGACGACAGCACCCCCTGCCAAAGCGGCAGCATTGACGATCCTGCGGACGACGGCAACTGCACGTTCCAGTTCGTCGGGGCCCGCCCGGACCTGGAGCAGGCCGTCTTTATTCAGGATCTCTATCACGCCGGCAACTGGACATTCAACGCCGGGCTGCGTTGGGATCACTATCAATTGCTGCTGAATCGTCACGCTTTTGAGCCTCGATTTGCCATATCGAGATATTTCCCCACTTCCGGCATCGTTCTGCACTTCTCTTACGACCGGATCTTCCAAACTCCGTCGTTCGAGAACATTCTGTATTCAAGCTCGCCCGAAGTGACCGCGCTTTCCGACGACTTCTTGCGTCTGCCGGTTCAGCCTTCGGTGGGAAACTACTATGAAGTGGGAGTGACCAAAGCCTTCGCGGGCAAATTGCGCCTCGATGCCAATTATTTCCGCCGCTTGGTGAACAATTACGCCGATGACGATCAGATCGACAACACCACTATTAGCTTTCCAATCGCCTTTCGAAAGGCGATTCTGTACGGGGCAGAGGGCAAGCTGGAGCTAACCCCTTGGCGCCGGTTTTCCGGGTATGTCAGCTATTCTTATATCGTCGGTAACGTGTGGAATCCAGTCACCGGTGGCCTGTTCCTCGGAGATGACGCGGACGCGGCTGAATCCGCCACCAGCGGCCATTTCCCGGACTCGCAGGACCAGCGCAACACCCTTCGTGCCCGGCTCCGCTTTCAGGTTGCGTCCAGGTTGTGGGTCGCGGGTGGTGTTCAGTTTGACAGCGGCCTGCCGTTTGACTTTGAGTGCGACCCTAGCCTGACGCTTCAACAGTGCATCCAGAGCGAAGCTGATACCTACGGCCAGGATGTGGTGAATCGCATCAACTTCGATCGCGGGCGTATCCTGCCTTCGCTTCAGGCCAATGCCTCGATAGGCCTTGACGTTTACAAGTCAGATCGTTACAACGTTCATTTTGAAGCCGACGGCGAGAATCTTACCAACGTCATTGACGTGATCGATTTCGGCGGACTTTTTTCAGGGAACGCGATCGGGCCGGCGCGCAGCTTTGCCTTGCGCCTCGAAACCGATTTTTAATCTCTCGGCGATTCTGCCGCGGTCGCGTCTAACTGTGCCGGGCAGCGTGGGATCGCAGGTGCTTATTTGCAGGTGCTGGGTCGGAAAGGAACGTAACGCGAATGAGCAATAAAATAATTCTGTCCGCGGTTGTGGTCGTGATAGTCGCGGCCGGCGTAGCAGGCGCGGTGGTGTGGAATGAGTATTACCGCGTTCCAACCAACGTCGCCTATGTAACGGAAGAAAACGGCAAGATCGACATGATCGACCTTTCCACGATGAAGGTGATTCGTTCGGTGCAGCCGCTGAACGTCGCTCCTCGCGGGGAAGGCGTCACCTACGACGGCAAATATCTCATCACCGCGGACAAGGACAGCTCCGACATCGCTGTCTTCAGCACGCCGCGCCTCGAGCTGGTGACGAAAGAGCACGTCGGCGACAATCCCGAATTCATCAAGCTCAATCCCTCCGGCACCCGCGTTTTTGCGACCTTCGAGCCGGGCTCGTCCGGCGGCCCTCCGCCGGCGAACGGCGCCGCCGCGGACGACGATGACGACGCCAACGAGCCGCCCGCGCAGATTGCGTCGTTCGATATAGGCTCGTGGACGGCCGGGCCGGTTTCGACCGCGGGGCAGGAAACCGAAGGAATGGAGTTTTCGCCCGACGGCAAATATCTCATCGTCTGCAACGAGGCCCAAAACAATCTCGGCATCTTTGATGCCAAGACCGGCGCGCACATCCGGGACGTTGACCTCAAAGCGTACGGCATGCGTCCTCGCGACATTAAAGTTTCTCCGCAACACACGTTTTACGCCGTCACCATGGAGGCTTCGGGCACGCTCGCGAAACTCGACCTGAATTTCAACGTGCTCAAAACCGTGCCGACCGCCGCGAAGCCTTACGGCGAATCGTTCGATCCCGCCGGCAAGAGAATCTTTGTCGCGGCGGCCACGGCGCAGAAGCTCCAGGTCTTCGACGCTGATTCGCTGAACCTGATCGCCGAAGTTCCCATCGGCAAGCGCTGCTGGCACTTCACATTCACGCCGGACGCTTCGAAGATCCTGCTGGCTTGCGGCAGGTCCAACGACATCGAGATCGTCGACCCCAATAGCTACAAGGAAGTCGGAGCCATCGAAGGTTTCAATCTGCCATGGGGAATCGTCACATATCCGAGAGCCTACGGCAGCCTCGGCCTTCCTTAGGCCAGATCGTCGAAAGCCGAAAGTTCCGTAGCACGCTTGCTCGCGGCGACGGTCAATTTTTGTCATTTTATGCATTTCTAATCGCGGCGCTCGTTTACCCCCCTTGCTGACCGCGATTAGAAATTCTTTTGATCTTTATTTTCAGCCACTTAGGTGGATTTTTAATTTTATTCATTTGCGATTAGAAATTTCGATTTTTTATGCATTTTTCGGCCTTCGCCAGAAACCGGCTACGGCGCGACAGGCCCGCCTCCGCGAGAGCCTCGCTATGGCGTGGCGTGACGTTTCGCGTTTTGTGCGCTTTTGCTCCTTTCAGAGGGGCTGTTTTTCTATCGATTAGAAATTTTCAAGTTGCTCGAAATACGGGAGTTGCGGCGATTTCTAATCGTAATTACTATCGATTAGAAATTAGCCGCCCGCAGCGTCGTTGCCTCCCCATGGGATGCCTCCAAACAGCCATGCAAGGCGGCTCGTTCATTGTGAAATCCTCGCAGAGGAGTTTATCACAGGTTGTACTCACTTGTCAATCACTATCTAGGTACTAGAACCCCTTTTTCCGATTTGGGAATGGCGCGGGCGCCCCGAGCTACATGAAGCACGGCGCCCCGAGGCACATAGAGAACAGGCGGCGCGAGCTACATAGAGAACGGGTGGCGCTCGAGGCAAGGCGCGAGAATCGCGCGATTAGGGGATGCCGGCGTGCGATGAAAGGGGGTACCGTAAGGCCCCTTGATCGGGTTAATGAAAAGCCGGATGGGAAAGGCGGCGCGCGGGACATAGCTTAAAAGCATGAAGTACGCACGCCGCGTCGTGATGAGCATGACCATTCTTAGCTGCATGGTGCCGAGGGAGGCGGCTGCGAGCGCCGCCGGCCAAGTGCCGGTTCGGTTTCCCGAGGACACGTCGCATGCGGCCCTGGTGGTCTGGTCGCTGAACAATAAGGAAATCGGGCGAGGCGACCTTGCCGAATCGGTGAACGGCAAGCAGGTGACAAGCAAGCTTGCGATACATTTCGACGATGGCTCGATTTACGAAGAGAGGACCGACTTTACGCAAGATGGCGCATTTCACCTGACGGATTACCATCTAGTGCAAAAAGGACCGGCGTTCCGGCAAGCGTTTGAGATGACGATGGACGTGGCGAGAGGAACCGTGACAGTCCGCTGCTTCGGCGGGGGCGGCAAAGGCAAGACGCGGACGCGCCACATGGCCATGCCGAGCGACGTCGCCAATGGAATCCTGCCGTTTCTGGCGCGCAACATGCCCGCGGGGTTGGACGAGGAGCGAGTCTCGATGGTGGTCGCAACGCCCGAGCCGAAACTGGTTCAAGCGACGATTTCGCCGATGCGCTCGGAGACCTTTCCTTTCGACGGGTCGAAGCTGGAAACTACGAGGTATGCGGTGCGGGTCGATCCGAGCGGATTCGTCGGTTCGCTGGTGAAGATCACGGGGAGGCAGCCTCCGCCGAGTTTTATCTGGATGCTACATGGCAAGGTGCCGTCGTTCCTGATGGCGCAGGAAGACCTCTTAGGAGGGCCGGTGTGCCGGATCGCGCTGGCTGTGCCGGTTCCTGCCGCGAGCGTTACTGCGGATGCGTCGGGGTATTGAGATTGCGGGCAATTTCCGGTTGCGGCGAAGAGAAGCGCTTATTTTTGGACGGTGGTTGCGCCGGGAAGATTTGCGGGAAGCGAGTTGGCGGCGGGAGTTGGCGATTGAGTTTCGCCCGAGGCGGCGCCGGATGAATCGAGGTAATGCACAACGAGCGAAATGCGGCGGTTGGAGGGATCGAACGGGTCTTTGGGATTGCGCAGGCGCATATCGGCAAAGCCGCGGACTTCGGTGACCTGCTGGGGGCCGACGCCGTTGGATTGGATGAGGCGGCGGGCGGCGTTGGCGCGATCGGAAGAAAGCTCCCAGTTGCCGTAGTTGCTGCCCTCGGCGTAAGGCTTAGCGTCCGTGTGGCCCTCGACGGAGATTCTATTCGGCAGCTTGCCGAGTTCGCCTGCGAGGGCTTTCAGGATGTCCTGGCCGTCGGTATTCAGATTCGGGCTGCCGCTATCGAAGAAAGTTCCGTTTGCGCCTTCGATCAGTTCGATGCGCAGGCCCTCGGGCGTGATCGTCATTTCGATGTGACTTTTTAGCTTGTCGAAATTGGGGATGCCGGCGATGGCTTTTTCGAGCTGCTGCTTGAGCTGTTCCATATTGTCAGCGGGAACGATCGAGGCGGCGGCAGAGCCGACGATATCCTTGCCGGCTTTGTCCGCGGTGCCTTGCGGGTCGCGGAAGTAGCCGCCGACTGCGTCCTGAATCTTTTTGCTCGAATTCAGCAGCCAAAGCACGATGAAGAGGGCCATCATCGCAGTGACGAAGTCGGCATAAGCGACTTTCCAGGCGCCTCCGTGGTGGCCGCCGTGGCCGCCTTTTTTCTTGATGACGATGATGGGCGGCTTGTTAGTCATGGGAGAGACCGGACGAGAGAGGCAAGAAAAAAGGATTCCGATTCACCGCATCGACGTGTGGGCCGCAGAGAGGCGCCGCCGAGAAACCGTGACTTTTCACAGGAACAGTTGTCATTGTGTCAGTCGGCGGCCGCGGCGGCGGGCGCGGCGGCCGTTCCTTTGCCTTTGATGTAATTTTCCGTTTCCTGAAAACTGGGGCGCAGATGGCCGGGAATGGCGCGGCGGCCGAATTCAATGGCGAGGCTGGGCGCCGATCCTTTCATGAAGGCGACGATCAGGACGCGCAGTACTTGATAGTAGGCGTGCTCGTCGTCGGCGATTTTGGCCATGTTGGAAGAGATCGGGCCGACCATGCCGTAGCACATCAAGATGCCAAGAAATGTGCCGACGAGGGCGGCGGCGACATGCTTGCCGATTTCTTCGGGCGGGCCACCGAGAGCGCCCATCGTGATCACGACACCGAGCACGGCGGCGACGATGCCGAGGCCAGGGAGGGAATCGGCCATGGTGGAAAGAGCGGCGATGGGTTGCGTCGCTTCATGATGATGGACTTCCATGTCCGTCTCGATCATCTGGTCGGCGTCAAAGGGCTCGATGCTGCCGCTCGAGGCCATGCGGATGGAATCGCAGACGAAGTCGCGGATGTGGAGGTCTTTCAGGAACGCCGGATATTTGGAAAAGATCGGGCTCTGCTGGGGATTGTCGCTATCCGATTCGAGAGCCATCATGCCGTCGCGACGGGCACGGGAGAAGAGCTCGTACATCATTTTCAGAGAATCGAGGTAGCGCTCTTTCGTGAAGGGAGAGCCGGCGAGAATTCCCGTGATGCCGGATATGATTTTTTTCAGGATGTAGAGGGGGTTGGCGATCAGGACAGTGCCGATCGCTGCGCCGCCTATGATGATCAGCTCGGCGGGCTGGATGAGAACGGTGAGATTGCCGTGTTCGATCAGATAGCCGGCCAGCACAGCGCCGATGACGACGACAAGTCCGATGATGGAAAACATCCAGCGTTCCCCCGTGCGAGGTCTTTCCGGCAGCTTCTATTGCGGCAGCGTCTCCAGTGAAACGGAAACCTTGTTGCCGCCGGTCTGTAAACTTTCGCCGACGGCGGCCTCGGCGCGTTCAAGGATCGATTCGACCGTGTCGCTCTGGCGCGCGGTGGCGCCCCCGATGGAAGAGGTGATCGACCATCGATCGCCCCACCACTGAACTTCGGAAGCGGCGATCATTTTTTTCAGGCGCTCGCAGACGCGTTCGATTTCGGACTCGCCGCACTCGGTGAGAATCGCGAGAAAACGATGCTCGCCATAGCGGCCGAGAAAATCCGTGGGGCGCAAGCTGTTCTCGAGGGTTTGCGCGGCCACGCGGAGGACGCCCGCGATTACCGCGGCCCCGTAGGTGGCTCGCAGATGATCGAGACGATCGATTTCGATGAGGGCCACACTGCAGGGCAGATGATGCTCGGCATAGGTTGCCAAGGCTTCGCGCAAGTGCGAGAGAGCTAACGCCTGGTTCAAGACTCCAGTTGCAGGGTCGAGGCAGCCATAATCGGCGAGCTTGCCCTGGCGGCGGTTCCAATCGCTGGCGGCGAGGTCCTCTTCGATGGTTTCAGCGGCGCCGATGATGGCGCCGTGGGCGTTCCGAATAGGTACAGCGCGCAAACGGACGAAAATTCGGTAGCCGGCCTTGTGCCGGAGCGAAACATCCATGACGGATGGTTTTCCCTCGCGAAGAACTTCTGTTAATCCCGCAGCGGCGTCAGTCAAAACGCTGCGCGAACGTTCGTCACTGGCGATTAATTGATCGCGGCAGAATGCGCCGACGACGTCCTGAGTGAGATAACCGGTGATTTTCTCGGCTCCGTCGTTCCAGAAGAGGATGCGGAGGTCTTTATCGACCAGATAGACGCCGGTCTGCAACGTTTCCAAAACGGTGCGGTAGATTTCCGGGCTGTCGAATTCGGGCATGGTGGTCTCTACAAAAATGAAATCGGTAAAAAGAGGTAGGGGTTTACGTGTTTCGGCAAGCTTTGCGAGGGCGAGTTTACAGGGAAGGGTGACAGGTAAACCGTAGAGCAAAGGCAAAGACGCTCACATACAACGGAAGGAGCAAATTCAAAGGCGAAGAGCCGGAGGATGCCAGCGCTGCCACACAAAGGCAAAGACCCGCACCGAGCGCAAGCCTTCGCAATGCTACTCAGGATTAGGAGGGCGGCGGTAAAAACCGAAAGCGGACCAGCTGAGAAGAAAGCCGGTCGCCCCGAAAGCAAAATCTGGCGGGAGGTTAACGCGGGAGATCGAATTCGATGGTCACGACAATGTCGCTGGCGACGGCGTGGCCATCCAGCATTTCCGGTTTGTAGCGCCATTGGCGAAGGGCGGTCATGGCGGCCGGCACCAGGATTGGCGGGCCACTGAGCGACTTCACATTTGTGACGGCGCCGCTTTCCGTGATGCGCGCCTCAAGTTTGACCGTTCCTGAGATTCGCTGCTGATAGGCCTCCGTGGGATAAACAGGATCGACGCGGTGGCTGACTTCGGGTGGGATGAGCGTCGAGGACCGCTCGGGTTCTTGCGCGGGGGGGACAAGGTTGAAATTCGGATCCGTGGGTCCGAGGGCGCCTGGCAGCGGGCTGCTTTGCGATGAGGGCAAAACGGGCGCGGCCGCGGTCTGAACGGAGCGGGAGTGCGAAGACTGGGGCGCGGCGAGCGTCCAGAGCTGATAGGAATGGCTGCTGTCCGGGCTGGTTTGATCCTGAGCAGCCAGATTCCGCGCTGGAACGGACGGAAGCGAGGGACCTCCGGCTGCAGCGGACGCGGGGCCGACAAAGGGAACGAGCCAAGCCTGATTATTGGCATCGACGACTTCGAAATTTGCAGCTGCGCCATTCGGCGTGCTGCGGGACGCGGCCCCTGAAGCCACGAGGCTCCTGGGCGCGACGGAAGAGGGCAAGAACAGGGCCTCGACCGTCTGAAGCATATTGCCACGGCCGGCTTCCCATCCAGCCGCCAACGAGAGGACGGCGAGAATCACGACAAGCAGCGCGTATCCGCCTTGGCTGCTCGGCGTTTTCTTTTCGACGTGTTCAGGAACCGTGGCACTCTTTGGCACGGTATGGAGCGCCGGAGAAGGCGGCTCCGGCACACGTTGAATAGACGCCAGTGCGGCGGCAGCAGCCGTTTCCTTGGAAGCCAAAAGCGCGGCCAAATCAAATTCTTTGGGCTCGGCGCTGTGGATTCGGGGGCGCGCGGAGCGAATTGCCTTCATCGGTATTTCGTGTTCGAGCGGAACATCAATTCGCGATTCGGAGGGCGGGGAGGCGATGCCGGCCGAATCGGCAGGCGCTTTTGTTTCGGTCGCGAGCCATTCGCGGAGTTGCTCGCGATCGCTCTCAACGAGGCTGACGAACTGGATGCCGAGGGTCCGGCGCGAATCGCTTGTCCAGACCACCCGTGCGCTGGCCTCAAGCCAGGTGGTGGAGAGCGGCATTTGGAGGCGGACGCGCGGCAAGTCGTCCTCCATCACGCTCATTGCCGCCTGAACGGACAACCCACCTTCGCTGAGATTGATCAGGATTCCGCCGTTGGTTTCATCGAGGTGAACGTAGGCGAGGGAATTCGGCGCATGGCGCGCGTAACCGCGGCGCTCGGAAGCGTCCGGTGAATCGCCGCCACTCGGCATCGAGTGAGTGAAGTGCATTCCAGGTTCCACGACTGCGGGAGGGGGGCCGCAGCGAATCCTTCAAAGAGCTCTCAGGATGGCGGGAGTATACGCTTGAGTTTCGCCATAGACAAGAAAAAGCGGCGGCGTGGGCGGAAGCCAGAGTGGCTAGTTTTGCAGGACCGAAGCGGCGCTCGAGACGGCCGGCCAAGAACCCGGTAGCTCGATCTGATAATGCGTCGCGGGATCGAATACAACGAAGCCGCCGAGATCGGCGACCGAGCGGTTCACCATATCGCGGAACTGCGCTTCCGCGGAGGCGTCCATTTGGGCGGGCCAGTGAAATGGCTCGGTGGCTTCGAGGGTGACGCGCGTGCGATTTCCCGCAGGCAGAAATACGTTGGAAGCCAAGTGGTATTGATGCTCGGGGCTGAGGCTGCCGGTGGATTTCAGGCGACCCATTACGATCAGGTTCGAATCGCCGCCGGCGAGGGAATAATCCGCGCCAGAACGGTTATCGAGATCGAAGAGGAACATCACGGAGGCGTCAGATGAGTCGGATTCCTGGACGCGAATGCCGGCGAAGGAGCCGTTGATGGCTTGAGCGTTCCAGACGCCGGAGGGCGCTTTCGAAGCGCGAGCCTTCGCGAGCCAGCCACCGGCAAGTCCGGCTGCGGCGAGCAGGATAACCACGCCCAATGCAATGGCGGTCTTTTTGCTCATGGCGAGCCCTGACTCTACCACACCGGGCGGCCATTTCAATCAGGGGGCCAATCGTTGTAGGCTGTAGCCATGAGTGAGGAAAAAGTGGAAAAGAGCGACGCCGACTGGCGCGCGCAGCTGACGGACGAGCAGTATTACGTGACGCGACAGAAGGGAACCGAGCCGCCCTTCAGCGGCGAGTATACGGACACGGAAACCGAAGGGACGTATAAGTGCGTGTGCTGCGGGCAGCCGCTTTTCGCGTCAGAAGCGAAGTTTCATTCGGGCTGCGGCTGGCCGAGCTACACGCAGCCGATCCAAACGGACAATATCGAAATGCACCGCGATACATCGCACGGCATGATCCGGACGGAGGTGCTTTGCAGCCGGTGCGACGCGCACCTGGGGCACGTGTTCGACGACGGGCCCGGCCCCACGGGCTTGCGCTTTTGCATCAATTCGGCCGCGCTCGAGTTGGAGCCGAAAGACGAATAGCCGGCTATATTAGCCGGCGAGGACCGACAATTCCAGTTCGTTCAGCCGCGCGCGTTCGCCAATCACTTCGAGGCGCTTGATCTTGCCATTTTCAATCGTGAACTTGAGTGCTCGCGTCAGCCGGCCGTGGGGCGCGAGAATCGCGCCCACGATTTTCTTCAAATTTGCCGGCCAGCCAATTTTGTTCCGCCATCTGTCACATTCTCCCACTTTGTTGCGTCATAGTAGTGACGAGCGAATCTGACTTTATGTGACAAGGAGGATTTGAATTATGGAACCACGTATCAAGAATCCAGCGGGATTAAACCCCGAGGCCATGCAGGCGATGCAAGCGCTGGGTGCTTCTTTGCAGAAAGGAGGCGTTCCCGCGCGCACGCTTAGCCTGGTTCACATGCGCACGAGCCAGATCAACGGCTGTGCGGTTTGCCTCGCATTGCACCCGACGCTGTTCAAAGACGACGAGACGCCGGAGCGCATCTATACGGTGGCCGGCTGGCGCGATGCTCCTTACTTCAGCGACGCCGAGCGAGCAGCCCTCGCGCTGGCCGAAGCGGTGACGCGCATTGCTGACAAATCCGATCCCGTGCCTGACGACGTTTGGCAAGAAGCCGCGCGCCACTACGACGAACGGGGGTTGGCGACGCTCGTGCTGGCTATTGCGGCGACGAATACCTGGAATCGCATCAACGTGGCAACGCGCCAGGTGGCCGGTTCCGTGAAGCTGAGTGCGGAACAGGCGACAGCTGCGCGGCACGCGTGAACCAGCCGTCGGGACAAAATCGCCGGGTCCTTCGCACGAACGCGCGCGGGGGACCGGCGGCGCGTGTTATAGTTTCGGGCGAGGCGCTCGCGTCAGGGGCTTGATGCGTGCGACGCGTCGATGAAAAATCGATCGGTGCCAGCGGATATTGTCCTACCCCACGTCACCTACCAGAACCTGGATCAAGCGATCGGCTGGCTGAACAGAGTGTTCGGTTTCGAGGAGCACTATCGCTACGGCAGTCCGCTCAGCGGTGCGCAGCTGCGGCTCGGCGAAGCGTGGATTATGGTAAACGCCGCCAAGCCCGGGTTCTCAAGCCCCGCGCGGGCGGGCTGTGCCACGCAGAGCCTGACGATTTTTGTGCAAGATGTCGACGGACATCACGCACGTGCGAAAGCCGCAGGCGCAAAAATTCTGGAGGACCCGCACGAAACGGTTTACGGCGAATACCAGTGCGCGGCCGAAGATCTCGAAGGTCATCACTGGCTGTTTTCCCGGCACGCGCGCGACGCCAATCCCGCCGATTGGGGCGCCACAGTGAAAAATCCCCTTTAGACTGCAGGCAGCCTGACGCAGCGGACTTACGGCTTCAGAGAACGAGATGGAGACGCGATATTCTGCGAAATGGCCCAGGGGCCCCCGCACAGCGCGATTGCGATGAAGAGGCTGGACCACTCGTTCGGATCGTGCAGCGCATTCGGGATGCCGTAATAGCCGAGCGTTCTGGGGATGTGAAGCGTCAGGACCCAGATCGCGAACATCAGGCCGATTCCAATCGCAGCCCAACGCTCCAGAATGTGAAGCGCGAAACTCAATCCTGCCGCGACAAATAGCGCGCCGAAAAACGCGATCCAGAATACATGCCATGGAATCCAGCTCGGGACGAGTGTCCCGATGCCTGCGAGCGCAAGAAAATGATCCACGCCGAAGACGATAAACGACACGGCCAGAATGTACCGGCTCAGGACCGCGAGAAGCCGCGGCACGCCACTCGACGGAATCAACCATGCGAGCGCTGCGATAGATAGAGGCTCAAACACGATCGTGCGCAGCGACATGCTGCTCGCGTGCACCGCAGCTTTCGGAACCTCGAGGATAAGCGCGCAAACGGATATCAAAATGCCGAGAACGATCGCGGCCGAGGCGCGCGTTTTTTGCGAGAGCAGGCCGATGGCGCATGCAATCCAAATCGCGCCGAAAAGGTAGGCGAGCCAGGGTATTCCCGCGGGCAGCCAGGGAAGCACGGCCACGACGGAGTAGTTGAAGCCGAGATTGTCGCCAAGGGAACGCGCGCGGACAAAAGTCTCCACGCCAAGCGCTACAATCGCGAACGCAAAGATCACCCTCCCAAGCGCGGCCAAAACCGCGCCGGTGCTTCTGGAAGAGACAACCGCCGAACTTACGCCGCTCGCCATCCGCGACCATCCGTCAGCCAAGAATCTACCATTTAGTGCGCCAGAGGATCGGGCCGAATCTGGAAATGAACCACCTTCGGCATCGTCCCTTTTCCCGTCTCACTGTGAAACGGCGCGCGCGTGCCCCACGTCGTCCACACGCCTTTGCCCTTCCATCCCGCGTTCGCGTCGTCGACGCGCCCGTCCATGCCCTTCGCAAAAAAGCCAAGGGGATAGGGCACGCGCATAATCACGAATTTCCCGTTCACCAGCGCGATGAGCGAGTCGGACGAATTGCCGGTAATGATCGGCGTATTCTCGCCAAGCCCAAGCGTGTTGTATCGATCCACCCAGTCGTAATAATGCGAATCGTCGCTGCCCGACTCCGTGACGTTTTTGAATTTCGGTCCGGGCGTTTGATAGAGCGTCCAACCCTCCGGGCACTGCTTGCCGGTTGCGTCCGGTCCATTCAGCGGACCCTTGCATTTACGCCGGTCGAAACTCGCCAGATGCCCGCTGGCTAGAGCTACCCACGCCACGCCATCGCCGTCCACGTCCATTCCGCGCGGCGAAAACCCCCAAACCGCCGCTCGCGGATCGTTCCACGGAACTTCATAATATTCCGCGAGCGCCGTCTCGGGCGGATTCGAGCCCGGATTCAGCCGAACGATGCCGCCCGGAAAGCCCAGCACGGTTCCCCATACCGCTCCATCGGGCGCCACGGTGACCGCATAAAATGCCGCGTTCAGTCGCGTGTCCTTCGTCGCATCCCTTTTAGTATTCACGGCCGAAGAGGTTCCCAAGCTCTCGCCGCTCGGCGCCGTCGCCACGCTCTGCACACCCTCGACGTAAGCGTCGCGCTTGCCGTTCCCGTTCGTATCCAAGACAAGAGCGGTCCAACCCTGCGATTTCGCCGCGTCGTGAGTTTGGTCCCACATCTTCGTGTTGAGCCAGCCGACCACGCCTCCTCCGCCTCCGCTGCTTGTCCAGAGCGTGTCGTTCGCGTCGCTGGCGAAAACGAGGTGATGTGTGCTGAAACACGTGTCGATCATCGCGATCTGCTTCGTCGCGGGATCATAAACGGCGAGCTGGCGGCTCGAACTATCGAGCGGCGTCAGCTGCGCCGAAATCAAATCGGAGCCCGCCTTGCAGAAGCCGGGATTCGTATTTGCGCGAATTCGCGACGTGTACCACACTCTGCCGCGTTCATCGAACATAGGGTTGTGGACCGTCGTGTGGCTGTCCCAAATCGCCTGATTTCCCCAGAATTGCGAAGCCTGCAGCGGCGGCGGTTGTCCTGGCGTGTCCGGATCGCGGTACGGCGTTTTCACTTCGCTGATCGTATTGTGCACAGGATCGAGCACCGGCAAATAATCGCGGCTCTCTTCCGGCGAACCATAAATCAATCCGTTTGCGTTCACGCGGGGGTCTCGCCTGTCCGTCGATATCTCGTCGTGCAAATAAGCTGTTGGCTCGGCCCAATCCCATTGCGTGATCACTATATTTCGCTCGATGCCTTGCGGCCGCGGCGGCGCTTCCGGAGGAATCTCGCCGTGTGCGATCCTCGTTGTCCAATCCGCAAATTGATTCGCCGCGCGCTGGATTCCCAACTGCGTCAGGCCGCCGATCATCGCCGTTCCCGCCTGCCCTGATTGCACGCGCCGCATCCACGATTCCGTGGGCGTATCGAAATTGCTGAACATCGCCGGAATCGTGCGCGTGTATTTATTCCCCAGCTGGTGGCAGGATTCGCAGCTGTCCGTTTTGATCAGGTGAATCCATTGCTCTTGCGTCTTGATGGCCGGATTGATTCCGTTGCCAGTGGGGCCCGTACCGGGGAATTCACTTTTCTCAGGCACCTTCAGAAGCGCATACCAATAATTAGCGGGATAGAGTTGCGCCGCCGTAGCTGCATCGGGCGCAACGGTCGGCTTTAAGTCGACAATCTTTCCCGGCTCGCTCTCCACTTTTGGCGAATCCACCAGCCCATATCCCCGCGCCCATACCGAGTATTTCGCTTTGGGAAGATCGGGAATCACGTAACGCCCGCGGTCATCCGTCACCGCTTCCTTGATATAACGCGTCGGCAAATCAGTGGTTTCCGCGATCACCCAAATGCCGGCCTCCGCGCCGTTGCTGCTCGTTACCACGCCGCCGATGTCGTCCGCATCGATCTGTACGGATGCGTTTTGCTGTGCGAGAAGACCGTTTTTCGGAGGGGCAAAATAAACCAGGCACCCGATCGCAACAGCGCCGCCGATGTAGAGCAATCTGCAAGAGCTCATGAGCCACCTCCTTGCACGAACCTGACAAGTCTGATTGTCGCTGTCTTATACCTACCGGGATTCCTTGCCGGATTCCTTATCGAAGTCCTTCTCTGCCGGCCCTTATACACCAACTCCCCGCCAATTTCTATTCGCCGATGCGCTTCCGAGCGATTCGGTGCGAGCGCGTCTCGATGGCGGCTTTGAAACAATAGCTGCAGGTTGCTTGATCGGGATGGAATGCCGCACCGCTTGAATTTTGCGCGCCACGGGAGTAACTTGTGCCGCACCGGCCCTCGCGCTATCCGAGCAGAAAGGGATGTCTGCTCCGGCGCGGATTGCCGAAGCACAATTCGCTCCGTTTTCGCCCCCGAGGAGTGCGCAAGCCTCGTTAAGAAATTACATCGGCGACCGCCGAAGGAGGAGTTATGGCAACTGCTGTTTCCGTTCCCACCATGGAACCGAGTGTCGCCCGCTTTGTTTCGAGAACTCACAAGAATCTGATCAACGGCAAATGGGTGGAATCATCGTCCGGCGAAAGTTTCGCCACATTTAATCCTGCAACGGGAGAGGTCCTTTCCAACGTCGCCGCCGGCAACAGCACGGATATCGACCGCGCCGTAAAAGCGGCGCGTGCGGCGTTTGAGGAGGGGCCCTGGTCGCGCATGACCGCTTCCGAGCGTACGAAGCTGATCTGGAAGCTTGCCGATCTGCTGGAGAAAAATCTCGAAGAGTTTGCGCAGCTCGAGTCGCTCGATAACGGCAAGCCGCTCGCGGTGGCTCGGGCCGCGGACGTTCCCCTGGCCGTGGAACTTTTCCGCTACATGGCCGGCTGGGCCACGAAAATCGAAGGCAACACGATTCCGCTTTCGGTGCCCTATACGCCGGGCGCGAAATATCTCGCGTACACCCTGCGCGAGCCAGTCGGAGTGGTCGGCCAGATCATTCCATGGAATTTTCCGCTGCTGATGGCGGCATGGAAACTTGGTCCGGCGCTCACCACCGGCTGCACCATCGTCTTGAAGCCCGCCGAACAAACTCCGCTCACTGCGCTGCGCCTCGGCGAGTTGATTCAGGAAGCCGGAATTCCTGACGGCGTCGTCAACATTGTAACGGGTCTCGGCGAAGCCGCCGGAGCGCCGCTTGCGGCGCATCCAGACGTTGACAAGGTCGCCTTTACCGGCTCAACGGAAGTGGGCAAGCTGATTCTGCAAGCCGCGGCCGGAAACCTGAAAAAAGTTTCGCTCGAACTCGGCGGCAAATCGCCCAACGTGATTCTCGACGATGCCGATCTGGACATGGCGATCACGGGCGCCGCGAGCGCGATCTTTTTCAACCACGGCCAATGCTGCTGCGCCGGCTCGCGCCTTTACGTCGAGCAGAAGTCGTTTGACAAAGTTGTCGACGGCGTCGCAAAGGCGGCCGAAAAGATCAACGTTGGAGCCGGTTTCGACCCGAATACGCAGATGGGGCCGCTGGTGAGCGAAGAGCAACTCAATCGCGTGTGCAGCTACATGGACATCGGGATGACGGAGGGCGCGAAGGCAATCACGGGCGGCTGTCGCGTCGGTGACAAGGGCTATTTCGTCAAACCGACAGTTCTTGTCAACACCAACGAAAATATGAAAGTCGTGCAGGAGGAAATCTTCGGACCGGTCGTGACGGCCATTCCGTTCCGCGACCCTGACGAAGTGATTCCCCGCGCGAATAATTCGACCTATGGCCTGGCTGCGGGCATCTGGACTCGCGACATCAAGAAAGCGCATTCGATCGCGGCGAAGCTGCGCGCGGGCACGGTGTGGATCAATTGCTACAATATTTTCGACGCCGCGCTTCCGTTTGGCGGCTACAAGCAATCCGGATGGGGCAGGGAAATGGGCCATGAAGTTCTGGAGCAGTACACCGAAGTAAAGGCCGTTTGCGCAGCGCTTTAACGGCTCAAGACGAGGGTAATGTGAAGAGGCCGGGAATTTTCCCGGCCTCTTTTTCATTCTGTGGCCCCAACGCCCTGCATGCCTCGCGCTCTCCGCACGCGTGAGGAAATCGCGTCGCTAGCGGCGGGCGTGATAATCTTCCGTGACCCATGTGGAATGCTCTTCGCTACTACTGGATCACGGCGAAAGGTTATCGCCTGCGCCCGTGGGCTTCGCCCTATTTGCAATGGCGACTGGAAACGTTTTTCGGCAAAGACGCGGCTGACCTGACGGCGGCGAAGTTTTTTAGGCTGATGTGGCGCGAACGCGCGCGCATGGAACGCTTTCTTGAGTGGGTTGGCGAACGCCGGAAAGCCCAAAATCGCTGAGCCGCCTCAGCATCTCGCACATTTCGGCTTCGTTCGCACACGCGTATAATATCGGTATCGGACGTATCCCCATGGAATCCCTCAAGTCTCTGCAAAAATCCGGCGAACTGCACGAAGCGCGTTGGTGGGAACGCGAAGCAAACGGCAAAGTGCATTGCTATCTTTGCCCGCGGCGCTGCCATATCGGCGAAGGCCAAGCCGGCTTCTGCTTCATTCGCGCTAATGAAGGCGGGAAACTCTACACGCTCGGTTACGCGCATCCCGCCGCCATCCAGATCGACCCGATCGAGAAAAAGCCCCTGAATCATTTCCTCCCGGGTGCGCGCGTCTTTTCGATGGGCACGGCGGGATGCAACATGGGCTGCTTCTTTTGCCAGAACTGGGATATTTCCAAATCGCGCGCGGATCAGGTTCGCTCGGCGCACGTCCCGCCTGAGGACGTGGTTTCGCTGGCGATTCAGAATGGCTGCCCGTCGATCGCGTTTACGTACAACGAGCCGACGATCTGGGGCGAGTATGTGATCGATATTTGCCGCGCGGCCCACGAGCGCGGAGTCAACACGGTGATGGTCTCAAACGGCTACATTACCCGCGAGGCGTTTCACGATATTTACGATCATGTGGACGCGGCGAACATCGATCTGAAGGCCTTCACGGAAAATTTCTACGGCAAGATCACGCTAACGCATCTCAAGCCCGTGCTGGATACTCTTCAGTGGCTCAAAAATGAGACCAACGTCTGGTTTGAGCTGACGAATCTGATGATCCCCACGCTGAACGATGCACCTGAGGAAACGCGCGCGCTCGCGGAATGGGTGCTGGAACATCTCGGCCCTGATGTTCCGCTTCACTTTACGGCGTTTCATCCGGATTTCAAGCTACGCGATAAGCCGCGCACGCCGCCCGAGACGCTCCACACTGCGCGCAAGGTCGCCAAAGAAGTCGGCTTGCATTACGTCTACGAAGGGAATATCTACACGGACGCTGCGAATACGTCTTGTCCGCACTGCGGCACGCTTCTTATCCGCCGTTCGTGGCATGAGGTGCGCGAGAATCGTCTGCGCGACGGCCATTGCCCGAACTGTGAACTGGCGATCCCCGGCCGCTGGCAAAATCCCCAGGGCCCTGCCACGCCGTGCAAGTTCGATCGCTCAACCATCTTTTCGCGTTATTCACATCTGAATCTTTAGCCCCGCGCGTCTCGATCAAACGCCGTCATTCAGCGGCATTTCGCCGCAATGAGCGTGATATCGTCATGCTGCTTTTGCGGGCTGAAGCGGCGAACTTCATCGACGAGCATGCGGAGTAAAACCGGCGAGGGAAGCTCGCGATGCCGGCGCAAAGCCTCGATCAGGCGCTCTTCGCCGAATTGCTCGTCCGCTTCGTTGAACGATTCAGTGACGCCATCCGTGTAGAAAACAAACGTATCTCCGCAGGCCAGCTGGAATTCGCCGACCGAGCATTCCCACTCTTTGAACAGGCCTACCACAGTGCTCGTCGAATTCAGTGCCTCCAGTTGATTGTCCCGCCGCAGGATGAGGGCCGGCAGGTGTCCGCAATTGGCATATCGTAAGCGGCGCGTCGTGTCGTCATATTCGGCAAAAAACAGGCTGGCAAACGCTCGCGATGCCGTGTTATCGCAAAAAAGCCGGTTTACGGCTTGCAACAGGCGCTGCGGCTGATCCACTGCAAAAGGCACGTAGGGACGGCTCGAATACGTCGAACACAAGTTACGCAAGTGTGCTTGCAGATTGGCCATCAGCAATGCGGCCGCCGTTCCTTTGCCCGAAATATCGCCGATCACCAGCCCAAATCGTCCCTTTCCAAGTTCGATGAAGTCATAGTAATCGCCGCCCACTGTCCGCGCCTGGATGCAAATGCCGGAATATTCCAGCGTTGCCAGCTCCGGCTGAGTCTGCGGAAACAGCCTCGCCTGAGCCTCCCGCGCATTTTCCAGTTCCAGAGCTTCCATCTGCTCGGTTTCGTGCCTGGCGATGTGCTCGCGGCGATGTTCCTCGATCTCCTCGAGTGCGACCTCGTCTTCCACCAAGAAAAATGAATTGCCGTCCGGATCCTCGAATACCGCGGACATCCCCCAATCCTCCATCTGCGGCACCTGGCAAAAGACCACGCCCCGTTTTTGCCATTCCTCGTATTTGCGCGAGACGCTCTCCGTGAGAAACGCGACACGTGTGGGATGGCCGATAAAGTTGTACTCCGCCGATCCGCGCCTTGGAGCAATCAACGTCAGCATTGCAGTTCCGTCAGGAGGAGCCAACACGACCTGCCGCTCGCCCGAGGGTGCCCGCGCGTCTGACGCTACTTCGAATCCAAGTTGATCGCGGTAGAAACGCAGACTGCGCTCTTGGTCCCGCACGAAGACAGTGACGCTCCCCAAACGGACGTAGAGGTCTTGCCGGCCTGGATAGAAGCTGCAGCGGTAAGCCTTGTGCCGGTGGCCCAAAGCGGGGGAACTCATACGGCCATTATAGGCCGGAACGCCGCGAAACTGGGCGTTGCCCTAACTCAGGTCCTGGTGCCTTACGCAAAATCCCAAAGACATTGCGCTTGACGCGACTCGCTAGTTCGCGCTCTCGCCCGAACGGTGTTCTTCGCTTAAGTGCAGGATGGCATGGCCGTCGTGCAATTGGGCCTGCAATTGGGGAATCGAAACATCCTGCACCGCCGTCTTCTCGCGAACCGCCAGCGCGGCCGCCGCTCCCGCTGCCTGGGCGACGATCATGTACTGAGGCTCCATCCGCAGCGACGAATAAGCCACGTGCGTTGCCGAGAGGCATACCGGAACAAGCAGGTTCGTAGCTTCGCTGCGCTTCGGCGTGATGATGCGATAGCTGATTTCGTAAGGCTGCACGGGAACCTGCACGTCGCCCTCGTTCTGCACGGTGCCGTCTGGCATCGCCACGCGTTCTACGTTGTGTGAATCGCTGTTGTACGATCCCATGCCGATCGAATCCGATTTTGTGCGTTCCGTTTGCAGATCGGACTGCCGCATCACGTATTCACCGATCATGCGTCGTCCTTCGCGGATATACAACTGATTCGGCCAGTGGCCTGTATCCGCAAACTCGTCCTTCGGCAATCCCCACTCGTTTGTTTCATCGCGCAAACTCTCGGGCACGCTCGGGTCGTGGGAAATGAAATAGAAAAACGATTGCGTGTAGAGCAGCGTCTGCTTCCATATCGCGGCCTTTTCCGCGTAGGAGCCGGTCGGGTACTTCCAGCTATGCCCGATGAAATCGGTCGAGAAAGGGCCATTGTTGTTGAAGTCGGCCTTCTGATTCGGAATGAAAACGGGATTCGTAATGTCTCCCAATCGCGGCTCGTGGCCCATGTGCGCCGGATATTCCGCCAGATAGCGCGCGAGCAATGCAAATTGTGCTGCATCGTATCCGTCTGGTTTCACGAAGGGAAGCCGGTCCGCCGGATCGCGTGTCAGCACGGGGCGGAAGTTGTAGCTCTGCACCGCTTTGTCGGCGGAGCCCGCCGGCGCAAGCGGCCCCGGCATGATTTCCGGCAGTAAACGATGCTGTGCGTCGTAAGCCGAAATCGGCCACAAGAACTGGTGCTTCGGGGTGTTCGCCTGGACGCCTGCGAGATCCTCGCCGTACTCCGCCCTCGATTCGCGTCCCCACGTGTAACTTACTTTCGCCTGCGCCATGAGGTCGCCCTCATAGCTGCAATCGGCAAATACTTTCGCGCGCCAGTGCTTGCCATCCTCCGTGGTGATCGAACGAATCGTCGTGCCCGTCTTCATTACGCCGTCATGTTCCCGCAGCCGTTCATGAAAATAGACCGCGACGCCCTCGTCAGCGAGCATCTTGCGAAATATTTCCTGGCCAACGTGAGGCTCGGAATACCAATTCGCGCCTTTATCCAAGTTCGTGACGCCGTAATGCGCCGCGGCCTGCATGTAAAAATCGCGCGCGTAACCGCCGATAATCGTGAAGTGCCCGAAATCGGTTGCCGAAAGCCCGCCGGTTACCATGCCGCCCACGTGCGCGCCCGGTTCGAGCAGAATCACGTGCAGCCCCGCTCGAGCCGCGGAATACGCCGTTATCACGCCGGAAGCCGTCGCGCCGTAAACCACCAGATCCGCCGACTGCAGGGCAGGCTTTGGGCTTGCGCCGGTGGTAACGACAAATGCAAAGACCATCGCGATAAGCGCAAAGACTACACGGAAAGGCCGCTGCAAGTTCACGCCCGACCCCGGCGATACGCGCCGCTGCCTCCCAAGCCGCCTACATCCACAATTACGGCGATGATCAGAATCAGCAGATTGATGCCGGCGATGGGTTCGTGGGTATTGGTAAGCCATGCATAGACGAGCGTAGTCAGCGGCAGAAAGATGAATCCAAGCAGAGGTACCAGCATGTTGTGATACGCGCGCTGCAAGTAATTTGAAAAGAGAAACATCAGCACCAAAGCGATTCGTGGAAAGGCGGCGATCAGGATCAGCAGGAGACAACCCACGACTCACCTCCGCAAACCTTGCAACGCTATCACAGTTCGTGGCGCAAGACGCGTTCGGTCGTGCGTCCGACACTTGCGTCGGCGTTAACGGCCGGCTAGTCGGACCTCTTTGCGTGGTAATATCCGCTCGGCTGTAGGGGGTTGCCATGAGTCTCACTCGCCGCGAAATGATTCTTTCGGGGACGGCCGGATTGCTGTCGTTTGCTTCAGCGGCGCGGGCCGCAGAGACGCATTCGCGGATGTCTGTGGAAGGCTACATCTTCGAGCAGTATATGGCGCAGAAGAAGGAGAAGCTCGCCGACGGCCTCGATGAAATTTTCGCCATGATTCGCGGCGCGGGATTCCACAACATCGAACTCAACAACGGATTCATCACGCCGGATCTTCGCGATCGCGTACTCTCAATGATCCAGTCAAATGGGCTCAAGATGCCTTCGGTCTACGTCGGCGGGGCGATGCATGAGGGAGCTCTCGCGGAAAAGACCATCGCGGATTCAGTGCAGACGGCGCAATTTTTCAGGAGCGCCGGATGCCGTGCGATCGTCGGGGACCCCAGCCCGAAACAAGGCGAGGCAGAAAAGACCGATGCAGAGCTCGCGGTCCAGGCTTCGATGCTTAACAGGCTTGGTGAAGCGCTTGGGGCGATCGGCTGTGAGTTCTGGGTTCACAATCATGACGCGGAAATGAAGAGCAACGCCCGCGAGTGGTGGAGCAACTTGAAGCAGACCGACCCCGCTTACGTCTGGATGTGCATCGATCTGGATTGGGTTCATCAGGGAGATCAGGATCCGCTCACATTGCTTCGCGCGGCGGGAAAGCGAGTTGCATGCCTCCACCTGCGCAATTCGCAAAACAAATTGTGGTTGGAATCCCTGAGCGATGGCGACATCGACTATCGCGCAATCGCCGCTTATCTTCGCCGCGCGCATCTGGCGCCGCTGCTGATGGTCGAGCTTGCTTATCGCCCGAACACGGTGATCACGCGGCCGCTCGAAGAAGATCTGCGCCTCAGCCGGGTTTATGCGGAGCGAGTCTTCGGCGTGAAAGCCTAGAGATGCGCACCGGCCTTTGGCGGCGCAGGCGGCTCGCCAAGCTCCCGATATTCGCATCGAGGCCGACGCTGCCGCATAATCTACGCATGACCACCCGTCGTATCGCCACGCTTGCCGCCTGCTGGCTGGCCCTTGCGGGCGGATCGATCGCCCAATCGTCGAAGCCTGATCTCGTCATCAGAGGGCAGCTCTCCGCCGCTGAATCGTTTCAGCGCGACATCGGCCACAATCTGATTTTTCGTCTTGTCCCTTCGCCCGCCAGCTTCGGCAAAGGCTGGGATATTCAGATCGTGCCGAAGGGAAGCCCCGCCGGGGGCTTTGAAGAATACGCGACGGTTGCCACGCCGCCCTATCATTCATACAAGCCGACATACCTCAACGCGTCCTACGGCGTCACCGCACAACAGGCTGTCGCGATGTCTCCGCGCAAATTTCAGTTCGTGGAAACGCCGGCCGATTCGCAGGCGGCCGCCGTCGTGGTGAACACGATGGTCTACTCAGTCGACTGGCCCGCGCACAAGGCCGCGCTCGAGTCTGCAGCGCAAAGAATTCCCGTGGGCGCCGGCGAATTGAAAATAATCCGCGCGCGCACCACGCCCGGCAAAAATAATGAAGACCTCGGAAGCATCGAATGGATCAGATTTCAGATCAGCCTGTGGCTCCGCTCCGGCGTGACGCTAAAGGACGTTCTTTTCCCGGGTGTGCGCTCGAGTGATGCTGACCCTGGCTCATCTGCAGTCGGAGTAAACGTATCCGCCGCATCGGCCTCTGCTCCGAAATGACCTAAGCTGCCTGCGGGCGGATTTTGCTGCGGTCTCTGCCATGCAATTAGCGAGGCAGCAGGCTTTCCACGACGTTTTTGATGCGTTCAGCCCATCCCGACGTGACGGACCATGGGCTCGGTTGGCGCAGGATATGAAGCGTGCCTTTTTTCATCACCTTGTGGCTATCGTCAGCACGTACTGTTACGAAATGAGCCGCGCAAAAAGGAAAGCGCCGGGCGGGCTCGGGCTCGCGCCGGCGCTTTTCGAGTAACTACGGGGACGAACTACTTTGCGTACGTGTTGCTGGCCAAAGTCTGATGCTCGTTTGCGGGGATTTGCGCCACCACTTTTTCGAAGGACCGGAAAGCCGGCTGTGGGCGTTCCCAGACGATGCGTGCATTGCCACCATCACTGGGGAATGCTTCCACCGATTCCTGGCCGGCCGGCTCGCGGATGATATCCACGCGGCGATTGTAGGCGAGCCATGTGGTTTTCTGGTGAGCCGTCATCCACTTGGGAGGCGCCTCCGGATCTCTCGCCTGAAGTTGCTTCACCTGCGCCTCCGTCAATTCCTGCCTCTTGCCGTCGGCGCGAACTTCGATTTCGCTCGCCGGAATTCCTTGCGAGACGAGATAGTCCTTCACCAGTTCGGCGCGGCGCATGCTAAGGGCCATGTTGTAAACAGCAGGGCCGCGAACGTCCGCGTGGCCGACGATCAGGAGCTTGTTCGGTTGCGCATACTCTTCGTGATTCTTAAAGGTCGCAGCCGCTTCCGCCAGTTCTTTTTCCTGGCTGGGGACCAAGCCGACTCGCGGGTGGCTGTGCACAGGATAATTCGTGGGATAAAAAACGCTGGCGAGCGTGACAGCCGGAGCGGGTTTGATCGAGCCGATGATGTGGAGCGTCGCGGTGCGAGTGGCGGTTCCGCCGCAAGCGTTCGAGACCTTCAGAGTGTACGTAACGTTTTGATTCACGGGGCCGGCCGTGGTTTGATCGGGCGTCGGCTGGATCGTTTGGCTCCCGTTGTCGCTTACGTTGCCGAGCGGCTGAATCGTCACACGGTTGCCATCGGAGGTTGTCCAGGAGAGAGTCGCCGACCCCTGCGTTACGACTTTGTCCCCGATTTTCTGGAATGTAACTTCAGGCGTGCTTAGCGTGAGCATGGCAGCGGGTTGTGCGTTCACGTCGATCGTGGCCGTGCGAGTGACGATCCCGCCGGGACCTGACGCGACGAGCTTGTATGTGGTCGTTTGCGTCGGGCTCACGGATTTATCGCCGCTCGAGCTGACGTTGCCGAGGTCGGTGATCGAGGTCGCGACCGCGTTCGAATCGCTCCAGTTCAGCGTGGCGGACTGGCCGCAGTTGGCCGTGGATTGCGAGGCTGCCAGTTGCGCCGTCACGGGCGCCACGGGAACCATCGCGCTGGCGATGCCCGCATCAAAACGCGGCTGCGGTCCAAGCGTAAGACCCCGCTGGAAATTGTGAGTCTTCATTTTGCCGTTGTCGTTCAGGTAGACGACAACGCGCTGGCCGGCCTTCACGTCGATGGGACCGGACCAGATTGTATTGCCGTGGCGCGTAACCGTGACGGCATATTTTCCGGGATGAACGAGAAGCCACTGGTGCCACAGAAAATTGTTGTCGAACTCATCGACGTGGCCGACGAAATATGCGGGCGTCGTGCCGTTCAGAAGCACGGCGGCTCGCGGATGACCTTTAAATTCGATGTCGCCGAACGGGCCCGAAACGTTTTCACCGGACTTTTGCAGAGTCACATGAAGATCGAGCGTTGCCCCGCCGGGAACATCGGCCTCCTGCGTGTTTGAAAAATAGCCGTAATTGACTACGTCGACTTGATGTTTGCCCGCGGTCAGCGAAATTGTTTGATTGCCGTCCCGCATGGCCTTGCCATCAATGAAGACGTACGCTTGTTTGGGGTTGACGGTGATGCGCAGTTTTCCCATTCGCGTGCTTTGAGCCGCGGCGGGCAAGCTGACGAGCGATAAGGTCGCGAGAAACGGAACGAGTAACAGGGCCAGGTGCCTTGTACGCATGCTTGTCTCCTTGTGAAATATACGTGGCACTACGTAATTTCAGACGAGAGACTAAGCACGGACCGCTCTCAGTGAAGCCCTGTAGATCGCCTTAGGGAAGCTCTGTATGAGCGGACCGATCCGTTTTGAAACTGGCAAAGGTTTCTGCGAGAGTTTGTGTCGGCGTCGATTGTCGCGCAAAAACAAATTCAGGCGTTCCGCTAGCGGCGGAACGCCTGAGGTTGTCCAAGCCGCGAATGGCTAGTGGCTCTTGCTGCTTTCCTTCGGTTGCGGCTGGCGCTGTTCATGCGGCTGAGACTGTTGCTTCTGGTTCAGCGGCGGATGGACGTCGTAATTTTCGTCCTGGGCCTTCACGGGCGGGCTAAAGCGGTAGCGCTCCTGATTATTCTGCTGCGTCGTCTGAGGAGCGCTGCCGCGGGCGGGTCGATTGTTTTCGCCACGATTCGGCGCGTTTTGCTGGCCGAACGGGCGGAAGCCTCTGTTATTGGGCTGATTGTTCGGTTGCGTGTTGTTGGGTGGCGCGCCTTGCTCATCGAGCGTGCGCGGGCCGCTCGCCGGTGGCTGGCCCCGCCCGTTATCGGCCGAGGGGCCGAAGCTGCGGAAGCCGTTGGATGGTGCGTTGTTTTGCGGTCCGCGATTCATCGGGGGCGCTGGGCGAGCCTGAACCGGAACGCGCGGCGGCAGATTCGCGACGACCGGCCTTTGCGAGAAGGGAACCGCGGGCCGTGCGGTGACCACTTTTACGTTTGCGCCGATGTAGCTGGAGCGCGTGGGCGCGATCGCAGCGGTCGAGACGACGCGGACGTTTCTGAATTGATCGTCGTTGATGTGCACGGCGGCCGCGGCGACCGGACGAGCATTGACGAACGTGTCGCGCGAAACGGCGGTGACCGCGCGCACATTTCCAGCGTAGGTATAGCTCACGTGCGTGACGTCGCGGTTGATGACGACAGTGTTGTAAACGTTTGTTACTTGGGTGACGTTCACGACGCGCGTGTTCGTCACGTTAACGTATTGCACGTAACGCGGGGTGCAGCGATAGGCCGGAACGAAAACGTCACGCGGGCCGAGCGGGAACCAAGCGACGCCGGTAAACCCTCCGCCGAACGAAACCGAGAGGCCGAAACCCGCGCCGCCGACGAACCCTACAAGAGCTGGCGCGTAAACGGGGCGGACGACGCGCGGCCCGGGTACCCACGCCCAGCGAGGACCGATCAGGGCCCAGCGGCCGTAATGGAACGGAGCGAAACCCCACGGTTCTGCGTCTACCCAAGTCCAGCCCCAAGGCGCGATATAGACCCAGTGGCCGACGTGATAGGGAACCCAATCGACGCCGACGCCGCTAGGATACCAGACCGGGCCGTAATCCGCATCCTGGCTCCAACTGCCGTATTCATCGAGATCGTAGTAGCCGTCCACATCGCGCGAAACGTATTGCGCGGAGACGGAATTGTTTTCGGCCTGATCGCGCGACTGGCACCAGGCCTCGAAGTCGTCGAAGTCGGGAGCTGGCTGCTCGCTCTCCGTCAGCTGATCGGTGCCGTTGAACGCGTATTGCTGGCCAGCCGCAAGATCCCACGAATCGCCGCCCCCGGTGACTTGGCCGTCGCCTTCACGGACGATGATGTTGGTGGCGCTGCCATTCGGATCGGTCGAGATCACGTATTCGCCGGTGCGGGCGAGAGTGAACGCGAGATTAGGAGTGTCGATCTCGAATGCGTCGCCTGGTGAGAGTTGGCGAAGATGGACCTCGATCGTGCCTTGAGGCAACTGAAGCTGCACGGTGCGATCATCGAGATTCAGGAATGAGAGACCGGTCTCGCTCGAGAGGCGGATCGCGTTGCTATCGATGTGAACTTCGCCGCGCGAATCTTTGTCCGCCCAGAGATTATCGCCTGTGGTGAGCGGGCGATTGGGATCGGCCGCGACCCAATCCGTATCGCCTTGTACCTGGTACGAGACGGATCCTTCCATGTAATTGAGCCGGCCAACGCGACTCGGAGGATCCTGAGTCTGGTTCTGGTCCTGATCTTGATCCTGCGCCGGCGCGGGCATCGCGGAAGCAGCGAAAAGTCCCGCGAGGACGAGCAAAGGCATGGCCCAGCGAATGGCTTTTCTCATGGTCGTGACTCCTTTTGCGGATGCCGATGTACTCATCTTCTTAAGAAACGCGTTCTTTTAGATAGCCAACCGCAAATTCGTGAATCCAACCGGTAAACCCCTTAAGCCTGCTTCCTGCACAGCTCAAGCGCGGCATCGCCAATTTGGTGATGCTCCGCGACCCCGGCTGTCGACCGGGGCCGCGGTTATGATGGTTATGACGCGTTATGAGTCAGGAAGAAAATCTAACGACGGCCGCCGCCACTATGGCCACCGCCACCGCCGCCGTGGTATCCGCCGCCCCCTCCGCCGCGCGGGGCAGAGTAACCGCCGCCACGGGGTGCGGAATACCCGCCGCCGCGAGGCGCCGAGTAGTTTCCGCGCGGAGCGGAGAAATTGCCGCCTCCACGCTGAGCCGGAGCCGAATAATAGCTACCGCGTGGTGCGGAGTAGCCGCGGTTGCTATTGCCGTAATTAGAGCCGCCGCGAGGCGTAGCGATGGGTTGGCGCATATTGAGAGGGGGACGGTATGAATTTGAGCCTCCTCGATACGCCTGCGGCGACTGGTAACTGCGGGACGGTTCGTTGTTACCTGGCCGGGAAAAGTTGCGCTCGTTCTGCGCTTGCGTTGGCGGCGTGAAATGTTGCCAGCCGCCGTTGTTAGACGCGTGATTCTGCTCAGCTCCGCGGTTCGCCGCCGGGTCGCGATTTTCGGTTGCGCCGCGATTTCCCGCGAAGGACTGCTGATTGCCGCCGCGATTGCCGCCGAACGCCTGGGAATTTCCGCGGTTGGCGGAAGAGGGCGGTGTGAAGGTACGCCAGCCGGAGCGGCCGTTCTGCGAAGACGCCTGCGAATTGCCCCGCGCGCCGTTGTTGCGTTCGGCAAATGCACCTTGCGAGCGCGAGTTATTCCCTGCGAAGCTGCCGCCGCGATTGGGCGAGAAGAAGTGCTGCGAATTGGGCGGCATGTTGCGGAAATTCGAAGCGTTCGCAAAGTGCCCGGTCGGGCTGTAGCTTTCACGCGAGGGCGTGACAGGCATCCTGCCCGTCATCGCGCTGGACTGGCGGAACGTGGCATCGCTGATCCGCGCCTGGTTCATAGGAACACGGCCGCGCCCGAATTCGCTGCCGGACATCGAGCTGATGCCGCCGCGAACACGGTCATTGATCATCGCGTCATGGATGTTCGAGAATTGGCGCCCGTAGCCGCCATGCAGCGGGCCAAAGCCTTCGTGGAAGCGGTCGTAGTCGGCAAAACCGACGGAACGGAACCCAGCGCCCCAGCGACCGTACCACGGGTGATACCAGTCGCATGGGCCGATCGGCAACCAGCCGATGTTTCCCCATCCGCCGAACCCGAATCCGAAGCTCAAACCGAAGCCTCCGCCACCCCAGCCAAAGAATGAAACATAAGCCGGCGCCCAAATAGGGTAATAACCGGCGTACACGGGACCCGGCCACCAGCCCCAGCGCCCGCCATAAACGAACCAGCGACCATAATGATAGGGCGCCCAGCCCCACGGTTCATACGAAACCCAAGTCCAGCCATAGTACGGTTCGTAGACCCAACTGCCATCGCGATACGGCGCCCAATCCGCGCCATAATTCGGGAACCAGACGTTGCCGTAGTCCGGGACTTCGCTCCATTCGCCATAGGGATCAAGGTCTTCCGTGCCGGTGTAGTACTGGTTCGTATCGTTGAAGCTCTTTGCCGTTTCAACGCGGTGGTCGCGGTCGGCGTTCCACGCGTCCCAATCATCACGACCAGGCGCGGTATCGATGCGGTATTGGGGATTGTCTGTGCCGGCCACGGTGATCATCTGGCCTGCGTCGACGTGGGTGCTGCCTTGCGGTGTGGAGACGTCGGCCGAGCCGCTGCGGACAATGATTTTGGTTTCTGCATCAGAATTGACGAGGATGCGATAGTCGCCTTCGGCATCCGGATGAAGCGCCGCGTTGGGCGTATCGATTTCCACCTGCGCCTGGCTGCCGGGCAGGACAGAGTATGTCGCGAGCCCTTGTCCGATCTGAACTTGGATGCTCTGTCGATTCAGGGTGGCGATTTTCGCGGTGGTGTCACTCGAAAGACGGAGTTGATCGCCGTAGTCGAGTTCGATTTCGGCGCGACCATCGTTCGCGGTGGAAACGCGTTCGCCGGCTTCGAGAGGCGTATTCAGCGTAACAGGAACGAGCTGGCTGTTGTCGTCTTGCTGCGAAGATACATTGCCCTGGATGAAGCTGGCGCGCGCAACGCCGGGCGCGTTGGCATCGGACTGATCGCCTTGCGGCTGATTCTGCGTCTGATCCTGTGACGGAGGTGGCCCCGGTGCGGGGGCATTCTGGTCGGGAGCCGGGGGAGGACCGCCCTGTGGTTCCGAATATTGGCCGTATTCGCCCTGCGCGAACAATGAAGACGCCGCAGGGCTGAGCCCTGCGGATATGATAAGCACTGCTATGAATGTAATGAGTTTCTTCATGGGTCCCCTCCCGGCCGATCGCGCCAGGCACTTCAAATCCGTCTGTGACTGGTGCAGGGCCGATGCCAAACAGGCTATTCCCGGCGGCATTCTTGTAAATGACTGATAATGCTGCCTTTGGCTGATGGCTGCGCCGCAGCCAGCAGCTTCTTCGGAGCCCGGCCTCGGTGGTTTTTAAGCGAAGGTGGTGGTTTTCGGCCACCGACGGCCATGAGTGGAGCGAATCGCAGTTTTCCACAGGCGAGCAGTCAGTTAGACTGGATTCGTCCACAAGGTCAGGGTAATATCGCCCTCCCCGAATGGCAGCCCAGCCATTGCTCAATTTGGAGGAAGTGATGATTCAAGAAGCGACCAAGCCGCACTACAGCGCCGTAATGTGTCGGCACTGCCGCCAGCCGATCCCGGTACCCGCCATCGTAATTCGCATGGAGAGTTTGGCATCGCCACAGGATGCAGAGACCATGCAGCCCGAGCGCGTGTTCACGCTGCGGTGCCGCGCTTGCGAAGGCGAGAACCCGTATCGTTCGAGCCAGATTGTCGATGTGGAAGGCGAGCCGAAGGGCCGCAGCTCACCGCGAAGGATCTACCGTCACGGAACGCTGGCGCGCGCTGCCAACGCGTAAGCTCGCGTTCTTTCAGTCCCAACCACAGTGGCGGCCGCCGGGAGACAGGCGGCGCGCTTGATCGTTGCCCCCGCTAATATTTTTTCGTAAACGCGTTCCGCTGGTTGGTCACTTCGAAGTGGCCGTCTGCATGCGCAGTCACCTTGATCCAGAACGCCGAATCGGGCGAAGACGTTGGATTGGCAATCAGGTCGGCAGCAGAGTTGTGATCGGGGCCGCCGGCTTCGGAATAGTGCAATTGCCATAAATCTTCGAGCCCCGCGGAGTTGTGGACGGTGGTCCACGCCTGGATCGTGCCGCCCTTCGTTGCGCCGTTGTCCATGATTGCAACGCGCGGACTCAACGCAGCCAGCAGCGCAGGAGAGTTGCTGATCGCCAGCCCATGATGGCTGACGACAAAAATATCCACGTGCCCGACTTTGTTCATCGGGCAGACGAGTTCTCCCTCTTTATTCCGCGTCAGGTCGCCAAGGTCGGCGATGCGCAGTTTTCCGAACTGGATGATGCTTCCGTTTGACTGCGCGTTCTCGGTCGGATCCACAGCTTGCGGCTTGAAATCCGCGCACGCGGGATTGGATTGCCCCGCACCGGGAAGCGGATGATCGATGATTTTGCCTGCGGATGTGACGATCGTCCAGTCGAGTCCTTTGACCGGCAGTTTGAATCCGGGTGTAACCACGACGTGATGTCCAGCGCCGGCCACTTTTTCATAATCGTCCCACAGCTTTTGGCCGTTGGCGTCGTGCTCGACTGTCTCGCCATGATCGTAGAAATTGCGGATCGGAATCTTTGCGGCAAGCGCGGGTACGCCTCCGACGTGGTCCACATGGAAATGCGTGATCAGCAGGTGGTCGATCTGCTTGACGCCCGCGTCTTTGGCGGCGGCGACGATTCGGGAGGCGTCGCGGTCGCCCGGCCAGCCCGTATCCACCAACACGCTTTCGCCCGAGGGCGTCACGAAAAGCGTCGATTGGCCACCTTCGACATCGACGAAATAAATGAGCAGCGCCTTTGTCTGCCCGAAGAGCGGCACAGCCAGCGCCAATGCCAGGATTGATGAAGCTGCGGCCAAGAAAGTTCTTATGAGCACTTTATCCCCCTGACCCCGGTAAATCCGCAGGCGACATCCTATCGCCCGCTTGCCGGCATTTCCAAGAACGATTTACGCGCTAACGAGGCGGGAAGACACGAGGCGCCTTGGCTGTGGGTTCAGTCTGCGGGATCAGGGACACCCATTTTGGAAAGACGGTAGCGCAGCGCATTTCGTGAAAGTCCGAGGGCGCGTGCGGCCTGGCTCTTGTTCCCTCCGGCTTTCCGAAGCGCCTCGCGGATCATTTCATCTTCCCACTGTTCAAGGGTGGTTCCTTCGGGCAACGCGGAAGATGTTTCCGCGGCGGCTCGCTGGCGGGGCTTATCGAGATGGATATCGTCAACGTCGAGGGTCGAACCGGCCGAGAGCGTGACGCCCCGCTCGATCACGTTTTGCAACTCGCGCACATTTCCCGGCCAGTAATGATCGATCAGAATTTTCATAGCCGCGGGCGTGATCCCGTTTAGAGTCTTGCCCGACTCCCTTGCGAATTTCTCCAGGAAAAAATTCGCGAGCGCGGGAATATCGTCCTTGTGCTCGCGCAGCGGCGGTATATCGATGGCGACCACATTCAGCCGATAGTAGAGGTCCTCGCGGAAAGTGCCTTCTTCGAGAGCGGCGCGAAGATCGCGGTTCGTAGCGGCAATCAGGCGGACATCCACCTTGTGAGTCTTTGTCCCGCCCAGGCGCTCGAATTCGCGTTCTTGCAGGACGCGCAAAAGCTTCACCTGGATTGCCGCGGGCACATCGCCGATCTCGTCGAGGAAGAGCGTGCCTTTATCGGCAAGCTCGAACTTTCCCGGTTTGCTGCTCGCCGCGCCCGAAAACGCGCCTTTTTCGTAGCCGAAGAGTTCGCTTTCGAGCAGCGTTTCGGGAATCGCCGTGCTGTTGATCTTGATGAACGGGCCTGACGCGCGGCGCGAATGTTCGTGAATGGCGCGCGCGATCAGGTCCTTGCCGACGCCGCTCTCGCCTCCGATCAAGACCGTGGAATTTGAGGGCGCAACACGTTCAACCAGGCCCAGAACGGCCTGCATTTTCTCGCTGCGCGCCACGATATTATTGTATTCGTAGCGTCGGCCGAGAGCCTCGCGCAAAGAGCGATTTTCTTCGCGCAAATCGTGAGCCGCCAGTTCTTTGCGGATCACCATCACCAGTTCAGCGAGGGAAAACGGCTTAAGCACATAATCGCTGGCGCCGGCTTTCATCGCGTCCACGGCGGACTCGACCGTGCCGTAAGCCGTCATCATGATTACGGGCAGGTTCGCATCGATGTTTTTCGCAGCGTTCAGAAACTCCAGTCCCGTCATTCCGGGCAGCTTGAAATCCGTCACGACCAGATCGAACGCATCCTTGTGCAGCATATCGAGCGCAGTTTCAGCATCGGGCGCGGAGCGGGCGACGAAATCATCCTCGGTGAGCTGCAGCTCAATCAATCGACGCAATTTGGCCTCGTCTTCGACGACGAGTATCGACGGCTTTTCGCGGCTCACGCTTTCGAAGTCCCCTGCGGCGGTGGCTCGGTCGGGAAAAAGACGCGAAAGCGCGCGCCTTTTGTGGAATCCGGATCGAGCTTGATCCAGCCCCGGTGCTCGTCCACGATTTTCGCAACGATCGAAAGCCCGAGTCCAACGCCGTCCTTCTTTGATGTGATGAAAGGGTTAAAAATTTGCTCGCGCATTTCGGGCAAGACTCCTGGACCGGTGTCTTCCACTGTAACAAGCACGCCCGAAGAGCCGTTGGAAGATTCGGACGAAGCCGAAAGACAAAGGGTGCCGGTGCCGTCCATGGCTTGATATGCGTTTGCAATCAAATTCGAAAAGACACTTTCGCAGAATTTTTCGTCGGCGAGAACCGTCGGCAATCCGGGCCCGTAGTGGCGCTCGATCGTCACGCGAGCGTCAGGCATTTGGACGCGCACGGACTCGGCGGCGCGGTCGACGATCTGCGTGATCTGCTCGGGGCGCAGATCGAGACGCAGCGGGCGGGCGAAATCGAGGAACTGCGCAACGAGGCCGTTGAGGCGATTGACCTCGGAGGAGATGTAGCCCGCAAGTTCCGCGGCGAGCGGCTCAGTCTGCTGCAACTTTTGCGTTAGCAGTTCGGCTGAGCCCTTGATCACGCCAAGGGGGTTGCGAATTTCGTGCGCGAGGCCCGCGGAAAGCTGGCCGAGAGCGGCCAGGCGTTCGGAACGCCGCGCTTCGGCTTCGGCTCGGCGCAGTTGCCGATTCGTCTCTTCCAGTGTTTCGGCCAGTGCCTTCTGGATCGCGGCTTGGCGCCGATTCTCTTCAGCGAACCGATTGACGAGCATTGCGGCAAGAAAGAAAAAGAGGATGCGGATGGCGAGAATGGAATAAGCTTCACCGGTGATATCGAATTCGATGCGCGCGGGAATCAAATACGCGCAATAAGTGAGGCTGGCTAACGACGTCCATAGCAGCGTGCCGATCGGGCCAAAATATGTTGCCGCGGTCACGATCGGCAGGAAATAAATAGGCCAATACGTGCTGTTGATGGCCGCTTCGGCGCCCGTGTGATCCAGCAGAAGAGCGGCCAGACCGATTTTGATGAGCACCACATAGACGTGGCCGCGCCTTGGCAGCCACGCGATCAAGCGGCCCTCAAGCAATTGGAACGTGCCGATCACCGCGAGGATGATTTGCTTGTGGTACTCGGTGATCGGAGGGAGCACGACCAGCACGGCAATAAACAGCAGCCATACCGCGTCGATCCAGTTGAACGCCTTCTGTTTCTGGCCGAGCATGGATTGCCGCGATTTCTCCCAAAATTGCGTTGAAGCAAGCTTGAATCTAACACGAAGCGCGGAATTTCGACGCGCGGCGGTGGCCGCGGTCCGTTCTGCACGCGGAGCAGCGAACTATTTCGTTGAGAGCGCGGATATGGCCTGGTCGATGAGCGCCGAAATCTCCTGTTGCGCTTCGGAGTTCCGGCGGGCGCGGTTGCGGTCAAGAGCGCGGCCGATCAGCACCACGGAAGGCGCTTCGAGCTGCGGGCCGGCCGCGATTTCGGCGAGCGTCATCTCGCGGTGGCGTTGCCGTCGCGTGGTCGCATTGGAGACAATGATCGCGGGCGTATCTGCGGCGAGTCCCGCGGCTAAGAGTTCGTCGCGAAGGCCGGCGAGGCCGTGGCCGGGCATGTAGATCATCAGCGTTGTATCGCCACGCGTCAGGCCAGACCAATCGTCTTTCGGCGGCACCGCGCCGTTTGCGGACTGATCGTCGTTGTGGTTTTGTTGATCGGAGGCATGGTGCGCGCTCGCGATAAGAAGGCGCGAGGCGCTGCGCCGGTCCGTCAGCGACATGCCAAGCGCGGCGGCCGCGGCGATTCCCGCCGTAATGCCAGGGACAATCTCGTAATTGACCTGAGCTTCGGCCAACGCCTCCAACTCTTCGCCGAGGCGCCCGAAGATCGCCGGATCTCCGGATTTGAGGCGGACGACGTCGACGCCGTCGCGAGCGGCGCGAATCATTTGTTCGTTGATTTCGGCTTGAGTGATGCGTTTGGCGCCGCAGCGCTTGCCGACATTGACTACTTTCGCGCTTGGTCCGGCGAGCGCCAGAATGGCTGGCGACACCAAATCGTCGTGCAGGATGAGACGCGCCTCGCGCAGAAGTCGGTGAGCCTTCAGCGTCAGCAATTCCGGGTCGCCCGGCCCTGCGCCCACAATGTAGACTTTTCCGCGATCTGCGCTTCTCATAGGAATCTTCATTTTCGCACTTAACCCGCCAAACCAGAAGCAGGCCGCTGCCGAGCATGTGCTGACTGTGTTTCCGAGAAGGCGAACGCAGGTTGCTTCCTGCCCACTCCTGGTCGAGAATGGGGCAGCGCGAGAGGACACGCAGACGCAGCCATGGCTGGGCATTATTTTGAATTTCGCGGAGTTTCGAAGGCGTTCGGCGATAACGAAGTGCTCAAGGATGTGAGCTTCTTCGTCGAGACGGGCGAGACCGCCGTGATCATGGGGCGCAGCGGCGTGGGCAAGTCCGTCTCGCTGAAACTGCTGCTGGGCTTTCTTGAGCCTGACGCGGGCCGCATCATCGTGGCGGGGCGGGACGTGACCGGCCTGACCGAGAAGGAGTTTTCCGAGATTCGACGCAAGGTGACGATGGTCTTTCAGTCCGGGGCGCTCTTCGATTCGCTGACAGTGGCCGAGAATGTGGCGTTCCCTTTGGTAAGCCGTGGCGGAGCGATCGATCAGGATCAAGTGGATGCGCGTGTGAAGGAGCTGCTCGAGATGCTCGAGGTATCGGAATTCGCGGACCGCTTGCCGGCCGATCTGAGCACGGGTACAAAGCGTTCCGTCGCGATAGCGCGCGCCTTGGCTGATGAACCGGACGCGATTCTTTACGACGAACCCACGACGATGGTTGACCCGCTGATGGCGGCGCACATGAGCGACCTGATTCTGCGCTTGAAGCAAAAGTTTCATAAGACCGCGATCGTCGTGACGCACGACACGCATCTCGCCAAAAAGCTCGCTGACCGCGTGATCTTTCTCAGCGACGCCCGCGTCGAGTTTTTCGGCACCTGGGCGCAACTCGAAGCCTCGAAGGACGCCTTCCTCCACAATTTCCTGATGCAAGATGAAATGATTCCCGAACTGGACGCGACGGCGTGAGCCAGTCTGCGCCCAGCGATGCGAAGAAGCAGCTTCGCCGCGTGATGGGGTTTTGGGATGTGTTGCTCTTCAACGTGGCGGCCGTGCTCGGCCCGCGCTGGATTGCGGCGGCCGCGCACGAAGGCACTTCGTCGATGAGCCTGTGGGTTCTTGCCGCCTTGCTCTTTTTCGTTCCTACCGCGTTCGTTGTGCTCGAACTTTCTACGCGATTTCCTCGCGAGGGCGGACTTTACGCGTGGTCGAAGGAAGCCTTCGGCGAATTTCACGGATTCATGGCTGGATGGACGTATTGGGTCTACACATTTTTCTATTTCCCCGGGTTGCTGATGGCGAGCGCGGCGATGGGGGCGTACATCGGCGGCAGCGCGGGAGCCCAGCTAATCGATAACCGCACGTTTTTGATCGCTGGCTCCATCGGCCTGCTGTTTATTGCCGTTGTGATGAACATCGTCGGCTTGAACGTGGGCAAATGGCTGCAGAACGCGGGCGGCATCGGCACGTACGTCCCTTTGGTAATGCTGATTGGTCTCGGCGCGTATATCTGGCACACGCGAGGCTCCGCAACGCATTTTACGCTGCATAACATGATGCCGGTATGGAACTGGGACACGCTGAATTTCTGGCCGCAGATCGCTTTCGCATTCACTGGGCTCGAGCTGGTGGCCACTATGAGCGAGGAGATCCACGACCCGCGCCGAACGTTCCCGCGCGCGATTTTCGGGTCCGGCATTTCGATTGCATTGATGTATATGGCTGGGACTGTTGCCGTCCTCGCGATGCAAACTCCTGACGTGGTGGATCCGAAAAGCGGCGCCTTTGGCGCCCTCGAAGTGGGCTCGGCAATTCTGGGCATCGGATACTTCGGCGTGATCGCCGCCACGCTGAATGCCGTCGGCAACGCGGGCGGCATCGGCACGACGGTGGCAGGAGTTGCACGCGTTCCGTTCGTAGCGGGGATCGATCGATATATGCCGGCGGCATTTGGAAAAATTCATCCGAAATGGCACACGCCGTGGGTTTCGATTCTGGTGCAGGCGGGAATCTCGTGCGCGATTCTGCTGCTGATCCAGTTGAACGAATCCGCAAACAGCGCCTACCAGATTCTGGTTGACGCTGGCACAATCCTGAATTTCATTCCGTTTCTTTACATGTACGCGGCCGCGATGAAGCTCGCGAACCGTCCCGACCGCAAGGAAAACTCGAGCGCAGTTCTTATTCCAGGCGGGCGGTTCGGTGTTTGGCTGGCTGGCTCGCTGGGATTCCTCGTCGTTCTGCTGGGAATTGTGCTTTCGCTGATTCCGCCGGGCGAGACGCAAAATAAATTGCTGTTTGAGGGGAAACTCGTGGGCGGGACTGGCCTATTTGTTCTGATCGGCCTCATGCTTTACTGGCGCGGCTCAAGGGAGAAGCGCGAAATCCCCGGCTGAGCAGCCTACCTAGTCGCCGAATCGTTCCGCCGCGCGGGCTCGCGCTTTCGCAGCTTCCTCTTCGCGATTTTTCGGCGGCGCGTTCGTTTCAAGCGGGTGTAGCAGCCGGGCGGAAACCTGTTCCTGCACATGATCGCCTCCGGCTGGCGAATCAGAAGCCTTGCTCGGTCAATTCTTTGAGGCTCAGGCCGATCGCTGAATCCCTCGTGCCAACTGCCCGCAAATCCACCCCCGCCAGAAGGCTCTCAACGTATTTCGCTAATATATCGACTTCCAGGTTCACAGGATCGCCCCGCTTCAAAGCGTGGATATTCGTTTCTCGATAAGTGAACGGAATCACCGCGACGTCCGCCACGCCTTCGTGCCAGCGCGCAACGGTGAGGCTGATCCCCTCAACCGCAATCGACCCCTTTTCTGCGACGTAACGCCTTAAGTCCTCCGGCACACGAACCGAGAGCCACCAATTATCCCCTTCGGCCGTGAGCGCGTCGACGCGCCCAACTCCGTCCACGTGGCCCTGCACGAAATGGCCTCCCAGCCGCGCTCCTGCGGCCAGCGGCCGTTCCAGATTCACCGGATCGCCGGGTTTCTTCTCCCCGAGCGACGTGCGCCGCAGCGTCTCGCCCGATAGATCCGCCGCGAAGTGGTTTGCATCAAACTCGACCACCGTCAGGCAGCAGCCATTCACACAGATGCTGTCGCCCAGCTTGATTTCCGCAGCGATCTCCGGCGCATCCGCCAGGCTCACGCGCAGTTTTCCTCCTTCGCCATTCGCCTCGAGCGAATCGATGCTGCCAAGCTGTTCGATAATCCCTGTGAACATCTCTCCTCCAGAGCCGCTCTATGCCGCCTCAAGAGATGGGCGGTATGTCGGGAGGCCGCCGCCTGCGCCGGTCCGTTTCGCGAATTTTCCGGCGGCTCGCGTAAATGTCGCGAAAATATCCTTCCACAAGAATATCCGGCGGATAGGATTCCACCGTCACATTTGAGAGGCCCGGCAAATGCGTCAATCTCTTCGCCGTCGTGCGTGCCAATGGAACGCCATCCGCGCCGATAAACCTTGGCGCGTAGAAAATCGCGACCTTGTCCACCAGCCCCTCGGCCAGCGCGGCGCCGTTTACTTCGGCTCCCGCTTCAATCATTAGATTCACAATCTGCCGCTGGCCCAGATCGCGAATCGCCGCTTCCAGGTCGACCCGTTCGCCGCTGGCCGGCAATTGCACCACTTCCACACCGACCATCGACAACGCGCGCGCCTGCGGCGAATCGGTCGGCTCCGTGGTATACACCAGAATATCGCCCTTCCCCGACAGCACGAGCTGCGATTTCAGCGGCAGCCGCAGCTTCGAATCGAGCACCACGCGCAAAAGCTTGCGTCGGCGTGGTTCGCCGCTGCGGTCGGTAAGCCGGGGATTATCGGCCAGAATCGTGCCCACGCCCGTGAGCAGCGCATCGGCCCGGTGCCTAATGCGCATCGACGCCGCTCGCGCCGGCTCGCCCGTGAGTGGAGCCCTTTCCGTTGCGCGCACGGCAATTTGTCCATCGAGCGTGCTAGCCACTTTCATCGTCACAAACGGCAAGCCCGTCATGATCCACTTCGCGAAATCCTCGTTCACCTTCTTCGCTTCGGCTTCGCACAGGCCCACCGAAACGCCGATCCCGGCGCGCTCCAGCGCCGCATAACCGCGTCCTGAAACCGCGGGATTGGGATCTTCCATCGCGCCGAATACCTGCTTCACCTTCGCGGAAATCAGCGCGGCAGTGCACGGACCCGTCCGCCCCGTCGTGCAACACGGCTCGAGATTTACGTAGAGCGTGGCTCCCCAGGCTTTCTGGCCGGCTTGGCGTAATGCGACGACTTCGGCATGATCGCGGTCATCGTACTTATGAAATCCCTCGCCGATGATCACGCCGTTTTTCACCAGCACGGCTCCGACCATGGGATTGGGGTGAGCGAGCGCGACCCCGAGTTGCGCCAACTCGAGCGCCCGCGCCATCGGCCGTTCGTCCTGATCTGAAAATTTCCTCGGGAGCTTAATCGAAGAGCGAGTCGACATAGGTTTGCGCGTCAAAGGGCACGAGATCGTCGATCTGCTCCCCGGTTCCTACATAACGAATCGGCAGATTGAGCTCGCGCGCAATGGCGACAACAATACCGCCCTTTGCGGTTCCGTCAAGCTTCGTCAATACAATTCCCGTAACTCCGGCGGTGTTCCAGAACTCGCGCGCCTGATTCAGGCCGTTCTGGCCTGTGGTCGCGTCGAGCACGAGAAGCACATCATGAGGCGCCCCGGGCACCACTTTAGACGCGGTGCGCTTCATCTTATCGAGTTCGGCCATCAGATTCGATTTCGTGTGCAAGCGGCCGGCGGTATCGACAATCACGAGGTCAGCCGAGCGTGCGCGCGCCGCGGATAGCGCGTCGAAAATCACCGCCGAAGGATCGGCGCCGGACTTTTGTTTGATCACTTCCACGCCGGAGCGCTGTCCCCACACCTCCAGCTGCTCGATAGCCGCTGCCCGAAATGTATCCGCCGCGCACAACATGACGCTCGCGCCCTCCCTTTTCAGCCGGTTCGCCAGCTTGCCGATGGTTGTTGTTTTCCCGGTGCCGTTCACTCCTACGACGAACATCACGCGCGGCGCGGGTGCGGCTGCCGCGGCGGCAGCATTGCCATTTGAATGAGCTGCAGGCCCGACGAGAATGGCACGAATCTGATCTTTCAGGGCTTTTTTGAGAGCGGCGGAGCCTTCGAGTTTGTGCTCCGTCACTTGTTGGCGCATCGCGGTGATCACTTCGCGCGTCGTTCGCGTACCGATGTCCGCACTGAGCAACGCCGTTTCGAGCTGCCTTAGCAGTTCGGGATCGACGGGCCTGTCGCCCGTAAGGAGTTGCTCCACGCGCGCGGCAAGTTCTGTGCGTGTCTTAGTAACCGATTGCTTCAGCCGCTCGAGTAGCGTCGGCTCCTTTTTCTCATTTCCGAAAAGGGTAATCATCCTGATGTGCCGCTCTAGGACGCGGAAGAGTTCATTTTAACAGAGAGTCCCGCGATCTATGGCGGAGTAAAGGATGCGATTAAGCGGAGATCACGACGCGATTCAGACCTCAACCAGCGCGGTATTCAGCCGCAAACGGCCGGATTTGACCACGGTGACGAGGGCGGTAACGACGCGAGCGTCGAATTTCGAAACCGCGAGTGTCTGGATGCGCTCGAGCGCATATTCCAAATCCATCGCGGATTGATACGGACGATTGGTGGTAATCGCGTCGAGCGTGTCAGCCACAGCGATGATGCGCGCCATCATGGGAATCTGGTCGCCCTGCAGGCCATAGGGATATCCATTGCCGTCCATCCGCTCGTGGTGCAGTTCGATCCCGGGGAGCATGTCTTTCAATTGCGCAACGGGCCGCATGATATTCGCGCCCTTCACCGTGTGCTGCTTCATCAGCTCGAATTCTTCGTCGGTAAGCTTGCCGGGTTTCTTCAGCACGCGGTCATCCACGCCGATTTTGCCCACGTCGTGCAGCAGCGCGGAAATCTTCAGCGTGTCGAGATCCTCGTCGCTCAATCCCATGGCATCGCCAAGTAAGGTCGAATATTTCGCGACGCGGCCGGAATGGCCTCGCGTATAAGGGTCCTTTTCGTCGACCGCGGCCGCGATCATGCGGATCGAGCCCAGGAACAGTTCGCGATTTTCGGAAGCCGCGACTTTGAGTTTATCGACGTATTCCTCGATGTCGCCCGCCATGTGATTGAACGTCTCGGCCAACTCGCTGATTTCCGCTGCGCCGCCCACCGGCACGCGTTCGTGAAATTCGGCGCGGCTGATCGCGCGCGTGGAATGAACCAGGCTTTGGATCGGGCGCGTGATGCCAAGCGCGAAAAGGTATCCAAACGAGAGCGCCACGATAGTGACCACAACCACGAAGCTCAGCGCCTGCGCCGTAAGTTCTTCAACCCCCGCATCTGCCCGCGCGTCGTCAAGGCTGCGCTGCGCGATCACCGTCCAGCGCAACTCGGGAATTGGGCTATAGGTGCCGATCATTTGGATGGGATGATTTTTGTCCTTGCCCGGCGCGAAATACATCATGTTCACCGTCGTGGGCGCTGCCTTCGGGTCCATCACTTGCTTGACGATCGGAAAGATCGAGCTGACGTCGCGGCCCGGAACGTAATCGGTCGAGTCGGGGAAGGCGACCAGCTTGCCATACGAGTCCACAATATAAACCGTGCGGCTGTGCTCGCTCGCGTCGCGTAGCCGCGATTCCAGCTTTCCCAGCGAAACCACGGCGGCAAGCATGCCCGCAAACTCATTATCCGAGGTCAGCGGAATGGACATGACGAGCGCCGGTTTGTTGTCGCGCCCCACTCCGAATGCCTCGCTGATCGAATCGAAGCCTTGAAAGCTTGAGGTAAACGCGCGCCGCAAAGCCGCGTCCATGAAGGGATCCTGATCGGCATGGAAGCTGCCGGCCGATTGGCCTTTGGCTTCGCGATTGACGGCGGTTACGTAGAGAATGTTCGGATCGTTCGCGAACTCCTGCAGCAATCGGGAGATCTGCGGCGAGTGCGTGGGATCGTTTACGTCGTCGATCCAGCCGGTTAGCGTCAGCATCTGCCGTTCAGACAGCAGTTGCTGTCGCACTCCCTGCTCGAAATCGAGCGTTTCGCTCGCAAGGGAACGCGTAACCTCCGTCTGCTGCACGCGTTCGGTGTCTTGCAGTTTCTCTTCGCTCAGACGCAAAACTTGCCGATGGTAGAGCCACAGCGGCGTCGCGCTCATCAATAGCAGAGCGCCCAGGACGAGCCACATCAGGCGCAGCTTCCGCGGCGAAAATCGGCTGGATAATTTGCGCACAGGAATATCCGTAAAAATGCTAACGGACCAAATGGGCAGGAACAACGGGACTAAAGTACAGGTCGTTGGCTGATAAGCTACAGCCGCCCCGAGGCTTAGGACCCCGCAGGTTCAGGGAAAAACCTTCGCCTTTTATTTGCGCTTCCCCAGCCGGTTTTCTTCGCCCGCGATCAGGCGCTGGATGTTGGAGCGGTGCTTCAGCAGCACCAGCACCGAAATACAAACAGTAAGAAAAGTTACGTAATCGGGCGGCGCATGGCCCGGCGCATAGAGCACATAAACGAGGGCTGGCAGAGCCGCCGTTGCCACCACCGAGCCAAGCGACGAATAACGCCAGAACGCCACAATCACGATCCATAGCACGGCGGCCGCGGCAACGGCTTGCCAACAGATCAAAAGGAATACTCCGAGCCCGGTCGCCACTCCCTTGCCCCCACGGAATCCCAACCCAAACGGGAAAACATGGCCCACCACCGCCGCAACCGCCGCAGCCATCATCCAACGCAGGTTCCCGTGCGACCAATACATCGCGATCCACACGGCCGCGAAGCCTTTCGCGGCATCGAGAATCAACGTCACTATTCCCGCCGCGTAGCCGGCGCTTCGCGCCACATTCGCCGCGCCGATATTGCCGCTGCCGGTGTTTCGTATGTCTTTGCCGCTGCTCGCTTTGGCGATCAGCAGCCCAAACGGGATCGATCCGAGCAGATAGGCTAGCGGGATAATCAGCGGCATCAGTTCCGGGATCGGCGGGCTGTGGGGGTTCAAGTGGCCTCAGTGAAACGGAATGTTGCCAGGCGCTTATATTCTGCACCGGATGGCTTGGTCTTGCTTTCAAAAAGATGAAACTCGCGCGTTCGGAGTGCGCCAAAGTCTTTCGCCGCAAGTTCGCGCGCCGCGCTCACAATTTCCGCCACTCCGGCGGGCTTGCGCGCACCGTCTTCTTTGAAACGCGCAAGCGTCAGATGCGGCGTGAACGGCCGCTTTTCCGGTTCGACGCCGAAGCGGATGACGGCTCGATCCATTTCACCGGCGATTTCCGACGCGTTTGGCGAGGCTTCCACGCCGCACCAAAAGATGCGAGGACGCTTTTCGTTGGGGAAGAATCCGACGCCGCGAAAGCGAAGATCGACGGGAACGGCCGAATGAATTTGCGCCAGCGCTTCCTGGATAGCCGCGAGATTTTCGTCGCCTGTGTGGCCGATGAATTTCAGAGTGACGTGCATCGATTCCGGCTGCACCCACCGCGCCGACGGGCGCTTTTTCCTGAGCCTCGCAATGAGATCCGCGAGCGCCTCGCGCGTTTCTTCCGGAATCCCGAGTGCAACGAAAAGTCTCATGGTCAGTGTGGTGTTCCGCCCGGCAGACGATCAGCGAGGCTTGGGTGCTGGCGGGAAAAGGAAATGGCGCCGCACCAGATCCAACGCGGCCTGCGTTGCCATCTGGCGATTCCGGTCGCGGTCCGCCGCCGAAAAGCGATATTCGTGCGAATGCGGCCCGCGCTCGTCAGCGATGCCGATGTAGACCAACCCCACCGGCTTTTCCGGCGTGCCTCCGCCCGGCCCGGCAATTCCCGTCACGCCGATGCCGATCGTCGCGCCGGATTCTTTGCGAATCCCATCCGCCAATGCCGACGCGACTTCCGCGCTGACGGCTCCTCTCGCTTCGATCAATTGCGCGGGCACGCGCGCGAGCGTCGTCTTCATCTCATTGCTGTAGCAGACCACGCCGCCGAGGAAATAGTTCGAACTGCCCGCCAGATTCGTCAAGTGCTCCGCGAGCATTCCTCCCGTGCAGCTTTCGGCGACGGCGATTGTGGCCCGATTTTCCGTCAGCAGCGCCGCCACCACTTCTTCCATGCTCTCGCCACATGTGGAAACCAGATGCTCGCCAAGTGGCAGCGCCATGCGCGACGCCATTTCGTCGAGCAATCTTTCCGCCTGCGCGGGGTCTTTCGACCACAAGCGCGGATGCAGTTGGATGCCCGAGGGTGACGCGAGAATCGTCACTTCGACGTCCGGATAAAGCGCATAGGTGGGAGAAACGCGCGATTCCACCTCGGATTCCGGCAGCCCTGTGACGCGCAGTTCGCGCGTAAACAATCTTTCGCCGGGAGCGATTCGCGCGAGACGGGGCTTTACTTCGCATTCGAATAGCGCTCGCAACTCAGATGGAACTCCCGGCAGCAGAATAACGATGCGGCCATTCGCTTCCAGCCACAAACCAGGCGCCGTGCCGCGCGGATTCGGCAGAATGGTTGCACCTTCGGGTACCATCGCTTGCCGCACATTGATTTCCGGCATTGGCCGGTTATACCGGCGAAACCTCGCCTGAATCTTTTCCAATATCTCGTGGTTGAGCTGCAGCTTGCGCCCGAGGAGTTCGGAGACGGTTGTCCGCGTCCGGTCGTCATCTGTGGGGCCCAGTCCGCCGGAACTTACGATCACGTCCGCGCGCTCTATCGCGTGCCGGAAAGACGATGTCATCTCTTCGGGTGTATCGCCGACCACGGCCTTGTGAACCACGCGAACGCCGATCCGATTGAGTTCCGCGGTAAGAAAAAGGGAATTGGTATCCAGCCGCTCCGCCGTGAGCAATTCGGAACCGACCGCGATGATCTCCGCCCGCATGAACGATGGTCAGCCGTTGAGTGGAAAGCCTTCGACGTCCCAGTCGAGGGAAAAGAGCGCCGAACTCGTCGCAATGAGGGCCCGATGCGTCGGCAGCAGCGCGAGTCCCACAATATTGCTGCCGCCAAGCACCACTTCTGCCTCCGCTTTCGGCGTCAGCCGCACGATGCCGCGCTTGCCCGCGAGTGAGGCAGCCACGTAGACATTGCCGAAACGGTCGAACGCCAGCCCCTGCGGCCTTCCGAGCCCGCGGTAGAACACACTTACTTCGCCCGCGGGCGTGATCCGGTAAAGCCTGTCGAAACTGGACGTCGTAGGCCCGGAAACAAAGAGATCGCCCGTCGGACTGAACGCCAAGTGATACGCCGCTACCGATGGTTCCAGCGTGGCGAATACGAAAATCTCGCGGTCAGGGCCGATCTTGAAAATAGTGCCGCTGCGGTCGCCCACATAGAGATTGCCGCCTTTATCGAACGCAAGCCCGGTCGCAATCCCCATCCCTTCGATCCACTGCATCGCGCGTCCGTCCGGCGAAACGCGGTGGATCGTGCCATCGTTGCGGCAGGAGACAAAAAGATACCCGTCGCGGTCGATCGCGAGCCCGGTGGGGTTCGTCAGCTCCGTCACGTACGGCTTGATCGCATGATTCGCCGTAATTTTGTAAAGCGAAACCGGCACCTTTTGCCCCCGCTGCCCGCTGAACGTGACGTAGATATTTCCGCTCGAATCGACCGCCGGGTTCATCACCGGATGCAGGTTGTCCGCGATCTGCACGCCCAGCGCCATTGGAAACGGCGAACTCTCCACGCTTCCCATCAGCACACGCACCGCCCCGCCCGAAGCGCCCTCCGGGACGCGCGCCACCAGATAGTTGTCCGCGGCCAGGATCAGGCCGCCTTCAGCCGAGCCGAATTGCACTTGCGGGCGCGCATGATTCCTCACCGCAAATCCGCTGCCATAGATGGAAATTTCCCCGCCCGGCAGCGCGGCTCCGGGTTTCACACTCTCTATTTTCGGTGAAGCATTCATCTCGTGTAGCTCGCGATTTCAGCCGCGAGGATCTTCCGCATGTTCACCCGGCAAGACGGTAGAGCATTCTCGCAAATCTACAAACCGGCCGCCCGCGCGATCCATAACCCCAGCGCTGCATAAATCCCGGCCATCCAATCATCCGCCATGATTCCCCAGCCCCACGGCAACGACTCCGCCTGGCGCGCGGGAAACGGCTTCCAAATATCGAATACTCGAAAAAGTATAAAACCCACCAACAGATATTTCCAGTTAAGGGTCGAATCGTGCGCCAGATAGCCCCACACGGAAGTCTGCCACGAGCCATAAACCACGCGCGAAATCGGCAGCGCGCAGCCGAGCACGATAGCCAGATGCTGCCCGGAGACTTCGTCGATCACCACTTTTTGCGGATCGTGCTGCTGCCAATAGCGCGCCGCTCGCCCCGCGGTCCACACGCCAACGGCCGCGATGATCAGGCCGCCGAAAATTTGCATCGCGAGGTACGGATTCACATTGTAGTTGTCCACATAGATCGTCACGATCCCGCCCGCTCCAGCCTTGATCGAGTGCTTCGCCACGTACACAAAGGGGATCAGCGTAACCAGCAGGCCGCCGAGTGCGCCCCAAGTCCCCGGCGCTTTGGGCAAGTAGCCGAGCCCGCAAGCCGTCGCGAGAAAAATGGAAAGCCCTGGCTTTTTCGCCGGCCTTTCAGACGCCGCCGAATGCGCTGAGCCTGCGGGCGCGCTCATTTCCGCCGCCGCTCCGCTTCGTGGGCCGGTTCTTCCGGGGTGGATTCATCGATCACCGGCTCGTTTATCTTGTATTTCTCGCTGGACCAATTCCCGAGGTCGATCAGCCGGCATCGTTCGCTGCAAAAAGGGAAGTCTCGATCGGTTTCCGAGTCCGTAGGCTTTCGGCAAATTGGGCAAGCCCGCTTCATGCGGCACAGCATACCGCAACGTTCTGCGCTGCGCCAATTGGCGCAGCGGCGTCAGCGGCTCAGAATCGGAAAGGGAGCTTTCGAAGCTGCCGCCAACGAATCAGTTCTCAGCGCGGGTGTCGCGAATTCAACCGCGCGGCCGATCAGATCGTAGTCCTTCGCCTCCGTCACTTCGATTGTGGCAAGAGTTCCCGGCGCAGGCAGTTCCGCGGCGTCATTCACGCCGGCGAATTCCGTGATGTAAATTTTGCCGTCGATCTCGGGCGCCATACCCTGGTGCCGCCCCTCCCAGACAAACTCCGTCTCCTCCGACGGCCCTTCGAGCAATACCCGCATCCTCTCGCCGATTTTCCCGCGCAACTTGCGCCGCGAAATTCCTTTTTGCAACTTCATCAGCGCCTTTTGCCGCGCTGCGATCGTCGATGCGCCCACTTTATCTTCAAGCGAATAGCTTTTCGCCGCGTCCTCATCCGAGTATGCAAACACGCCCATCCAATCGAACTCCGCCGCGCGCACAAATTCGCAAAGCTCCTCGAAATCCTTGTCCGTCTCGCCGGGGAAGCCGACGATGAACGACGTCCGAATCGAAACGCCCGGAATCGCCGCGCGAATTCGCTCGAGCATTTTCAAAAACGCGTCCGCATTCGAACCGCGCTTCATCCGTGCCAGCACGCTGCGGCTCGCGTGCTGCAGCGGAATATCCAGATATTTCGCCAGTCGCTCATGCGCTGCGATCGTCTCGAGCAGCTTCGGCGTGACGCGGTTCGGATAGCAGTAAAGAAACCGGACCCAGTGGAGATCCTCAATCTGCGCCAGTCGCTCGAGCAGCAGCGGCAGGCCGTCGCGAATGCCGAGGTCTTCGCCGTAATACGTCGTGTCCTGCCCGATCAGCGAAATTTCGCGCACGCCCGCCGCAGCCAGATTTTCCGCCTCGCGCACCACGGACTCGAACCGCCGGCTCCGGAATTTTCCCCGCAGCTGTGGGATCACGCAAAACGAGCAAGGATGATCGCAGCCTTCGTTGATCTTGATATAGGCCGAATGGCGCGGCGTCGAAAGAACGCGCGGCGTCAGGTCGTGGTAAAGATACGAAGGTGATTCTTCAGCGCTCCCCGCCGCCAATTCGCCCTGGCACGCCGAAAGTATCTTCTCCACTTCGCCCGTCCCGATCACCGCGTCCACTTCCGGAATCTGCTCGCGGATCTGGTCGCGGTAGCGCTCCACCAGGCACCCGGCGACGATCAGTTTTTGCGCGCGCCCGAATTTCTTGTGCTCGGCCATTTCCAATATCGATTGCACCGATTCCTGCTGCGCCGGCGCGATGAAGCTGCACGTATTCACCACCAGCACGTCCGCGTCGTCGGCTCGCGGCGTCAACTCATAACCCGCGCGCGCAAGAATGCCCATCATCACCTCGCTATCGACGAGGTTCTTCGGGCATCCCAGGCTCACAAATCCCACCTTCGGCATCTCGGTTCGCTTCCCTGCGTACAGTAAAAACAATCAATTCTAGCACGAGGCAACGCATGCGGCCTCCGCACCTCGAAACGCTTTACGGCAAAGTATGTTCTTTGGGTTCGGATCGGGCGCGTTCTTGACGCTCCGATCTTAGGGCCTTCGGCGCACGCCCAACCTTTCACGCACGCCGCCGACCCGCTTTTTCCGCCCCGCCCGATGCGGCCGGTTCCCCTTGCGTCACGGGCGCGAATTTCGCCGGCAGCGGGCTCTTCAGCGACGACGACTTCTCCGGGTCGCCCAGCGCCGCATGCTGCGCGGCCATGTGCTCGGCAATCAGCTCGGCTGTAAATCGGCTCACGGTATCCGGATCGGTGATCACCGACTGCGTATTGTTCTGCGCCTTGAAACCTGGCCCGCCCGGCTGCCCTGTCAGCACGAAAACGCCCTCGCCCGAAACCGACCAGTTCGTCGAACCCTCCGCCGCCAGTCTGCCGTCCGCCACGAACCCTTTCGTGTGGCTGATCTGTCCCGTCGAGGAATTCCCCACCACGAAATGCGTGTTGAACGCGGAAAGGCTGTGCGCCTTATCCGCCGCGATCAATGCCGCTTCGGTTTTCGTCCCCGTCTGGCTCTTATCCAGCGTGATCAGCATCGTGACCTTCGCGTCGAGCGCCTTCGCCATCAGGATATCGTTCAGTTCCTTGTCGTCGTACCCGAACATATTCAGGTAAAGCGACACGGTCACGCGCGAGAGGATGTACTTCAGAATGTCGTGCACGTCGTCCCGCCCCACATAAAAAAGATGCAGGTCCTTGCTGGCGTTCGTCGAGTACGTTTTTTCATAGGTATATTGTTGCAGGTCGAGCAGGTCAAACGTCTGCAGGCTCTGCGTAGGATCGCCCAGCGCATTGCTCGCGCTTTTCTTCGTCGCCGCCATCCGTTTTCCTCCGGTCTTGAGGCGATCCAAAGATAGATCATTCAGATGAAATGCGTATTAATTTGTTGCTGGCCCTGTCGTTCCTCTGGCTGCCAAAGATGTCCAATCCATGACGTTGCCAACGACATTTCCAGGCGCCTCTACCGCGGAATTGGACTATCCTTGAGCGCAAAGCGCGGAGGTGAATCATGGGTTCGGAGCACTCAGCCGCCGGAAAAGATCGCCCCATGAAGTGCCTCGCGGCCTGGGCTGTAGCGTTGGTCGTTGCGGTTTTTATCGCTGGAATTTTCTTCATTCCACGCGCAATTGGTCAGGCCTCGCAGGCGGCCGCCGCGGCTCCATCCTTCGAAGTCGCCTCAATCAAGCGCCACACCGGCGTGGGCGGCATGGTATTCCTCGATGGCGGCGATCCGGGCCGCTACACAAGTTCGAATATCACGGCCAAAATGCTCGTCGAGTTCGCCTACGGCATTCAGGATTTCCAGTTGAGCGGTGGACCCGGTTGGATTGATTCCGAACGCTTCGATATCGACGCGAAAATCGACGAAACCACCGCGAATAAACTCCGGCCGCTCTCTTACGATCAACAGCAGAAGCTCAAGAGCATGATGCTCCAGTCATTGCTTGCGGATCGTTTCGCTCTGAAAGTCACGCGCGAACCTAAAGAGCTTCCCGTCTACGCGCTGGTCATGGCCAAGAGCGGATCGAAACTGACGGAAGTCGCGCCGCCCGGCCCTCCTGACAAGTCAAGATGGGCCTTGCCCGCGCAAGGAAGCGGCCCGCCGTCGCTTCCCCCCGGCGCGCGAAGAATGTCCATCAAGAATGGCGTATGCACCATCGAAGGAAATGCGGAGCCCTTGTCGCAGTTAACTGACATGCTTTCCATGCAAACGGGCCGCATGGTCCTCGACCAGACCGGCCTGAAAGCAAATTACGATTTTGATCTGCAATTCGCGGTGGATAGCGGCCCTGGCGGCATGCCGCTTCCACCGGGAGCGCTTGGTAGCGGCAGCGAGACGGCCCCATCGCTTTTCTCCGCCGTCCAGGAACAGCTCGGCCTCCGCTTGGAATCGACAAAAGCCCCAGTCGACACGATTACCATCGACCAGATCGAAGAGCCCACCGCGAATTAGTTTTTGAGTTTGCGGTAAACGCCCTCGCCATTTAGTTTAGAGAGCGCGCTTATTACAGGAGACTTCCGTGGCTACCACAACCGCCGGAATCGACGATGCCCCCGGCGACCCCACTCTCGTCGAAATGGCGATGGCCTATTCCCGCAGTCGAGTCGTCTGCGCAGCCGCCAGGCTCGGCATTGCAGACGCCCTCGCCGGCGGCGAACGCAGCGCCGATGATCTGGCCAAGTCCTGCGCAGCCGACCGTGACTCCCTTTATCGCCTGCTGCGCGCGCTCGCGATCCTCGGCATCACGGCTGAAACCGCTCCCGGCCGCTTCGTTCTCACCTCCTTCGGCGAACCGCTGCGCAAGGATGTCCCGAACTCGGCCTGGCCCGCGGTCGTCTTCTGGGCGGACCTGCTCGCCGACAGTTGGTCCTATCTCACCGACTGCGTGCGCACCGGCCAAAGCGCCTTCAAGATCATGGAAACCCGCGGTATCGAGTCGCGCTGGTCGCAAGATCCGGACGCCAACGCAATCTTTCGCGCCGTGATGGGCACGGCGCCCGGCGAAGATTACATGCCGATCGCGCGCGCCTGGGATTTCGGCGGCAGAAAAGTCGTCGCCGATCTCGGTGGCGGCGGTGGCGCCCTCATCAGCGCGATTTTGAAATGCAATCCGCGCCTCTCCGGGATGTTGGTCGATCGTCCTGCCTCGATCGAATCCGCAGCCCCGCGTCTCGAAACAGAAGGAATCGCCGCGCGCTGCAAACTGATTGCCGCCGATCTAACCGAAAGCGTTCCCTCCGGCGCGGACGTCTACACCATGAAACACGTGCTCCACGGTTATCGCGATGATTCTGCCGTCCGGATATTGAAGAATTGCCGCGCCGTCATCCCCTCCGATGGATTTCTTCTCGTCATCGAATTCGTTCTTCCTGACGTCATTTCTCGCCCCGACAAAAAGCTCGAACGCACCGTTATGAGCGATATAAACATGATGGCGGTCACAGGCGGCAGCGAACGCAGCCCGCTGCAATGGAAATCCCTGCTCTCCGCGGGCGGTTTCGAGATGCGGCGCATCATTCCCATCGCCGCCGAAGACGGACACAAATCGCCTCAAAACGTCGCCATCGTGCAAGGTGTCTCCCTCATCGAAGCCGTCCCCGCCGTAATCCCCTGAACGCGTTCGTCCGTGCCCATATTGAGAGCATCGGACGCGAAGCTTCTCCTCCCAAAGCCCCCGCTATCTCTCACAACAACCCGCGCAAAACTCTTCTTGACCCTCATTTCACACTGTCATACTGTCATATGACAGACGACCATGCGATTCCAGATCAACTTCAAATCGGGCCTTCCCATCTATCTCCAGATCGTCGAGCAGATCAAGACCGCCGCCGCTTCCGGAGCGCTGCGCTCCGGTGAATCGCTGCCATCGATCCGGCCTTTGGCTGAAGAACTGCGCGTCAACCGCAACACCGTCGCCAAAGCTTACTCCGAACTGGAAAGCCTCGGCGTGATCGAGACGCTGCCCGGCCGCGGATGTTTTCTCAAAGAGAATCACTCGGCGCTGCGCAAGGAAGTGCGCCGCAAGCTGCTGACCCAGGAAATCGATCAAGCCATTGTGCAGGCGCACCATTTGCAAGTATCCCGCGAAGAATTCCTGAAGCTGGTCCATGAACGGCTCAACGCGCTCGATGACGAACGGCGCGGCCACGAAGATTCCTACGAAAAGCAAAAGAAGGAGGACGTCCGATGAGTGTCACTCCGCCGATCCAGATCGAAAATCTCACTTACGCCTATGGCGCCGCCGAAGCGGTCTGCGGCCTGAGTCTTACAGTTGAGCCCGGGCGCTGCTACGGCCTTTTTGGCCGCAATGGCGCGGGCAAGACGACCACCATGCGATGCCTGCTCAATCTCCTGCGCCCGCAGGGTGGCCAGGTTCGCGTATTCGGCCTCGATCCCGCAAAGCATGAAGTCGAAGTGAAGCGGCTCCTTTCGTATGTGCCGGACCAGGTCGTGTTTTACCCGTGGATGAGCATTCGTGAGACTTTGGATTACCTCGCTTCGTTTCGCCCAAATTGGAATCGCCGGGTCGAGCGCGAATTGCTTCGCCGCTTTGACCTCGATCCGGCGCAGCGCACCGGAAATCTCTCCAAAGGTCAGCGGACCCAGGTCGCCTTGATCGCGGCCGTGTGCCCGGAAACGGATTTGCTCGTGCTTGACGAGCCCACTTCGGGCCTCGATCCCATCGTTCGACGCGAGTTCATCGAGGCGGTGATCGGCGCCTACCAGCAAGGTGTTCCGGGCCGGCGAACCATCCTCGTATCCACGCATCTGATCACCGAATTCGAAGGTCTGATCGATGAATTCACGATCGTAGACCACGGCCGCGCCGTCCTCACTCTCAACGCCGACGAAGCGCGCGAGCGCTACCAGAAAATCCGCGCCAGCTTTGCAGAGCCGCTCGAGGGCATCGACTTGCGAGCCGCTCTGCGCGTCCGCCAAGAGGGACGCGACCTGGAACTTGTCGTCAATGGGGGCGGCTCGGAAGTGCTCGAACGTTTGCGCCGGCGTAATCCGCTGTCGATTTCGACTGAGTCTTTGACGCTCGAAGAAATTTTCGTCGCTACGCTGAAGTCGTAGGAGATACGCATGAACGCCAGGGTGTTCATCAAAGAAGGACGTCCGCTGTTTTGGCCGTGGTGCGCCGTCATGCTCACCGGCTTCGTCTCGCTGATTCGTCCGCTCCAGGCTGTCGATTGGCTCGGAGTGCTCGGGATTGTGTTGGGTGTCCCGTTGCTGGCGACCCTCCCGTTCGGCAACGAATTCCAGAACCGGACGCTTTCCCTGCTGCTGTCCCAACCTGTTGGGCGCGTAAGGGTTTGGATCGAGAAATCCTGTATCGCGTTCCTTGCTGTCGCCTCCGTGGTCCTCGTGTTTGCGTTCTCGCCGCTGGCTGCTGAGACCGTCCCCTATCGGGGAGAGCAGGCCTACGCCGTTGCGCTGATCGTCGCCGTCCTTGCTTCGGCAACGTTTTGGACGCTTATCTCCCGGTCGACCATCGGCGGCATCGCTCTGAGCGTAGGGACCGTTCTCCTTATCGCTGGTTTCTCCACTCTCGTAGCGGGGTTCGGCGCAAACAGGCTTTTCCTGGTGACGCACTTCACCGCGATTTCCGTCACCATTCTTCTCTGCTACGCGGGTCTGATGTTCTGGCTCGGCGAGCGAACGCTCATGCGCTATCAGGCGTCAGGAACCATGGCCGGTGACGATCTGCTAACGGCGGGATCCGATCTGTTGCTAGGCGCATTTTCCAATCGGGCGCAGTCGAGTCCCACTCGGCCTCTCTTGAACTTAATCCGCAAGGAGTTTCGTTTATTGCGGCCCGTCTGGCTGATCGCGATTCTGGCCGGGTCCGCATGGACGTGCATCGCATTTGTCGAATTGTTGCGCCCGCAGAACTCGGCCAAGAGCATGTCTCTCCCGCTCACAGCCTTCGGTCTTTCGAGCGCGATCATCGTCGCGATTCTGGCCGGATGTCTGTCGCTCGGTGAAGAAAAAACGTCGGGGACGTACGCATGGCATCGCACATTGCCGATCTCTCCGGCTCGTCAGTGGTCGATTAAATTATTCGCGGCGTTATTCGTCAGTTTCATTTGCGCCGGAGTGATTCCCGTATTGCTCATCATGGTGGGCAGGCATCTTTTTCCGGCTGCCTTCGCCTCGGACGACGCGAGCTTTCAACTCGTTTGGCTCCTTGCAGCATTATTCCTCACGCTCTTCTCATTCTGGTGCGCTTGCGCTGTCACCGGCACGGTATCAGCCGTAGCCTGGGTCGTGCCGATCCTCGCCGTCGTTATGCTCACGCCTCAGATAGCGGACCGGGCGGGGCAGCACCTCGCCGATTTGCTTGTTTCGAGATTCCACCTGTTCGCGAATTTCCGCCTCGCTGTCTTTCTTTTAAATCTCAGCGGTGGTTGGCTCATGAAGCAGCTAGCGAATCCAAGAGCCGGCTCGCTCGGTCCGCTCATTATCTGGATTCCGAGTTTGATCGTTGCCGTCTTCCAAAGTTACCGCCTGTTTCGATCGCCCATTCGGGAGAGTGGCCTCTCGGTCGCGCGCAAACTTTCGGCTCTGGTCGTCTTCGCACTTCTTTGCGGCGTCCTCGCATACGGTTTCGTCGTAATTTGCAACAAAGCAACGAGTCAGTGGTTTGGCTCGATTAACGCCGTTGACCGCGCCATTCAGAGTGTGCTTTCAGATAGTGCGAATCGTGAGGCGACGCAACCTCTGCAACTCAACGCCGATGATCTCAGGCTTGCTCTGAAGAAAGCGGCCCTGTCTTATGCGCCTGTCTCGCCCTGGCTGAATGGCTCGACTCTTACGATTGTCCCGGACAAAATCCATCCCACGACTTGTTGCAAAAAAATTCATGTGTTTGGCGGAAGTCGTTCGTTCGAGATGCCGCCCTGGTGGAACTACACTGCGACTCTCCATTTAGCGAGCGGAGCAGACCTGGATTTGTCATTCGAACCTCCCTCGGAGCATCCCGCCGCCCCACCAAAGGGAAAAATTAGCGTCCGCTGGCCAGGCAAGACATCGGAACAGCCCCTTCCGGGCCGGTTGTGACTCAAGGCTTGCGGTCACGTTGGCCGCGACAGCAGAAGCAATTCAACTACGAGGAGGCCCAATGAAACAGGCACCTGAGAGTCGCACGGCCCCTTACGCCCGGCCGATCATTCTCTTCGCCGCTGCGCTGCTTATCTTCCGTAGCTCGCAGCTCCGCGCACAGTCGGCTCCCGACGATTGGGAAAAAGCGGCCGGCGGCAAAATGGCGTTTGACGTCGCTTCGATAAAAGCGCGTCCCTGGGACCCCAGCGACCGCTCACCAAGCAATTACGCTCACATGAATTTCCTTCTGACGAGCGACGACGCATACGCGCCTACGGGAGGATTGTTATACGCCCAGAATCTTGCCCTCGTCACTTACATCATCTTTGCTTATAAGCTCACGCCCGAGGAAAGCGTGCAGGTATATCAAGGCATCCCCAAATGGGGTCACACAGAACACTTCGATATTGAAGCGCGTGGGCCCGCAAACGCTACAAAGGATCAAATGCGGTTGATGATGCAATCCTTGCTTGCTGATCGATTCAAGCTGGCTGTCCACTGGGAAGAGAAGCAAGTTCCTGTATTTTTCGTGATGCTGGCAAAGGCAAGAAAGACCGGTCCACAGCTTCAGCCCTCGCCAAAGCCACCATGCCCCAGCACAACTGACCGAGAGCCGCCCGCAAATCCCACGGGAGCGCCGTGTGCGAGGCCGCTTATGGGAATGAAGTCCTTGCCGGATGGCGAACGCAAATTGACCGGGCACGACCTACCGATGCAGCGGATCGTGGGGAATTTGCGATTTTGGCCGGGCACAGAAATCGATCGGCCACTCGTGGACGGCACAGGCTTGTCGGGGATTTATGACTTCACACTCGTATGGTCACCAGATACGCCGCTCGGTCAGACGTCAAATCAGGACGTCTCCGGCCCGTCATACATCGAGGCCCTAAGAGATCAGCTCGGGCTCAAGCTTGTCGCCGGTACCGGCCCTTCGCACGAGCTTGTCATTGACCACATCGAGGAACCGTCGCCCAACTAGCAGGTGCAACGGCAGCCGCGTTGCCGCGGCGCAACGAAGCCACTCGTTTTGGGGAGGAACATTTATGAGACAGCCGAATACAAGTCACGGAGCTCGTTGCGCCACAGGTCGGAATCAGTTGCGAGCCTTTGCGCTCTTGTCCGCGGCGCTGTTTGTTTTCAGTAGCTCGCAGCTCCGCGCACAGTCGGCTCCTGATGACTGGGAAAAAGCGGCCGGCGGCGAGATGGCTTTCGATGCCGCGTCGGTGAAGCAGAGCGAATCCGGGCTCCCACAACCTGACGGCCGCAACATGCCGAATTCAAATATTCCCATGAACGATAGAGATAATCGCCTATCCACCGGCGGCTTTTTCTCGGCGACGAATATGCCGCTGAGCTCCTACATCGGGTTTGCATACAAGCTCCCTTTCACTCAGATTGGTCCTCTATCATCCCAACTGCCAAACTGGGCTATTCAGGATCGGTTTGACATTGAAGCCCGCGCGCAAGGTAATCCCACGAAAGATCAAATGCGTCTCATGTTGCAGGCGCTGCTCGCGGACCGTTTCAAACTCGCCGTGCACTTCGAAACCAGGCAAATCCCCGTCTACGAACTTGCGCTCATCAAGCCCAACGCGTTGGGACCACAACTCAGGCCACATCCGAACGATCCTCCATGCCCCGCCAGCGGTCCCTCAGGCTCCCATATCGGCCCGGCAGGCGCCGTAACAGGCGGGTTCCCAAGTCATTGTGGCGCCTTTATGCCCATGGAACCAACTGCGCCGGGCCGTCAGCGCATGGGCGCGAGGAATCTCCCCTGGTATCAGTTTGCAAATTCTGTGGGTCTGATGGGACGAGTCGCGGATCGCCCAGTCCTCGACGATACGGGACTAAGCGGCAATATCGATTTCGTCCTTGAATGGACACCCGCAGCGCCGGCAACGCCGGATTTTCAACCAGACCTGTCAGGGCCGACGTTTCCAGAAGCTCTGCAAGACCAGCTCGGACTCAAGCTAATTCCAGAGAGGGCTCCCGTCCAAATCCTCGTCATCGATCACATCGAGCAACCGTCCCCCAACTGAGGGGAGTCGCTGTAACTCTTGGTTGTACGGCTAACCTGCCAGCTACCGTACCGGTACGCCACACCAACGAGAACGCCGTTCCCCAGAACGCTATTTGCAGAAACACAAGTGTGCAAAT